>Ga0123336_10002191_pt1 | contig 17162 bp, 10 predicted proteins | sample SSSSmetaG_FD_96466 | JGI IMG/M metagenome (GOLD analysis project Ga0123336, IMG submission 96466) | Glacier valley bacterial and archeal communities from Borup Fiord, Nunavut, Canada, to study Microbial Dark Matter (Phase II) - ​SSSS metaG | ecosystem: Environmental > Aquatic > Freshwater > Ice... | reverse complement strand
TCGCCCGGTTGGCCGCCGCCCAGGCTGTCTTGCGCGAGATCCGCGCCAAGGCCGCAGCCCCCCAGCCGCGGTGATTCTTCATTGATTCCGTCAGTTGCGTCGGGCAACCTTCGGGCGCCCTTCCGGATCCCATCCTGCTAACCATGGCCATGTCCCGCATTTCTGTCGTGCAACGCGCCCTTTTCGGCCTGGGCCTCCTGTGTTGCGTCGCGGCTTGCCATGTCGACCTCAACGACCCCGGCACCGAGCCGCTGGCGGCGCAGCTCTACTATCCGTCGAGCCTGCTGGTCGATCCGGAGTTGCCTTACCTCTACATCGCCAACGCCAACTCCGACGTCCGGTTCGGCGGCGGCACGCTCATGGTGGCTGACCTGGCAAGATTTTCCTGCGCCGTCGAGCAGACCCGCGCCGTCATCGATGGCAAGCCCGATGTCGACGCAGCACGCTGCCCCCAGGCCAAAGACGACAGCTCCATCTGCGTCGTCGACTACTTCGATCCACAAGTGATCAACTGCGACGAGACCCGTTTCATCCTCGCCAACTCCACCGTCAAGATCGGCAACTTCGCCGGCCAGATGGTCCTCCAGCGCCGCGACAACGGCCTGCGTCGGCTCTTCGTCGGTGTGCGCGGCGATCCGTCGGTGACCTGGCTCGATATCGACCCGGCCAGGCTCCACTCGGGCAAGCGCGCGCTCAACTGCTATGACCCAGCGACGCTGGCCCGGCTCGACGCCCAGCCCGACTTCGACCCCACCACCGACCGGCCGTCGCCGGTGCTGTGCGACGTGAGTCACCTCATTCAGAACTACATCTGCGCCGGCCAGCCCAACTGCACCCTCGGCCTCAACCTCTTGCCGGTGGAGCCGTTTGGTCTGGCGCTCGATCAGGGCACGCTCCCTGACGGTAGCCCCTACGCAAACTTGCTGATCTCGCACCTGGCCGGCGGCCAGGTCACCCTGCTCGACGTGCAGGCTGGGCCCGTGGTGCAGTATGTCTCGTCGGCGTTCTTTGCGCCCGACAGCGCCATGCGACGTGGCGCGTTCTCGCTGACGCCGCAATATCCCGGCCGGCACGACTCGCTCTGGTACATGACCTCGACGGTGCAGCCCGTGGTGTCCACCTTCAAGCTGACCGACATCGGCACCCTGGCCGCCAGCACCAGCTTCACCACCAATGGCCTGTTCTCGACGGGGCTCGACACCCGCAAGCTCGTCTTCGAGCCAGGTGGCCAGCGGGCATTTTTGGTGCAGGGCAATCCGCCCGTGGCCATGGTCATCGACACCTCCATTCGCACCGACGGGCCGGCCCCCGACACCAACGCCAACCGCGTGGTCGACGTGGTCAATATCTGCCAGTCACCGTCGGATTTGTTGCTGCGGCCCGACGAGCGCGGCCGGCCGCGCCTCTACACGCCATGCTTCCTGACCGGTCAGGTGGCGATCACCGATCCCGATCGGCCTGAGCTCCTGGACTTCATCAGCGTCGGGCGCGGGCCGTCGATCATGGCGTTCCACACCGACACCACGCTGAATCCGAAAGAGCGCGCTTACGTGGCCAACTTCCTCGAGTCGACGGTGTCGGTCATCGACTTCGACGCCAGCAGCCCCACCGCAAGGCGCATGGTGGCGCGCCTCGGCATCCCCGTTCCCCCGCCGGCTCAATGATGCGCCCATCGTTATTTATCGTCGCTGTTGGTCTGGCTGTGACTGGCTGCAACACCACCACCATCAACACGCCGATACGCAGCTTCGATCGGCCGTCGGATGTGGCGATGATCTGCGTGCAGTACGACCAGGACGCCAAGCTCCTCAACCCGCGCGATCTCTCGGACTGCATGCCGGTCAACCGCAACAACTTGCGCATCCAGGCCAAGAGCTCCGACGGCACGTATATCACCGGTAGCTACATCTACCCGCGGCTACGTGCCTTGGTCTCGCAGACCGCCCGTGGCGAGCTGGCCGAAGTGGATGTCGACGCCGCGCTGATCCTCGATCCCAACCCGCAAGTGCCCGGCTTCAACTTCTTCCCCGTCGGCAAATTGCCGGAGCATGTCCGCGCCAGCGAGGACGGCTGCCGCGCGGTGACGACCAATGCCGGCTCTTGTGACCTGGCCGTGGTCGACCTCGCTGTGGTCTACAACCAGCCGCTGTTGCCCGCGCTCGACGCGGGGGTGTTGCCGGGGACCGATGCCGGCGCCGGGCCTGACTATGCCGACAATGTGGTTCGTCGCGTGCGTCCGTCGGTGAACGGCGTCGTGTTGGGCGCGCGACCGAGCTGGGTGGAGATGCCGCCGCAGTTGCAGAAGGCGACGCGCGGCTTCGATCCGGGCGGATTTTCCGGCCAATGTCGTGGCGGGCAGTACACCGCCTGGGTGGCGTTACCGGCCTGCCAGCTCGTCGTCGAAGTGTCGCTCGATGCGCCAGACACGGGCAAAGCCGAGGTGCTGCGCGCTTTGCGTGTCGGTCGCGATAGCGTGACCACCGTGACCGATCTGACGACGCTGAGCTGCGAGGCCGAGTGCGAAAACCAGGCTGCTCCGGCCGGCGCCGATCTGGGCGTCAGTCCCGATGGCGGGTACTCGCGCCTGCCCACCGATCAGGCGTTGCCGTCGGCGCTGGCCCTCGACTTCGAGGCGGGTCTGCCCACCGGTCGCTTGTTCATCACCGATCCGACCAACCCCAAGCTGTTCGTGGTGCCGGTCGATCGCGCCACGGCCACCCTTGGTGTGCCGCGCTCGCTCACGCTCAGTGATCGGGCTTACGGGGTCAGCCTCGGCCGGGTCTCGCCGCGCACCCAGGCCGGCAAGTTTCTCTATGCCATCGCCCGCGACAACACCGTGCGCGTGGTCGATCTCGATCGCGAGGTCGAGTGTGAGACCCAGCCCGATCCGCGCGCGTCGGTGAACGGGCAGCGGCTCCTCGATCCGATCCCCGCGACCAACGTCGATCCGCGCGCCGACGTGGCCCGACTGGGCTGCCTGCCCGTCGGCAGCATCGCGCGTTCGCCGCTGTTCACCTCGCCGGGCATCGCCTTGCCGAATGGCGCCTTGGCCAAAGACGTGGCCTTCGTGCACGTCGACGTGTTGCAGCCGACGGACAATACGCTGCAGCCGCTCTCTGCCGGACCCCAGCTCCTCGTCGGTGATTTCGCCTGGGTGGTCAGCTCCGACGGCCGCGCCACCGTGATCAACATCTTCGACGCCTGTCCGGCGCCCAACGTGCCGCTCGGCCTCACGGCGCCTTACACGCCGTCGTGCGCGCTCGGGAATGTGGCCCAGTCGCGTGCCGATCTCGATCTGCTGCCAGGTCGACCGAAGCCATTCTTCCAGGAGCGCATGGCGCATCGAATCCGGCAGGCGCAGATCCGTTACACCGCGCCGGTGAGCTGCACCGACCCGTCGGGCGCCACGCGTCTCCAGGACGAGAACAATCCCTACAGCATCACCATCGGCACCGGCGTCGGCACCGGCACGGTCATCGTCGACGGAGGCATGGGCGTCTACCCGACGCTGGTCTCCGTCCCGCTGGCGGCGCCACCCGCTGCCGCCAGCTGCCCGGTGTTGCAGCAATCGGTCGGCTACCAGGACCTCGATCAGATCCACAGTGACACCTGGACGGTGGCCTGGGAGCCGGCCATCCCGTTCACCGCCCGCACGGCCCGTCTGACGGTGAACGGCCGCCTCACCGACGCTGGTGGCGCCTTCTGCACGCGCGGCGCGCTGGGCGGCGACAAGGTGTATTTGCTCGGCTGCACCTCCGACATCGACTGCGACTACGCCCAGACCTGCTACCGCGATCCGGGTGCGCCGTCGACGGTGGGCACCGGGTTGTGTCTCGATCGTGACCAGAAGCGGCTCGACGAAGAAGTACGCAACTGCGCGCCTCTGTTGCGCGGCATCCGTCGCTATCGTGCGCTGAGCATCCGTCAGGCACCGGCGCCAGGCCTCACCGAGGACGTCATCCGCCTCGGCGAGATCTATCAGCCGGAGCATCCAGCCGAGACCAAGACCTGTGATCCCAGCGACGCCAGGAGCTGCGACACGGTGCCCGTGGAGGGCATCGTCAACGGCCTGCCGGCCAACCTGCCTACCTCGTGTCTGCTCGACCTCGACGGGCAGCATCGCTGCCTGCGTGCCTGCACGCCCAACGATCCCACCGAGGCTGGCGCGTGCGGGACCGGCTTTCAGTGCGCGCCGTCGCACGACGTCAACAACGTCGTCGGGCCGGGCCGTTGCATGCGCATGCCGCTCGACGACATCTATGTGAAGCCGCGCGAGCAGGGCGGTTACGGCTGCCTGCGCGAGCTGCAGCCTTACGAGATCCACACCGGCGAGCAGTTCCTGGTGACCGGCATCGCCTCCGGCCAGCTCGCCAACTACCAGCCTGGTCCCGACGGTGAATGTCAGCTGGCGCCCAACGCCACCAGCTCCTATGTCCGTCTGCGCCAGCCGCGCATCCCGCTCATCGGTGTGCCCGATTGTTTTGCGGCGGGTGCGACGCCCACGCCCGATCAGATCTTGAGCACCATCGTGCCGCCTTCGGCACCGTCGTCGAACATCTGTCTGTTCGCCGCTGGCCAGGTCCATTTCGAGAACCCGTATCTGGCATTTGGGCTCAATCTGCCGCCAGGGGCGCCGCCCGAAAAGTATGCACTGAGCTTCATCGTCGTCGGTGGCGGCTTTTCGCTGTCGCGCACGCTGGGCGTCGACGTGGTGGCGCTGCAGCCGACCGCGGCCGTCACCGGTCCCGATCTGCAGTCGGTGTTCGTCGTCGACGAGGGCAAGCAGTCGACTGGCTCGGGTCTTCGCGGCCAGCTCCTGCGTCTGTCGACAATCGGTGTCGCCACCGACCCCGGTTTCATCGTCCGCTAGACGCCAGTAGCAAAAAATTTGCGGCATGCAGGATGAGGTGTTCCTATGTAGGTACAAGTAGGAGCTGCCCATGCGTGATGTCGATCGGTGGAAAGACAAAGTTGAGCTGACTCTCGACGGTCGTCAGATCTTTTTCCTCTTTTTCGGGGGCGCGGTCGTGGCCTGCATGCTGTTCGTCGTCGGCGTGCTGGTCGGCAAGCGTCTGGAGTCGCGGGCGCTGGCCATGAGCCCCTCGGCAGCCGATCCGCTGTCGGCGCTCGATTCGCTCGGTCAGCCGGGTGACATCGACCCTTCCGACGAGGAGCTGACCTACCACAAGGCGCTGACCGGCAAGAAGCCGAGGCCCGAAGTCGTCGCTGCAGCGCCGCCCAACGAGGCCAGGCCAGAGATGGCCGCCGAGCCAGCCCGGCCCGCGCCTGCCATGCCGATTCTGCCGGTCATGCGGCCGCAGATCGTCGCTGCAGCTCAACCCAAAGGCGGGAAGCCTGCCGATGCGGGCGCGCTGCATTTCACACTGCAGCTCTCGGCGTTCCCGGAAAAGACCGACGCCGACGGCTTCATGCGCAAGATGCAGTCACTCGGCTACAAGCCGTTTGTCGTCGCCAGCGAGGTCCCCGGCAAGGGCATCTTCTACCGCGTCCGCATCGGCGACTACGCCTCCAAAGAGCTCGCCCAGACGGCCAAGCTCGACTTCGAGCGCAAGCAGCACCTCTCGGCCTACGTCGCCAAGCTGTAGCGCCTCCGCACTCCAACTTCCCAAGCCGCAAGTCTGGATGTTTGTGGTACCCATGTCCCGTGTCTGGCGCCGTTCCCGACTCGACCGATACGCCGCTGATGCGGCAGTACCTCGAGCTCAAGGCCCAGGTGCCCGACTGCATCCTGTTTTTCCGTCTGGGCGACTTCTACGAGATGTTCTTCGATGACGCGGTCTTGGTCTCGCGGACGCTCGAGCTGACCCTCACCTCGCGAGACAAGGGCAAAGAAAACCCCATCCCGATGTGCGGCGTGCCGCACCACTCGGCCCGCGTGCACCTGGCGCGGCTCGTCGCTGCCGGCCATCGGGTCGCCATCTGCGAGCAGACCGAAGACCCCAAGCTCGCCAAGGGCATCGTCAAGCGGGAGGTGGTCCGCATCGTGACGCCGGGCGTGCAGCTCGACGAGAACGAGCTCGATCCCAAGACCAACTGTTACCTGTGCGCCGTGGTCGGCGACGGGGCGCGTCTCGGCCTGGCCGCGCTCGACGTCTCCACCGGCGATTTTTCGGTCACCGAGACCGCGCGCGACGTGCTCGTCGACGAGCTGGCTCGCTGGCAGCCGCGCGAGGTCTTGCACGAGGCGTCGTTCGATGTGGCGCCGTGGCAGACGCGGTTGCACACGGTCTGGACGCGCCTGCCCGAGGACATCCCACGCACGGCACCGACGGCGCGCAAGGCTCTGGAAGAGGCGCTCGGTGGTCGGCTGGCGCTTGGCGACGAGCTGCTCGGCCCCCTCGCGCTCCGGGCCGGCGCAGCGGCCGTTGGCTACGCCCGTCGCACCCAGCCCAACGGCACCTTGCCCATCACCCGCATGGTGCCCTACCGGGCAGCCGACGCCCTGGTCCTCGACGAGGCGACGCGCACCAACCTCGAGCTCTTCGCCACCATCTCCGGCAACCGCAAAGAGGGCAGTCTCCTCGGCGTCCTCGATCACACCCGCACCGCCATGGGCGGCCGGCTTCTCCGTCGCTGGTTGGCGGCTCCACTGGTCGACGTGGCGCAGATCCGCCGCCGCCAAGACGCGGTCGCCTGGCTCGTCGAGCACGCCGCCTTTCGCGCCGAGCTCGGCTCCGAGCTGGCGGAGATCTACGATCTACCGCGGTTGGCGGCGCGCGTTAGCCTCGGTGTGGCCTCGCCCAAAGATCTCATCGCGCTGCGACGCAGCTTGGCGCGCCTGCCGGCCATCGCCGCCCGCGTCGCTGCCGAATACGCCACGCCCGAAGCGCGCATCGACCACCCGGAGCTACTCGATCTCGGCTCTGATCTGTGCGCCGAGGTCGGCGTGGCCATCGAGCGGGTTCTCGTCGAGGATCCGCCGGCACAATGGCGCGATGGCGGCTTTTGCAAGCGCGGCTGGTCGCCCGAGCTCGACGAGCTTCTCGATCTGTCGGAGTCGGGCAAAGACCGAGTGGCGCAGATCGAGACGCGCGAGCGCGAGCGCACCGGCATCGGCAGCCTCAAGATTCGCTACAACCGGGTGTTCGGCTACTACCTCGAGATCACCCGCTCCAACCTCGATCGCGTGCCGGCCGACTACATCCGTAAGCAAACGCTGGCCAACGCCGAGCGCTTCGTGACGCCGGAGCTGGCGGACTACGAAGCCAAGATCCTGCACGCCGACGAGCGACGCGTCGAGCTCGAGCTGACGGTGTGGGCCGATCTCAGCACCGAGGTCGGCGCAGCGTCGACGCGTCTGCGTGAGCTAGGCGATACGGTGGGCCGTCTCGACGCGCTCTATTCGCTGGCCGAAGTGGCGCACACCCAGGGCTATTGTCGGCCGCTCGTCGACGAGGGCGTGATCCTCGAGATCGAAGACGGGCGCCATCCGGTGGTGGAGCGGCTGGCCGCCGAAGGCCGCTTCGTGCCCAATGATCTGCGGCTCGATCCCGACGACGCGCAGCTCATCATCCTCACCGGGCCCAACATGGCCGGCAAGTCCACGGCCATGCGGCAAGCGGCGCTGATCACCATCATGGCGCAGATGGGCGGCTTCGTGCCGGCGCGTGCAGCGACGGTGGGCCTCTGTGATCGCGTCTTCACCCGCGTGGGCGCCTCCGACAATCTGGCGCGCGGCGACTCCACCTTCATGGTCGAGATGCGCGAGACGGCGCACATCCTCGGTCATGCCACGCGGCGCTCGTTGGTAGTGCTCGACGAGATAGGCCGCGGCACGTCGACCTATGACGGCATGGCTATCGCCTGGGCCGTCGCCGAGCACCTACATGACGCCATCGGCTGCAAGACGCTCTTCGCCACGCACTATCACGAGCTCACGGCGCTGGCCCGTACGCGCCCGCGCGTCCGCAATTTCTCGACGGCCGTACGAGAATGGCGCGACGAAGTGGTCTTTCTGCACAAGATCGTCGCCGGTGGGGCATCACGCAGCTACGGCATCCAGGTGGCCAGGCTGGCCGGTCTAGACAAGAAGGTCATCGGCCGCGCCAAAGACCTCTTGGCGTCGCTAGAGCGCGGCGCCGATCGCACGCTGCCGTCGGGCGAGCAGCTCTCACTCCTAGGCGCCGAGCCGCAAGCCGCAGCGCCCCAGACATCACCAACTCCAGCGTCAGAAATCGAGACCACTCTGGCCCAGCTAGACCTCGACGGCATCTCCCCCCGAGAAGCCCACACCGTCCTCGCCGAGCTGGTCCAGCGCGCCCGCCGCCTCCGCCCTACCGACTAACTGCCCGATCCGCACGTCGGTGACGATCGCAGCGCTTCCATTCCACGAGGAGGTGGGAGGTGGGAGACACACAGAATAAATCTGTCTCCCACCTCCCACCTCCTGTGGAAATGGAAGCGTATCGAATGAAGCCGCGGCCAGGATCATTTGCCTTTTTTCTTTGGTGAAGTGGGCGTGGCGACGGCCGGCTTTTCGAAGACGATTTCGTCTTGGAACTGTTTGACGACTTTTTGGACCGACTCGCGGAAAGCCGGGTAGTCAGCGACGGGCAAGGAGGTGCAGCGGCGCTCGATGGCGAGGTGGACGGCGACCTTGCGCCCGCTTTGCGTCGACTGCCTGGCGACGGTGAAGCAGGGGTGGGTCACCTCGAAGCTGGTCGGGATGTGTGACGCCACATAGCCCTCGGGCAGGTCGGCGTCGACGTCGTAGACATGCCTATCGGGCGGTCCGAGCCACAGCGGCGTTTCGCGCTGCGACAGCGTCGTGACCTGGCGCAGCGAGAAGACGCCCGGCGGCGTGATGCGCAGCCGTTCGCCTTGCACCTGGACGGCGTTGGCTACATCGAGCTCGAGCTTGAGCGAGACCGGCTTCCAGATGTCGCCGTCGTTCTCCGCGCTCCATTTGTCGAGGGTGGAGCCGGGCAAGAGGCTCGCAGCCAGGCCCTGCAAGACCTTCTGCGCCTGGCCCGAATTGCGCAGCAGATGCCGCAACATGGTGCCCGTCGTGCCGTGGACCGTCACCTGGTCGACGGCGCGCGCCTCCGTCGGCGAGCGCAGATCGATGTGGATGGCGTGCGACTCCAGCTGGCCGGCCGGCGACTCGTACGGGATGTCGCGGAACTGCCAGGTGCCCGCACGGCGGTCGAGCACCAGGCTCGTGGCGCCTTGATCGTCCGCGCGTAGGCTGCCCACGTCGAGGTCGGTGGCCGTGGGGTCGACGAAGAAGCCCTGATCGAAGCCCGGCTGCTCGGGCACGTAGACGATGGCGTGGTTGAACTGCTGGTTGGGCACCTCCCGGTCGACGCGCCCGGCGCTGGTGGTGCGCAGGATGGCAAAATCGGCCTGCAGGTTTACTTGTCGGAGGAGCTGGATGAGCAAGACCGCTTTGTCCTTGCAGTCGCCATATGCGCGCTCCATCACCGTCGACGACGCATGCGGCCGCACGCCGGCGATGGTGGTCTCGTAGTCTTGCTGATAGCGGATCTCCTGCGCGGTATAGCGGAACAGACGGTCGAGCTTTTCGCGCGGTGTGGTGGCGTCACCGACGAGCTTTTTGGCCAGCTGTGCCAGCTCCGGCGAGTCGACGAACGCATCGGTCAGAAGCGCGCGCTCCCAGCGCACATACTCGTCCCAGCTCGGCACGCTCGACACCGACACGCGCATGATGATGTCGGCCAGAGGTGGCATGGCGGCCTCGGGCACGATGGGCGCGATATCGTGCGCCGAGAAGGTGTAAATCCGCCGATCTCCGTCGACGCGCTCGTTGCGCTCGAGCGTGCCGGCCACATGCACCAAGAGCGGCCGTGCAGCCGGAGCAATGACCACCCAGCGCGCATCCTGGTGCTGCATGTGGACGCCGGAGAAATACCAGTTGTCGACGAAGCGGTTGGGCAAAAACCCGCCCGCCGGCCGATAGTGCACGTACTGCAGCACGATCTTGGAGCCGACCTCGAGCGCGCGAAAACGGACCTCGCTGCCGCGCACCGACGAAGCCTCCTGGCGCTCACCGCGCTTGTTGATGGAGTAGACGTGCAAGATCTTGAGCTGGCCGCGACGGGGCAGGTCCTGCTTGATCATGGAATCGCGGCCCTCGACGCTGACGATGTGCGACACCTGCGTCACCACCCGCTTGGCGCCACCGTCGGCGTTGATCTCGGTGACCTCGTGATCGAGCAGCAAGACCACCTGCGCGCCACGCTTCGGCGGAATGTCCAAACGCAGCGCGCGATCGATATCCTCGTCGGTGGGCACGAAGCGCTCGGCCAGGCCGAGCTTGACCGGCTGGTGAAATTCCAGTCGCTCGGCCAGGGCCGCGTCGTTGGGATCGCGCTCCAGCGCCAGGCGCCATTCGGCCGTGGCCGCGTCGGTGTGACCGGCTTCGTAGTGCAGATCGCCAAGGCGCGCATGCGGCCGTCCAAGACCCGGGGTCATCTCCGCGGCGCGCGTCATGAGGGCCTCGGCATCGGCAGTGCGGCCATCGCGACGGGCCACGTCGGCCAGCGCCAGGACCACCTCCGGACTGCGTGGCGACAGGCGCCGCAGCTCGGTCAACAGCGACGCGGCCCGGCCAAAACGGCCCTTGCGCTCGGCGCGACGCACCTGGCGCCACAACACGCGCTCGTCGCCCGGCATCAGCGACGCGGCCCGGGCCAGCTCGTCGTCGACGCTCTCGTAGTCGAGTGTCTCGAGACACGCGGCGCGCTCGAAGTGGGAACGCGCGTCGTCGGGCCAGCGGGTGACCACGCCGTCGAGAACATGGCAGCGATCGATGGTCCAGCCGCGCAAGGCAAAGAGCTCGGCCAGCTGCAGCTCGACGCCACGACGGGCAAAAGGTAGCGCGCGCGCCGCGGCCAGGTCCTTGCCAGCTTTGTCGAACAGGCGCTTTTGCATGTAAAAACGTGCGCGCAGGGCCAGCACGCCAGCCTCGGCGCCGTTGGTCGCCTTCACCGCTTGGTTGACGAGATCGACGGCTTTGCCTTGCTCGTCGTTTTCCCAGTAGCTGAGCGCGGCACGGAGCTGAGCGAGTGCGCTGTTGGCGTGGTCGGTCAGCAGACGGGTATGTTCCTCTTCGGCAGCGCGGTGCTGGCCTGCGGCGGACAAGAGGGCTCCGCGCCAGTAACGTTGGCGATCGTCGCCGTCGAGAACGTCGATCGCGGGCGGCAGATGACGGACCTCCATCGGGCCGGCCGTCTTGGCGCGCTCGGTGGGGTGTGAGCCCGCGGTCGCATGGAGGACGAGCGGGGCGCCAGCCAGGTCGGTGAGTCGGGCAAATAGCGTCCAGCGCCCAGCGCGGTTGGCCGACTTGACGAGCAGCTTGTTCCAGCCCGGCAGGAGGTCGACCGACGCCGCGATGTTGTCGAAATCGCCGCCGCGCAGCAGCTCCTCCGACAACACGAGGGCATCATTGCACCAGGCGCGCACTGGATCTGCCGTCGAGAGACGCAGCCAGGCGCGCTGCCGGGTGGGGCTGAAGACCCAGGTCGCCAGATAAGCCACGCTGGCGTCGGAGGGCGCGACGAGCTCCGACAGCGGCACATCGACGGTGTCGGTGATGGCGCGCCATTTGATGTTGATGATCGAGCCCGGCATCTCGGCGTCGAGAGCGATGCCAGCCTCGGGCGGATAGGCGTTGAGGAAGCCCTTGCCCTGATCGTTGTCGAACGGGCCAATGATCGACCAATCGCCGATCGCGCCAAGGCTGCGACGCTGAGCGAGGGCCGTTTTGACATCGCCTTGCAGCTCGGCGAGGTTGCTGAGACGGACCAGCGCCGCCGCGCGCGCATCGGGCCGCTTCGTCGCTGCGGCGAGGCGCTGCAGCGCGGACACGGTCGCCGTCGTTTCGCCGGCCGTCAATTGACTCGGCAGTCGCGCCAGATAGAGCTCCGACGGCCCGTCGAGATGCAGCGCCGCATGCAGCCAGTGCCACCATGCCGCATGGGAGTCTCCGTCGAGACCGGCGAGCTCGGCGGCGACCTCGTGCGCGCCGAGGCTGTCGGGATGTTTCTGCAATACCGTTGCGGTGCGCACGCGCAAAGCCGGCCACGGCGTCACGCCCGCGTACAGATCGGCCAACAGCGCCTTGCCGTCGGGATCGGGCGCGTTGCCATGGACCAACACCCACGGCCCGTCGGTGGGCGTGAGCGGATAACGGACACCTTGCGCGGGGATACACGCCGTCAGCGCCACGGCCAAACCCAGAGCCCACACCTTCCGGAAGCGATGCATGGCCGAAGCATACCCCTGCTTGCAGTCGGGGCCAGAGCCGCGTACGTTCCGCCCATGAATACCACCACCGACAGCGCCCGCAGCGACGCCAGCCGCATTCCTCTGGATAAAGTCGACAAGGTGGAGACGCTGGAATGCCGCAACCCGGCCACGCTCGAACGCCTCGGCGACGTACCCGTCTTCAATGCCGCCGCCGTCAAAGATCGCGTCCAGAGCGCGCGCAAGGCGCAGGTCGCCTGGGGCAAGGCCACCTTCGCTCAGCGTCGGCGCGTGCTGTCACGCATCCTCGGGCACATCGTCGATCACCAGGACGAAATCGCTGGCCTCTGTGTTCGCGACTCGGGCAAGACGCTCGTCGACGCGGTCATGGGCGAGATCTTCCCCGTCTGTGAAAAACTCCGCTACACCATCGCCCACGGCGAGAGCGATCTGAAGCCGGAGCCGCGCGGCTCCGGCATTCTCATGCACAAGAAGGTGCGCGTCGAGTACGTCCCTCTCGGCGTCATCGGGGTCATCGCGCCGTGGAACTTTCCGTTTCACAACGTCTTTTGCCCGGTGATTCCGGCCTTGTTCGCCGGCAATGCCGTCGTCGTCAAGGTGTCGGAGTGGACCTCGTGGTCGGCCGCCGACTTCCAGGCCATCTTCGACGACGCGCTCAGGAAAGAAGGCTTCTCGTCCGACCTGGTCCAGATCCTGACCGGCGGCGGCGAGACCGGGGCCGCGTTGTGCAACTCCGGCGTCGAGAAGATCTTCTTCACCGGCTCGCCGGAGAACGGCAAGAAGGTCATGGCCCAGTCGTCGGCGACGCTGACGCCGGTGGTCCTCGAGCTCGGCGGCAAAGATCCGATGATCATCTGCGACGACGCCGACCTCGGCCAGGCGGTCGGCACCGCCATGCTGGGTGTCTTCACCGCCTGCGGCCAGATGTGTGTCGGCGCCGAGCGGCTTTATGTCTTCGACGCCATCTACGACAAATTCCTGGCCCGCGTGGTCGAGGAAGTGGGCCGGCTGCGTCAGGGCCCACCGACGGAAGACGAGGGCGGTCGCTTCGATGTGGGCGCCATGACCATGCCGCGCCAGCTCGACATCTTGACCGCGCAGATCGCCGACGCCGTGCAAAAAGGCGCGCGCGTCCTCGTCGGTGGCAAGCGCAACCCCAGCTGGCCGGGCCAGTTCTTCGAGCCCACCGTCCTCGTCGACGTGACCCACGACATGGACATCGTCAAGAAGGAATCGTTTGGACCGGTCATGACCATCATCCGCGTCCGCGACGAGGAAGAGGCCATTCGCTTGGCCAACGACTCGCAGTACGGTCTCGGCTCGTCCATCTTCACCAAGAGCCGCGTCCGCGCCGAGCGCATGCAGCGTCAGATCTCGGCGGGCATGACGGTCATCAACGATTACGGCATCGCCTACATGATGCAGTCGGCGCCGTTCGGCGGCGTGCGCATCTCGGGGTTCGGCAAGATCAACGGCAAAGAAGGCCTGCGCGGCTGCTGCAACGAGAAGACCGTCGTCACCGATCGGCTACCGATCCACCAGGGCATGTCCTTCTATCCAATAAGGCCAGAGACGTTCCCCATGCTGTCGTCGGTGGTGTCGCTGATCTACGGCCGCGGGATCGCCCGTCGGGCCAAGGCCGCGGTGGGCCTGGGACGCGCTCTGTTCGGCATCGTTCGCCGTTAGTTGATCGTTAGCCAGTGGGCCTCGTCACCGAGACGGATCTGGATGTGCTGGTGAAGGCTGGCTGCGGCGCGTGTAGCGCGTCGGGCCTGGTCTTTCGCGCGTTTCTCGACGGTAAAGTGCCGTTACTGGGTGGCGAGCCGGTGGGCAAGCCCATGTGGGTGTACGACGGCGAGCGCTTCGTCGACGGCATCTTCGAGGTCCGCTGTGGCGGCTGCGAGCAGGTGATCTTCTCGGCCGATCTGTGCCCGCGCTGTCATGCCGAAGATGGCCTGCAGCGCGCGCTCACGTCGGAGAATGGGTTTCCGCTACCGGCGACCTGTCCGGGGTGTGACAGTGAAGAAGTCAGCGTGATCGGCTTTTTTCCGGCGCGCGTGACGCATGCGGGCGGCCGAGCCGAGTCGCCGCGCACGTCGACCGAGCTCCACGATCCTGGCTTTCATGCCTTTCGCATCGACTGTGTCGACTGCGGCACCGTCGCTGAGCGCCTGGATAGCTGCCCTCTGTGTGCGCGACCGGGTCCGCTACGCGCGCGCCCGAGCTGACTCGCGCAACAGTGCAGCGACGGCACCCGGGCCGCGGTAGATGAAGCCGGTGTAAATCTGGACCAGATCGGCGCCGGCCTCGAGCTTGTCGTCGACGTCCTGGCCGTCGAGAATGCCGCCCACGCCGATGAGCGGCACCGACGGACCCACCGCGCGGCGCAACAACCGCACCACCGCCGTCGCACGCGCTTTGAGTGGCGCGCCCGACAAACCGCCGGCTTCATACGCCGCTTGTCCGCTGGTGCGACCGACCGTGGTATTGGTGGCGATGAGCCCGAGCCCATGCTGCGCCGCGGTCTCGGCCGCAGTCACCAGATCTGCGTCGTCAGCGTCGGGCGACAGCTTGAGAAACAGCGGCTTTGCGCCGAGCGACTGCATCATCGCGCCGACCTCGGACAGGAGGGCTGTGAGGCGCGCCGGCTCATGCAGCTTGCGCAGATCTTTGGTGTTGGGCGAGCTGATGTTGATGGTGAAGTAGTCGCCGTGGGCATGCAGCACGCGCAGTGACGAGGCATATTCCGCCGCGGCGTCATCGAGAGACGTCACCGCCGACTTGCCGAGATTGATGCCCACCGGCACCGGATGCGGGCCCAGCGTCGCCAGCTTGGCCGCCACCGCCTCGGCGCCGAGGTTGTTGAAGCCGAGTCGGTTGACGATCGCCCGATCGCCCGGATAGCGAAACATGCGCGGCCGCGGATTGCCCGGTTGCGCGCGCCCGGTCACCGTCCCCACCTCGACGAAGCCGAAGCCAAGCGCGGCCATGGCCGGCACCAGCACTGCATTCTTGTCGAAGCCGGCAGCGAGGCCAATCCGGTTGGGAAACTCGAGGCCAGCGACGGTGATCGGTGACCCCGACGGCGCCGAGGCCCACCTGCGCAAGGCCCTGAGCCCAAGCCGCGTCTTCTGCGCCGTCTTCAGGCCGGTGACGACCAGCTCGTGGATCTCCTCGGGATCGATGCGAAACAGGAGCGGCCGCAACACATCGTAGACGTTCACTGCGTGGCGCCGGCGTGGGTGCTCTGCATGCTCAGCACCGTGCGAAACGCGTCGAGCGCTGCGGCATCGAGATCACCGCCGCGATGACGAACTGCGCCGGCTCCGTCGAGAACCAGCGTCGCTGGCACGCGCCTCTGCCCGAGCGCATCGGCAAAATGAAACTGTTCGTCGACCAGCTGATCGTAACGCAGCCCATGGTCTTTGACGAAGCGCGCCACCTCGGCCCGAGGCTCGCCGACATCGACCGCCACCACCCAGCCGCCTTCCGCACGGGCGCGATCACTGAGCTTACCGAGCGGCCCGAACTCCTTCTGACAGGCTTCACACCAGGTGGCCCACAGGCTCACCAGCGTCGGGCGCCCGGCCATGGCCTCCGGCAAGCGCGTCGCTGCGCCGTCGAGGTTGACGAGCTCGACATTGGGCAAGCCGGCCGGCGGCGGAGCAACGGGCGTCGACGACGCGGGAACACAGGCGACGAAAAAGAGTCCGGCTAGAACAGAAAACCCATGGCGCACGTGTAGATGTTAACCGACAGGTCATTGCTTCTGAAATAGCGCTCGTAGCCAAAATCGAGATGCAGATCACGCAGGCGCGGCGCTTTCAGATTGACGGCAATCAGACCACCGACCGTATGCGCCACGAACGGCGCCAGATCGCTGTCGGCCGTGCGCAAAGGCGCAGCGACGTCGGCGATGGCGGTGAAGAAACCCACGCCGGTCTGATGATGAAAACGATAATTGGCCCGCACGTAGAGATGCCGGCCGACGCGCTGATAGAGCTGGGCCTCGATGGTGTTGCCGATGAGCGACCAGCTGTCGACGTAAAATCGGTACGACAATTTCAAGATGCCGTCCCACGGCAGCGACTGCGACAACCGCGCCACCAGCGCATGCCGGTGTCGCACCGATGGCAGTTTTTCGCCGTCGAGCTCGATCTTGTCGTTGCCCATGTCGACGGCGATCGAGTTCCAGGTGTTGCCAAGCTCGCCGGTCTGGAACGTGAAGCTGTAGCCGACATAGCCGACCGTCGTCGGTGACAAGAGCTGCGTCAGGGACACGTTGAGGTTGGTCGTCGAGCGATAGCCGCGGCCGAGCCGGGTGCCGAAGATGTTGAAGCGATCGAGCCAGTCGACCACCTGGTTGAGCGACCAGGCAAACACGGTGTTGTCCTCGGCAAACGCGTGCGCACCGCCGACCCCGAGCGTCCAGGATCGAAACGGCTCCTCGAGGTGAAAGTTGGCGTGGAACAGCCACGCGGTGCGCCGATCTTGTTGATAGCGGGTGTCGAGCTGAAAGTTGCCGGCCTCGTTGACGCGCGAGGCCGTCGAGACGGCGTCGAGCGCGTCGGGGGAGGCGGCGGTGATGATGTCCACCGGTACCGACAGGCGGTGGGTGGCCTTGCCCTGCTTGGCGACAATCTCGAGCTGCGGCTGCTCGATGGTGGTGTCCTCGGAACCCGGCCGATGCAAGTTGGGGCGGTCGGCCTGCGACTGATAGCCGCGCCCCGTCTGATCGAAGTGCGTGAAGCGGACGCGGATCGACTCCAGCTCGATGCCGGCGGGGACGCCGAGGATCTCGCTGTTGGAGAAGCCTTGCGCGCTGGCAGCGACGGAAAAGAGCGCCGATGCCAGCAACGAGGCGATGAAGAGCGCGTGCTTCACCAGGCTACTGGCACCCGCAGCCGCCGCCC
>Ga0123336_10002188_pt1 | contig 17171 bp, 12 predicted proteins | sample SSSSmetaG_FD_96466 | JGI IMG/M metagenome (GOLD analysis project Ga0123336, IMG submission 96466) | Glacier valley bacterial and archeal communities from Borup Fiord, Nunavut, Canada, to study Microbial Dark Matter (Phase II) - ​SSSS metaG | ecosystem: Environmental > Aquatic > Freshwater > Ice... | reverse complement strand
TCCCATTAGCATTTCGTAATCTCCGGTTTCAAAATCTTCGTGCTCTCTCATAATTAAGTCTCCCTCGAATTGAACTTTAAGACTTCTTCTACCTTCATCTCCAGCAGTAAGAATATAAAGCAAGTCTTTTCTAAGGTTAGTATTAACTAAAGTTCCTGGAAGGAATGGATTAACTAATTTAACTACATTAGCTGTATTGAATGTTCCAATAAATCCATTAGCATTATGCTCTACAGCAAGTGCCTCTGGTAATTTAGCAGTCCATCCTGAAACATTATCTAATTTACCAAGAGATTCAATATCACCAAGTAATGAAACTCCACCAAATCTACCAAAAGCATTTATTTGAGCCTTTAATATAGTTTGATCTATTCCAGTACCAGCACCATAATTAGGAGCTGCCATAACTGAAAATGCATTAAATAGAGTATCTTCTAATGATTTAGCAATAACTCTATCCATCTTTTCAGCAGATAACTGAGCTATTCTATCAAAGTTAATTCTCCCAGATGCAAGATCTATGAAATTTATGAAAGGACGAGTAGAAACGAAAGTTGTCTCCATACCCTTGTAGTCATTAGAGATTGTACCTCTGTCTCCAGCCACCCCTTTTGCTCCGATCTGAGCACTTGTCAAGTCTATTTCAAATTTGAAATTCTGTTTTACTCCAATAGCTGTCCTTTTAACATCAGCAAATAGATCTATGTAATTAACTTTTTCTCTAAGAATTACATTAGTTACCTCTGTTGTTATTTGAGCGAGTTCTGTTCTGATACTCTTGTCTTTTGTCTCGATATATCTAGCTGAAAGATCCTTCATAGTTTCTCTAGCTGTTGCTAATTCTGGTGATTTAGAATCCACCTCTCCTTTAGCTTGAGCAATAAACACGTCTACTTCTTTGTATTTTGCCATTTTAATATTCCTCCTGTTTTCTTATTATAATATTATTTAATATGATATTTTAATATTGATTAAACTAATGTTACAACACATCTAAGAGCTGGTTCGCCATCATAGTTTGCAATAACTTCTTTAATAGTTGCTTGGAATAAACCAGCTACATTAGCTTTAAGTTTTCCAGTAGCAGAAATCATTACAACTCCACCAACTGCATAAGTACCTATAGCTGCTTCTAATGAAGTTGTTGTAAAAGTACAACCTAACTGTAATTTTCTAAGCTTAGGGTAAACACCTATTTTGACTACGAAATCTCTATCAGCAATTGCTAATTCCTCTGGTGTACTAATTGCTTCATCAACAAAATATACATCCTTTATTGCATCTACTCCTGGGACTACACATGTCATATCTGTGTAATCGGGTTTTACAAATTGACCTCTAACTACTGTAGCTGTTTTAACTTTGAAAGCACCACTTGTGTTGTAAAGACCTGAATTAATTAATCCGTTCATTTAATATTCCTCCTATTTTTTAATTATGATATTATTTAATATAAAAATTATATTGAATACTTTTCTTTAAGTGATCCTGGTTCAGCTCCTGACATTTTTACATTATCTACAATTCTTGAAGCTAGGGTTACTTCTTTCTTAGCATTTGGAACTTTTGTTGCATTAGCTGTAGCCATTGCGAGCTCAACTATTTTAGCATTGATTTTTGATTCATCTAAATTCTCAAAAGCTTCAGCCATTTCTATAATTACTTCTGCCGATAAAACTTTGCTGAATTTCTCCTTTAAAGCTACTTTATCTGCAACTAATTTCTCAGTTGCTTTTTCTGCTAACATAGTTTCATGTGCCGCTTTTATTGGAGCAAATGCTTCTACCTCAGCTGTCTTAGCTAAAAGGGTTTCTGATACAGTTGTAAGATTAGTATTTATTGATGCAATTTCTACATCCTTAGCTACTAATTTTTCATTTACCTCAGCTAATTCTGTTTTGTTAGTTTCAATTGTTGCATTTAAAACAACTGCTTCTGCTGTCATTGTTACTATCTGAGCATTTAATTCTGCGATTGTCATAGGGTCTTCTCCTCCTTCATTTGGTATTACTTTCTTGACGTACGTTTTATCAACATCATATGTATCTATAATTGTAACGTCATTGTTCTCTACTTTAAATTCAACTTTTACAAGGTCGGCTGTGCTATAGTTTTTAAGAATAACATAATCTACTCCGATATCTTGAGAGTCATACATCCAATAATTATCATCCATATTTTCTCTAAGTTGATTAAATAATTTTGTTTTAACTTGACATATATCTAGTTCTGCCAAATTTATTTTAGAATTTTCAAACATCATTTCAGCAGTAAACGTTTCTTTATTTCTTTGCATGTTTTCCTTTTCACCTCCTTCAATTATATTTTCGCCTTCCATAATTTGAGCTACCAATGTCAATGAATGAGCCGAAAGCACAGCTGGAGAAGTTACACATGCCATTGCAAATAAATAATTAAATTCAGATACATCAACATATTTTATTTGTCCGACTTGTTTATATTCTCCAATTGACATTTCATATGATAGAGTTAAATTGCCAGTGTCAAATAGCTCTTGTAAAACTTCAATTATATCAGTGAATCTTTTAGGTACTCTAGCCTCCCCAACAAGTTCAGTTATTGTTTCATCATCGGCATTTGGTTGTGTTTCAAAACTGATAAAGGAGCCTATCATTTGACTAGAAAAAGTTCCTTTATCTTTGTCGTAAGCATGTGTAAGATTGTTCGTCTTACCTTTAGACAATTTAGCGAATTCAGCCATCAATGGAAGTGATAAATACTTTTGAGGATTATCTGCAATTTCTTCAAGAAATGCTTTTGAATAATTTATTCCATTTAAATTAGTAATTGTATCTAATAAACAGAACTTTATACTCATAAATATCTCGGAAGATATTTCTTCTTCTCCAACCGAAATTATTCTTTTTGACTTACATTTAAAAACTTGGGATTTATTTGCCATATTTTCACCTCCTTTAATGGAATACTGGATTATTTTAGCACAAATAAAAAGAAACTATATTTAAATAGCTTCTTGAATTGATTGAATATTTAGTTGTTTAGATATTTTAAATTCTTCATATTGTTCTGGAGTATTACTCTTTTTACCATATTTATGATGAAGTTCATAATGACAACTTTCACATAACGTTATTCCATTTGAAGATTTATACCTATAATCAGGATAATTCGCAAAGTTATATAAATGATGTGCATTTATATCACCATGGCTTTCTGCTCCACAACATTGGCAAGTATAATTATCTCTTTCAAATACTTCCTTTCTCCAATTAACATAAATTAAAGAACTTCTTCTATCTATCCTATCTTGCTCTGTCAATGTTGAGTTCCAAGCATAATTATTTTCTCCTGTTATTCTTTCAAAAGCACATAATCTACAACCAAATCCTTTATTAAATGTATCGTAAGTAGTTTCTTGAATTATGTCATTATGCTTATTACATTTGTATTTCATCTTTGTAGTATTATTTATATAGTCATTTTCAAGTAAGACACATCTCTTTAATTCAAATTGTAATTTTACAAATGTATAATCTAGTTTGTATCTTGCCTTGGCTTTATCTATCGAACAATCTAAACATCCATGTCCAGCCATAAAACTAGATAATGATATTTCTTGAATATGTTCTGGGTGACTATTACATATATATTTTAATTTTGTTTGATAATCATGTTTTGTAGAAATTAAAGTATATCCTCTTTCCTCGAATATCTTTTTAATTCTAGTAATGCTATATTTATAAACCTTTCCAGTTGAATTCTCTAAACAATGTTTACAAACCATATTATTATGTTTAAAATTACCAAAATTAGTTTCTTGAATCTCAGTAGGATGCTTGTCACATCTATAACTTAATATACTTTTTACATTACTATACGAATCTGATAACAATGTGTAATTACATCTATTAAATTCTTCTTTAACAAATTCAAATGAAAATTGAGTCTTTAAACCTAATTTTAAACCTTTGCATTTATTGCATGTGTTTATTTTTGATTTGCTCATTTCTAAATTATAATTTTCATATGTTTTAGAAATTATTTCACCACAAACATCACATTTTACTTGAACTTTACGTGAGGATTTTGTGAGTAAATGTTCTACTTTTATATCAAACTCATCTTTATAACTTGTAAAAATATAACCCTTACTTTCATAATACTTTCGTGTATTATTTGACCAATTCATTTTAATAGTTTTAGTTATTAACATTTTATTAATTCCTCCTATAGAATTTATTATCCTAAATTTATAAATTAGGGAAGCATAGTTAGGATACTATGTTTGTCGGAATAACTAAAGGTTGCAACCTCTAATTCATTCCTATCCCATACATCAATTATACTCCTATGGTATTTATTTGTAAAGACTTTTCTATAGTATTATTTAATATCTAAGTTTTAGAATTTCCTGGCTTTGGAGCTTTTCCTGAGTCAGATTTATTTTGATCTACCTTATTAGGATTACCTTTAGGTGCACCTACCCCATTTTCTCCAGCTGCTTGTGTATTTGGAGATGGTGGTAGTTTAAATATTTCATCTAATCCATCAGTGTTCTCTTTCTCTTTTCTTGTCTTCTCTTCTTCAAAACAATAATCGAGAGTGCTCAAAACTGTTTCTTTTGAAAGTAAACCCTGTGCATAAATTTTCATGACTTCATCCCTAAAATCTTTATCACTTTGGAGATTTAATTTTGTAAATACGAATTTTGGGATGCGATTAGGAGCGATACGCCAACTAATTGCCATTTCTTTATTCATTTTTGTTATGAATTCAGATACCTTAGCCTGAGCATCTTCAATCCTTTTAGCCAATGTAGATAAATTTATAGAAGCTTGAGCATAACTACCTGAACCTCCATCCCCCGTAACCACAGCATTTGAGATTCCTATAGAGCTTAAAATCTCAGTATTTACAGTTAAATATTTATTTTGATCGAATAAAGTCTTTGTATCCAAATTTTTCCACTCACTCGAAACTTCCCAAGACACAACACTTAATGGGAATCCGTTTAAAGCTTGTTTATAAATATCTTCAACATTTTCAAGGTCTGTAGAATTGACTGTTTTATTTACTTCTTTTGAGCCAACCCGAACTTCGAGAAAACTTTTAGTCCCATTCAGAAGCTGTGAATTTTCAAAATCAGAAATTAATTGTTTCTTCCCTAATGGTCTTAAGGCTTCACAAATTATTGGAGTGCTGAATTTCTCCCAACGTGATTTTGTACTTTGAATACAAAAAGTTTTAGACGGATCGAGTTGGATATAGGTTTGTCCCTTATGAATACCAGCAATAACTTCTTCTGGATATCCTGAATAGCTAAGAGCTAAGGTATCTAAAAATGTTTCAGACGCCATAGTATATTTTCTATTTAACATTTCAGTTACACAAAACTCCAAGACCGGATTACCATTTTGGGATATACTAGCGATTCTTATTCTCCAAGGAGCAAATATATCTATCCAACTATCTCGTTTATACCCGAATATATTTTGATAAACATAAAAGTCATAAAATATATCTCGAATAAGACAATTTAAGTCAAGTTCTTCGTAATATTCCATGTATTTCTTTTTAACAGTTTCATTTGAACCTTGTAATTTCCAACCAGACATGCTAAATGGTATCAGAACGTTATTTACACTATTGCTTAAAAGTGGTTCAGATGAGTAATAATAATTACACAATTCAAAAATACGATTCATATTTTCTTCCTTATTGGATAGAAGTTTATCAGCATCATAATTCTTTAAGTATCCTTTGCTACTGAAAGTTTTCTGTTCAAAGGTTGAAATGGTACTTTTACCATCTTCTTGAGTTTGTATTTTAGCACCGAAAGTATTTTCTGATTTGATTTGCTGATTTATTTTTGCTGTTATAGCCTGTTGTTTTTTTCTACTTGCTCTACTAGACATTTATTCACCTCCTCTGTTATGATATTATTTAATTTGTCAAAATCTGGATGCACGTCCCCAACACTTATTACTTGAGTTGTTGTTATAAAGTTTCTTATTCTCAGCTTCTAATTGTGATATGTATTCCATGCACATTGCAAGAGAGCTATAACGGTCTTTATGTTGAGTAGTCAAAGCTGTATCATAAGTCGTATTATTAGCTGCGGTAATCTTTGGGACAATATTTCCACACTCATATTGAAGTGCGTCAGTATCTGTATAAATTCCTAATTCCTCTATTAATGTAGCTTTCGATACTCTAGCTCTAAGCTTTTTATCTACTTCTTCTGTAAATTCGGTATCATCACCTTCTTGTTCTCTTCTCATACTTGCTGATTGAACAGGTAAGTGCAGAGATTTATTTTCAAAGTATAATTTAGTCATAGTAGCCATTCTTCCGTTCATTCTGTTATCTGCTTTGATAACCCTTATAATAGGAAGAACTTTATCATTGATATAATCACAATCATCTGGTACAAAACTTGGATGTTCTTTCCCATCTTCATCAACATAAGGCGCATTCAGCAGGGAAATTAATCCTTCTCCGATGGCCTGACCATCGATCAGACACTTAGAAATATTTGGAAATCTAACACACATCTTTCTAATTTCAATAGCCAAAGCTTCTAATTTATAACCATGAAATGTTCTTATATATACCAAATATTTATGATATGTATGATCTGCTTTTTCTGATATTTTAACTATTGTAAGTGCGGAATTATCTGCCCAAGAACTAGAACTTGTAGCTACGTCCATTGATAACACATAAACAGATTTTGAACCCTTCGGTTGAAATAATTCAACTCTTTCTAAATCCCTACATGGTTCCGTAATATCATACGGCAGCAGAGCCCCATTAGCTGATCCTATAAACCTTGAGTTATACTCCATTTCCCAATTTGATAAAGGCATTTTCTCTTTTTCATCAAGAACATCTTTTTCTTCTAATGTTCCACATCTGACTGCAACTTTATAGTTTATAGCACTTGCAAATTTTTCAGTATCACCTTTTTTCATTTCGTTTAGAGTATCTTTAAATCTCTGAAAAAAGTCACAGGATTTAAGATAGGCACTACTTATCTCGAATAATTTGGAGTCAAAATCTTCAAATCCTTCATCCTTTTTAGCCCACCAAATATCTCTTTTAAATTTTAAGATAGGCATTAATACACTTTGAATTACTTCCGACTTAACCCACGCAGATTCATCAATTAATATACATTTTTTTCTAAAACCTCTTAAGTTAGACCCATCTGGGTTCATAGCCATCGCTTCTATAGTAGAACCATTTTTAAATTCAGCTATTCCTCCATCCTTGGTAATTCTCACAGGGCATTTTAATTCAGCTTGTAGCGCAGGGTACCTCTCCGACAACGTTTTAATATATTTTAATGTAAGACAAGCTTGTTTTACAGTTTTTGAAACTACAAGACTGGGACATTCCGAATAGAGTATCGAAATTGCGCTTAATATCCATGCCATCTTATATGTCTTACCCAATGACCTTGCCTCTACATCTTTAAGACTTTTACAATTTCCAGCTTGACGAGCAATTACTGACTGAAAATCAAATAAATCAATCGCCCTTTCTGGTGTGCTAAAGTAATCATGAATAAAAATATCCAGATGTGATCTCCAAAACCATATCTGTTTTTCCCATTGTTCAGGATTATCAACTGTCCCCTGTTTTACAGCACTGTGACTATCTGGACTATTTAAATCAAAAGAACTTCCCGATTGACTAGCTTGTTTCTTATGTGAATAATTTCTAGCCATTATAACTCACCACCCACACTGACTAAAGTCCATCTAAAATCGTCTCCAACTTGATCTATACTATCTTTTTCAAATATCATTTTCTTTTGAAGAAATCCCGTCTGTTCTAATTTAGCTACAATCTCACTTATAGTTGATAATCCTGAAACTTCGTTGGCTGACCTTTTACTCTCACTTAGCTTCGCACTCTGAGATAATTTGTCGAAGGTGGCGGTAGCTTTATCAAATCTCTTTTCTGCCCCTGGAATATCATTCAACATATCATTACTGGCTTCATCTTGAGCAAGGCTGGCTTTTACTATTTTACGGCAATAGTCTTGATGATTACGAGTTACAATTTTATAATCAAGAATAGTATCCTCATAATAAGCGTCTAACCAAGCTATGGTCGCTTTCGTATAGTTTCCACGCCAAATTTCCGACCAAATCTTTTTATCTTTTCCGTTTTTTGTTAATTCTATATCTTCGTCCTCTAAGTCATCATTTATTTTATCAATTAGAACAGGAGCTTCGTTTGTACCTATAAATTGATAATGAGGGAAAATACCCATCCTTTGAAAATAAATATTCCTTATTTTTTCAAATAAAAAGGTTTCTCTTTTATCTTCAGGAAGTGAATTATATTCAATATCATCACTATATTTTTTAGTTGCTTCTAATGTAGCAATATCTACAAGCTCCTGTTGATATTTACGATCGTTAAGTTCGCAATATAATTTTAAACCTGCAATATCTTTGGCCATCTTGCGAGAATCTTCTTTGCAAGTATTATCGTAAGCATATCCTTGTTTATTATCTCGGTTTGTATAATAGTTACTTATTTTTTTGGGTTTATGGCATATTACGCATTGTTTAGAACTTACCATGTTTATTCTCCTTTCTTCCAAATACAAAAGAAGCCATAATTTATATAGCTTCTTGAATTGATATATTATTTAATTGTTTATCTAAAATTGTTCCTAAATTATCAAATTCCCAATAGGGTATTCGTAATAAATCCATTTTATTTTCTTTAGCATAATTAGTCTTTAATTCATCATGTTTCTTTTGTTTTTTAAATTGATCATCACCCATTAGAGGAATATAATGAAATTCACCATCATACTCAATTAATAAATTTTTAGAAGGTATATAAAAATCATAGGATAAACTGCCTCCTCCTAATCCGAGTAATCCTTTAAATTTCTTTTGAGGAGTACTTATTATTTCAAGATTCATTAAATACTCCATTATGAAATATTCTCCTTTTGAAAGACTACATGCAGGACATTTGAATCCACCAGCTCTTGATTCCTTAATATTTCTATAATAATCTTTATGCTTTTTATGCTTACATTTAAACCAGACTTTTTTCTTACTTCCAATTGAGTATTCAAATGGAGTTTTCTTATTTTTATCAGACCATATTTTTAATATTTCTGGATATAATGTCCCTACAGAATCTAAAGGATGTACCTTACCACTATTGCTATTACAATATGGACATCTATTATTTAATGTTGTAAAATTTCCACAAGTTGTTATATAATCTTCATGATAATCTTTTTCCTGACATATAATCCATATCTTCTTAGTACTAGCGTATGTAATTTCCCAAGGGCTAATCATATTCTTATCCGACCAGTATTCATTTAAAAAATCTTTACCGTATTTTTTAATTCCCCATTCAGCAATAGAACCACAGGCAATACAATCCATAGAACCTTTAAACCCTTTTGTTATATTATGGATGCATTTTAATTCACTTTTATGAATTCCTTCTGGACATTTAAAATAAAACTCTGTTATACACGCATGTCCAATTGAGTTAGGACTAATACTATTTAACTGGTAGTCCCATCTGTCTAAAATATCTTGATGAAAATTTTCAACACACCATTTTTCAAAGGATTGTCCTCTTTCTAACTTTAATAATCTTATTTTTTCAGCTCTATCAAAGTAGGTACATTTCTTGCAAACATGTTTTCCTTCACCATGAGGCGAAGCGTTATATTCTGCCCATCTTTTATCAAAAGGTTCATTACAATTATCACAAATCATTTTTATTGTATTTGTATTATTCAATGTTAAGTCTTCAGTTTTCACTTCAAACTCTTCTCCGTTCTTAGTAAGTAAATATCCTTTACTTTTATACCATTTTTTATTTGCATTATTCCATTTTACTTTGACCGTTTTTGTTACTAACATTATTAATCAATCTCCTATATTTTTTATTTCTCCTATAAATTAATAAAAACAAAAGGAATACGCTATAGGGAAACGTACTTTGAATTAGGGTAATTAATCCTAATCTCCTTCTGCTATTGCAAACTAATGTTTACATTCAGAAATACCAATTACGATATTTCCAATCTAAACACTTATAGTATTATTTAATATGAAACTAAATTCCATATCTAATTTCTAAATACTGAACCAATTCCATTGTACTTTTTAAATTTGTAATTAACATTTTATAATCAGAATCCAATCCATTACTTCTCAATCTATGACTTAATTTCAAAGCATCTTTTCTAAGACTTTCAATAACTTCTCCTGGATATGCGTCTTCTTTATTAACTATTACGGATTGCTTATTGGTAAATCCTGTAATAATATCCGAATCTAATATACTTCCATCTAATACTATACCTTCATCAATTACATATTTTTTACAAGTCCCCATTAAATGATCCCCATAATAATCTATATTTTCATAATTATATTCTTTTCTATATATTTTCACTTGAGATAAAGTCTTGACTAAAACTGTATGTCCATATTTTCTTGCAAACTCAACTAAATTAAAGCTCTTTCCAATTCCTCTCATATTATCGGTATAAATTAAAGAATGTGATTTCGCACCTTCCTCTAATCTTTCCATAATACTTAGACTTGGACAGAACTCTTTTCCGTTTAATAAATTAATAGTTTCCATAATAAATCTCCTCTAGCTTTACGGTAAGCCACACCTTAATTTGTGAATAATATCCACAACAAAAATTACAATTATAATCTTTGTTCTAAATATTAATTAAGGGAGAAATCTATCGGATTCCTATGCCTTACGCTCAGAATCACGTTCTCCCTAATAAAAATAGCCCTACACTTGTGGTTGCCACTAGACCTAGGACTCGTCCATAATGCATTAGGGTTTATAGTGTCTCCTTTATCATTACTAGGTAAGCTAATAATGTGAGAGGTACTGTTTGGAGGACACAGAGTGATTTGAACACTCGACATTTACTTTAACAGAGTAACGCTCTACCGACTGAGCTATATGTCCATATTAGAAAAAGGGTTCCCTTTAATGTGGTGTACCCAATAAACCTTTCTCGTGGAGCTTTCGGCCAGAATCGGACTGGCAATCTACGGGTTACAAGACCGTTGCGTTACCATTGCGCCACAAAAGCATAATTAATACATTTACTTTCGATCGGGGAAAGAAATATATAAAGAAACCTTATGGTGGGCAGAAGTGGATTTGAACCACTAACGTTTCTATGTCACAGAGTTACAGTCTGCCTGCTTCACCAATTTGCATATCTACCCATAAACACTCCCATTTACTTTTCCTATTAGAAAGAAATGGGTAAAGAAAATCTATTGCAGATATGAGAATCGAACTCATGTATAAGGTACTCCAAAACTTCCCTTGCCTTACCACTTGGCTAATCTGCATTAATAAATAGAAGATTCCTTATGTTGTTAAAGTTTATCTGCAACCCTAAATAAATCGGACTGAGCAGGACTTGAACCTGCATCTTATAAAGTTATAGCTAAATGCTCTAATCTTAAGCTATCAATCCATAATAAAAAGTCGGGCTTCTAACCTTACATCAATCCGACACTTTTGAGTTCTATTAGTCACACTTTAGTATGCTAATAGTCCCTCTTGTTTTCAATATGATATTCTATAGAAGTTCATGTTAGGTCATGATATTACAACTACCCTACTCGTGAATAGTATCTTTGTCATATAAAACTCTCATTTTAAACCTTTAAACTGTTGATATAACTAGATTTATAGGTTAAAATAAAATAGGTAAGGGACTTTCACCCTTACAAGACTTGGTTTAATTTCTCCACTTAATCTACCCATATGAGTAGCCAAATCGTAAGTGTATTGCGTTTATATTTCGCCACTATTCTTTAGTTTAGTCCTATATTGCCTAGTATTATAGGATTTTTTACTAATGGGTTTGAGAGGTTTTCCCTTATCCTCGTTCGCTCACAGGCTTCTAGGTGAACAGATGCAAATAGCATGCTTCTATTATTTGAACTCAGCCATTTATTAATCACATACTGAGGAGTGATAAATAATGTATCCTTAAACCACCAAACTAGATACATAAAATCAAAAGGAGGATTCGTGTTTACAAAACGTTGATCCAATTTGAAACGCCTTTTGATTAAGTTTTTCAATAGTGAGTAAAGTATGTAAACTTCTCATCTTTCACTATCTACCTTGAGGGATGTTAATTATAATAATTGGATTAAGCAGGGCGGTGTATCCTGCATACCTTTAACTTATTCATCGTACTTAAACAATGTAAATAAGCGTGTCGGGAACCATTTCCGATCCTTTAATCCAATTAATAGAGCGAGGGAGGTGGTAATCTCCATTTCAACAATGTGTGTAGATACCTGTTCTACTTCAGCACTCTAAATAATTTAAATCCCCTTCGAGACAGAGAACTCTGACTCACATCGCCTATTAGACTTGGGGATCATTACTTTGATTTATCGCATAAGTAATAAAAGCTAGTAAGCATTTGCTCACATCCTTGTTCGGTAAATATTACATTAGATAACACTCCTTTATAAACGTAGCTTCTATAGCCAGAGGGCGTGGATAATTAAGTCAAAGCCTTTCGGTCTCTGCTATAAAATATAATCTAATTCAACATCTACTCCAATAATCTTGTCACATAATCCTTTTTCTTTACATTCATCTGCTAATAGATACATTTCTCTATCAATGTTTTTATCATATTCCTCAGATGATATTGCAGAATTATTAACTATTACATTTTTAATTCTTTCATCTACTCTACTATAAAAAGCTTGTAAGTCTTTTACTTTTCCACTAGAGCCGCTGAGTGAAGTAGAACCATCATGGATCAAGAGACTAGAATTCTTGAACATAATTCTTTCCTTAGCAGACATGAATATAATTCCACCCATAGAATAAGCATATGCCAAACAAACTGTTGCTATAGGAGTCTTACTGGCTACAATTACATCACAAAGTAACAATCCAGAAAATACATCTCCACCTCCAGAATTTGTAAATATAAATATCTTCTTACGTTTTTCAACTGGAATATCTTTATCTTCCTTATTCCATTTTAAGATATATAAACATACATCCTCAATGATTGCAGAATTAACATCATTATTAAAAACTATCTTACGATCCTGTAGATTAGTTTTAATAATTTCGTCATAAAATTTATCAGCACCTAAAACACTAATATCATTTTCGTTACTCTTCATAATGACCTCCTTTATTCCTTATAATATTATTTAATTTAGAACTATATCATTTATGTATTTACGAATTCCTTCTTCATATATAAATAACCTTTGACCAGCCTTTGCACTAACTCTAATATTTTTTGCATATGTATTTGTTCCAATAAATGATCTTGTCTGAAATACTTCTACTTCATGGTCTTCTACAGATTTATTACTATGAAAATGTCCGGTATGAATTTCTTGACATTTACCAATCATCATAGTTAAATTGGGAGCTACTGAAGTAATCTTATCCCTATCACCATGAACTTCATAAATATTAACTCCACAGATTTCTTTGACTATTACAGTATTATCTATAACGTTACCTTCAAATTTAATCTTACCTAAATAGTTTTGGAGTTTTAATTTTAATCCCCATGAAACAAAATATTCAAAATTTGTATTCTCGGAGTCTGCCTTCTTATTGGCATAAACCCTTGCATGATTTCCAAAAACATCAGCGTATACTACTTTGTCAAATACATCTGAAAAACTTACAAGCATTGTAGCTATTAATTCTACTGCTAATGCAACTTGCTCTTCTACTGGTATTTCAGCCTCTCTTGTTAAGGTTTCATTTATAATACCTGTAACATCATCACCTAAATTACTAACATGAAGAGTTCTTACACCTAATTCAGCACAAGTTTTTATAGTTTCCTGTGTTAGTTTCTCAAATCTTTCCCTTGCTATCTGAACATTATATTCGCACCAATAGTTTGATACCTTTTCACCTAAATGCAAGTCTGCAAGGTCAAGTAAACCTTCTCTATATGGTGTATTCTGATTAATTTGAACTGAATATCTTGTAGGAATAATCTCAATAGGAATAATTTTTGCAATAATCTTATCAAATAGATAATCCTGCTTTCTATATTTACCAAGTTCAGTTTCCATTTGTTTAATTTCTTCTTGCTGAAGCTTTAGGAAGTATTTTTCTTTACGTCTTTCTAATGTTTCTTCAACTAATCCACCTAAATTTTCTTCTTGAATATCTTCATCAAGATAGGGAACGTCTGAATGACAAATAGATAATCCTTGTTTGAGCAACATAAAATCTCTTCTAGCAATATCTAACTTTCTGCATAATTCATTAACGGTTAACGGAGTTTTATCGCAATATAACTCCTTAATTTTCTTTACTTTTTCTTTATCTACAATTATACTTCGCTTTCTATTATAGATATGAAACTTATCTCCCATATCTATTACCTGAACATGATCTTCCTCATCAGTCAAACGAATTACATCTTCTGCTTTAGGATTGGTAATATTAGATATTGTTTCAACTATATTCTCTACACTTTGTCCTTCTTCTTGCCCTGTTGTGAGAATATCTCTCCAATTATATAGTCTTTTTCTTGCCTCCGAAGAACTTAGTTTCTCTCCAAAAACCAATTCATATATCTCAATTTTATCTATGTCAATTTTCTTAGTTTCTTTCAATTCTAATAACCTATTTAAATAAATTAGAAAATGTTCTCCCTCTAATCTATCTATCAAATTTACTTCTATCACCTTCTATTCCTCCTCAATTCCTATTTAGAAAGAGGGAATAACTCCCTCAATAAATTTAAACTTCTTCTTTATTCTGAATTGCTATTGTAACTTCTTTCCCAAGTAATGATATTACATCAGAAAATTTTATTACATCAATAGTTCCTTCTTTTAAGTCCTTAACCCTTATACCATCTATATCAATTGAAACTAATTCACCTTTTGCTGAAAATTTTACTGTTGTGTTTTGTTCTACCTTTACCATCTTTAATACACTCCTTTATTCCTCTTAAATTATTGTTTATATTTTAAATTGATTGCATAAATGGTTTTATTTGTTCGATATATTTTAAATATTTTTTATGTACTGTTTCTCCTTTTGCGCCTTCAAGCCCTTTTATGTTCTCTCTTAAATGTATTGCTATTTTATTCCAACTATATTTTTCATCAATTAAATCAATAATAATATCCATATTTTCGTCATAGGTGTAATTGAATTTTCCATTTTCAACATAGATATTAGTATTATTAACAATGTTATATATCTTTTTTAGATATTTATTACTATAATCCTCTTCCTTTAAGATTACATTCAACTCGTTAATTCTATCCCTATGATATTGTGAAACTTTGTCGTATCCCATTATTATATATGCTTTTAAAAATACAGTTTCAGCTTCTAGTTCAGTATCATACCTACCGATATTTATTGCTTTTCCACCACAAGTAACTCTGGTTAAATATCTACCTGTTGGAGCATCCAAATTATAGCCATTACAAGATTGATTTACGGCATTTTCTACAGGATTAGATATTCTTAGATTTTGTCTTCTATTATCTAATCTATTAGTATTTTTATGGTCTATTATAATTTCTTTATCTTTAGTATCTAATATCCACTGATATATTTGGAAATTTTGTTTTTTACCCTTTATTGATTTAGTCCACAAAATACAGAGTATATCCTTTAAGTGGGTATTTTTTCTACCAATACATCCAAACCATTGACCTTCTGATACCTTTTTAAAATATGATTTATCAATTAATATATCATATGATTCAGTTAGATCTTTTCTAAACACCTTAAGTAAAACATAACTTTCTTCGTCGTAATATTCATTAACCCATAGAATTGCTGCTTTCCTTAATAATAATTTTTCCATAATACAGTCTCCTCACTTTTATAAAGTAAGGGCGAGAGGAACATACCCTCTCAATCATCACCCATATTACTTAATCTAATAAACTTGCTAAATTAGCTAATCTACTTCTTTCAACATCATCTAATGTCATTAAAGCGAACTCTTCCTTGCCTTTTAGAGCTTTAATAACTGCTTTTAATCCATTATTAGCTTTGAATACTCCACTATCTGTCTGCTTAAAATCTCCATCAATAAATAATACTGAATCTTCTTCAAGTCTTGAAATTAATAGTTGCATATGCTGAGATGTAGTGTTTTCAGCTTCAGACATCATTACAATAGCCTTTGAGAAGCTTCTACCTCTAATAAATGCTAATGGAATAATTTCTAATTTTCTTTCAGCTATAAGCATCTCTACTCCAAACTGACCTCCAACTTTATCTGCTAAAATTGATGTGTAAGGAAGTAATTTTTCTTCCATTCCACCTGGTAATGCTCCAATATCTTTTGTATTAGCAACCTGAGAGTTTTGTACAACCCAAATTATCTTATCGAATTTACCTTTTTCAACTAATGCTAGGGCATGAACTATCATACATAGAGTCTTACCTGTCCCATGCTTACCTTGAATTATCTTCAACTTACTAGTTTTATCTTGTAGCATGTCAAATAATAATTCTTGTTTAACATTTAAAGGTCGAATTTTATCAGTTAGTTTATGCTGAATTGGAGTAAATTTAATGGTATCAAGCATTTCACCAGTCCATTTTAATTTATCAACTATCTCTCCAATTGAATTTTTCACTATTAGATATTCATTAACCAATAAACCCCATGTATTTACTGTTAAATTCTCATACATCTCAGCCATTTCTTCATCTGTGAGGATTACTTCTTTAAACCCTGTATATTCATTTTCATCTTTTTCTTCTTTATCAATAACTTCAATTCCTAATGCTTTTGCCTTCAATACAACATTAAAATCTAATGAAAATATTTTAGCTTTTTCTCTTAAACAAACATCAAGTATTTTGTTATCATTCTTATCTAAATCAAATTCTCCATTAAGCATTTCTCTACTTTTAATCACATCATTTAATACAAATTTATATTTACTTTCATTTTCTTTAAGCCATCTTATGCCTTGACGAGCTTCAAAAGATTTCTGACTATCAATATTCATCTTTAAGTGGTCTAGCTCCTCAATTACAATTGAAGGGATTATGAATTCTTCTGATATATCTTTTAATAAACTTTCTGGATCGTGCATAAGTATATTAGTGTCTAATACAATTGACATTTGTATTACTTCCTT
>Ga0123336_10002186_pt1 | contig 17185 bp, 18 predicted proteins | sample SSSSmetaG_FD_96466 | JGI IMG/M metagenome (GOLD analysis project Ga0123336, IMG submission 96466) | Glacier valley bacterial and archeal communities from Borup Fiord, Nunavut, Canada, to study Microbial Dark Matter (Phase II) - ​SSSS metaG | ecosystem: Environmental > Aquatic > Freshwater > Ice... | reverse complement strand
TCTTAAAGCAAGTTTGCATCAGACTTATTATTTATGATTTATTTGATTCCACTTAAGTATTTAATAAGATCATAGGCCGCACTCAAGTTCGATATGGGTTTGGGCAGCTTTTATTTGTTTATTATTTATAGCTAGAAGAAAGGCTTATTTCTTACGTTTTTTTTATATTAGATTTTTTTGTATTTTGTGTTATGAAATCAATCTTTTTGCAATTTAAACAAAAGTACAACCTACTTGCGTCGTATTTTACGCCTGCGACAACCATTATGTGGTTTGCAGCGATATCGACTTAATTTAAAAATTTTAAACTTGTTTCGTTTATACTTAAGAATTCTCAAAAAAGTCTTTTTCACTCTTTTTGGAAACCTCGTTTTAAACTTAAGGTGAAGCCTATTAAACTTTGATCTCAAAATAAGGCCAACCAACATATGTGCTAACTTTTTTACGTTATACATTGCTTTACGGGCCTTTGATTTGAGTTTGACACCTTTAAACTTAATATAACCTGCTGACAAAGAAGCCTTAATACGATTTTTCGAATCGCATAGAGTTAGGTAAGTGTTACGTTTTCCTCGTCTCAAATAAAGAATACCAAGTATTGGTTTTTCTTTTTGATACTTAAGTTTTTTTTTCGTCTTTGGTAAGTAAACTCTTGTTGCTCTACCCAAAAAGTTTTTCTGAGACTTAAGTACAAATCTCTTCTTTTCTTTGGATTTTAAGGTTTTATTATTTTTAGAAAAGTTGGATAAAGAAGCCCTTCTTGTTTTTAAAAGGTTTTTTATTTTTGAAATTATAACACGTTTGCTTCCTTCCGGCGAAGACAAACTGATATGTTTTTTTTGTAGAAAATCAAAGTAAGCAAAAAGACTAGAGCGTAATCGGTCGTAAACAAACCTTTGCTGATCTAAATCTTTCAACTCCTTTAATTTTCTTATATATTTTTTATATTCCTGAATCCTGTCCTTTTTTTCTGTTTTTAACATTTTTATTTAAAAGAGCAATTAAAGCGCTGGTACGTTTGCAGACCACCAGTAAAGGCAAACAAACAAAAATAACCAAACAACGTCTACAAAATGCCAATACCAAATAGCAGCTTCAAACCCAAAATGTTGATTTGAACTAAAATGATTTGCGTACATACGAATTGCGCAGACAGCTAAAAAAAGAGTTCCAACAATAACATGAAACCCGTGAATTCCTGTTGTTATATAAAAAACAGATCCAAAGATTCCATCTGATATTCCAAAGCTTGCACTCTGGTACTCAAAAAGCTGAACGTATGTAAACAAGACTGCCAAAAACAATGTTAGCGCCAAAGCAAATAATGCAGATTTTTTATCTTTTGCCATTAATGAATGGTGCGACCATGTTAGAGTAAATCCCGAGCATAACAAAAGTAAGGTGTTTAATAGTGGGACACCCCATGGACTTATTGTAACAATATCTCGAGGCGGCCATGTTCCTCCAATTGCGAAAGCTGGAGAAAGACTTGAGTGAAAAAAAGCCCAGAAAAAAGCAAAGAAAAACATTACCTCTGAAACAATAAAAAGAAGCATTCCGTAACGTAGTCCTCTTTGAACTATTTGGGTATGATGACCTTCAAAGGTTGCTTCTCGTACAACATCGCGCCACCAATAAGCACAAATAAGTACAAGTATTAAAAGTCCGCAGTAAAGCAAACCTAGCCCACCTTCGTACATATGCATCCAAAGGACTATGCCAAAGGTAACAAACAAGGCGCTAAATGAGATGAAAAAAGGCCAAATACTTGGGTCAACAAGATGAAATGGGTGTTTGTAGTTTATTTTCATGTATGTATGTTTTTGTAATAAGGAAAAGTTCTTGTCTCAAGTCAAACTAAAGAAAAGAATTTCTATTTTTATTGAGTTTTCGCAGGATTTGCGAAGATATCGTCTTTTTAGTGAGCTTCTGTAGACTCACGCAAGTAAATACACATTAGGATAGTGAAAACATAAGCTTGAATTAAGGCAACACCAAGTTCCAGTCCTATTAAAAGAACTAAAATAAGTAAGGGTACAAAATGAAGGATAAAAAGAAATCCTCCTGCATTTATTATGGCCCAAGCAAACCCACAAATAACTTTTAAAAGCGTGTGTCCTGCCATTATATTGGCAAACAGACGAACAGATAAACTAAGAGGCTTGAATATAAAAGAAACTACTTCAATAGGCACAAGCAAGAAAGCCAAGCCTAAAGAAGTATTTTGTGGTAAGAAGTCTAAAAATACTTTTTTACCCTTTTTGCTGATTGACAAGGTCAACATTACTAGGAAAATTGTAAAAGCTATTACAAACGTTAGTACTAAATGACTTGTTAGCGTAAATGTATAAGGAGCTAAACCGTAAACATTTGAAAGCACTACAAATAGGAAAAATAGAACCACAAACGGTATGTGTGCAACTGCGTTTACGCCATTGTTGTCTTTTACAATCTTTATTGCGTTTACGGCTACGCTTTCAAGTAACATTTGCCAACGTGAAGAACTTAAATACGCAGTTTCTCTTGTATTTAATGCTTTGTTTAAGTACATGAAAAAAAGTATACAAAAGATAAAAGAAAGTACACTATTGGGCAGGGAATAGTAAGAACTCCCAAAAGAAAGAAATGGTACAATTTCAAATTGTTCTAAGGCAGAAAAGTACATTTTATATTTTTATTTTATTTGTTTTTCGACTTAAAATCTAATACCCAACTACTAGCTTGAAAGTCTGTTTTAGGTATAAGCATAATCCTTAGCGATCGATTTCTCCAAAAACAATATCTTGTGTTCCAATTACAGTTACAACATCAGCGATCAAATGACCTTTTGACATTGCATCTAGCGCTTGAAGATGATTAAATCCAGGAGCTTTGATTTTACAGCGATACGCCTTATTTGTATTGTTTGATACCAAGTAAACGCCGAATTCTCCTTTAGGAGCTTCACAAGCAGCGTACACTTCTCCATGCGGGATATCTACTCCATCGCTATAGTACTTAAAGTGATGAATTAAAGACTCTATTGAAGATTTCATGACAGAACGTTTTTGAGTTCCAAAATTTTCATCTTTAATCTCCCCATGAGGGATTTGAAGCAAGCATGAATGAATAATACGCACTGATTCGCGTATTTCACTTATTCGAACCATGTAGCGGTCATAACAATCTCCGTTTGTACCAACAGGAATATCAAAATCTAAAGAGGAGTAAACATCATAAGGTTGAGCTTTTCTCAAATCCCAAGGATATCCACTTCCACGTAACATAACTCCGCTGAAACCATAAGCACAAGCTTCTCGTGCACTAACTACCCCAATATCAACAAGACGTATTTTCCAAATACGGTTGGATGTTAATATTTCTTCTATTTCATCCAATCTTGTTGAAAATTGATCCAAAAACAGAAAAATATCAGTCAGTAGTCCTATTGGTAAGTCTAACGCTACTCCACCTGGACGAATATAGGCAGCGTGCATGCGAGCTCCAGAGACTCGTTCGTAAAACTCTATTAGTTTTTCGCGTTCTTCGAAAGCCCATAAAAAGGGTGTTATTGCACCAACGTCTATGGCGTGACACCCAACAGCTAGTAAATGATTTAAAATTCTCGTGATTTCCGCAAAAATTACACGAATATACATGCTACGCAAGGGTGGTCTTGTGTTTGATAATGCTTCTACAGCTAAAGCAAATGTATGTTCTTGACATATCATAGAAACGTAGTCCAAGCGGTCAAAGTAAGGCAAGGCTTGCAAGTAATTTTTGTGTTCAATAAGCTTTTCTGTTCCACGGTGAAGAAGCCCAATATGCGGATCAGCATAAACAACAACTTCACCTTTTAGGTCAAGTACAAGTCGAAGAACACCATGTGCAGCCGGGTGTTGAGGACCAAAGTTTAGGGTAAAATTTCGCAAGCTTTTTTTTAAGTCCGACTTTTTCATATTTGGTGATGTTTGTAGATCTAATTATTAAAGTTTTGTAAGTTAAAAGATTAAAGTAATAGTAGATGAGGTGGGATTCGAACCCACGGTGTAGGATTACACGTCAGTTTTCAAAACTGATACCTTAAACCACTCGATCACCCATCCATTTAAAGGTTAAAACCAATACTTTTGAAAAAGTGTGGGCATCTTGTGTTTTTTGCATGAACTAAGACATCCAACCCTCGAACTCCGTCCAAATAACCCAAAAGGTTGTTCGCATCTTCAATATTAAGTACATCGTAAAGATGAAAGTGAATAGAATTTTTTTGAAATTTTGGCCTTTTTCTAATATTTTGTGATATTTCGATTAAAAGACTTTCAATGAAGGCGTACTTTATTTTTTTACGCAAGCATAGCTTACACCCTACGACTTCCCCTTTTCTTAAATTAAGGTGCAAGATTCCAAGATGAGCTTGGGTAAAGGTTGGTTTGGCAAGACCCAATATTTCTAGAACAGATAAAGTCGAGCTAATGTTTTCGTCGAATTTAGCTGACAAAATTACAAGATCAAGCAAAGGCATCTCCTGTGCCTTTATTTTAGGTTTGCATAAAATTATATCGGGATTTGAAATCTGCTCAATATGTGTTTTTAAAAAGTTCATTTTTTATATAAAAAATTATTAGAAAAAAGATGACGCCATACTTACCACTTTTATCCACTTTTGTGTGCGTAATTCTTTTGGAAGCGGAAGCTTGAAACGAGTTCCCAAGGTCTTTCCCTTTGAAGTTACTAAAATTCCGTAGTTGTCATTTATTTTAAAAGACGTACCATCTTTTCGATTGACAAAAGATTTTAGATGAATTAATAAGGCCAAACGAATTTCTCCTTTTTTTACCCCTTCTCCCTTTTTTCCTTTATGAATTTTACGTGGTCTTACTTTTTGAAGAGAGACAACAGCAAGATCTCCCACTTTGGTTTTGGGGGTTTGGCTCAAAACCTTAATTACACGACAAACTTTTGCTCCAGAATTATCAACAATCTTAACAAGGCTGCGAGGTTGAATCATTTTTGCATATTTGTGGAATCGAACCACATTTTTTTCGCATTATATGCTATCTCTTTTGTGTTATCTTTTGGGGCCTACGCCCGGTAATCGAGATGACGCTGCCCATCTTTTAAATTCTTGTCGTGATAACTTGAACTTTCTTAATGTCGCTTTTCCTCGATTTGTAATCAAACATCTATTTTGGTAAGAATAAATCGGAAGGCAATCTAACCTTTGTCGGGCCCAGGCTGAGAGCCCGAAGATTGTATTTGCTTTCAAAGCTCTAAAAAGACGCACCCTTTCTTCGTGGTCTTTAAATTTCTGTCGGTGGTATATATCTCTTATAAGTGGTGCTTTCATTTGTTTAGTAATCTTTTTATGACCAGTCTAAGGCCCCAACTTTCCATGCATATGCGTAACCAATTACAAGCTCAACAAAAAAGTCAAGCATATACCAATTCGAATGTATTGGTAAAACACTAGCGGTTGCAGCAAAAGGTAGAAGAAAGACGGTCTCAATGTCAAAAATAATAAATAAAATTGCAACCAGATAAAAACGAACGTCAAAAGCGTTTCTTGCGTCGTCATAGGGATCAAAGCCGCATTCATATGTCGATAATTTTTCTGTGTAAGAATTTATATTTGTAAGAATGTAAGAAGCGCCAAGAATCAAAATTGATAAAATGGCAGCAATTAAGGCAAAAAATCCAATAAACCAGTATTCTTGAAGTAAAGGCATATTTTTAGGTTATTTTTGTGTTTAATGAGAAGTCTCCAATTATTTACTTTGTTTTTTTATGTTGTTGTAGAGTTATTTTTTGTTATATTTAAAGTTTAATTAAAAAGCTTTTAAAAAGTTTAGAAAAAATTCGACTCTTTGACTTAAGATATATTTAAAAAACTTTGCCTGGTTAAATAGGCAAAGCATTAAAACCTAGGAGAATACCATAGCTTAAAATAAGCCAACCTAGAGTAAAGGGTAAAAACATTTTCCAACCAAGATGTATCAGCTGGTCATATCGGTATCGGGGCAGTGTTGCACGCATTACAATGAAAAAAATTACAAGCATGCAAATTTTAAGACCAAACCAAAAACTTGCAGGTAAAAAATTTAGGAAAGCAAAAGGAGCAAGCCAACCACCAAAAAATAAAATAACACATAAAGCAGATATTAACAAAATATTTGCATACTCAGCCAAGAAAAACAAACCAAAAGCCATTCCAGAGTATTCAACGTTATACCCGGAAACTAACTCAGCTTCTGCTTCCGGTAAATCAAACGGATGGCGATTTGTTTCGGCCAGAGCACAAATCATGAAAATTCCGCATAAAGGCAAGTGTGGGAATACATACCAGCAATCCTCTTGTGCATGCACAATTTCGCTTAAGTTAGTAGATCCAACGCAAACTACAATAGTAACAAAAATAAACCCAATTGATACTTCATAAGAAACTATTTGCGCTGCTGAGCGCAAGCAACCTAAAAAAGCATATTTAGAGTTACTTGCCCATCCTGCTAAAATAATACTGTAAACATTAAATGATGAAACAGCAAAAACATACAAAAGACCTGCGTCAATGTCGGCATAAACTGAGTGAGGTCCAAACGGAATAACTGCCCAACCAATTAAGCTCAAAAAAAAAGCGTACATGGGAGCAAAGAAAAAAAGCCCGGTATTTGCGTTGGTTGGACAAATACTTTCTTTTATGAACAATTTCAAGCCGTCAGCTAGTGGCTGAAGCAACCCATAATATCCAATTACATTTGGGCCACGTCGACGTTGAATAGATGCTATAATCTTTCTTTCGGCCAATGTAAAGTATGCTACACTAAGCAACAATGGAATTACAATAACAAGAAAACTAAGAAGAGCGTAAACAATTTTTAACATTTTTTTATTTTTAAAGTATTGTCACAAGACGGACTTGAACCGCCGACACAAGGATTTTCAATCCTTTACTCTACCAACTGAGCTATTATGACTTATCCAACGATTTTAAAATTTAATTAAAATAGAGTAAATACTTAACTATAGCAAGAATACACTATTCACTTGTATTTTTTTACTTTTAGCCGGACTTGAACCAGCACGCATATGCAAAAGATTTTGAGTCTTCCGTGTCTACCAATTCCACCATAAAAGCAAAGACTTTAATTAAGCAAGTCTAAAATAAGATTTGGAAAGATTCCAAAGAGAAGCGTAAGCCCACAACAAAGGCTCAAAACAAAAAATTCACACTTGTTTAAGTCTGTAAACACTCTTAAGTACTGAGTTTTCAAGTTGGCATAAAGCAAACGATTGCTCAACCATAAAGAGTAAACTCCTGAAAACACCATAGAAGTTGCACAAAAAAAACATACGATTGGGTTTGTGGAAAAAATTCCAAGAAACAGCATAAACTCTCCCACAAAACTTGAAGTACCAGGAAGAGCAATATTTGCCATTGTAAAAAAAATAAAAAAAATACCAAAGAGTGGCATGTTGTGCATTAACCCACCATAATGATTGAAGAATCTTGTATGGTATCGATCATAAAGCACTCCAATACACAAAAACAAGGCAGCAGAAACAAAGCCGTGGCTTAAACTTTGCAAAATACAACCGTGAATACCAATAATTGAATTACTAAAAATACCAATAACCACAAGATTTATGTGAGCAATCGAAGTATAAGCAATAATTCTTTTTAAATCTGTTTGGCGAATTGCAGTTAAAGAAGTGTAAATTACACCAACTACGCAAAGACAAAAAATAAAAGGAGTAAAATAAAGAGATGCGTTTGGAAAAAGGGGCAAAGAAAAACGCAAAAAACCATAAACTCCAAGTTTCAACAAGACTCCAGCCAAAATTGCTGAACCAGCAGTCGGAGCTTCCACGTGAGCTTCTGGCAACCAAATATGAAAAGGCAACAAAGGTACCTTAACAGCAAAGGACATAAAAAATCCAAGCCATAAAAACTTTTCTTGCGTAAGACTAAAGTCATATTCAAGGCAGGATTGATAAGAAGTTGTTCCTACTTGGTTGTAAATATAGATGATAGAGGACATTAAAAACAAAGAACCAATTAAAGTATATATAAAAAAGAAGTAAGAAGCACGAATTTTACGGCTTCTTGATCCATACATACCAATTAAGAAAAATATTGGAATCAAAACGCTTTCGAAAAAAACGTAAAAACCAACCAAGTCTAAAACACTAAAAACAAGAATACATAAGATTTCTATGCCCAAAAAACATAAAAGATATGGCTTTGTTTGTATTGGTCCCCAACTTGCAACCAGACACAATGGAAATAAAAAGCCGGTCAAAATTACAAAACATAAAGAGATCTTATCCAGCCCAAGTAAACCTGTATCTGAAAAATCATGCGTGTACTGAAAATTAAAGTTGATACCACTGAACTTGTAGTACATAAGTAAACAAACAATAAATCCTGCACTTGAAAAAAGTAGGGCTAAAACCGAATTGTACTTTGAGTACTCACGCGGCAAAAAAAGAATTAAAAGAAATCCAAAACTTAAAAGTCCAAGTAACGTATATAACATTTTTAAGGTTTATGAATTGGTTTATAACCAAAGAAAGGTAAACAAGGGGAATCGAACCCTTGACTTTCGGAACCACAACCCGACACTCTACCAACTGAGTTATGTTTACCAAAAGTGGGTAATGACAGACTCGAACTGCCAGCTTTCTCGGTGTAAACGAGACACTATACCAATTTAGTTAATTACCCATACAAAATCAAGAACGAAGTTGACGGGATTTGAACCCGCAATTTTCGGCATGACAAGCCGACGCTTCACCAATTAAACTACAACTTCGAGATTTGAAGAAGGTAGGATTCGAACCTACGAAAGATTTATCTAACTGATTTACAATCAGCCACCATTAACCACTCGGTCACTTCTTCATATACATTTTAGTACTTGTAATGAGTACTATAAACGTTAACGTCTTTTATTGAAATTGGGCTGTAACTAGAAGTTGTATTTTTTGAGTACAACTTAGAACGCATTTTTATCAAAAATAAAACATTTGGTAAAAACTTGTAAGAAGTGAAAACGTATAACACAACAAGTAAGAAAAACAACCAAAGAATTTGAACTGGAAAAGATGAAATATCAAATTGAGGCATTTTAAATTTTTAAGGTTTTGTATGTTTAAAAGCTAAGAGTTATAACAGGCATAAAAACTTTTTTGTATTGGATTTTGCGATAACATCAATTTTACATAATAAATGTTCCAAAATCTTATTTATAAAAATTAAGTCAAAGGGCAAATCCAAACTTTAATTCCTAAAGAACCAAAGACAGTAATTGCTTTTGTAAAAGCATAGTCTACTTTTGAGGTCTTTTCCTCTTTTGCAACCCGTCCTACCGACAAGATATACTTTCTACATCTTGATTTCGCGTTAAAACGCCCTTTTGTTTCAATACGAATTCCCTGAATCTTAAGGTTTTCAGCGGCATGAAAGTGCCAATCAATCAACCTTTTCATATACATCATAAATGCAACACGCTTACGGTTTCGTCTTACCCCATTGCATACATAAGCTGCTAACAGTTGTGCACTACCTCGTCCCAACACAACTAACTTTAAAGTTTGCAATCCACTCCAAAAGTGTATACCATTTTTGAAACGACTAAATGCTGATGTTGCGTTTTCGATAAGATAAGTCTTTGGTAAAGATTCATGCCAAAAATTTAAGGCTAAGTAAGGTGAAGAATTGATAGTTCTTAAAGCTTGACCTAAGTAATCCAAATTTGTGTTTGAAATCTTAGACTGAAACAGCTGTTTGGCTGCTCTTGTCTTAAGAATATCTTTTCGTTCTTTTCCCTTGGCTAATTTTCTAAAAATCTTGTTTTTGACCAAGGTTTTCCAAAGATTGTCATGAGAAAAAAATGATTTTTGTGATCTAGACTTTAAATTTTTATCTTTTCTTTTCAAAACCCGAAAGCTTTTAAAAAGCTTTGATAACTTTGGAGCATAAAAGCTTAGGGTTTTTGCGCTTAACTTAAGGCCACCATGATGCTTGTGATAAAGGAAAGAGTTGATAAAAACGTTTTTCTTCTTGAGCATCCTTGCAACTGTTTCACGCGTTCTTAAGCTTTTGTAAGTAAGATGTAAGTTTTGGTATTGGTTTTCCCATATATACAACCTGCCTTCTTGTGTTAAACTTTTAAAATGTAAAACATTGTTTTGGGTCACAACACCATCTTCCTTGTAAAAATGAGGATTGTAAAAGCGTAATATATTTTTTAGACTTTCTACTTGAGGTGAGTTCATTATTTTTTTTTCTTTTTTGCGAGCTGTTTTTTTTTGAAGAAGTATCGTCTTCGAGTTTGAGCAAACTCTCCCAGCTTATGCCCAATTATTTCTTCAGAAACAGTCACAGATAAAAAAGTGATTCCATTGTACAAATTAAAGGTTTTATTTAGCGCCTTTGGTGTCAATGTCGTGTTGCGAGTATAAACTTTTTGTTTTGGTTTATAATTTTGTAAGTTCTTTACGAAAGCTGAAGCTACGTAGTCTAATTTTTTCATTTTAAAAGTTTTCTATTCTTTTTTGCTGTTGGCTGGCCCTTCGTAGGCTTGCCCCAAGGTGTAACAGAAACACGTCCTCCAGATGTTTTTCCTTCTCCACCTCCATGGGGGTGATCAACAGGATTTATTGCAACACCACGCACGCTTGGACGGAACCCAAGATAGCGTTTTCGACCAGCTTTTCCAAGATTAATTTGACGATAACCTTCTTCACAAACGCTGCCTAAGCTTGCAGAAGCTTTTAATGAGAAAAGTTTATGTTCCCCAGATCGAAGCTTGACACGGGCGTACTTGTTTACTTTTTGAAGAAGTTGCCCATAAGCACCGGCCGACCTCAGATATTGTCCGTGTTTTTCTCTTGAAGTGCTTAAATTATGCAATACGTAGCCAGCTGGAATTGAAGCTAAACTCAAAGAATGGCCTGATTTCAAGCTTGCATTGTTGTAGCTTCTCAAAACCTTCCCTTTCTCTACGCCCTTTACCCCAAGAATATAGTTGTGACAATGTGTGTCTGGATTAAACAAACGAGAAATGTTTGGGTTTCGATTTGGATCATATTCATACCCTTCAACAACTCCATCACTATTTATGTGTCCTATATCCAAAAGACGATAAGACTGCTTTACACCGCCACCTCGATGTCTTAAGGTAATTTGTCCTGTATGATTTCGTCCAGCCTTGCTTTTGCTTGGACTACATTTTTTTTTAAGGCGATCGATTTTCAAAAGATGATCTCGTTTTAGCAGGCGCGTGAAACGTTGTCCGGGTGTAACCGGCAATAGATTGATATGTACTTTATTTTGCATTTTTAAATAAATATAGAGTCAGATATAAAATTATTTTTTCAGGACTTCAGATTTATCGTTTCAAAAACTAAAAAATTTAAAGATGTACTTACTTCGAACAGCGATTCCAAAAAAAGTAAAAGTTTTAAAAGGTCTAAAATGTATTTATGGTGTTGGAAACTTTATTTCAAAGATTGAGTTGAAAGCTATTGGATTATTAGACGGATGCTACATGAGAGACCTTCGCAATAGCCATAAACGCCTTTTAAAAAGTAAGTTTTCAAACACTCCTCCACTTGCTGCAAGACTTCAAGTCTATAATAAAAGTAGATGTCAACGTCTTATTAACATTCAATCTTATTCTGGACGACGACATAAGTTTGGCTATCCTGTACGCGGACAACGTACGCATACAAATGCTCGAACTCAAAAAAAGCTACACCGTCGTTGGTTGGTTCAAGACATCAAAAGGCCAAAAGCCCAAGCTTTTGTCAAAAAAGTTTCGTCACAAAAGCCAAAAAAACCAAAAGTTGTGGCAAAGCAAAAGGATAAAAACAAAAAAAAAGCCCCAGCTCAAAAAGTAGGAAAGTATAAGATTTCTTAAAAAGCTTTCCAGTTTCTTTGATATTTTGCCTTTTTAGATCAATGGTAGATCATCTGTTTTGTAATCAGAATACAAGAGTTCGATTCTCTTAAAAGGCTACGCTTACAGTGTTTGTTCTTGTTTTTTCTCTTACTTTATGTGGCTTTAGAAATGGAAACAAGGGGACTTGAACCCCTAACCTCATGCTTGCAAAGCATATGCTCTACCAATTGAGCTATGTTCCCGGTGCAATATGGACATTGAGTTTTCTTACACCTTATTGGATTCGAACCAATGTCCAAAGCTTAGAAGGCTCATGCTCGTCCAACTGAGCTAAAAGTGCATTTTTAATCTTTGATTTTTATTTGGTTCTTTATATTATTTTTTAAAATGATAGACCTATAAGGTAAGAAACATTGTAAAAGAAGTTTGCGAAAAAAACAAAAAAGATCAAAAAAATAGAGGAAAGACCCAAAGTAAGGGATTGAGCTTTTGTAAAGACTAGAGGGCGATAATTCTTAACTTCTTCAAAGTTAAGAAGCTTTACAAGACGCAAGTAATATAACACACCAATTGCAGAAGAAAGCAATCCAACTACTATACCGTAATAAACACTTAAGTCACAAGCTGCGGCAAAAACTGCAAACTTGGCAAAGAATCCAGCATAGGGTGGAATTCCTGCAAGTGAAAATACAACGTTACATAATGTAAAGGCCAACAATGGGCTTGACTGCTTCATGTAAACTATATCACTTAAATATGCTGTTCTACCATAAGTAGTGTGCAAGTTATTTACAACACCCCATAAAAATAATGAGGTTGCTATGTAAACAAGAATATAAAATACTATTGAAGCATAACCATCAACAGTATTACATGAAGTTGCGTAAAGAACGTAACCAACGTGACTAATTCCACTAAAGGCAAGCAGTCTTTTCAGTTTTTTTTGATACAAGGCCAATAAAGATCCCAAAATTAAAGAAGTCAAAGCCAAGGCAAAAAATACAAAAGTAATACTGTATACTTCTGTTGTATCATGTATTCTTGCAATAACAACAAAAATGGAATACTTTGGTACAATTGCAAAAATCGACGTTACATGTGAAGGTGCTCCTTCGTAAACATCAGGTAACCAGTAATGAAATGGAACTATACCTACTTTAAAAAGAAGTCCCATAAAAAACAAGAGAAAACCTGCATTTAGCACAGAAGTTACACTTTCATAGCCTTCTTCTAAGTCTTGGATTTCAAGTACTTTTAAGTCGTATATGTTTGTAGTTCCAGAATAACCGTAGATAAAAGAAATACCAAACAATAGAAGAGCTGAAGAAATAGCTCCAAGTAAGAAGTACTTTAGACCAGCTTCTGTTGAAAAAGATGAAGATGTTACAAAGGTAGTTAAGATATAAAATGCTAAAGTTTGAAGTTCCAAGCATAAGTAAATACAAACCAAGTCGTGACATGAAGTTATTAAACTCAGGCCTAAAAACCCAAGCAAAACAAGAACATAGTACTCAAAGGTTTTGATTTTATGAGTCTTTCCAATAAATAAAGAACCAATTAAGCCAAGACCTATAAAAATTTTACTTCCAAGTGCTAAAGCATCATTGCTAAAATTCGAGTCAATGGCTGCTGGTAACTCGTATCTGCATAATAATAGATACCACACTAAAATACATACAGTATATGCTTGAAAGCAAGACACTGGATGATTGTACTTAGGAGTGTAGACCAAGATGCTGCCTCCTAATAGCAAAAGCAGCAGTGAAGTACCAACAAAGATTTCGCTGTAAAGTGATGGCATTTTAGTGTAAAAAAAAGAAAGATCTTACCTTTCATCAAGGCGTTACGTTACAAAGAGGTTGTTTGTTTTGATGTAAGGTTTTTTAATTTTATTATATATTGGTTTTACTTTGTATAAAGTTCTAGTTCTAGTTCTAGTTTAAAATTTCTTTGGTGTGTTAAATAAAAGAGCTAAAAAGATTAGATAAAAACTTTTAAAACTAACCATAAAACACATAAGATATACAAGAGCAACGCCGCACAACATGTACAATGCAAGGTGATAAAAACTACCACTTTGCATTGAGTTTGTGTAAGTCTTTACACCAGAAAGTACACTATTCAAGCCGCGAGGACCAGTTATTTCAATAATTCCTCTGTCAACTACCTTGTATGAAGTCTTGTAAGAAAAATCCAAAACTGATGTACTTACAAAATCGTTGTAAACCTTGTCAAAAAACCATTTACGATTTAAGAAAGTATAAAGTCTGCGCCCAAACACAGAAAACTTAAGGTTAAATAGAAATTGAGACGAGTATACATAAAGTAAGTATGCAGAAATAGCGCCGGCAAGACTTAATACAACAGGTGCAAGTTTAAAAGAAGTGCTTAAAAACTCGTAGTCTAGACTGTTGTAAGGATGAGTATAAAGAGCATTGCCCCAAAAAGGAGTACCAAACCCAAAGAAGGCGTCCTTAAAAAGGTAACCTATAAAAATACTAGGAATTGCTAAGATACCTAGAGGATAACTTATTATCCATGGAGATTCATGCGCACCGAAGATTACGCTCTTATATCCGTTTGGGCGAGATAAAAAGCAAAGATAAACAAGTCTTAATGAGTAAAATGCAGTTAAAAATGCTGCAAGACTTCCCAAAAAGTAGGCAAAGTGCCCGGTTGTTGTAAACTTGGCAGCTGCAGCTTCTAAAATAGCGTCTTTTGAGTAAAAGCCAGATAAGAAGGGAAATCCCATCAAAGATAAGGATCCAATTATTATTATTGCATAAGTAAAAGGTAGTAATCGACGTAGGCCCCCTATTTTTCGCATGTCTTGTTCATCACATATTCCATGAATAACAGACCCTGCGCCTAAAAATAATAGGGCTTTAAAAAAAGCGTGGTTAGCAAGATGATAGATAGCTAGGTTATAGTGTGAAGTACCACACGCGAAAATTATGTAACCAAGCTGACTACATGTTGAATAAGCAATTACTTTTTTAATATCGTTTTGGACTAGCCCTGTTGTTGAAGCGAAAAAAGCAGAAAGAGCACCTACAAAAATAATAATTTGAGTACACTCAGTTGCATATTCAAGAAGGGGTGAGCAACGCCCCAAAAGAAAAACTCCTGCCGTAACTATGGTTGCAGCATGAATCAATGCAGAAACTGGTGTGGGTCCTTCTATTGCGTCAGGAAGCCAAGTGTGTAACCCAAGCTGAGCGGATTTTCCAACAGCACCAATAAAAAGCAAGAACCCGATTAAGTTCAAAGCGTTAAATTCATAAAAGAAAAAAAAGCTTAAGTTTGAAGCAAAAGGACAAGCAGCAAAAACAACAGAATAATCCAGTGAATCAAAGCAAGAGTAAATGCAAAACATACCTAATGCAAGACCAAAGTCACCAATACGATTTACAACTATTGCCTTGATTGCAGCTTTGTTGGCTTGAATTCTTGTAAACCAAAAGTTAATTAGTAAGTAAGAACACAGACCAACACCTTCCCAACCAAGGAACATTTGCAAAAAGTTATTTGCTGTAACAAGTATTAATATGAAAAAGGTAAACAAAGACAAATAACTTAAAAAGCGTGGCAAGTGTGGGTCATACCTTATATATTCCACTGAATAAAGGTGAACCAAAAAAGAAATAAAGCTAATAACAACAAGTATAACAACTGTAAGAGTGTCATAAAGAAAACCCCAGTTGATATTTAAAAGGTCATCTGAAATCCACTTTGTTAAAATAAGATACGTTGGAGCCCCACAAAAGCCGACTTCGTAAAACGCAAGCAAGCAGAGAAGCAAACAATTTAAGCTACAAAAAAGGCTTAAAAATGCGGAACCTTTAAATCCAAAGTAGCGCCCCCCAAAGCCAGTACAAAAGCTCCCGATCAAAGGCAAAAAAATTATGTTTAAATAGATAAAAATTACGTAATACTACACTAAACCCTTTTGTATTGATGGTCTAACAGAAAAAGAAAATCTTGTGCATAATCTTTTTGATCTATTTTTTCGTATTCAAAAAAAGATCTTTTTTTTTGATCCAGAGAACACAAAATTTGTTTTATATTCTTGTAAAGCTCGTTTTGTGAAAGATCCAAATTATTGACAAAGACACCCATAATAGAAGGACCTTGAGACTCAGGAGAATCGCTGATCCCAAAAGCAGAAGGTAGAAAAATAGTTTTTGCCCCATTTAAAAGGCATAAGCGCCTAAATTTTCGGGTCTGGTTCGATTTCAAGCAAAAAGTATTTGGAAGATAATACAAAACACCTGTGTTTTGGTGTACGTACTTTTTTTTTAAGTAAGATTTTTTTTGATTCATAGTATCGATTTATAATTGGCTTGATGTCTTATATGTAAATTGTCGATAAGCTTGATCTATGCTTAGGTTATCATAAACAACCTTTTTCGAAAGATCATCGTATCGCAAGTCTAGGTAACCACTCAATGGAAAATCTTTTCGCAATGGGTGACCTTCAAACCCATAGTCACTTAAGATTCGGCGTAAATCGCTGTGGTTCTTGAAGAAAACGCCAAACATATCGTATGCTTCACGCTCCCACCAGTTTGCACAGGTGTAAATGCTTTCTACGCTTTCAAGATGGGATTTTTCGTCAACATAAGTCTTTAGTCTAAAACGTTGATTAAAACGAAGACTAAGTAGCTCATAAACAACTTCAAATCGTATTTTACGACTTGGATAATCAACAACTGAAATGGCTGTAAGCACCTTGTACTGATAAAGACTAAAGTCACGTAAAACTCTAAGACTTGACTTAAGATCTTTGAAGTGCACAACTCCAACAAAGTGGTCAACCTTATTTTCTAGCGTTAAAAAGGGCAATATTTTAAAGGGTGTATTTACTTCTTTCATGTTTTATCCTCTTAGTAAACCATTGTATGGTATTACAATATTGTTGTGCAGTCGGTAGTAAACTACCACAATTGCTAGACCAATTGCAGACTCGGAAGCTGCAACTGTAAGTACAAAAAGTGCAAATACTTGTCCAACTATGTCATCCAGGTAAACGGAAAAAATAACAAAATTTATGTCAATCGCAAAAAGGACGATCTCAATGCATATAAGAATGATTAGGAGGTTTGTACGATTTGACACAATACCAAATATTCCAATGCAGAAAAGCAAAGACGTTAAGACTAAGTAAGCTTCTAGTGCTGGCATTTTTAAGTACTTCTAGCCGGACTTGAACCAGCAAGCGTAAAGCAAAAGATTTTAAGTCTTTCGTGTATACCAATTCCACCATAGAAGCAATTGAATGCATTGGGACTTGAACCCAAAAC
>Ga0123336_10002185_pt1 | contig 17188 bp, 14 predicted proteins | sample SSSSmetaG_FD_96466 | JGI IMG/M metagenome (GOLD analysis project Ga0123336, IMG submission 96466) | Glacier valley bacterial and archeal communities from Borup Fiord, Nunavut, Canada, to study Microbial Dark Matter (Phase II) - ​SSSS metaG | ecosystem: Environmental > Aquatic > Freshwater > Ice... | reverse complement strand
CGCAACCGCAGCCCACAACCTGCCCCACCTGCGGGGCGACCGTGGCCGGGCGCTTCTGCGGCGCGTGCGGCAGCAAGGTCAGTTGAGCGGCTTCACCAAGTAGAGTTGTGCGCCGAAGCCCCACGGGCGGGTGAAGAGCGTGCGCTGCGTGGTGGTCAACCGAAAGCCGTGCTGTTCATAGAGCCGCCGCGCCCCGCTGTTGCTGTCTACGACGTGCAACGCGAGGCGCGTTTTGCCGGCCGCCCGGCTCACCGCTTCCAGGTGGTCGAGCAACGCGCCGCCCAGCCCCTGACCCTGCCACGCCGGATCGACCGCCAGCGAGGAGATGTAGCCGCTGCTGCGGTCCACGCTGCCGTCAGCCCCCAGCAGCGACAGGCGCAGCAACGAGCCGGCCGCGCGCCACGCCGATTGGTGCGTCCGTAGCGTGCGCCAAATGGCCGCAGTCTCGGCTCCATCGGCGATCCATTGGCCGTAGAAGCGCAGCAGGCCGGCCCCAGCGATGACCCCGGCCTGTTCGCCGACATAGCAGGGCACCCCCGCCGGCAGGATCGCCCCCAATGCAGCGGCCAGGGCAGGGTCGTCGCGCAGCGCCGGGCCATATTTGGCCGCAAACGCCGCAGCGATGACCCGCCCCACCGCCGCCTCTTCGCCGGGGATCAGCAGGCGGATCGTCCAGCCGGCGGCGTTAGCCGGCGCTGACCTCAACGCCCTGCCCGTCGGTGCCGCTCCCCAAGCTGTCGGCGAGGTCGCGCGCGGCGCGCACCTGGGCATCGGGGGTGTCCACTGCAATTGAGCAGGTCGGCCCCAGAATCCAGCGCCGGCCGCCGGTTTGCACGTCGGCGGCGCGCCCCTCAGCCCGCAGATGGGCCACATCGCTGTCGCGCAACGTCTCGTTCCGTAGCCCGCCGATGACCGCGTGGGTGGTCCGCGCCTGCATCTCAGCCAGCGTCGGGTTGCCCGGCGAGCCGACGGCCCAGTTGATGGCATGGACCGGGTAATCGGCCAGTTGCAGGGCGAAGTTGTGGTTTTTGCAGACGTGCAACACGTTGAAGCCGGCCGCTTGCGCCGCCGCCAGCACGCGCAAATCGTAGGGCCGGCCAAACTCGGCATATTGCGCTTCGGTCAGCATATCGCGCGAGGCCCACTCGGTGGTGGCGAAAAACAGGCCGCTCGCTCCGCTCTCCAACAGCTGGGCGGTGAAGGCGACAAAGGTGGTAGTGATGGCTTCCAGCGCGCCATGCACCGCCTGCGGGTCACGCTCCATTTGGGCCACCAACTCGCGCCCGTCTTGCACCAAATCGCCCGCGATGGAGAGGGGACTGAACACGGTTTCTAGCGCATAGACTGAATCGCCCAACGCCTCGCACAGGCGCTCCATCACTTCCAGTTGCTCGGCCAGCACCGGCGTGTCCAGCGGCAACACGCCGATTTTACCCCAGTCGCTGGGGCTTTGGATCGGCACCGCCGTGACGACCGGCTTGACCGTCGGCTGGCCGCTGAAGCGCAGTTGCACGCCCCAGCCCTCGACATGATACGAGGCGCGCGGGTTGACTTTCATCCAGTCCCAGTCGTATTTGGTCTGCCACGCTAGCATTGCCCCAGCCAGCCCCTCGGCTGTTTCCTCCGACTCATAAAAATGCCGCCACAGGCTGACCGGCACCCGGTCCACTGCCTCGTTGCGAACCGCCGCGTCAATGCGCGCCTTTTTGCTCATCACCGCCATGTTGTTGCCCTCTTTCTGTGTGCTAAGTGATCGGTGTAACTCCCCCTATGCCAGCAGGATGCGTACCACCTGCCCCCACAGGGGAACTAATCGCGGGTTGCTTCGTTATAGAAAGTATACAGACCCCGTGGGTTTGTCAGGTGTCGCCCGCCGACTTGCGTGGGTGCCTGATCGCGTGGGGTAAGCAAAGGAGCTATGATATGTTGCAATTTAAGCGATGGCGACGGTTCTGCGGCCTCGTGCCGGTGCTGGCGGCGCTGCTGCTGCTGCCGCTCGCGGGGGGGCTGCCCGCGCTGGCGGCTCCGTCCCAGGCCGGCTACCCGACCGACCGCGTGCCCGACCCGCACCAAGCGGGCGTGCAATACTTCGCCCCGACCGGGCACACCCTGCGCGGCCCGATCCTGGCCTACTGGCAAAGGTACGGCGGGCTGACCCAGTTCGGCTACCCAATCACCGAACAGTTTGTCGAGGCTGGACCGACTGCCCACCTGCCCTATACCGTGCAATACTTCCAGCGCACCCGCTTCGAGTTGCACCCTGAGAGTAGAGACCCCAACTTCCAGGTGCTATTGGGTCGACTCGGCGTGGAGTTCCATACCCCTGAGCCGGCGGTGAGCGCGCAGGCGAACCCTGTCAGCCACTATTTTCAGGAGACCGGCCATAATGTGGGACCGTTGTTCTACACCTACTGGGCCGGCCACGGCGGCGTGTTTGTTAATGGCTTCCCGATCAGCGAGGCCAAGCCGGAAGTGAACCCCATTGACGGCCACACCTACACCGTGCAGTATTTCGAGCGCGCCCGCTTTGAGGCCCATCCCGAAGCCGCTGGCACGCCCTATGAGGTGCAATTGGGCTTGCTGGGCACGCAATTAGCGCAAAAGCAAGGCTATTTCCCGCCGACCACTGCCTACCCCGCGTTCGGCCATGCCGGAGACTTTACCTGGATTGCCGGCCAAGTGGCGGTGACGCGCATCCAGGGCGGCTGTGTCTTTGTCCACTACGGCGACGCGGGCGACCAAGTGCAACCGATTGGGGCCGGCTGGGATACCGTGGCCGCCGGTCCGCTCGGCGCGCAGGGCGCGCAAGTGGTGCTGTTCGGCCACTGGGCCAACCCGACCGACCCGCACCCGCAGTGCCCCGGTCGCAATTATGTGGTAGACCGCGTGCAGGCCAATCCGCAGGCGTAACGAGGGGTCAGGGGTCAGGGGTCAGGACACGGGTGACGGGGTCAGGAGACGGGTATCGGGTATCAGGTATCAGGGGTCCCGGGTCCGGTGACGGGTGACGGGTGACGGGTGATGGGAGACGGGAGACGGGAGACGGGTGCTAGTCGTTGCTGAGGCGCGCGGCAAGGTGTTTTACGCACCCAGTCCTGACCCCGAACCCCGGATCCCTGTCTCCTGATACCTGATACCTAATACCTGATGCCTAAAGGAGAGCAAATGAACCAACCGCTTCGCACATTAGGACCGTTCCTGCTGCTGGGGGCGGCGCTGCTGCTGGTGGCCTGTGGGTCGGCAGCCGGCGATACGCCCACGCCGAGCCAGAGCGCCGGCGCCCTGCCGACGAATACCGCCTTGCCGCCCGTGTTGACGGATACCGTCGTCGCGCCGACCGCGCTGCCGCCGACTGCCACCGTGGCTGCGCCGACTGCCGTGCCGCCGACCGCCACCGTAGCCGCGCCGACGGATACGGCAGTTACCCTGCCAACCGTGACGACTGGGCCGCCGACCGTGACGGCTGGGCCGCCGACCGTTGCGCCGTTGCCTCCAACCGTTGCGGCGGCAACCCCGCTGCCGCCGACCGTCGCGCCGCCCACTGCGCGCCCGGCGACGCATACGCCGCTGCCGCCCACCCACGTTGCCGCCGCTACGCCTGCGCCCACGTCCAGCAGCCCGCCCATGATCGTCGGCACCTCGGTGGCCGGGGGCGGGCCGGTCACGAGCCCGCCGCTGCGCGACATCACGCCGCTGCCACCGGGTGGCCTCGCCGTCACCGTCACGGCGGCGGCAAGTGGCGAGGCGACGCTGGACTTGCCGCTCAACAACCGCCCAACCGTGCAGTTGCAAAGCGGCCAACGGCTGCGCCTCAACCTGGGCGCGGGCTATGACTGGACGATCAGTGGCGACACGGGGCCAATCTTGGTGGCGGGTAATGGCGGCATCAACCCCGCCGTGCGCTTGTACACGGCGCGCCAAGCCGGCACGGTGGCGCTGCAAATCACCGCCGACCCGACCTGTCGCCAAGCCACCACGCCCTGTGAACGCCCGTCCTACTTCTACACCATCCCGGTCATAGTGCGCTAAATCCGCCCGATTAGCGCCACAAAGACGCAAAGGACACAAAGGATTTTAAGGGGGTTGTTTAAGTTTGCTATGCCTGCGATGAAGGGCAAACTTAAACAAATCTCTAAAACGCTTTGTGTCCTTTGCGTCTTTGTGGTGTAAATCGGACTACCGGTGCCAACGCAGGGCCGCGCTAGCGCCGCGCGCCGCGCAAAATCGCACGCAAACATGGCCCAGAGTCGGCACCGCTGGGGCTTGACACGCAAGAACAGGTGTTCTATAATCAAGCAAGAAACAGCGAACAGCTGCTGCCATGCCGGATTTGGGTAGATTTTAGCATATACATTAGCAAGTTAGCAGTCCCTAAAGAGACCTGTCAAGATTCGTTGAGTACCCGCCGATCCGCACAGAAAGTGAGGCTTTTCCCATGCCTAGCGCCCGCCAAGCCAGCGCCCGCCCCCTCGAACCCGAAGTCACCTACGCGCCCAGCGACGATACGCGCCGCCGCTGGCTAGATGTCACCAGCCAGATCGACGATGGGCCGGCGGAAGCGCCCTTCGGCAGCTTTGCCCCGCCCGCCCGCGCCCGCAACACCGCGCCGACCGCCCACCTGCACGCCGTCCCAGCCCCGCCGCCCACCGCACGCCTAACCTACCGCCCGGCCGGGCTGGAGGGCACGCCGTTCGCCCAACAGCGCGCCGCCGCTGCCCCCGCGCGCGCCACGCTGCCCGCCATAAGCGCCGGCAAGGTGCGCTTGGTCGCCCTCACGGCGGCGGCGTTAGCGGGGATGGTGGCGCTGTACGTCGTGCTGAGTGCGCTGTTCGGCTTTGTGCAAACCAAGCTGGACGATATGCAGTATGGCCGCCCGCGCACCACGCACCTGAATGCCTATGTGGGCCACGCCGGCGAAGAAGCCGCCCAGCCCAGCCATTTCCTCGCCCTGAACCTCGACCGGCGCATCATGCTGATCGAGCTACCCGGCGGCGACACCAAAAACGCGACCACGATCACCGGTCCCTACCTGTTCGGCGACGGCGAAGACCTGACCCCGGTCAAACTCAGCGCCGAGGACGTGAACGGCGACGGTGCGGCGGATCTGCTGGTCACGGTCAAAAACGAGCAGTTGGTCTATATCAATGAACGAGCGAAAAACAGCTTCCACCTGATGACCCCCGAAGAGCGCAAGGCGCTGCCCGCTGTAGCCGGCCCGGCGACGATCCCGACCGGCGGCGGCCCCGCCCCGGCGAAAGGGGGCAAATAAGATGGCAACCGACCCCTCGGCACGCGGCGCCTACGGCTATAGCAGCGACCCCGCCTCCGGCGGTTGGAGCTATGTGGGCAAGGGGACCACCGTCCTGCGCCCCCCGCAACGGCCCAATGCCCGCCCGCTGCCGGATGCGGATGCCGGTAGCTACACCTATACTGCCCCCGCCCGCGCCTTTCGCCCCGTGGCGGGTCGCACAGCCCCCAGCGGGACGGGCCAGGGCCGCCGTATTGGGGCGATTGGGGCACTCGTGGCCGGGCTGGTGGTCGCGGCGATTTTGCTGCCGAGCCTCGCCTTCGGCATGAAAGACACACCCAGCGGCTCCTATCTCAGCCGCTATAATCCGCTGGTCGCCGGCGTGAAAGTGCTGGGGGTCGCCACCGGCCAACAAGCCGCCGCGCAGAACGTGGCGGACGCGCTCACCGGGAAAGGGGCGACCAAGCCCGGCCTCGCGCACCCCGTGGCGGCGGACCCCAGCCGCCCGGCCCGCGCCGCCCACACGCCCGACTACCAACTGGCGGCCCCGCCCAGCGTTAGCGCGGCCACTATTGACGGCGTGCTGGCGCAATACAACTCCCCGGCGGCGGGCAGCGGCGCGCTGTTCTACGATCTGGGCGTGCAATATGGCATTGACCCGGCCTACGCGCTGGCCTTCTATATCCACGAGAGCAGCGCCGGCACCAAAGGCGTGGCCCGCTTCACCCACGGCATCGGCAACATCCGCGTCACCTCCGGCTACCAGAGCTATGAGGGCTATCGCTCCTACCCCACCTATGCGGCGGGCATCGAAGACTGGTACAAACTGATCAAGGAACTCTATATCCAGGGCTGGGGGCTAACCACGCCCGCCCCGATCATCGCCCGCTACGCGCCCTGGGGCGACAACAACAACCCCGATGTCTATGCCGCCACCGTCAAGGCGCTGGTCGCCTCCTGGGCCACACCGCAGTGACGAGTTCTGAATTCTGAGTTCTGAGTTACAGGTTTGCGTTAGATTGCCGCCGCCTGATGACCGTCTCCTGATACCTGATACCTGACACCTGATACCTGAAAGCCTGACACCTGATACCTGATACCTAAAACGGAGAACGCTCATGGATCAAGGGACCGCACAGGGCGCCGACGGGCGGGCGTGGCCCACGGGGATTGGGGCCATCACGCTGTTTGTTGAGGACGTGGCCGCCGCGCAACAATTCTATCGCGCGGTCTTCGGCTTGCCGGTGGTGTTTGAGGACGACAACTCGACCGTGTTCAAGTTCGGGCACACGCTGGTCAACCTGCTGAAGATCACGGAGGCGGGCGAACTTATTGCGCCGGCCAACGTGGCAAGTCGGGCGGCCGGATCGCGCGTGGTGTTCACCATTGATGTGGCGGACGTAGATGCCCTGTGCGCCGAACTCACCGCCCGTGGCGTGGTGCTGCTGAACGGCCCACTGGATCGGCCGTGGGGGATCCGCACCGCCAGTTTCAGCGATCCGGGCGGGCATATCTGGGAGATCGCGCAGCCGCAGGCACCTGCGCCCGTCTCCTGATACCTGACACCTGACACCTAGAGGAGGCGACCATGCACTACGGTATCACCCTGCCGAACCTGGGCGTGGGCAGTGACCCGCACACAGCGGTGGCGTTGGCCCAAGCCGCCGAAGCCGCCGGCTGGGACGGCGTGTTCTACTGGGATGCCGTCTATATCCCCGACGAAGGCGCGACCTACGACCCCTGGATCGTGCTGACCGCCATCGCGGTGGCGACCACGCGCGTGCGGATCGGGCCGATGCTCACGCCCTTGGCGCGTCGCCGGCCCTGGAAGCTGGCCCGCGAAACGGTCACGCTCGATCACCTATCGGGCGGGCGGCTGATCCTGCCGGTCGGCCTCGGCGCGTTGGATGACGGCGGCTTCGGGCGCGTCGGCGAGGCCACCGACCGCAAGATCCGCGCGCAACGGCTCGACGAAGGGCTGGCGATCCTGGCCGGGCTATGGAGCGGGCAACCGTTCAGCTACAGCGGCGAACATTACCAGTTAGACGAGATGACTTTCTTGCCGCCGCCGTTGCAACAGCCGCGCATTCCTGTCTGGCCCGTCGGCGCATGGCCGCGCCCCCAGTCTATGGACCGCGCCGCACAGTGGGACGGCGTGCTGCCGACCAAAATGCACCCTGACGGCACCTTTGGCGCGATGACCCCGGCCGACGTGCGCGCCACTGCCGCCTATATCGCTGAACGCCGCCGCGCCGCCACACCCTTCGACATCGTGATGGAGGGCGCAACGCCCGGCGACGACCCGGCCGGCGCGGCAGCGATAATCCAGCCGTTGGCGGAGGCGGGACTGACTTGGTGGCTGGAAGACATCTGGAACGCCCCGCGCACCACCGGCGGGGTGGACGGAATGCGCCGCCGCATCGCGCAAGGCCCGCCGACCTAACCCCCCAACCCCCTTCCCTACGAAGGAAGGGGGAGTTTACGGAATCCGGGAACGGTCAGCAACTACCGCGTCTTACGCCCCCTTCCTTTGTAGGGAAGGGGGTTGGGGGGTTAGGTCCGGCTCCCCCTTCCTTCGTAGGGAAGGGGGTTGGGGGGTTAGGTCCGTTCGTGTCACCCGTTTTGTAGTACAATAACTCTGCGCCTGGGCCGGCGATGGCCGCCGGCGGGCGTGAGAGGGCGAGGCGGAAGCCACGATGCTGCTCTCCGTGCTAACGATTCAACAAGAGCCGGGAGTGATGGAACGTCGCTTTGGCTTCCGCGCGCTGCGCCCACTGGACGGCGATGGTGGTCGTGAGCGGTTTGGCCTGATTGAGCGCGCTGACGGCGAACTGGTCGCCGTGCTGACTTTGCATGGGCGGGGTTCTGCCCCGCCCAGCGCCGACGCGCTGGCCGATGCCCTGCCCGACGGCGCAGTGCAGTTTCTGCTCAGTCGCCGCCCGCTGGACCCGCCCGGCCTGCTTACCCGTTGGCGCGGCGGCATCGAGAGCCGGCCCGAACTGGGCGCGGCGGCGGGTCGCGTCTGGGCCGATTTCCAGAGCAGCTACCTGCCCGCGCTGCAACGGGCCGGCTTGGCCGACCTCTGGTGCGGCGTGGTGGTGGCCGCGCCCACTGCCGAACGCCTCAGCGCCGCCGTTGCCCAGCTCTTCACCCGCCTACCCTACGCCGCTACGCCCGCTGATGCTGAGACGCTGGGCGTGCTGGTCGGGCGGCTGCTGCGCCCCGGCGACCCCGCCGGGGCCGGTCGCGCCTTCCCGCTGGGTGGGGAGCGCGTGCTGGATCTGCCCGGCTTGGCCCCACGGTCGCTGCTGATCGGCAACGATGCGGTCGCCTTCACGCCGGAGACGGTCACCACCTACTGGCAGATCACCCCGCCCCTGCCGCGCGTCGCCGGCGGCTGGTTGCGCCGCCTGTTAGAGTTCCCCGATCTGCTGCCCTACAGCTACGACCTGAGCATCCACCTGCGCCCCGCCGCCGCCGAAGAGACCATGCACGCCGTGCTGGACGCACGCCTGTTGCGGCTGGCAAGCGAAATCGCGGCTCGTGGTGGCGCGCCGGCCGGTCCCCCGCCGTCCACTGCGCCGCCCGCCGCCGCCGACCTGTGGTTGCTGGAACTGGAACGCCGTGAGGTGGCCGCACGGCGCACCGGCCTCAGCGCGGGCCGCGACCGGCTGCGCGACGCGACCGTGCTGCTGGCCCTGCACTTGCCTGCTACCTCTGGCGACAGCGCGGCCCGCCACCCCCAGGCCGGCGCAGGAGCCGCCGCTTTCGCCGCCGCACTGGCCGCTGCCGAGATCCCCGCCCGCCCCCTGCATGGCCGTCCCGCCCTCAGCCGCGCCGTGCGTGCCGGCTTGCCGCTGGCCGCTGCCGGGGACCGCCGCGCGTTTCCCGTCGCCGCCCGCCAAGCCGCCGAACTGGCCCTCTTGCCGGCCATTGCCCCGCCCGCCGGTTCGCGCGCCGTGCTGCTGGGCCTAACCGCAGAGAAAACGCCGTTCCGCTACGCACCTCCGCCCGATGCGCCTGATGCCCGCTTGCTGGCCGGCGGCGGCGCGGCGGCGCGGCGGGCGGTGGCCCGGCAATGGGCGCTGCAAAGCTACTTGGCGGGCGGGGATCTGCGCGTCTGGGATCCGGCGGGCGCGTGGGCGGGCTGGGTGCAGGCGGTCGGCGGGCGCTATGTGCGGCCCGGTGGCCCCTTGCCCACCGACCGTCTCAACCTGCTGGCCGCCCCACTCGGCGCGCTCGACGAATCGGAGTTTTTCACCGCCTGGGTGCGCGAAATCGGCACGCTGTTCAGCCTGTTGCTGCCGCCGCTCACCGGCCAGGATGCCGATGCGGTGCGGAGCCAGATCGGGGCCGCGCTGTTGCAGGTGGGGATGCGGAGCCTGGATCGCGGCGACCGCACCGGCCTCTCGCTTGATGCGTTGCAGGCCGAATTGCAGGCCGGCGGCTATCAGGCCAGCGCGCGCGGCTTGGCCGCCATCGCGGCGGGGCCGGTCGGCAACCTGTTCAGCCCCGCTGTGTTTGTGGACGACTCACCCGCCCTGGTCGCGCTGGGGCCACCCGACGGCTTGCGACCCCAGCCCGGCGCACTGGCCGCCCGCATCGCTCTGCGCCACGCGCTGTGGGCCGAGAGCGCGCTGTTCGGCCTGCCCCGCCCCGCCCACACCCAGACCGTGCTGCTGCTCGACGGCGTGACCGAAGCCCTCAAACACGCCTATCTCGCCGCCGACCTGTTGGCCGTCGCCGTGGCCCCGCTGCCGCGCACCCACCTCTGGCTGCTGCCCACCGACAGCGAACTGGCCCCCCTGCTGGCCCACCCCGCCGGGCGCGCGCTGGTGCAACCCACCGCCCTCTACGCCCTCTTCGGCCCCGCCGCCGGCCCCGTGCTGGAAGCGCCACCGGGCCTTGCCCTGTTGCTGCCCCTCGCCGCCATCGCCCCGGCGCTCGCCGCCCGCCTGCCCCTGCTCGCCGCCGACAGCGCCCTGATTCAGACCCCTAGCGGCGGCACCGTCGTCCAGGTACTCACCGGCGCGCTGGCCCGCCTCTAGCGGGTGGTCGCTCATAAATAGGTTACACCATAGAGACACCCAGGCGGCGAAGAGATCACACCATTTAAAATCTTCGCGTGCTTCGCGTCTTCGCGGTGACATCCGTCGTTCGCCGCAACGGTCCGTCTAACGGTTGACTCTGCGCCGACTCCGCGCTATGATAGAGATAGCCACCCGGCCACCGCACCTCGGCGGCCCGTCGCCCCTGCACCTGCGAAAAGGAGCCTCCCGATGACGACCAAGCACGATCCTGCGGCCACCGAACACGACCACCATCGGCCCCCGCCCAGCACCGCAGCCGCGCCCCCGGCCCAGCGCACGGCGCAACCCGCCACGCTGCCCGCACTCGTGGGCGATGCGCGCCTCAGCGGCCGCGCCAATGCCCCGGTGCGCGCCGCCACTCTGCAACAGATGCAGCAGACCATCGGCAATCGGGCGGCGCAGCGGCTGATCCAGCGCCAAAGCGCCCCGGCAGCCCCCGCCCCCGCCGCTGCGGATGCCGCCACCGCCGCCGATCCCAATTACCAGAATAGCTACCATCGCCTCGCCGCCGACATCACCAGCGCCTTTGAGGGCGGCCGCACCGACTCGCTGCAAACCGCCGACAGTGGCATCGTGAGCTACGGCAAGCATCAGGCGACCCTCAGTTCCGGCTCGCTCGGCGCTGTGCTGCAAGCCTATGTCGGCCTCGCCACATCGGCCACGGCGCAGAGTCTGGCGGCCTATTTGCCCCGCGTGCAAAAGAAAGAGGCCGCCTTACGCAGCGACAAGACCTTTCTCAGCCTGCTCCGCACGGCGGCCGGCGACCCAGCGATGGATCAGGCGCAAGATGCCGTGTTCACCAGCCGCTACTGGACCCCCATGGCCGCTGCGTCGGCGCAACAGGGCATCCAATCGGCGCTGGGCTACGCCATTTTCTATGACACCAACATCCAGGGGGGCCACGAAGACGTGTTGGCGCGCACGCGCGCCAAGCTGGGCGGCGGCATCGGCGACAAGGTGAAGGATCAGCCGATCACCGAGCAAGCATTCCTACAGACCTATCTGGAGGAGCGCGAGGCCCGCCTACTGCGCCTCAGCGCCGCCGCCGCGAAAAAAGGCAAGACCGCCGATGCCAAAATGCTGAAGGCATCCACCTATCGCACCCGCGAACTGCTGGCGCTGGTCAATGCCGGCAACCTCGACGGGCATGGCGGGCCGGACGGCACGCTCCAGGTGCATGGCCGCAGCGTCACCGGGCTGACCGAGGGGGCCACCGTCAACGGCGAAGCCACGCCCGTCCAAGAGATGGCGGTGCAGCGCGCCCCCGCGCCGCAAACCGCGCCTGCCGCGCAGACGGTGCCCGCCGACATTGCCGGCCTGAACCTGCTGCCCAAAGCCCAGGAAGGTGCCATGACCCTGCGCCGCGAAGACCCCCATGTGCGCTTCACCAGTGGCCGGCGCGAGATGGCCGACCAAGCCCGCGCGATGGCGCAAAACGTGGTCGGCGGCGGCGGGCGCAACTGGATCGGCGCGACCTACGCCAAAGGTGGCCCCGCCCAGCAACTGCAAAAGTGGGTCACCGAGCATCCCAAAGCGCGCAGCCAAGCCGAGGTGCAAAGCGGCCTGCTGGGGATCATGCAAGCCATGTCGCCCGATGATCTCATGGGGGTCAGCAAACACCTCAGCGGCGAAGCCTTCGACGTGCAGCCCAACAGCATAGACATCAAGCTGATTCAAGCCCTGCCCGGCCTCACCCAATTCCTCCCTAAAGAAGGCAAACTGGTGCGCTGGCACATCTATATCAAGGAATAGCAAGCAGAAAGGCTACGATCATGGCACAACGACAGATCACCCTCGACGACGATGCCGCGCCCCAGCTACGGCAACTCGCTGATGCACCCCAACAACAGGGCGAACTCTCCGCCCCGTTGCCACCCGCCGCTCCACCCGCCGCCGACGCGCTCACCCTCGCCGCCCTGGCCCAGCGCATCACCCAACTCGAAGCCCAAGTTGCTGACCTCCAAGAAGCCTGGGACGAACTGGAAGATGCCGGCTGGAGCCGCGCCAATGAAGCCGCTGTACGGGAAGCGGAAGCCGCCGGCGAACAGCCTATCCCCTTTGAGCAAGCAATGGCCGAAATTGGCTACAAACGTTCATGAAATACACGATCTCCATTTTGCGCCGCGCACAAAAGGAGTTCGCTAAATTACCGGCGCATATACAGTCCGGTGTTAATGATGCCATTCTGTCCTTAGCGCAAAATCCTCGCCCAGCGGGCTGCAAAAAGCTGCATGGGCGCGCTGGTTGGCGCATTCGCGTCGGTGAATATCGCGTCATCTACGATATTGATGACCAAGCAGCCACAGTCAGTGTCAACAAGATTGGCTCACGCGGCAGTGTCTACCATTTCATCTTCCCGCTCTTCTAGCAAATCCCCACCCATACCCCCTTCTTTTCTTTGTGCTCTTTGTGCCTTCGCGGTGAACCCCGTCTCCCTCTTCGCGCCCATCGCATCTTCGCCGTAAAACCCCCCTCCCAATCTCCGTGTCTCCGTGTCTCCGTGTTGAAACCCGTCCTCAGCCGGCCGACCTTGACCCCGACCCGCCCCAACAAGTACAATGCCAGGGATCGGCGGGCTACGCCGGGGTCAGGAGCGCCGCATGAAGCTGATTGTCCAGATACCCTGCCATAACGAAGAAGCCGCTCTGCCCATCACCATCCCCACCATCCCGCGCCACATCCCCGGCATCGATCAGGTCGAAATCCTGATCATTGACGACGGCAGCCGCGACCGCACCATCGCCGTCGCCCGCGCCCTCGGCGTAGACCATGTCGTGCGCCACACCAGCAACCAGGGCTTGGCCGCCGCCTTCCAAACCGGCCTCGATGCCTGCCTGCGCCTGGGGGCCGATGTCATCGTCAACACCGATGCCGACAACCAATACCCGCAAGACCGCATCCCCGACCTCATCGCCCCCATCCTGCGCGGCGAAGCCGACATGGTGATCGGCGACCGCCAAGTGGGGGCCATTGAACATTTCTCGTTCCTGAAAAAGCTCCTGCAAGATATGGGATCGCGCGTCGTGCGCGCCGTCTCCGGCACCAACGTGCCCGACGCGCCCAGCGGCTTCCGCGCCTTCTCGCGCGAGGCCGCCCTGCGCCTCAACGTCATCACCCGCTACACCTACACCCTCGAAACCATCATCCAGGCCGGCAAAAAGAACCTTGCCGTCGGCCACGTACCCGTCCAGACCCACCCCGTCATGCGAAAATCGCGCCTCGTGCGCTCCGTGCCCGACTACGTCAAAAAGTCGGGCGCAACGATTGTCCGTATCTGGATCCTCTACGAACCGCTCAAAGTCTTCTCCTACATCGCCGGGGTCTTTCTCGCCATCGGGCTATGGGGCGCGTTCTGGCTGCTAGTCCACTGGTTCTTCGACGAACACGGCAACTGGCGCGCCACCTTCACCGGCCACCTGCCCACCACCTTTGTCACCGTGCTGGCGCTCGTCTTCGGCATCCAAATCTTCCTCATCGGCCTCGTCGCCGACATCCTCGCCGCCAACCGCCGCCTCACCGAAGACACCCTCTACCGCGTCAAACGCATGGACCTCGACCTCTCCGCCTTGCGCCACAGCGGTGGCGCCCTCGCCACCCCCAACCGCGACCCCGCGCCGCCCGCCACCTCCCTATCTACGGAGGAACCGCCCTGACGATACCACGGCACCGCAGCACGGAGATACGGAGAACAGAGCACGGCCTAGCCCCAACCGAGTCGGTTGGGGCTAGGCGGCTGGATCAGCAGGGGCCAACCGGGCACTTCGCCCGGTTGGCCCCTGCACATTCTGGGTCGGCTGCGTCTGCAACCACCCCCTCCCGGCGCTTACGGGCCGCAGCCGGGGGCGGTCACGGCGAGCGAGACGATCTTGGCGATTTGCCCGCGGAAGGCAAAGGTGTTCGGGCGGAACGTGCCATCGTTGTAGCCGCTGATGATGCCGTGGCACACGGCCGTCTCAATGGATGGGTAGAACACGTTGCTCGGACCCACATCGGTGAAGGTCGGGGTCGCCGGGGTGATCAGCGGGAAGCTCGCCCCCAGGACCACGATCTTCGCTAATTGGCCGCGCGTGACGGAGTTGTTCGGGCGGAAGTAGGGCCGGCGGGCGCTATCGCACGGTTCGGGCGCGCCGGTCTGGCTGTTGCTGCCGCCGCAGGTGTAGCCGCTGACGATGTTGTGCGCCGCCGCCGTCTCGATCAGTCCATAGAACACGTTGTCGGGCGTGACATCGGTGAAGGTGCCGCCGGCGGGCGGGGGCACGAGCGGGATGTTGAAGGCCAGCGTGACAATTTTGGTCATCTGGCCGCGCGTGGTGTTGTTGAAGGGGCGGAACGTGCCATCGTTGTAGCCGCTGATCACGCCGCGACAGGCCAGGTAGTAGACGCCTTGATAGTAGTAGGCGTTCGGGTCCGTCACATCGCTGAAGCGGATCGGGCAGGGGGTCGTCGTCGCCACGGCGGTGTGTGTGACGCTCGGCGTCATTGTCGGCTGGCGGGTGGCCGTCTGCGTGACAGTCGGCAGGGCTACAGTGCCGGTCGCCGTGGCCGTCGCCGTGCCCGTGCTGGTAACCGTCGCCGTGCCCGTGCTAGTAACCGTGGCGGTCGCCGTAGCAGTCGCCGTGCGGGTGGCGGTGGGGCCGGCCACCACCAGGGTATAGCTCTGGCTGACGGCGATGAAATGGGTATCGGCCGTCTGGATGGTGAAGGGATAGGTGCCCACGGTGGTGGGCGTGCCGCTGATCAGCCCACTGGGGCTGAGGGTCAGACCGGGCGGCAGGCTGCCGGCGGTCAGCGTGGTGGTGTAAGGGGGGGCGGCGCCGAGCGTGCCGGTGGTGGTCAGGGGCTGGCTGTAGGCGCTGCCCACCGTGCCTGCCGGCAGCGTCGCCGGGGTCAGGCTCAGTTGCGGCGCTTGTCCACCGCCATTGTCGCCCCAGCAGGCTAGTGTGCCGTTCGGCCGCACCCCGCAGCTGTGAAAAAAGCCCGCGCTGACGGCGCTGAACAGTCCGGGCGGCGGGGTCGATTGTCCCTGGTCATTACGCCCCCAGCAGGCCAGCGTGCCGTCCGTCTTGATAGCGCAGCTGTGGTAGGTGCCCGCGCTGACGACTTGGAACAGGCCGGGCGGCGGGCTCGCCTGCCCATAGTTACTGTAGCCCCAGCAGGTCAGCGTGCCGTCCGTCCGCAGCCCGCAGGTGTGCAAGACGCCCGCGCTGACGGCGCTGAACAGCCCAGGCGGCGGGCTCGCTTGCCCTGAGTTATTGAAGCCCCAGCAGGTCAGTGTGCTGTCCGTCTGCAGCCCGCAACTGTGGTACCCGCCCGCACTGATGGCGGTAAACGGCCCGGCCGGCGGGGTCGCTTGCCCATAGGTGTTTTCGCCCCAGCAGGCCGCCGTGCCGTCCGTCCGCAACGCGCAGTTGGACGCATCACCCGAGCTGACCATGGTGAAGGTGCCGGGCGGCGGGGTGACCTGCCCAGCGGTGTCGCGCCCCCAGCAGGCCAGCGTGCCGTCCGCCTTGATGGCGCAGGTGTGCGAATTGCCCGCGCTGACGGCGGTAAACAGACCGGGCGGCGGGGTCGCTTGGCCAAACGTGTTGCCGCCCCAGCAGGCCAGTGTGCCGTCCGTCTGCAGCCCGCAGCTGTGATTGCCGTTCGCATCCACCTGGCGCGGGCTGAATACGCCCGGCAGCGGGGTGGCTTGCCCATAGGTGTTGTCGCCCCAGCAGGCCAGGGTGCCGCCCGCCCGCAGCCCGCAGGCGTGATCGAAACCCGCGCTGACGGCGGTAAACAGGCCGGGCGGCGGGGTCGCCTGCCCAGCGGCGTTGCGCCCCCAGCAGGCCAGCGTGCCGTCGGTCTGGCGCGCACAGGTGTGATAGCCGCCCGCGCTGACGGCGGTGAAGCGGCCGGGCGGCGGGGTGGCTTGCCCATCCAAATTGTCGCCCCAGCAGGCCAGGGTGCCGTCCGTCTGGCGGCCGCAGGTGTGGTAGGTACCCGCACTGACGGCGCTGAACAGCCCGGGCGGCGGGATCGCTTGTCCAAACGTGTTGTCGCCCCAGCAGGCCAGGGTGCCGTCCGTCCGCAGCCCGCAGGTGTGCGAATCGCCCGCGCTGACGGCGGTGAAGCTGCCGGGCGGCGGGGTCGCCTGCCCAAACGTGTTGTCGCCCCAGCAGGCCAGCGTGCCGTCCGTCTTGCGGCCGCAGGTGTGATAGCCGCCCGCGCTGACGGCGGTGAAGCTGCCGGGCGGCGGGTTCAGTTGCCCCGAGTAGTTGTCGCCCCAGCAGGCCAGCGTCCCGTCCGTCCGCAGGCCGCAGCTGAAAAAGCCGCCCGCGCTGACAGCGGTGAACAGGCCGGGCGGCGCATTCAACTGCCCATAGGTGTTGTCGCCCCAGCAGGCCAGGGTGCCGTCCGTCTGCAGGCCGCAGGTGTGCCGGTAGCCTGCGCTGAGGTTGGCCCCCACGACGGTGGCGGCGCGGGGGGCGTGGCTGCCGGCATTGGCCGGGCTGTGCGCCTGGGCGGGGCGGCCGGCGGGCAGGCCGAAGACGGTGGCGAGGGCGCAGGCCAGCGCCAGCACGCAGATCAAGAGTCGTGATCGGGGGTGCAAGGGGGACTCCTTTCGCTCATGGGGTACCAACAATGAAGCGCAACTCCGCCCGCCGCTCGTCAGCGAGCTGAAGTGTCCTCAGAGAATATAACCACCCTGCATCCGGCGCGGGCTGCGCGGGTTGCCCCTATTATACGCGCCCCCCCCCCCCTGTCAAGGCGGGCGGCCCCGCCCGCCAGGGCCGACGCATCTAAATTGGGGTAGGCAAACCGCCTGCCTAGTCACAGAAGGCGATCTATGACACGAACCCACTGAAGG
>Ga0123336_10002182_pt1 | contig 17220 bp, 16 predicted proteins | sample SSSSmetaG_FD_96466 | JGI IMG/M metagenome (GOLD analysis project Ga0123336, IMG submission 96466) | Glacier valley bacterial and archeal communities from Borup Fiord, Nunavut, Canada, to study Microbial Dark Matter (Phase II) - ​SSSS metaG | ecosystem: Environmental > Aquatic > Freshwater > Ice... | reverse complement strand
GCGCAGATAAAAGTTTTTGCTTCTTTTTTCAAAAAGAAGTCTTCCTTCCTCGCCTCACCCACGTCGCTGTTCCGCAGGTGCATAAAACCGCGCGATGTCATCCTCACCCACATCGCGCCCGACGGTTGTCTTAATCACCTGTGCGATGTCAGCGTCCGAGCGGCCGGAGGCGCGGAATTGCTCGATTTCGTCGCTGATCATGCCGATGAAGGCGGGAAGCGGGAAGGTTTCCGGGCCGAGGCCGAGGGAGCGGCGCAGTTCGCGCTGCACGCTGACGGCGTCTTCCACGGAGAAGCCTTTGTCTGTTTCAGTCATGTGATCCTCCTTCAGTGGCGGCCGAACAGGGCCAGCACGATTTCCACGATGATCAGGCCGACGATGGCTGCCTCCATCAATCCCGCCCGGCTACTGGCGGCTTCGTCATACAGGGCCGCATAGGTGTCGCGGATGATGGACAGCTTGCGGTCCACGGCCGCACTCACCGCCTTCACCCGGAACAGGTCGAGTGCGGCCGCATACACGCGCGCCAGATACACATCCTCCGTCACCTGCAGCGCATTATCGACCTTCTCGGTCAGCTCCGTCACCTCGGCGACCAGCGTGTATAACCGCCGAGCAAGCCCAGCGAAACGCCGCGGCCCACGGCTCAGCCGGCGCGTGGCTTCCTCCACCAAATCGTACATGCGCGGCAATTCCGCATCCAGCAGCTCGTCGTAATACCGCATCTGCAGGAACTGTGCGTTGGCTACCTCGATCACATCGGCCACGTCCGTATCGCGCCGCGGCTCGTAGATGAACGCGCGGTCCCAGGTCAGCACCACCAGGTCGTCCGTATAATAGGAGAACCGCCGGCTCAGCAGATCGGCGCGTGCGCCATCGGCCAGCTTACGGGTCTCGCCGCTCAGCAGCGGCACCAGGTCGATCTCGCGGCCCAGCGAGCTCGCCAGCACCGGCTCGTCGAAAGCGTGCACGGTTGCGACAAGGTAATCCTCGTCCAGATCCGAGCGGTTGGGGCGGGTGAGGGCAGGGCCGATCGGCTCGCGCAGGATGTCCAGCAGGCCGTGCCAGAAGCTGATTTCCGTCTCCGTGCCGATCGCGGCCTCCACCGCGTTCACCCGCGCAGTGAAGCCGGCCCAGCTCAGCCCGTCCGCCGGTATCTGCACCGCCAAGGTCACCACGCCGAACGCATACAGCCGGGCGACCACGCTCACCTCCAGCGTAACAGGCGCCGGTTCAAGCAACGCCAGCTGCAGGGGCGGCAGCACCAGCCCCAGCGGCGGATCGCCGAACGAGACAGCCTTGGGCGGCGTGCCCGTAAGGCGCGATCGCGCCCCCTGCCGCGCCTGCCGCGCCCACAGCGTCTCCGCCTGGCCAAGATCGATGGCATAGGCCAGATCGAACAGCCGCAGCGCCGTGATATGCCCCGCCAGCACGCGCGGCCCCTCCGCCAGATACGGCGTGGCTTCGGCCGGTCGCGTGGTCCCGTCCATCATGCCGGCAGCATAGCAGAAACCCCGCCCACCGTCAGAACAGGAAATGCCCTGGCACCCACACGCAGGCAATCCCGGCCGACGACCAGCTTCCATTCTGCCAGATCCGCCCAGACTTCTCCGCCTCCGGATGCGGCCGATTCACCCACGCCGGCGGAACCCAGGCATAGCTATTGTCAGCCCAATCCCAGTGGCCGGGAGCGAGCACCAGGTTGGCCCCGGACTCAGCCTGCGTCGGCGTCGTCGGTGCTCGCGGCGGGGGGATGGTCGGACATTTCATCACCGGGTGGGCTGGCCCCGGTGGCGATGTGCAGGCGGTCAGCAAGGCACACGCTATCCAGGTCAGTTGAGGTCGCACCATGAAGCAATTGAAATCCTAGGTGCTAAGACGCAAACGTTAGGCGGCTGGCTTAATTGCCGAAATCGATTTCGTCGACTCGATACCTGGCTCGAAATCCTGAAACTGCGGCTCCCGTCGGGCCAAGCGGGCTCGCTTTACGCCGGCCTTAACAAATTCCTCGATATGCGCTGGCACCAAATGAAGTTTCGCTAGATCGTTCGATAGTATGTGTTGCAGCCGAGTTCGAGTGAATTCATCATTCACGCCAAATTTGTTCAAATACAGCAGCAGGATTTGCGCCTTCTCGTCACTATTCGGATAGCCCATCCGAATATGCGCGTCAAAACGTCCTGCCCGCTTAGACAAGGCTTCATCAATTGCTTCAGGGTGATTTGTCGTTGCGATCGTTACAACGTCGGGATATGACGAACTGCCTGAAAGGACCTGCAGGAGTTCACCAGTCACGTCATCCTTTGTGGCGGCCATGTATGGGTTTTGCCTTGCCTTTGTCATGAGGTCGAGGTCCTCTAGGATCACCACCGCGGGGCCTAAACGCTGTGCCAAGTCATATATCCAGCGCAAATGGTCTACCGCTTCCACGATCAGAACGGTTGCCTCCCCGGCAATGCTGTTCAGAAAGCACTCGATAGCCGTCGATTTTCCGTCACCCGGAGGACCCGAAAGCAGCAGGCCGCGCCGCAATGTCAGACCCTCCGCCTTCAACATGTCCTTGTCGCGAATTGCGGCTGCTATGAAGTCCAGCTCCTGCCGTGCGTGCACATGCGGGACAATATTAGGCCATCCTCTCTCCGAAATACGGCTGCGCACGGTGCGTACGTCACGATTGATCAGTACGATCCGGTTCTTGAACGGGTTCGCATTCCGCATTAGCTCGCTGACATAAGCGATGACTGCCGCCTCGTCGCACTCGCGATAAGCAAGACCGACGCCGGTCATGTTATTAATGTTTTGACCTGGGCTTGACGGCGGATGTTCGACGATGAGCATAAATTGCTTGTCGCTGTCGGGCACAGTCCCGCGGAATGTGGTCTTTGCGCGAATTACTTGGGCATTGCCATCAATGTTGAGGACAACCTGGTTCGGCTTGGTGTAAGGTGATATCGACTTCGTTTGCGGATTGCCCATTCCGTGTATTTCGGATACGCATAGCCAGCCGGCTAGTCGTTCAAAGGTTTTGGTCAAGAGCGCGATTGTCGCGTCGTCAGCAGGAAGGCTGATTGTTGAGCATGGTTCCGGTTTGCACAGTATTCGGAACAGAGCCGTGTAGCTGATGCTCGGCGCTGAGCTGCGCTTAGCCTTTTTGTGCTCGGTTACGATATAGCCCAACGCGGCTGCCATGGCCGCGAAGCCCTTGATTGTTTGCTCTGGAATATCAGCAACAAGCTGGTCTCGAAAATGCAAGCTTGCTGCCGCCGCTTCTGCATACAACCGCTTGACGATGGGATCAGTCGCCTGGGCAGCTCCTTCCGCGACTTCTTCTACCCCATAAACGAACTCGCCCTGCTCATCGCGGCCGTAGACGGTCGCGGGCGCGTTCAAAGTCGTCGCTAAGGATTCCGCGGTTTTGCGTGCATTCGTCGCCCCCTTGATTGCGCGTTCTTCTGTTACTGTCTGGCCGGCAACCTGGGTGACGCATCGCACAACAAAAGCACTGTTCGCCGTGGTCCTCGTGTCATTAATCCTAAACCACATTCGCTGCACCTCTGCCGCCAAAATTGCCACTGCGCCCACGCGTTCATACTGCGCAATCTTACGGTCGCCCAGCAAGGACAGGGCATCGGCCAGTGCGCCAGCCTGCGTAGCAAGGGTGGAACCCAAGTTGTTGCATCAACGCACGGTATGCTCTGGGCTCGATTGCCGCCCCGTGGGTTTCACCCACGCTACTAGACGTACGCGCGCGCGCGTCTTCTCACCTGCTGGTTAGCCAGGCACCAACACACAAACCGCCGCCTGCGCCGCAATCCCCTCCTGCCGCCCGGTAAACCCCAGCCGCTCCGTCGTCGTCGCCTTTACCGAAATGGCATCCACCCCCACCCCCACCCCCAGCAACTCCGCCAGCCGCGCCCGCATCGCCGGGGCATACGGCGTGATCTTCGGCCGCTCGCAAATCAGCGTCACGTCCGCGTTCGCCAGCACGCCGCCGCGCGCCGCAATGCGCCCGGCGGCATGGCGCAGGAAGCGGGCTTCCTACGTTGCTTCCAGCAAGCATCCAATCCTATCGCGTGGCAGCGCTACGTTCCAGGCGATCCTGCCGCTCAAGCTCTTCCACCGGCCGGCGTTGCTCGCGCAGCGTCCACCAGCCCTTGGTCACAACCTGCATGTCCGGCACCTTGCGGCTTTCACCATGCCCGGCGTGGTCGGATGAGGGCGCGGATGACGTCTCCCGGCTGCCGTTCACCTGAACACTCCGCATGATCCTATTCCCTCGCTCTATGCACATAGGTAAGCACGACCAGCACGACCAGAGCTATCGTCGCGAAAACCGATGCCAAGGTTGCCAGCCCCGCGATGGACCGCCAGCGCGCACGCCGCTGGTTCACACGGCGGTTCTTGTCGGCAGCAACCGCATATTGCCGGGCCAGCATCGCCTTCAGCACGGCTTCCGCATCGATCGGGGCCAACCCCCGGCCTGTCGCATCCTGTTCGTCCCGGTCCAGCGCGTCGGCATAGGCCAAAAGGTCCGGCTCCGGCGCGATATAGGAGAATTCGGCAGGAAAGATGGACGCTGCCAGATAGCCCAAAGCGATCAGCGTCGCCACGGTGGACAGGCTCAGCAAGACCCTTGCCTCGACCCATAGCGTCGTGCCGGAGGCTGGAAGGCGTTCGACCATGTTGAACAGAGCCGCCAGTTGGAAGGCTAACGTCGCCGCAAAGAAGGGCAGCGAGCGCCAGACATTCTCCTCCTGATCGATCTCTTTTCGATACGCTTCAGCCAGCGTCTTTTCGATATGGCTCCGCGCCGACGTCATCGCCGCCTAGCCAGGCACCAACACACAAACCGCCGCCTGCGCCGCTATCCCCTCCTGCCGCCCGGTAAACCCCAGTCGCTCCGTCGTCGTCGCCTTCACCGAAATCGCATCCACCCCAACCCCCAGCAGCTCCGCCAGCCGAGCCCGCATCGCCGGTGCATAGGGCGTGATCTTCGGCCGCTCGCAGATAAGCGTAACATCAGCGTTGGCCAGCACACCACCACGCGCCGCAATGCAACCGGCCGCGTGGCGCAGGAAGCGGGCGCTGTCGGCGTCCTTCCACTCCCCCTCGGTCGGCGGAAAATGCCGGCCGATATCGCCCTCCGCCAACGCGCCATAGATCGCGTCGCACAGCGCGTGGATGCCGACATCGGCGTCCGAATGGCCGTCCAGGCCCACCTCGCAGGGCACGGTCACGCCGCACAGGATCATCGGCCGGCCAGGCTTGGTCACGTGCACATCGAAGCCGGTGCCGACGCGCGGAATGAGGGGTGAAGTTGTGGCGGACAAGGTTCTCTCCAGCCGGGCGAGGTCGCCGGGGTATGTGAGTTTGAGGTTTTCTTCGTGGCCTTGCACCAGGGCTACGGGGTGGCAGGCCTGTTCCAACAGCCAGGCATCGTCGGTGGCGGCGGGGTCGGCGGGTTGGGCGTGGGCTTGCAGCAGCGTGGCGAAATGGAAGGCTTGCGGGGTCTGTGCGCGGTAGAGGCCGGCGCGGGGCACGGTGTTCGTGATCACCCCCGCCTCACCACGTTTCAACGTGTCGGCGACAGGCAGCGCGGGAATAGCGCCGCGATGGGTGCGCAGCGCTTCGAGCAACGCCGCCACGGTGCCCTCTGGAATGAACGGGCGGGCGGCATCGTGGACCAGCACGATGTCCGGCGCGTAGGGGGCGAGCGCTTCCAGGCCGAGGCGCACGCTGTCCTGGCGCGTGGCGCCGCCGGCCACCACGGGCAAGACGTCCAGCCCAGCCAGCGCCGCGTCGATCGCCGCCACGTCACCGACAGGTTGAAGCAGGGTCACGTGCGGCAACAAGGCCTCGGCCGCCCAGCGGATCACCGGCTGGCCGGCGAGGGCGCAGAACTGCTTCGGCTGCACAGCGGAAAAACGGCTGCCGCTGCCGGCGGCAACAAGGATGGCGGCGATGCGCATGTTCGCCCCCTCTGCGCGACAGCGCTTGCTTACGCAAGGGCGCGACAGCGCTTGCTTACGCAAGGGCGCGAGTGACGCGATTTGCGCAAGACATCACGGACGCGTGTGGCTTTTGCATTGCAACATGACTGTTATTTGCGTAGTCTGCCTAAATCATGGGCAGTCCCTTACAGCCGATTGCACTCGGAAATGGCGTCACCATCGCCACGCCGGTGATCTTGGCGCCGATGTCCGGCGTGACCGACCTGCCGTTCCGCCGGCTCGCCAAGAGCCTGGGCACCGGCATGGTGGTGTCCGAAATGATCGCCAGTTGGGCCATGCTGCGCGAGAACCGCAATACGCTGCGCATGGCGGCACTCGATGAAGGCACCGGCCCGCGTGCCATCCAGCTCGCGGGGTGCGAACCCGCCGCCATGGCCGAAGCAGCCCGCATGTCGGCCGATTTGGGCGCCGAAGTGATCGACATAAATTTCGGCTGTCCCGTTCGTAAAGTTGCGGTGGGGCAGCAGGCCGGCAGCGCTTTAATGCGTGACGAAGCCGCTGCCGCAAAGATTCTGGAAGCGACTGTCCGCGCCGTCCGCGTTCCGGTGACGCTGAAGATGCGCATGGGATGGGACCACCAGAGCCTGAACGCCCCCCGCATGGCGCAGATCGCCGAGGCCTGCGGCATACGCATGGTCACCGTTCACGGCCGCACCAGACAGCAATTCTACACCGGCACGGCGGACTGGGACTTCGTCGCATCGGTGAAGCAGGCAGTGCGGATTCCGGTGATCGTGAATGGCGACATCAACAGCGTGGCGGACGCGGCGGACGCCCTGCAACGCTCCGGCGCGGATGGTGTGATGGTCGGCCGCGCGTGCTATGGCCGCCCGTGGTTTCCCGCGCAGGTTGCACATTTCTTGAGCACGGGGAATCCGCTGCCGGAGCCGGACCTGTCTGCTCAGCTGCAAATCCTTCTCGATCACTACGACGCCATGCTCATCCATTTCGGCGCCGATGCCGGCCTTCGCCTCGCGCGCAAGCACGTCGCCTGGTATTCGCGGGGGTTGCCGGGTTCGGCAGAGTTCCGCGCCGCCATCATGCGCCTGGTGGACGCGCCGTCCGTGATCGCCCTGATCCACGCCTTCTACGATCCGCTGATCCAGGCGGGCATCGGCCGCGAGGCCCGACTGCCCGAACCAGAAGCCCCCCTTGCTGAAGCATGGGCGGCATGAAGTCGCCCTTGGCCCGCGTCCGCGCCAGGCTGGCCGTGGTCAGCACCGCGCCCGACCCCGCCGCCATGCTGTCCGCGCTGCCGGTCGCCTGCGCCATGGTCGATGCGGACAACCATTTCCGCTATGTGAACCCGGCGGCCGAAGCCTTCTTCGCCAGCTCCATCACCCAGTTGCGCCAGATGCGCCTGTCCGACCTGATCGCGTCCGATTCGCCCCTATTCGCGCTCATCGAGCAGGTGCGCGGCGGCGAGGTGGTGGTCAGCGACCACGATTTGAATTTCGAAACCCCGCGCCTGCAACGCCGCGGCGTCACCGTCCAGGGCACCCCCGTCCCGGAGGATCCTGGCTGCGTGCTGCTGACCTTCCAGGACGAATCCGCCGCCCGAACGTTGGACCGCCAACTGAATTTCCGAAGTGCCGCCCGCTCCGTCGCCGGCATGGCGGCCATCCTGGCCCATGAGGTGAAGAACCCCCTCAGCGGCATACGCGGCGCCGCCCAGCTGCTGGAAAACACCGTCGACGAGCCAGACCGCGAACTCGCCGTGCTCATCCGCGACGAAGCCGACCGCATCCGCGGCCTGGTGGACCGCATGGAAGCCTTCGGCGAAAAACCCATCGTCCGCGACGCGGTGAACATCCACCGCGTGCTCGAACACGTCCGCCGCCTGGCCCAGACCGGCTTCGCCGCCCATCTGCGCATCGTCGAACTCTACGACCCCTCTCTCCCCCCCGTCCTCGGCAACCGCGACCAGCTGGTCCAGGTCCTGCTGAACCTGGTGAAGAACGCAGCCGAAGCCATCACCGCCGATCGCGACGAGGGCGAAATCACCCTGATCACCGCCTATCAGCACGGCGTGCGCGTCGCCGTCCCCGGCACCAAGCGCCGCGTGGATTTGCCGCTGGTGGTCACGGTGCGCGACACCGGCCCCGGCATTCCCCCAGAACTGCGCGAGAATCTTTTCGATCCGTTCGTCACCACCAAGCCGACGGGGTCTGGCCTGGGGCTTGCACTCGTGGCCAAGATCATTGGTGAACACGGGGGCCTCATTGAAGTCGATAGCCGCGCAGGGCGTACGGAATTCCGGGTTTTTCTGCCTATTGTTAATGAGTGAAGGAAGCAGTCCTTTTTTGAAAAAAAGGACCGCACACGTCATGCCCGGGCTTGTCCCGGGCATCCACGCGGTGCGGCAATGCATCCCTGGCCGCATCGGCGAAACATTCCACAAGCGGCACGAAAGCGGCGCGCCGTTCTGATGCCCATCCTCCCAACCGTCCTCGTCGCCGACGACGACCGCTCCATCCGCACCGTCCTCACCCAAGCCCTCGGCCGCGCCGGATACCAGGTCCGCGCCACCGGCTCCGCCGCCATGCTCTGGCGCTGGGTCGAAGAAGGCGAAGGCGACCTGGTCATCACCGACGTCGTCATGCCGGACGACAACGGCCTCGACCTCCTCCCGCGCATCAAGCGCGCCCGCCCCGAACTCCGTGTCATCGTCATGAGCGCCCAATCCACCCTGATCACCGCGGTCAAGGCCGCCCAGCGCGGCGCGTTCGAATACCTGCCCAAACCCTTCGACCTGGCTGAACTCCTCTCCGTCGTCGCCCGCGCGCTCGCCGTCCCCGCCCCCCCCAGCGAAGCCCCCGAACCGCGCGACAAGGAAGAAAAACTCCCGCTCATCGGCCGCAGCCAGGCGATGCAGGAAATCTACCGGACCATCGCCCGCCTCACCACCACGGACCTCACCGTCATGGTCAACGGCGAATCCGGCACCGGCAAGGAACTCGTCGCCCGAGCGCTGCACGATTACGGCCGCCGGCGCGGCGGCCCCTTCGTCGCCATCAACATGGCAGCCATCCCGCGCGAACTGATCGAAAGCGAACTCTTCGGCCACGAACGCGGCAGTTTTACGGGCGCCCATAACAGAAGTCAGGGGAGATTTGAGCAAGCCGCCGCTGGCACGCTGTTCCTCGACGAAATCGGCGACATGCCCCCCGAAGCCCAAACCCGCCTGCTGCGCGTCCTCCAGGAAGGCGAATTTACCTCCGTCGGCGGCCGCGCTCCCATCCGCGCCAATGTCCGCATCGTCGCCGCCACCCACCGCGACCTGCGCCAAGCCATCCGCGCCGGCCATTTCCGCGAAGACCTCTACTACCGCCTGAACGTCGTCCCCATCCGCCTCCCGCCTTTGCGCGAGCGCGCCGAAGACATCGCCGTCCTCGCCCGCCACTTCCTCGACCGCGCCCGCGAAGCCGGCCTCGGCGCCAAAGTGCTCGACCAGGGTGCCGTCGACGAACTCCGCCGCTACCGCTGGCCCGGCAACGTGCGCGAACTGGAAAACCTCATGCGCCGCCTCGCCGCCCTCACCCCCCAGGAAGTCATCACCGCCGACATCATCGCCGCCGAACTCGTCGACCTCCCCGAAGACGACGCGCCCGACACCGCCGGCGCCCCCCGCGATCTCGGCCAGGCCGTCGAACGCCACATACGCGCCATGCTCGCCGGCAGCGCGGATGGCATCCCAACCCGCGACGTCTACGACCAGGTGATCGCCGAGGTGGAGCGCCCCCTGATCCGCATGACGCTGGCCGCCACGCGCGGCAACCAGATCAAGGCGGCGGAGATGCTGGGGTTGAACCGGAATACACTGAGGAAGAAGATCAAGGACCTGGATATTCCGGTGGTGCGGGGCGTTGGGTAGGGCGGACAGAAAGAGAGGCGTTCTTTTTTGAAAAAAAGAACCAAAAAACTTTTGGCTGTTGCGATTCTCGCTTTGGGAGCTTGCGCCATGCAGCAGGCGGCAAACCCGGCGGCGCTGCAGGACGCGTATCTCGTGGCGCATGGAATGGCCGCGAGCTATGTGGAACGGCCTGATGCCAATCCAGACGTGGTACAGCAATTGGTGGTGCTGGATGCCCGCGCTGCGCAGGCCATGCGATCGCAGGACAACGCGGCGACCGCTATGGCCGTTGCCGCCCTTACGACCTTGGCCGCTCGTCTATAGCGGCCCGATAGATCGCCGCGTAAGCCGCCGCCGGCCCAGCCCAACTCACATCGGAACGCATGCCGCGCAGCTGTATGTGCGACCAGGCTGGCGGATCTCGCCAGAGAGAGGCGGTCCGCAGGATGGCGCAGCGCAACCCTTCGGCCGTCACTGGCGCGAACTGCACGCCGGTCGCAGCACCCGCCGCAAGCGCCGCGACATTCGCGTCGATCACCGTATCGGCCAGCCCACCCACGCGGCTCACGACCGGCACGGCCCCATACCGAAGCGCGCAGAGCTGTGTGAGGCCGCAGGGTTCGAAGCGGGAGGGCACCAGGATCGCGTCGGCGCCGGCCTGCGCCAAATGGGCGACCGGCTCGTCGTAGCCGAAGAAGGTGCCGATGCGGCCGGGTGACGCCGCTCTCGCCTTGGCGAACGCGTCCTGCAGCCCGGCGTCGCCGGCCCCGATCACCGCCAGCTGCGCGCCTTGCGCCAGCAGATCGGGCAGGCAGGCCAGCAGCAGGTCGAGCCCCTTTTGGTGGGAGAGCCGGCTGATCACGCCGAAGACCAGGCTGTCGTCCGGCTCCAGGCCCAGACGGACCTGCAAGGCGCGCTTGTTGGCGGCGCGCCGGCCGCGGGATTGCACGCCAAAATTGCGCGTCAAGCTGAGGTCCGTTTCCGGGTTCCAAACATCGGTATCGATGCCGTTGAGGATGCCGGTGAAATCGCGCGCGCGCGCGCGCAGCAGGCCGTCCATGCCCATGCCGCCCTCGCGCGTGCAGATTTCCGCGGCGTAGCTCGGCGAGACCGTGGTGATGCGGTCGGCATAGCGCACGCCCGCTTTCAGCATGCCGATGGCGCCGTAATATTCGACCCCCTCGGCAGTGTAGGCGCGCGCGGGTAGGCGCAGTTCGGCCAGCAGGCTGGCCGGCACCTGGCCCTGGAACGCCAGATTGTGGATGGTGAACACGGTGGCGGGGCCTGTGCCGCCGGCAAGCTTCAGATAGGCGGGTGCCAGGCCCGCCTGCCAATCATGCCCATGCAGCACATCCGGCAGGTAGCCGGGCAGGGCGCCTTGGCCGATCTGGGCGGCGGCGAAGGCGAGGGCGGCGAAACGCTGCGGGTTGTCCGGCCAGTCCCTGCCGTCCGGGCGTGCGTAGGGGTTGCCCGGGCGGGCAAACAGGTGCGGCGCATCCAGCGCCAACAGGTCCAACCCGGCCGCGCGGGCTGATAGCAGCCGGGCGGGCCCGCCAAAATAGGCCGGATCCGACCAGACAGTTTCGGCTTCCCCCATCGCCTGCACCACAGCCGGATAGCCCGGCACGAGCACCCGCATCTCTACCCCATGCGGACGCAGGGCCGCGGGCAGGGCACCCACCACATCGGCCAGGCCGCCGGTCTTGATGACCGGAAACACTTCCGACGCCACCGACAACACCCGCATGGGAATCAGCCTTGCAGCGCGTCGATCATTGGCTGAGTGATCAGGCAGATGCCGCGTGGCGAGCGCCGAAAACGCGCCGCGTCATGCTCGGGGTCCTCGCCCACCACCAGCCCGTCCGGGATGATGACGCCGCGGTCGATCACCACGCGGCTGAGCCGCGCATGGCGGCCGATTTGCGCATAGGGCAGCACTACCGCCTGGTCGATGCAGGCATAGGAATGGCTGTGCACGCCGGTGAACAGCAGTGATTGGCGTACTTCCGTGCCCGACACGATGCAGCCGCCAGAGACCAGAGAGCTGATGGCGGATCCGCGGCGCCTGTCTTCGTCGTGGACGAACTTGGCCGGCGGCACGATTTCGCCGTAAGTCCAGATGGGCCAGTTCTGATCATAGAGGTCCAGGCCGGGCACAAAATCGGTCAGGTCGATATTGGCTTCCCAATACGCATCCACCGTGCCGACATCGCGCCAGTAGATCTGGCTTGTCGGTGTGGAGCGCACGCAGGATTGTTCGAAGCGGTGGGCGATGGCGCGGCCGTGGCGCACGAGATAGGGGATGATGTCGCCACCAAAATCATGCTTGCTGTCCGGCAGCTCCGCATCGCGTTTCAGGATGTCGATCAGGAAATTCGTCTCGAACACATAGATGCCCATGCTGGCGAGCGAGCGGCCCGGCTTTCCCGGCATGCTCGGCGGGTCCTGCGGCTTTTCGAGGAAGCTGGTGATGCGGTCGTTTGCATCCACTGCCATCACGCCGAACCCGCGCGCTTCCTCGGCGGACACTTCGATGCATCCGACTGTCACGTCCGCCTGCTGCTCCACATGCTGCTGCAGCATCTGTTCGTAATCCATCTTGTAGACATGGTCGCCGGCGAGCAGCACGATGTAGCGTGGGGCGTAGCCTTCGATGATGTCGATGTTCTGGAACACGGCGTCCGCTGTGCCGGCATACCAGCCGGTTTCCGTCACGCGCTCGGATGCCGGCAGGATATCGAAGCTTTCGTTGCGTTCGGGGCGGAAGAAGTTCCAGCCGCGCTGCAAGTGGCGTATCAGGCTATGCGCTTTGTATTGTGTGGCGACGCTGATGCGGCGAATGCCGGAGTTAAGTGCGTTGGACAGAGCGAAATCGATGATGCGGAATTTGCCGCCGAAATAGACGGCGGGCTTGGCACGGATATCGGTCAGTTCCATGAGTCGGCTGCCGCGGCCGCCGGCGAGGACGTAGGCCATGGCGTGGCGGGCGAGGGGGGCGTGGTCCATGGAGAGATCCTAAGGAAGGACTTCTTTTTTGGAAAAAAGAAGCAAAAAACTTTTGTCAGTTTAGATACGTAGAATGGATAAAAGTTTTTTGGTTCTTTTTTGTCAAAAAAGAACTGCTTACTTGCCTATCCCCCATATCTCCGAAGCATACTCGGAAATCGTCCGATCCGACGAAAACCACCCCACATTGGCAATATTCAGCACCGCCATCCGCCACCATTGCGAAGGCTGACGCCAAACCGCCTCCACCTCATCCTGCTTGGCGCTGTAGCTGTCGAAATCAGCCGTCACCAGGAACCGGTCGTAACGCAGCATGTTTTCCACCAGGTCGCGGTATCTGTCGGGTTCGTCGGGTGAAAACACGCCTGAAGTAATCGCCTGCAGGGCCTGCGCAAGCCAGGAAGATGCTTCAACCGCCGAATAGCCAGTCATGTCGCCCATGCGCCGCGCCGCCGCCTGCTCCGCGGTCAGCCCGAAGATGAAGATGTTTTCCGCGCCCACATGCTGGCGTATCTCCACATTCGCGCCGTCGAGCGTGCCGATCGTCAGCGCGCCATTCAACGCCAGTTTCATGTTGCCGGTGCCGGACGCCTCCAGCCCCGCCGTGGAGATCTGTTCGGACAGATCGGCAGCCGGGATGATCTGCTCGGCCAGACTCACGTTGTAATTGGGCAAGAACACCAGCTTCAGCCGGTCCGCCACCGCGGGATCGTTGTTGATCGTATGGCCCACATCATGCGCCAGCCGTATGATCTGCTTGGCCACCGCATAGCCCGGCGCGGCCTTCCCGGCAAAGATCTTGACCCGCGGCGGATGGTTGCTCATCGGCTGCGCACGTATGGCGTTATACAGCGCCACCGTGTCGAGGATGTTCAGCAACTGCCGCTTGTATTCGTGCAGCCGTTTGATGTGCACATCGAACAGCGCGGTCGGATCCAGCATGATGCCCAGCTGGTCCATCACTATTGCCGACAACTTGCGTTTGGCATCCAGCCGTTGCGCTGCGATCGCCTGTTGCAGCGCGCCATCATCGGCTTGCGCCGCAAGATCGGACAGGCGAGTCGGATCCTTCAGCCAGGCCGGCCCGATCGCCTCCGTCAGCACCCGCGTCAGTCCCGGATTTGCGCGATGCACCCACCGGCGGAACGTGATCCCGTTCGTCTTGTTGTTTATCCTCTTGGGATAGATGCCGTGCAGATCGGCGAACACCGTCTGCCGCATCAGATCGGTGTGCAGCGCAGACACGCCGTTCACCGCGTGGCTGCCGACGAAGGCCAAATGCCCCATGCGCAGGCGCCGTCCATGCGATTCGTCGATCAGCGACAAGGCGGCCAGCAGGCTATCGCTCGCGTGGTGCTCCCGTTGCACGCGTTCCAGATGCTGCGCATTGAGGATGTAGATGATCTGCATATGCCGCGGCAGCAGACGTTCCAGCAGCGGCACCGGCCAGGTCTCCAGCGCCTCCGGCAGCAGCGTGTGGTTCGTGTAGCTGAAGGTGGCCACCATGATGCGTCGTGCATCGGCCCAATCCAGCCCGTGCAGGTCCACCAGCAACCGCATCATCTCCGCCACCGCGATCGCCGGATGCGTATCGTTCATCTGGATGGCCGCGCAATCGGCCAGGTTGGTCAGATCCTTGTTCTGCCCCAGATGGCGCGCAATCAGATCCTGCAGCGAGGCGCTCGCGAAAAAGAATTCCTGGCGCAGCCGCAATTCCTGACCGGCCGGCGAATCGTCGCCAGGATAGAGCACGCGGCTGACGGATTCCGTCCGCACCCGGTCGCGGAACGCGCCCACATGGTCGCCGCGGTTGAATTCGTCCAGATGCAGCTTCTCAATCGCGCGCGCCGACCAAAGGCGCAGCGTGTTGGCATGATCGCCGCCGCCGCCCACCACCGGCGTGTCATACGCCACCGCCGAAAGGGTCTCGGCCGGGGTCCACACGAAAACCGGCCGTCCCTGTGCATCGAGCACTGGCCGGCCCGCCGCATCCTGCCGCGTCGCGACCGACCCGCCGAAGCCCACGATATAGGCCACCTGCGGGCGTTCGAATTCCCAGGGGTTGCCGACGGAGAGCCAATCTTCCGGCAATTCCCGCTGAATTCCATTGTCGATCTGCTGCCGGAATAGGCCATATTCATACCGGATGCCGTAGCCGAAAGCGGGGATGCGCAGCGTCGCCATGCTCTCCATGAAGCACGCCGCCAGCCGGCCAAGCCCGCCATTGCCCAGCGCCGCATCGGCCTCCTGCTCACGCAGCACCTCGAGGTCCACACCCAGCGATGCAAGCGCCGCGCGCGCCGGCTCCAGCAGGCCCAGATTGCCTGCCGTGTCGAACAGCAGCCGGCCGATCAGGAATTCCAGCGACAGGTAATAGACTCGCTTGCCGCCGGCGCCGGATTGGCCGGTCTTCAGCCAGCACTCGACCGCGAAATCGCGGATGGCGTGTGCGGTGGCAGCGAACCAGTCGCGCTCGGTGGCGTCTTCGGGCGATCGGCCGACCTGAAATGTCAGCTTGTCGAGGATCCTGGCCCTCAGCGCCGCCTCGTCCCTGGCGCCGTCGGGGAGGGTGGAGATTTGGTGGGGGCGGTCGTTCATGTGCGACAGTCTAGGGGGAGGAAGGCAAGCAAGCAGTCCTTTTTTGAAAAAAAGGACCAAAAAACTTTTGTTTAGCTGTCGCGGGTTGGACCTGGTTTGCAGGCGCGGAGGGCCGCCAGGGCAATGGCCATGGGCAGGATGGCCCACCAGCTGCCCTTCAGCATCTGCCAAGTGGCGATCGACCAAGACGCGCTGAAGAAGAAGCCCACCACATTGACCAGCCCGCCCCATCCCTTGTGATTGCGGCGCAGATCAGTGCGTTTGATCGGCGCTGGCCGCCACAAGCCCAGGATCAGATTGCAGCCGACATTGCCGGCCATGCCCACCGCCATCGCCGGCAAGGCGCTGGGCAAGCTGAGCCCTAATCCGCCGACCGGGACGGCCAAGATCGCCACAACGCCAAGCCCGGCGGCACTCAGCTTGGCCCGCGCCACTGCCCAAAAACCCACAGGCGCCGTCGCCACCAACTCGGAGGCCTCGTCGCCCATCATCGTCACGCTCACGAACAGCCGCGCCAGCTCGCCGGCGCTCAGCACCGGGGCGGCACCCAGCAGCCGTGCGTCGCCTGACGTGGCCCCACCGGTGCTGTGCCAGATCGCCGCCACCGCCGGCACCAGATAGATCAGGTAATAGGCTGCCAGCCCGGACAAACCCGGATAGCGCCGCAGCAGCCGCAGCTCTTTCGTCAAAAGCGCCGCCCGTGGGCCGGCCGGGAAGATACGTCCATCCGCACGCGCCGCGCCGGCCTCGTGGCCAGCGGCCACCACCGCTTGGGCGCCGGCGGCGAACCAGCGTTGCAGCGCCCAGCTCGTCGCCAACGCTGCGGCCAGGCTTGCCGCCAACAACGCCAGCATCGGCACGGGCGCGCCCAGAAGTGCCCGCGCCGGCATCCACAGCAGCCCTCCAGAAGCGGCCCCCGGCGACGGCGCGAACGAGTTCCAGAATCGGTCGCTCACCGCCTGGCTGAGCAGCGAACGCGATTGTCCGGCAAGGAACACTGTCGCGCCGATCAAGGTGGCGAACGCGTTGGCCAGTGCCCGTGTGCGCCGCACATTCGTCAGCCGCAGCAGCGCGAAGGTAACGCCGAAGCCCACGCAGGTGACCAGCAGCGCCAGCACCACCAGCATGGGATAGATGCCGACCAGGTCGCGCCGGCCGAGCAGCGCCATGCCATCGGCCAGCGGCACCAGCAGCAGCAGCCAATACAGCGAAACGGCGCCAGCCACCGCCAGCAGCCGTACCGTCAGGATATGCTGCGGCGGCACCGGCGTGGACAGCAGCCAGCCGAGATCGGTGCGATCGTCCAGCAATTCGCTGGCGCGCTGCACCGCCTGGCTCAGCATCAGCCCGCCCACGAACAGCAGGGCCAGGGTGGCGCCCAAGGTCTGGTCTGTGGCGCCAAGGTGGATGGCGGCCATGCCGCGGGCAATGCCGTAGCCGATGGCGTGCAACAGGATCGCCAGTCCGATCAGGAGCACCCACCCGTGCTTGCCGCCGAACAGGCTGCCGCGCCAGATCAGGCGGGCTTCGTGGCGCAAAAGCAAGGTTAAGGAAGGCAAGGCAAGTAGTCCAGAAATGTCACGAGACGGCGGCCGTGATGGAGGCGGTGCGGCCGACCAGGCGCAGGAAGACGTCTTCCAGCGTCTCACTGCCGGCGCCACCTTCCCGCAATTCCGCCAGAGAACCCAGCGCAAGCAAACGCCCATCCGCGATGATGCCGATGCGGTCCGCCAGGCGCTCGGCCACCTCCAG
>Ga0123336_10002176_pt1 | contig 17233 bp, 12 predicted proteins | sample SSSSmetaG_FD_96466 | JGI IMG/M metagenome (GOLD analysis project Ga0123336, IMG submission 96466) | Glacier valley bacterial and archeal communities from Borup Fiord, Nunavut, Canada, to study Microbial Dark Matter (Phase II) - ​SSSS metaG | ecosystem: Environmental > Aquatic > Freshwater > Ice... | reverse complement strand
CTCCGGGCGTAGCCGGAGATCGACGCGCCAGCACATGCCCTCGTCGGTCGCGTCCTCGAGCGTGGCGGTGAGCCGCTGCGTGACGCGCGCGAAGTGCTCGTGCAGCGTCTGCTCGACGGGCGCCGCACCGACGGCAAGCCGCGCCTCGCCGTCGTCGGTCTCGTAGAAGAGGAGGAGGTCGACGTCGCTCCCGCAGTTCAGCTCGCGCCCCCCGAGCTTGCCCATGCCGAGCACGGTGAACGCGCACGGTGTGCCCGCCGAGGTGACGGGCGGCCCGAAGCGCGCCGCCGCCCAGCCGAGGGCCTCGGTGGTCGCGATCTCGATGCAGACCTGCGCGATGTCCGAGATCTCGCGAGCGGTGGTGTCGATGTCGCCGCTCTCGCTCGCGAGCAGCTCGCGCGCCGCGACGCGCAGACGCTCGCGCTGCGCGAACAGCCGCAGCCCGCGCCGCACCGCCTGCGGATCGCCGAGGTCGGCGACGAACGAGAGCGCGAGCCGCCGCAGCGTGCGCAGATCGCGGGCGATGCGCATCTTGCCGTGCGCGATGGCGATGACGTCCTGCGGACGCGTGAGGATCTGCGCTTTGAGCGCGGGATACGTCGCGGAGAGGAGCGCCGCGAGCGCGATGACCTCGCCCGTGACCGCAACCCCGCGCTCGTGCGCGGCCTCGGCGTAGGCCGCCGAGAGCGCGCCCGCGGAGTCTCCGGCGAGGGTGTGGAGGAGCCGTTTCATCACGCCGGAGGGCAGACTAGTCCGCCTCGCGTCCGGCGGTGATAGCTTCTCGGTGTGAGCTCGTCGCGTCTCGCCGCCTCCTGCGTTGTCCTCGGCCTCCCTCTCCTCGTCGCCTGCGGCAAGGCTCAGCGCCCGCCGTCCGCCAAGCCGGACTCCGCCGCATCCGCCGCATCCGCCGCATCCGCATCGGCGGCGCCGCTCGTCGACGCGTCGGCGCCACCGGCGGCGGAGAGCCCGGCGTTCGTGACGTACGTGACCGTCGACGCCTCCTGGGTGGAGACGGCGCTCGTGCCCACGCCGGTCGTCTCCAAGGCCTGGGCGGCCGATCCCGCGAACGCCGCGCAGCTCCTGCCGACCGTGCGGCACATCCTCATCAAGGCCGACAAGGACGCGCCGGCAAAGGTCGCCGCGGCCCGCGCGAAGGCGCTCGCCATCATGGCGCGGCTGAAGCGCGGCGAGGACTTCGCGAAGGTCGCGAACGACGTCTCCGAGGATCCCGGGAGCAACAAGAAGGGCGGCGCCTATCCCGGCACGTTCGTCGCGATGTTCATCGACGAGTTCGGCACGGCGTACGCCGCCCTCGCGCCCGGCGAGACCACCAAGCAGCCCGTGAAATCGCAGTTCGGCTGGCACATCATCAAGAAGGAGCGCCTCGACGACGAGGCGGTGGCCACGAGCTACAAGCGCGCCAACGCGCTGCCGGTCGCGCGCCGGCTCGCCGGTGACATCGCCGAGCACCTGCGCCCGCCGCGCGCCGAGGCCGCGGCCACGCGCGAGGTCGATGCCGCGATCGCCGCGCTGCTCGGCGCCGCCGCCGCGGCGGACGCCCATCGCCCCGAGGTGCGCCTCGTGCCCGTCGACAAGGTCGCCACCCCGCCGCCTGGCCGCACCTGCGAGAAGCTCGTCGCCACGCCGCGCGAGTCGACCGTCATCATCACCAGCGAGCACGACGAGGGCTACATCGTGAGCAAGGCAGGGCCGGAGAGCCAGACGGACCCCGGCGCGCGCGCGACCGCCGCCATCGACGCGCCCGACGCACCGTGGAGCTACTGCCGCCCCGAGCGCGCGGGCGCGAAGCTCACGGCCGCGCAGATCCGTGAGATGATCGAGAAGGCGCAGAAGCCGCGAAAATGAAGCTGCTGCAGCGATCCGGGCTGTTCCTCGTCTGCGCGCTGCTCGTCTTCGCTCCGCGGCGCGCGCACGCCGAGCCGAACCGCATCACCGTCGGCATCTACGTCAACCAGGTCTCGAGCCTCGACCTCAAGGCGAACACCTTCACCGTCGACTTCTGGATCTGGTTTCGCAGCGTCGCGAAGAGCGCATCGCCGCTCGACAGCTTCGAGGTGGTGGGCGCGCGCATCAACGCGAAGAGCAACGTGATCAAGAAGGTCCTGCCCGACGGCCAGGACTACGCCGCGGTCCGCGTGAACGCGACCATCTACCGGAAGTGGGATCTGCATCGCTACCCGTTCGACGACCACCCGCTCGAGCTCGTGATCGAGGACGGTGATCTCGACGCGTCGCGCAGCGTGTACGTCGCCGACGTCACGAACCAGGGTCTCGACCCCGACGTGGGCGTCGCGGGGTGGTCCATCGACGGCTTCGAGCATGCGCTGGTCGATCACGTCTATCCGTCGAGCTACGGCGACACCTCGCTGGGCACGAACGCGGAGGGTCACTTCAGCCGCTACGTGCTGCGCCTCCAGGCGCGCCGCCACGGCAGCTCGCGCTTCCTCAAGATCGCGCTGCCGCTGTTCGTCTCGGTGCTCGCCGCGTGGTGCGCGTTCTTCATCCGCCCCAAGGACGCGAGCCCGCGCATCGGCGTCGCGGTAGGCGCGCTCTTCGCCGCTGCCGCGGGCACGGTGGCCATCAACAATCAGCTCCCCGAGATCGACTACGCGACGATGGCGGACCGCACCGTCTTCCTCACGTTCACGATGATCGGTCTCTCGCTCGTCGCGTCGGTGCTCGTGCTGAGTCTGAACTACGCGGGGCGCGAGGCCGCCCACCGGCGCGTCGACAAGGTCGGCGCGGTGCTCTTCCCCGCGCTCTTCGCGGTGCTGCTCGTGTGGGTAGTCCGCTGAGGGTCAGCGCTTCTTCGACGAGCCGCGGCAGGCGTTCGTTGGCCTGGGACTGGGACTGGGGCACGAAGAGGCCCGAACGGACGCCGATGATCGCGCTGATGTACGTCGCCGGGCACGGAATGGCGGGCGCGATGGGCAGGCGCTCCGTCACCGTGCCGCCGCAGGTCAGCACCGACAGGTCGGCCGCGCTCGCGTCCCCCGTGGCATGGAAGAGGACGTTGCGCGTCTGCTCGCCTTGCTTCGTGCGCCGCGATGGGCGTGGGTCCTGCGACCTCGGGCGACGCAGCGTCGTTCTTCCGGGGGTGTACGAGGACGAGACCCGACGTGGATTTCGCCGGCGGATTCTACTCGGGGTCGTCGTCGCTCGGGGTGACGATCGGCACCACCGGATCCTCCAGCAGCGCGCCCGTATCGGCGTCGACGACGAAGCGGAATGGCGTGTGGTCCTTCACGACGTCGACGGCATACGCGAGCGTGTAGCTGACGTACGCGAACCGCGGGCCCGGCGAGACGTCGATGGTGAGACGCGGCGGATGCACGTCCGCAGCCATCACCGTGCCGAGCGGGATCCGCCGGAGCTCGCGCACGCGCGCCTCGGGCCTCGTCGGATCGTCCACCACCGCGAACAGGACGCGCCCCAGCACCCTCTCGAGGAGCCGCGGGTCGTCGGGCCCGAGGAGCGGCGCGGTGTCGATGGAGAGTCGTGGATGGACGTGCGAGAGGTTCACGAAGTAGCGAACACCGCCCTCGTCGCCCAGGTACGCGAGCACGTCGATCTTCGAGGTGACGGCCTCGAAGCCCTCGTAGCCGCGCATGGGGCTCGCGCCGCGCGCGTGCACCACCCACGTGCCGTACGTCATGGTCTTCGCCGGACCGGCCACGAGGTCGAGCGCGGGCACGTCCTTCGCGGAGAATCCGAGCAGGTCGGCGTTCTTCGTGAGGAATGCCGCGGTGTCGGCGATGGCAGTCTCCTCGGTGACCGGCGCACGCGCGGTGGGATCGGAGGCGCCCGTGTCGCGGGTGGCGCGGCGCACGACACCGCGGATGGGATCGACGTCGTCCGGCGTGGTGCCGGCCCCGAGCGTGACCGTCCACGCGCCGTTGCGCGCGCGGAACTTCTCGACGAGCGCGCGCCGCTCGGGGAGCGGCAGCGCACGGATGATCTGCACGTGCGGTCCGTGCTTGCCGGCGGGCCCGAGGCTCACGTGGGACGGAACGGCGGGCGGCGCGCCTGGCGAGCACCCCATGAGGAGGAGCAGGAAACCGAGCGGCAGCCCGCGCTTGCTCAAATGCTCGGGCCCCACAGCCGGAACATCATCAGCACCGTCCACGCGAACAGGATGTGCGAGAAGATGCCCGGCAGGAGGCGTTCGAAGCGCCATGCCATGAAGCCCCAGACGAGGCCCGACGCGAGCGCGGCGATGGGGAGCAGCGGGTTCAGGCCGGCGATGGGATCGCGCAGCGCCCAGACGGTCGGGAGGTGCGCGACCGCATAGAGCACCGCGGCCCAGACCCAGGCGCGGCTCGAGCCGACGTGCTCCTCGAGCAGCGAGATCACGAGGCCCCTCCACACGAGCTCCTCGGCCGCCGCCATCACGACGATCACGAACACCACCATCACGACGTGCTTGCGCAGCGGCGTAGGGTCGCCGATCTGGAGGTAGAAGCGCGCGATCCAGCTCTCGCGATCGGAGCCCTGGGGCGCCACGAACCGCATCAGCGCGTACGCGCCGCCGAAGAGCAGGCCCGCCGCCGCGAAGCCGCGCGTGAAGTCGCCGCTGCGGACGTTGAGCCAGCCCGCGCCCGCGCCGCCTTCGTCGAACGAGGCGCGCCGGTAGAGACTGCCCTCGCGGTGGGCCCGCACCGCGCCGATGATCGCGATCACGAGCGTGGGAAGCACGAACCAGAGCGCGAAGCCGGGCCCGCCTGCCCGTACGAGCTGGAAGGCGAAGTGACTACCGGTCGCGACCGCGACCACGATGGCTGCAAGATACACGGCGCTGCGCACCGGGAGCTTGTACCACGAAGCTCAGGCCCTCAGGACACCGAGCCGCGGCAGAAGCGGGCGAGCAAGCTGGCGCCGTCCTCCTCGACGGCCGTGAACGCGATGCCGAAGGCGAAGAGATCGTGGCGGGTGCGCGCGCACCAGCAGACCTTGCCGCGGGCGCAGACGATGTCGCCGTCGAGGAAGAACACCAGCGAGACGGCGTCGCCGATGCGCACTGGCCGCGCCGACATGAGTCGCATGCCGCCGGGTGAGACGTCGCTGCCGACCGCATCGACGAGGAGCCCGCCGACCGTGACCGTGACGGTCGGCGCCGCGAGTCGCGCCCGCTGCGTACCGCGCCGGTCTTGCCCGCGCGGGACGTGAACGGGGCCGGGATTCCAGGCCGAAGGAGTCATGCTTGCTCTGCAGCAAGAGGCGGACCGCATGACGTTCCGCGCAATTGCGGGCGCCAGCTCGCATTTTTTGTCGGCTTCGGCGCCGCAGGTTGAAAAGATTGCGGGTCGTTCGTCTCGAAAGGGCGGCGTCGCGTCGGCCACGGGGATCGAGAGCGAGACCGGCGTGATGCCCGCCGTCGGATGATCCGCGAACATCTCGCGCGCCGGCTCGGTCGTCGCGCACGAAGCGCGAGGCGAGGAAGACGGCCCCCACCACGAACAGATCACCGCCCGCGAAGACGTAGCCCGTTCATCGGCCTCGAAGACGCGCCGTCCATCGAGAGATCGTCGAGGCGCATCCGGGTGGGCGGCCCGAAGAGCGGGATCTTCCGGTCATCGTTCGCGCGCGTCGTGCCGCTCGAACGTGAGCGGCCCGTTCACCGAGCCGCGACCGCGTGAAGCGGCGAATGTTCCGCTTGCATATTGACGTTTGACGGCAGCCCAGGCGCGGGCTATGCCACTCATCGCGAGCTCAGGTTGGGTGCCCCCGTACATGCGGTACGGGCTTTGACGCGGAAAACGCAGACGCGGACCGCCCCAGTCGAGCAAGCGGGGAATCACCACCACAGGGTGCCGTCGCTGAAGAGCGCGGAATTGGCTGCTCCTAGAGAGCGCCGCAGGCCGCGCAAATGCGGGCACCTCGAGAAGACGACAGGAAACGAATGACGTTCACGGAAGCCGCAGCCGAAGTGCTGCGCATTGCCGGTAAGCCGCTCCATTACAAGGAGATCACCGAGCTTGCCATCGAGAAGAACCTTCTCTCCCACGTCGGCAAGAGCCCCGAGGTCACCATGGGTGCCCGGCTCGCCGCGCTGCTGAAGAAGGAAGACAAGGCGAACCCGATCGTTCGCGTGAAGCCGGGCGTGTTCGCCCTCCGCGACTGGGACGGCAAGAAGAAGAAGCGCGGCGCCGCGGGCGCCGAAGCCGCCGACGAGCAGGAGTCGGACGACGCGGGCGAGAGCAACGACATCAACGCGCTCGAGGTCGAGGCCGCCGGTGCGCGCGCCCGCGGCGAGTCGAACGCCTCGGCGGACGACGACGACGACGAGCCGCTCATCGTCTCCGGCGAGGACGCGCTCCGTAACGAGCTCGCCGCCAGCGGCGCCGAGATGTTCGACGACGAGGACGACGACGATCAGCCGATCCTCGCCGGCCCCAGCAGCAGCGGTTCGAACGACGCCGCACGTCCGGTCGGCGCGACCGCCGGTGCGGGAGACGCCGCGGGGGCCGATGGTGGCCGTCGCCGTCGCCGCCGCCGTCGTCGTCGTGGCGGTCGCGAGGGCGAGCCGGGGGAGGCGCGCACCTCGTCTCCGCGTGACGTCGGCGCCGCCGTCTCCAACGGCGATCGCAACGGCGACCGCATCCAGCCGAACGCCATCCTCTCGGTCGAGAGCGACTCGTCGATCGACACGTCGCGCGATCCGCTCGCGCCGGCGCCGCGTCCGATGGTCCGCGATCGCCAGCAGATCATGGCCGGTGGCGCGCCCACCGGCATCGACGTCCCGCAGCTCCCGCCCGGCGAGGGCGAGGATCTCTCGGGTCGCGAGCTCTCCGACGCCACGGTCATGATCCTGAGCGGGTTCGACCGCACGCAGGGTCCGGTCCAGGTCCGCTCCGTCGTCGACGCGCTGCTCCGCCGCGGGCGGCTCGGCACCGAGTCGCGTGACACGATGCTCGCGACGGCGCAGCTCATGGCCTCGCTCCGCGCCGACAACCTCCGTCGTCAGGCGGCGGGTCAGCGTCCGCGCTTCCGCTTCGGGCAGGGCCCGCGCGTCGCGCTCACCGACTGGTCACTCAGCTCGGACCTCGTGCGCCTCGAGATCGACGCCATCGCGGCGATCGAGCGCTATCGCGAGGCCGCGCGCCGCTCCATGCTCCGCAAGATGCAGGAGCTCCCCGGTCACGCGCTGATCGAGCTGATCCTGCTCGGCCTCGAGCGCGTCGGCATGACGAACATCCGCGGCGTACGTCGCGCGGGTGCCGCTGGCGGCGAGGCCCACTTCTCCGCCACGCATCGCAACGGCAGCGACGAGATCCGCACCGCCATCGTGGTCCGCAAGGACGGCCGCGAGATCGGCCGCGAGCGCGTCAGCGACCTGCGTGGTGCGCTCCACCATTACGGCACCGCCTCGGCGGGCTGGCTCCTCACCACCGGCCAGGTGCTGAGCGGCGCGCGCGAGGAGTCCGGCGCTTCCGCCGCTCCGATCGCGCTGTTCGACGGCATCGCGCTCTGCAAGCTCCTCGAGGACAACGACGTCGGCGTGGTGCGCACGCGCCTCACGACGGCGATCCCCGATCTCGAGCTCTTCGAGACCCTGCGAGGCTGATGATGAAGGGGGCGACAGCACTGGCCGTCGCTTCGCTTTTTTGCGTCTTCCTGGGCGCGCCCGACGGGCTCGCTCAGGAAGGTGTCGTCGCGACGCTTTCACCGCCGCCGCTCACGCTCTCGGTCGCACCGGGAACGGCCGGCGGTCCGTGGAATGTGCGCATCGAGAACACGGGGGACGTCCCGGTCCGGCTCGCCGCCGACCCGCGCCTCCTCATATTGGAGATCACGCCGCCGACCGGTACCGTGCTCGACCCGGCGGACGCGAAGAAGCGCGTTGCCTCGAAGAAGGGACCGGAAGCGGTGACGGTGCGCTGCGCCCTCCCCGACGACGCGCGGCCGATCAACGACGAGGGTCGTGATCTCGTGATCCCGGGCAAGCGCGCGTGGTCGACCACCATCGATCCGCTGTTTTATTGTTTTGGCCCTCGCGAGCGCCGCGCGCTGGTCGCGGGCGCGACCGTCACGGCGCTGTTCGGTTGGCCGGCGACGGTGGCGAAGACCACCGCGGCCAGGAAAAAGCCCGTCGCCTCCGCCCCGCCCTTCGCCGCTTCGCCGGTGGGCGCTGCGGTCGGCAAGTTCGCGCCGGCGAAGGCGCTCGAGGGCGCGCAATTCACCCTGGCCGACGCCGTGGCGTCTGCCGTCCACGGGGCGCCTCCCCCTCAGGTGAGCGGCCCGGGTCGCGCGGTGCTCGTCGTCTCGATGCCCGAGTCGCGTGACGCCTCGCGCGGGATCGAGATCGAGACCACGGTCACCGTCAGCAACGAGGGCGATCAGGCAGCCGTCTTCCTCTGGCGCCCCGAGACCGTGCGCTTCACGGTCTCCGGTCCCCTCGGCTCGAGCACCTGCGGCACCACCGCCATCATCGATTCGCCGATCCTCGAGCTCTACTCCACGCTCGGCGTGAAGGGCCGCGCGTCGATGTCGCTGCTGGTGACCGCGAAGTGCCCCGTCGACACGTTCGACGAGCCGGGCGTCTTCCGCGTCACCGCCGTCCTCGATACGTCGCAAGCGTCGGCGCGCCCGGTTGGCCTCAAGACCTGGGACGGCGAGGCCACGGCGAAGGTGCCGATGCTCCTCCGCGTCCGTTCGCAGCGCCGCCCCGGAACCCCGCCGACCCGCCCCACCCTCGACTGATGGCGGGCCCGCTGGCTCTTCCTGGATGGCTGGCGTCCGGGCCTCACGGGATCGAGCTGACGATCGTGGATCTCGGCGTGGCGCGTGCGTTCTGGGAGGGCGTGCCCGCGGCGCGCCTCCTCGCGCGCATCCGCCTCGATCGTGACGAAGGAGATCTCGTCGATCTCGGCGACCGCGCGAGCGGCATGGACCTCGAGAGCTCCACGTGGGACCGCCTCGCGGCCCGCCTGCTCGGGGACGACCGCGATTCGTTCGATCGCGTGAAGCGCGCGGTGAACGGTCAGGGACGCGCCGCGTCCGACGAAGGCCCGCTCACCGCCGACGACGCGGCCATCGCCGCGCTCGTCCACGCGCTGCTCTCCGCGACCGCGTCCGACAACGACGCCTCCCCGGCAGAAGGTGCGGCCGACGGCGCGGCGCTCTCGACGAGCGTGCTGCGCGGCTGCGGCGCGCTCGACGATCGCCTCGGGGGCCTCACCGCCGATCGCCGCGCAGCCGCGTTCGAGGCATGCTTGCACGTGGCGACGCTCGCGGTGACGCTCGTGCCGACCTCGAGTGCGCCGCTGGCGGCGCTGGGTCAGGCGGCGATCTCGCCTGCGCCGCTGTACCCGTGGGGCGAGGCGGACGTACCCGAGGGCGATCGGCGCGCGCTGCTGCTCGACCGCTCGGCGGTGGAGGCCTCGCTGCAGCTCGCGCGCGAGCTCGCGCCGCTCGCGGTGCATCACGGCGTCCTGGTGGCCTTCGCGAAGCAGGCGCCGCGTTCGCTCCGCGATCGGCCCTCGGTGCCGGTGAGCTCGTGGCTCCCGACCGATCTCGGCTCGCGCGAGGCCGCGGCGCGGCTCGCGGCAGCGCTCGAGCGCGGCGCCACCACCGCACCGCGGCTTCGCTCGCTGATCCTGCGCGGCGGCGATGCCGCCCTCGACGCGATCGGCGCCGAGATGCTCGATGTCACCGCGCATCCATTCGCGAGCGCGGTGTTCGCAGACATCCTGGGCCGCGCCTCGCGCGAGCGCGATGTCGTGCGGCTCGTCTCCTACTTCGCGATCGCGCCGGACGTGGCGACCGCCGCTCACGCGCTCGCAGCGAGCACGGCCCCCGAGGTTCCGACGGTGCTGCGCGCCTGGCTGAAGTCGCTCGATGCCGACGCGAGCGAGGCCGGCGGTCCGGCAGCCTCGCGCTTCGCGTCGTGCATCGCGGCGCTCGCGCCGTACCCGCATCTGCATGCGGCGGCGAAGCGCTCGAACCGCGACTGAGACGGGCCGGGGGCCACTACTTCGCGGGCTGCTGCACGAACGTGACGGGGATCTGGAGTGTGGCGCCGCCGCCGCCGGGCGCGCTGAACGTCGCGCGCTTGACGACGCCCGCGATGCACTGGCCCACGCTGGACGACAGGCCGCTGATGGATGTGATGTCGGAGGTCACGACCTCACCGTTCGGGCCGATGCGCGCGCTGACGAGCACCTTTCCGGCCATCGTGGGATCGGAGAGCAGGCCGGTCTGGTAGCAGCTGCGGAAGCGTCCGCGTAGCGTAGCGACGGTGCCGTCCGCGCCCGGGACGGGCACGTTCGCAACGGAGGTCCCGACCTGGGCGATCCCCGTGGGACCGGCGGTGGCGGTCTCCTTGCCGGGGCCGCTCGGCGCCTGCGCCTTGAGGGGGCCGCCGAGCGTGCTGAGATCGGAGGTCTTGTTCGCCTGCACCGGGTCTCCGCTGGTCGGGCGGAAGTCACCGTTGCCGGCGACGACGCCCGCGCTCGACTCGGCGGCGCGCGTGAGATCGACCGGCGGCACGCTGCTACGGTCCAGCGCGATCGCCACCGACGGCCCCGCGGCCAGCCCGGCGATGGTCTGCATCTGCATCGCCTCGGCCTCGGCCGCGAGCTTCGCGGCGCGGTCGTTGCTGATGGCGTTCGGGCTGCGGGGTCCGGCCTGCGTGGGTACGGTGTTCGGGCTCGGCTGCGACGTGGTCACGGGCTGCTTCGTCGGGAGCGTCGGCACCTTCACCGGAGCGGTGTTGTCGACGACCTTGTCGGGCGTCTCCGTCACGGGCGGCGGCGGGATCCGCGACATCATGTCGACGAGACCGGCGACCTGGTGCCCGTCGTCGACGACGGGGTCGGCCCAGTCCGAGTACATCGTGCCCACGAGCCCGAAGTGCAGGAGGAAGCTGAACGCGGCGACGAACGTGAGCGTCCAGTCGTGGTTGCCGGCGAGGCTGCCCTTCACGGCGAGCGGCAGCTGGGGCTTCGCCTGCGGGGGCGGCGGCGCGACGAACTGGAAGAGGAAGGTCGTGTCTCCCACCACCACCTTGCCGCGCGACTCCTCGGTGAGGAGCATCTTCGTGCCGGAGACGCCGCGCAGCTCGGTGATGCCGGTGGTGAGCGCGAGGCGCCCCTTCATGCCATCGAGCAGGTTGAGGTGGTAGTCGTTTCCGACGCGCTCGAAGAGCGGAAATGAAGGCGGCACCGCAGCGCGGATGACGAACGTGGCGCTCTCGCTGGCGCCGACGGTGATGGTGGAGCGCTGCTTGACGATACGCTCCTCGACGACGCGCCCCTCGCGCACGACGCCGATGCGCAGGACCTTGGCCCCGGCCGACACGGACATGGCCCGCATCACCGCGGTCATCTGTCCAGGTCGCTGCCGTGTCGTCTGCTGCTCGGGCCGAGGGTCCATGCGGATCTGACTTCGATGAAACGAGAAAGTTCCCGCGAAAGGAGATCGCGCTGGCGTCCGCACGGGATCGCTTGCGGATGCGCGGCGATGAAGTGGCGGACGAAGTCGGGGGTGTACCTCCTCGTGGGGTGCGTGGCGCTGATCGGGACGAGGCCGGAAGCGCAAGAGCCGCTGCCGCTCCGACCGTCCCCGTCCCCGCGCCCGCACGCTCGCCCGCGCTGGCGCCACCCCGCTTCGCGGCGACCGGGCCCTCGCCGAGGCCGAGTGCGCCAGCACGACGCGCCAGGCGCTCACCACCGGGTCCCGGATGCTCGTCTGGAGCGAGGCCGCCCACGTGAAGACCGCCCGGAGGCTCTATCGACGCTGACGGTTGCGGCCGGCGCCCGGGCTGATTATTTCCGGCGAGTCATGACCACGCACAGCTTCCAGGCCGAGGTCGGCAAGGTCCTCTCCCTCGTCATCAACTCGCTCTACTCCAACAAGGAGATCTTCCTCCGCGAGCTGATCTCCAACGCGTCGGACGCGCTCGACAAGCTCCGCTTCCGCGCCATCACCGAGCCCGGCCTCCTCGCGGAGAACGGCGAGCTCGTGATCCGCCTCCGGCCCGACGCCGAGCGCGGCGTCCTCGTCATCGAGGACACGGGCATCGGGATGGGTGAGCAGGAGCTCATCGAGAACCTGGGCACCGTCGCGCGCTCCGGCTCGCAAGCCTTCCTGGCGAAGCTCGAGGAGAGCGCCAGGAAGGACGTCTCGATCATCGGCCAGTTCGGCGTCGGCTTCTACAGCACGTACCTGGTGGCCGATCGCGTCGTGGTCACCTCGCGCGCCGCCGGCAGCGAGCAGGCCTTCCGCTGGACGTCGGACGGCAAGGACACGTTCACCACGGAGCAGGCCGACCGCGCGGCGCGCGGTACGTCGATCGAGCTGCATCTCAAGGAGGACCAGAAGGACCTCCTCGATCCGTGGAAGCTGCGTGATCTCGTCCGCCGCTACTCCGACTACATCGCCTACCCGATCGAGCTCGAGACGAAGGAGGAGACGCCCGCGAAGGACGATCAGCCCGCGAAGACCGAGGACAAGCGCGAACAGATCAACAAGGCGGCGGCGCTGTGGCAGCGCTCCAAGAGCGAGATCACCGACGATCAGTACAACGAGCTCTACAACCACCTCACGCACGACTACGAGCCCGCGGTGGCCCGCACGCACTTCCGCGTGGAGGGCAACGTCGAGTTCGTCGGCCTCTTCTTCGTCCCCAAGGAGGCGCCGTTCGATCTCGACGATCCGCGCAAGCAGCGCGGCGTGCGCCTCTTCGTGAAGCGCGTGCTCGTGATGGAGGACTGCGACGCGATCCTCCCGCAGTGGCTGCGGTTCGTGCGCGGGCTCGTCGACTCCGACGACCTCCCGCTCAACGTCTCGCGCGAGCTCCTCCAGGAGTCGGCGACGCTGCGCATCATCAAGAAGCAGGTCACGAAGCGCGTGGTCGACCTGCTCGACGAGGTCGCCGCCGAGAAGAAGGAGGACTACCTCCACCTCTGGACCACGTTCGGCCGCATCCTGAAGGAGGGCCTCGTGGTCGACGGCGGCGAATGGAAGGAGCGCATCGCCAAGCTCTCGCGCTGGTCCTCCACCTCCTCGGACTCCGCCGAGCACCTCGTCACGCTCGACGAGTACATCGAGCGCATGAAGGAGGGGCAGGACGCGATCTACTACGTCACCGGCGAGTCCCGGAACGCGCTGCTCGGCTCGCCGTACCTCGAGGCCCTGCGCGCGCGCGGCTACGAGGTCATCCTCATGACCGACCCCATCGACACGTGGGCGGCGGAGGCCATCGGCGAGCATGCTGGCAAGAAGCTCGTGAACGCGCAGCGGGCCGACGTGAAGCTGCCCGAGACCGAGGCCGACAAGGACAAGAAGCTCGAGGAGCCGAACAAGGGCTTCGAGGCGCTCGTCGCGACGGCGAAGCAGGTCCTCGAGTCGAAGATCCGCGACGTGCGCACGTCGACCCGCCTGGTCGACTCCCCGGCCGTGCTGGTGCTCGCGCAGGGCTCGATGCCGGCCCACCTCGAGAAGATCATGCGCCAGTCGGGCAAGGAGATGCCGCGGGGCAAGCGCGATCTCGAGCTGAACCCGAACCACCCCATCGTGAAGAGCCTCGCGGCGATCGCCGCGGAGAACCCGAGCGACGCGCGGCTGCGTGACTTCGTCGTCCTGCTCTACGAGCAGTCGCTGGTCGCGGAGGGCAGCCCGCTCGACGATCCGAGCGGCTTCACGAAGCGCCTGACCTCGCTGCTGACGAGCGCCGTCGGGAAGTAGGGAGGGCGCGGGAGCCTACCGGGCGGCCCAGCATCTCGCGCGCCATCTCGATGCACACGGCGTGCAACCACCCGTGAGGTCCACGTTCGGCGCCTCCACGCGGAGCCGCGCGAGGAGCGGCGGCAGGATGAGCACCTCCGTGCAATCGGTCGCGGCGATCGCGAAGGTCGGCGCGAGCCTGCGGCGAGCGTGGTGTTCCGACAACGAAGTCGGCGCCCATCTACGCCCACGCCCTCGTGGGAATGGTCACCTTCGTCGGCCAATGGTGGACGCACGCCCGCAAGCCCGCCGTGGAAGAGGTCGCGAGCCACATCGCGGCGCTCGCGTGGATGGGGCTCCGGCACCTGCCGAAGCGCTCGGCCCACGTCGTCACGCGCAGACGGTGACGACCACTTTGCCCAGAGCTCGACGGTGCCGTTACGTTACCGCCGCCCGGCATGTCGCCGTACGTGAAGTCGACCTTGTGCATGGTGCGCTTGTCGCTGGTTGTCGCCCGGGAGGTCGATGACCTTGCTGAGGTCGTCGACCTTGATCGGGATGGCCTTGAACCCCTCGCCTCATGGCGATCGACCGTCCAGGCGCGCCCTCACCAGCTCGGCGACGACCTGCGGGTTTCCCTGACCCTTGGTCTGCTTCATGACCATGCCGACGAGCGCGCCGAACACGTTGAGGTTGCCGGCCTTGTAGCGCGCGACGACGTCTGCGCTCTGCGCGAGAACGGCGTCGACGATGGGCCCCAGCGCGTCCGCGCTCGCGATCTGCTTCATGCCCTTCGCCTCGACGATGGCGCGCGCGCTCTCTCCCGAAGCGAGCATCGCGGACAGGACGTCCTTCGCCTGCTTCGTGGAGATCGTGCCGGAGGCCCCGAGGAGCACGAGCTCGACGATCGCCGCGCCCGCGAACGGGACCGCCTCGAGCTTCCGCGAGCGCGTCTCCCCGAGCAGATCGTTGACGAGCACCGACGCCACCGCCGACGCGTGCTTCTTGCCATCCGGCGTCGCCACTGCAGCGTCGAACAAGGTACGCAGCAGCGGCTCGTGGACGAGGACGCGCGCCTCGTCGGCGGTGAGGCCGTGCTGCGCGACGAAGGCCTGCGCCTCTGGCGAGAGCGGCGCGGCCACGGCAGGCGCGGCGGGGACGAGCGCGACGCGCTTCGCGCTCGGCACCGCGGGAGACGTGACACGGCTCGAGAGCGGCGTACCGGCGCGCGCGGTCTGCTTGGCCCACCCGTCCTTGAGCGCCACGGAGCGATTGAAGACCGGTTTGCCCGGCCCGGTGTCGGGGTCCGCGAAGAAGAACCCGACGCGCTCGAACTGGAAGCGGTCGCCGGCCTTCACGCTCGCGAGCAGCGGCTCGCCCTTGGCGTGGACGACGGCGAGCGAGGCGGCGTTCAGATCCTCGAGCCACTCGCGGCCGTCTTCACCCGGACTTTCGCTGCCGAAGAGGCGATCGTAGACGCGCACCTCCACATCGACGGCATGGGCCTTGGAGAGCCAGTGGATGGTGCCGTCGATGCGCTTGCCGTCGGTGGCGATGCCGCCGCGCGTCGCTGGGTCGTGCGTGCAGATCACCCGCGTGATCTCCCCGCCGTTCTCCTTCTCCACGCGCGTGCACGTGACGATGTAGCCGTGACGCAGCCGCACCTTGCGACCGGGCGCCAGGCGCTTCCAGCCGAGCGGTGGCTCCTCTGCGAAGTCCTCCCGCTCGATGAGCAAGGTGCGCGAGAACGAGACCTTGTGGCTGCCGCGCAGCGCCGGATCGACGCTCTCGGCCGGCTCGGTGCCGGCCGGCCAGAACGGCGCGTCGAGCTCCTCGACCTGATCCTCGGGGTACGTCTCGATGACGAGCTCGAGCGGCCTCAGCACCGTCATGACGCGCGGCGAGCGGCGTTCGAGGTCGTCCCGCACGCACGACTCGAGCAGCGCCACGTCGACGGTGGAGATGTTCTTCGCCACGCCGACCTTCGCGATGAACTCGCGGATCGACTCCGGCGTATAACCGCGGCGGCGAAAGCCGGCGATGGTGGGCATGCGAGGGTCGTCCCAGCCGCTCACGCGCTTCTGCTCGACGAGCTGGAGGAGCCGCCGCTTGCTCATCACGGTGTACGTGAGGTTCAGGCGCGCGAACTCGGTCTGCCGCGGCACGTGCGGGACCTCGGTGGCCTGGATGACCCAGTCGTAGAGCTCGCGCGCGCTCTCGAACTCGAGCGTGCACAGCGAGTGCGTGACGCCTTCGAACGAGTCCTCGAGGCAGTGCGCGTAGTCGTAGAGCGGGTAGATGCACCATGCATCGCCGGTGCGGTAGTGGTGCGCGTGCTTGATGCGGACCAGCGGGGGATCGCGCATCTTCATGTTCGCCGACGACATGTCGATCTTCGCGCGGAGGACCTTCTCGCCGTCCTTGAACTCGCCCTTCCGCATGCGGCGGAAGAGGTCGAGGTTCTCGTCCACGCTGCGCGTGCGGAACGGGCTGTTCTTGCCGGGCTCGGTGATGGTGCCGCGGTACGAGGCCCCGAACTCCTCGTCGGGCAGATCATCCACGTAGGCGCGGTCGAGGCGGATGAGGCGCTCGGCGAGCTCGTAAAAGCGCTCGAAGTAGTCCGACGCATAGTAGAGGTGCTCGCCCCAGTCGAAGCCGAGCCACTTCACGTCACGCTGGATGGCCTCGACGTACGAGATGTCCTCGGTGGTGGGGTTCGTGTCGTCGAGGCGCAGATGGCACTCACCGCCCAGCTCCTTCGCGATCTGGAAGTTGATGCAGATCGCCTTCGCGTGGCCGATGTGGAGGTGGCCGTTCGGCTCGGGAGGAAAGCGCGTCACCACCTTACCGCCGTGCTTTCCGGCAGCCACGTCGGCGCGGATCATGTCGCGGATGAAATCGTGGGGGGCGTCGGGGGCGGCTTCGGACATGGCGGATGGCCGGGGAAGATATGCGAATCCCAAGCGTTTCGCGAGGGGCCGCGCTCACCGCCGCGGCGGCCAGGCGATTTCGTGACCGCTGGCGGCAGAGCCTGCCAAGACACGGTCGACTCCGCCAGGCAGCGCGCGTGGCGCTGCGCGTGGCGACGCGCGTGGCGCTGCGCGTCGCTTCGTCGTCGCCTCCGTTCCGTCGAGGGAGGATGACAATCCCGAGCACATCCACCTCTTCGAAGGTGGTCGGGCTCGCCGGCCACCATCAGGCGCCGTTCTGGCTCCTCGAGCGCGAAGATCCGCCATCGCCTTGTGGCGACCCGTCAGCCAGACGGTACGCTGCGACTGGCTCGCGCTGCTCGCGGAGTCCGACGCGCGGCCGCACCTGCGCCGACCCGCAGCGGATCCTCGACAACGTCGCGCTGTTCCGCTGGATCGCCGAGAACCTCGCGGGCTGGCCGGTGGTCTCGCTCGACCGCCTCCGGCACGAGCTCGACGTCGACCCCGCGGCAGATCAGGGATCCGTCGCGGCTCGCGCGCGCGAGGAGGCGCGCGAGCACCTCCGCGCGGGTCGCTCGTTCGTCTGGAACGCAACCAACGTGAGCCGCCGCATGCGT
>Ga0123336_10002175_pt1 | contig 17249 bp, 12 predicted proteins | sample SSSSmetaG_FD_96466 | JGI IMG/M metagenome (GOLD analysis project Ga0123336, IMG submission 96466) | Glacier valley bacterial and archeal communities from Borup Fiord, Nunavut, Canada, to study Microbial Dark Matter (Phase II) - ​SSSS metaG | ecosystem: Environmental > Aquatic > Freshwater > Ice... | reverse complement strand
TGGCGGCGAGATCTGCGGCGACCGGGGCCAGGCCGGCGGCAACGACGGCGGTGACGGGCGTGCTGTCCGTCAGGGTGATTGCGATGGCGCTGCCCAGGGTCGCGAGATCGAGAGCGAGGGGCGCCACATTGGCGGCGGTGTCTGTGAGAGTGATCGCGACGTGCGTGCCGAGTGCCGCAAGATTGCTCAGGCTGGCGTCAACATTGTTCGCTGTGTCGGCAACGTGGAACGCGGGACCGGAAATTTTCGATGCGAGGCCTGAAATCGCAGCGGCTGTTGCAGCGTTGACCGCGGCGGTATCCGTCACATGAACGGACGTTAGCGCATTCAGCCCCTGCAGAGCAACTTCTTGTGCGCCGAGGTGGGCCGAGGTGTCGGACACGGACGCAGTGATGTTGAGCGATGTCAGGGCAGCGGCCGCGTTGACCACGGCAACGGCGGTGTCGGCGACGGAAATCGTGTAGGTGCCGGCGGAGAAATGTGAGCCCAGGCCTGCGAGGATGGTGGCTTGGGCCGCTGTGATGACGCCGCCTTGCGACAGGGCGTAGGTGGGGCTGACGCCGCCCCAGTTGTTCGACGTGGCGGTTGCGAGATTGGCGGCGGTGTCGACGACGCTGATGCGCGACGCGAGTGCCAGGCCGGCCGCGTTGATGGGGCTGGTCAGGGCGGCCAGGTTGTCCTGGACGATCAGCTGGTCGCCGCCTTGGAAGGTCAGTTTGCCGGCTTGCGAAACGGCCGCCAATTGTGTCGCGACGGCGGCGGAGATCGGCCCGGAGTCGGTGACGATGGCGCTGCTGGCGACGGTGATGACGGAGGCTTCGTAGGTGGCGACGTTGGCTGCCGTGTCGACGACGGTGAGCTGGAAGATGCCCGGCGTAAAATGCGGAATGACGGCGATCTGGGCGGCGGCGGCGGCTCCGATCTGGGCGTTGGCGGAGAGGCTGACCTGACTGGCGGATTGCACAAGCGAGGTGCTGGAGGCGGCGGCGAGGTTGGCTGCGGTGTCCGTTATCTGGGTTGCTGTCTCGACGCTCTGCCAGCCGGTGTTGGGGGACGCGTTGAGGTTGGCGATACTATCGGTGACAGTGATGCTGGCGCCAGCGTTGGTGAAATGCGGGATGGACGACAGTGCATGGCCTAGCGCGGCGGTGATGGTGACCGTGCTGCCCAGGGCTAGCTGAACCGCGGCGGTGATCGAAGGCACGCCATGGCCGAGGGCGACGAGGTTGATGACTGTGTCTTGCACCGTAAGGCTGGCGCCGGCGCCGAGGCTGAGATGCGTCATTGTGGCGAGGAGCTGGGCGGTGGCGGCGGAAACGGTTGCCGGCGCGGTGACGATTTCCGCGCTGGCCAGGGCGGCGGCGGCGGGTGAGAGAAGGGAGAGATTTGCCGCGGTGTCGGCGCAGGTGAGCACGTGGCCCGCCAAGCCGAAGCTGCTGCCGAGGGTCGCCAGATGGGTGAGGAGGGAGGCCGACACGGTCTGGTCGCCGGAGAGCGCGAGGGCATAGGCGGCTTGCACTTGGTTGGACGGCAGGCTGGCGAGACTGGCGGCGGTGTCGGCGATGGTCAGGTGGTGGGTGCCCGACGAGAATCCGGGCTCGGCGAAGAGGATGGCGGCTTGAGCGGCGGAGACCGTGGCGTCCGCGTAGAGGGTGACGCTGCCGGCGATCGCCAGGGCACTGGGCGAGAGGGCGAGGAGGTTGGCCGCACTGTCCGAGACATTCAGGACGTTGCCGGCGAGGGACAGGTTCGGCAAGGCGGCGAGGGCGGTGATTTGCGTGGCCGAGACGACTGCGCTGGCGGTGAGGGTTGTGCCAGAAGCGAGGGCTAGGCTGCCGTTCAAGCCGGCGAGGTTGGCCGGGCTGTCCGCGATGGTCAGGAGATGCCCGCCCAGGGAGACGTGGGGCAAGGCGCGCAGGGCGGTAAAGGCGGTGACCGAGAGTGTGGCGTCCGCCGTGAGGGTGGCGGAGGCGGCGTCCGCAAGGCTGGCGCTGGAGAGGGAAAGCAGGTTGGCGGCACTGTCGGCGACCGACAGCGTGTGGCCGGCAAGGGTTGCGTGGCGCAGGGCGGCGAAGGCGGCCAGCTGGGTGGCGGTGACGGTGGCGTCCGCGGAGAGGGAGAGCGCCGTGGCAAGGCTGGTGACGGCCTGGGGCAGGGCGATCAGGGTGGCGACGGTATCCGACACGATGAGGGCGTGGCCGCCGAGGCTGAAGCCGGTGCCGAGCGTGCCGGCGATCTGGGCCAGGGTAGCGCAGTTGGCGGCCGAAACGGTGGCGTCCGCGGTGAGGGTGGCGGACGAGGCCAGGTGCACCCAGGCGGCGGAGGTGGCGGCGAGATTGGCGGCCGTGTCGGCGACGGCCAGGGTGATGCCGCCGGCCAGATGGAAACCGGGCAGGGTGGCCAGGGCGGAAGCGCCGGCGGCGGTCTGGGTCGTGCTGGCGGCGAGGGTGGCGGTGGCGCCGGCGGCGAAATGCAGGGTGGGGTCCAGGAGTTGCGCGGCGACGCCCGACAAGCTGCCGCTGGTGACCTGGATCTGGGTGAAGCCTTGGCCGAAGACCTGGGCGGTGTGGGCCTGGATGGCGGCCGCCGTGTCCGACACCGAGAGGGTGTGGGCGGTGATGGAGAAGCCGTTCAGGGCGACGAGGCCGGCGGCGTCGGTGGCGCCCATGGAAGTGCCGTCATTGGTCAGCGTGATGGCCAGCGCCTGGTGCTGGCCGAGGGCGTTGAGGCCCGCGTAATCGGCCCCGAGATCGTGCGCGGTGGCGGCGATGTTGAGGGTGGTGTGGCCGGCGCTGGGGATGAAGCTGAGGGCCTTGCCGTGGGTGGCGAGGCCGTTCAGCTGGATGGCCTGATAGGCGCCGATGCTGGTGACGTCCAACGACACGGCGATGCTGGCGACCTGGGCGAAATAGGCAGGGTGGGTGGTGAGAAGGCCGGAGATATGGGCCAGCGTGTCTGAGAGGGTGATGCGGGCGGCAGAGCCGAGGATGAAACCGGGAAGGGTTTCCAGTGCGTTTAGCTGGGCGACCGTAAGGGTGGCGGCGGTGTTGAGTTCCAAGGCGCCGGGCGGGGCGTGAAGTATGGAACCGAGGGAGGCCAGGGTCAGCAACTGGGTCGCGGCGAGGATGGCAGGGGCCGCGGACGTGGAGGTGACGGTGAAGGAGGCGACCCGCGCGACCAAGGCGGGATTTGGCAGGGCGGCCGCGATGTTGGCCGGCGTGTCCAGGACCAGGAGGCCAGTGCCGGTGCTCTGGAACGCCTGCAAAATCGTCACGGTGTGGGCGGTTGTCGGCATGAATGTCCCCTGCGCGCATGGATGGATGGGCGCCAGGAGGGCGTCCGTTGGGGCAGAGAATGACAGGGGAGAGTTGCGGAAAGGTTGACGGGGCGACGGATTGCAGATGCAACAAGATTGTCATTCTTGTCAGGCTGCTGTCAGGTTAGAGGGCGCCGTGTGATCAAGGGGAGTGGCCAGGCACGTGCGTCAGATTGGATTTCGACTGCTTCTCAGCCTGTCGGCCGCGGTGCCGGCGGGGGTGGCTTTTGGACAGACGGCACCAGCGCTGGCTGTGCCCGATGTGAATGTGGTGGCGAGCACGCCGCTGCTGGGCTCGGGGGTGGATCGGGGGAGCGTGCCGCAGGCGACGCAGGTGCTGGGGCCGCGCGAAATCGATCGGACGAATGTGCCGAGCCTGACAGGGGCGATCCTGGAGGATATCCCGAGTGCGACGTTGAACGATACGTCCGGAAATCCGTTTCAGCCGGATATCCTGTTTCGCGGTTTCACGGCGTCACCGGTGATCGGGACGGCGCAGGGATTGGCGGTGTATGTGAACGGGGCCCGGTTCAACGATCCTTTCGGGGACACGGTGAATTGGGATTTGATACCGCCCGAGGCAATACAGACGGTGAATGTGGAAGCGTCCAATCCGGTGTTTGGACTAAATGCGATCGGCGGGTCAGTGAATGTCCAACTGAAGAATGGGTTCACGTTCCAGGGCGCCGATTTCACTTCGTATGGCGGATCCTTCGATCGTGGGTCGGGCATCGTCGAGTTCGGCCGGCAGTACGGCAAGTTTGCGATCTATGCGGCAGGCGACATCACGCATGACGGCAGCTTTCGCAACACTGGCAATTCCGATCTTTACAGGCTGTATACCGATCTGGGGTGGCGCAATGAGACCACGGAACTGCATCTGGGCATCACAGCGGGAAGCGATACGCTGGGTAATCCTGGAGCGACGCCGGTGCAGGCCCTGAATGCGGACATATCGTCGATTTTCAGCGCACCCAATTCGGTTCAGAACAAATACGTGGCACTGAATTCGAGTTTCAACAGCCAGGTGGGCGAGGCGACTTCGCTGCAGGGGCTGGTGTATTACCAGAACCTGACTCAACGGATCACCAATGGTGCGACGAGCCAGGTTTTGCCGTGCAATGACGGCACGGGGCTGCTGTGCAATCCGGACGGGGTGCCGGTGATTGTCCGCGGCGGGGGCACGGTGCCGGATTTCCTCAATGGCGCGGTCTATTCAGCCAATGTGCTGGAGGGGCTGAGCGCACAATCCTATGGCGCATCATTGCAGGCGAGCGAGGATGCTTCGGTGTTCGGAATGAAGAACCATCTGGTGGTGGGCACGAGTTTCGATGGGTCTGATTCCGTGTTCGACGCGCAGACGCAACTGGGTGGGTTTGACGCCATCAACCATAGTTTCGTGGGGCCTGGCGTGACCCAGGTCCAAGTGGGCGAGCGAACGACGCCGGTGACGGTGGCCACGACGACACGGTATTATGGGGTGTTTGCGGCCGACGTGCTGAGCGTGCTGCCGCGGCTGGATCTGTCCGCCGGTGGGCGGTTCAACAACGCGGAGATCGATCTGCACGACAAGATCGGGACCGTTCTGACGGGCCAGCACAGTTACAGCCGGTTCAATCCGACGCTTGGGCTGACGTATAGATTTTCGCCGGCGCTGCAGATCTATGGCAGCTACAGCGAGACGAACCGGGCGCCGACGCCGACGGAGCTTTCCTGCAGCTCGCCGGCAACGCCGTGTTCGCTGCTGAATTTCTTCATTGGCGATCCGAACTTGAAGCAGGTGGTGGCCAAGACCTTCGAGGGCGGGGCAAGGGGGCATATTGCCGACGTGATGGGGGGGCGGTTCAACTGGAATGCGGATTATTTCCATACTGGGAACCGCGACGATCTGATCTTTCAGCCGCTGTCTTCCAACGTGAATAACGGGTATTACACGAATGACGGGCAGACGTTGCGGCAGGGTGTGGAGGCCGGGCTTCACTTCGATACGCCGCTTCTGCATGCGGTGCTGGGATATACCTATACGGATGCGACGTTTCAGCAGGCGTTGCTGATTGGGGCAGGCAACAATCCGGGGGGCGATGCGAACGGGAAACTGCAGATTGTGCCGGGCGACCGGATACCCGGTATTCCGCTGCATCGCGGCACAGTGGTTGTGGAATACAGGGTCACGGATCGGTGGTCGGTGGGTGGATCGGCTGTCTTGCAGAGTTCGCAATATCGGTTCGGCGATGACTCCAATCTGGAGAAGCCGGTTGGTGGCTATGTGGTTGTGAATCTGGATACGTCCTACCGGATTACCGACCACATCACGGTGTTTGGTTTGGTCAACAATGTGACGAACAGGTATTACGATACGTATGGGACGTTTGGGCCGGTTGGGGATGTACCTTGGCCGACAGTGCCTGGGGGCGTCAGCGATCCGCGGACGGCGAGCCCCGGCGCGCCGGTTGCGGGGTATGGAGGAGTACGGGTGAGATTTTAAGGAAGGAAAAGAAGCCTTCTTTCTCGGAAAAAAGAAGCAAAAAACTTTGGTCTGGGCTGTCGCGTGCTGGCCGATGAGCATCCGATGGAAGCAAAAGTTTTTTGCTTCTTTTTTCAAAAAAGAAGGCCTTCTTTCCTTCATGGGTAAAGTCGCGATAGTCGGCGCAGGGCCGGCAGGATTGATGGCAGCCGAAACGCTGGCTGCAGCGGGACATCAGGTGACGGTGTTCGACAGGATGGTCTCGCCTGGTCGCAAGTTATTGCTCGCGGGGCGGGGCGGGCTGAACCTGACGCATACAGAGGAGGCGGAGCGGTTTTTGGCGCGGTATGGCAAGGCGGTGCCTTGGATGGCGGCGGCGCTGGAGGCGTTTTCGCCTGCAGATCTGGTGCGATGGTGCGAAGGGTTAGGGGAGGCGGTTTTCACCGGGAGTTCGGGGCGGGTGTTTCCCCGGGCAATGAAGGCTGCACCTTTGCTGCGGGCTTGGTTGCGGCGGCTGGAGGGGTTGGAGGTGCGGCTGGCCCTGCGGCATCGGTGGGTGGGATGGCGCGATGGGGCGCTGGCGTTCGAAGGGCCGGAGGGGGCGGTTGCGGTTTTGGCCGATGCCGCGGTGTTTGCTTTGGGTGGGGCCTCCTGGCCCCGCATGGGGTCTGATGGCACTTGGAGCGGGATTTTGGCGGGGCAGGGGGTCCGGGTGGCGGCGTTCGAGCCGAGCAATTGCGGGGTGAGGGTGGGGTGGCGTGACGAATTCCGGGAGCGGTTCGAAGGACAGCCGCTGAAGCGGGTGGCGGTGTCGGTGGGGAGTGAGTCGGCGCGCGGGGAGGCCGTGATCACGCAAAAGGGGCTGGAGGGGGGTGTGATCTATGCGCTGTCGCATGCGATCCGCAGACGGCTGGCGGCTGATGGAGTGGCCGAGCTGAGAGTGGATTTGCGGCCGGATGTGGCGGTTGCGGATTTGGCGCGGCGGGTTGAGGTAGGCGGGGGCGCGCGGTCGCTCTCGAATGTGTTGCGGCAGGGTGCGCGGCTTTCGCCGGCGTCGTCCTGGCTGGTGCGGGAGGCTGTTCGGGAGATGGGGATGCCCTGGGGATTGGCGGCGGTGATCAAGGGGGTGCCGATCCGGGTGATCGGAGTGGCTGGGCTGGAGCGAGCGATATCGTCTGCCGGGGGCGTTGGGCTGGAGGAGGTGGATCCGTGGTTGATGCTGCGGCGGATGCCCGGTGTGTTTTTGGCGGGGGAAATGTTGGATTGGGAGGCGCCGACAGGGGGATATCTGCTGCAGGCATGCTTCAGCACGGGCGTTCTCGCGGGGCTGGGAGTTCAGCGATTTTTGGCACGGTAGCGTGGTTGTTGGGTGAGCGATTCGGGCGAACGGCATTTGCTTCGCAATGCCGGCTTGCGGCGCTCAGTGAAGGTGCTGAAGATGTCGTGCATGGCGCCACTCGCTTTGGGAGATGATGGGTGTGTTGGCGATGCGGACGGAATGGAGTTTCCCTTCGAGCTGGCGGGACCAGAAATCGAGGAATTTGTGGAGGACCGGGAAGCGGGGAGCCATGTCCAGATCCTGCCAAATATAGGCCTGCAGCAGGCCGGGATGGTCCGGCAGATGGTAGAGGATTTCGGCGGTGGTAAGGCGGTAGCCGGTGAGTTGCTGATCTAGGCGCATGGTGTCCTCATGTGGCCGGTTGCGGCCGTGCGGCATGGTTTGGTCCCGTTCTGGCGAATTTCCTCGCACTCGTATCAACCGGATTCGTAAGCTCCGGGTCTCCCACTCTGGGGCAGGTTTGAGTGTTGAGGCAAAGGAAAAAGATAGCGTTAACAGCGGGTTGGCACTCATTGCGGAAGAGTGCTGCTGGGCAACATCCCTAAAATACGGGGGAGCAGGTGACAGCGGTTAGGACGGTTGCCTGGGCGCATCGATCGGCTGCGCGGTGGTGTTGATCGTGCGGTGTCGCGTGCATGTGTGCGAAGATCGAGAGTTGATCGCAGGGCAATCGCGTTTAACTGACGTGAGGAAGGAAGGCCTGCCTCTTTGACAAAAAGAAGGAAAAAGCTTTTGTTCCTGACGCTGTTGCGGCAGCCGGGCAAGCTAAACAGTATTCGGGCTCAGCACGAGCCAACAGACAAAAGCCTTTTGCTTCTTTTTCTCGAAAAGAAGGCCTTGTGGGAATTGCCGGGAATGTGGCTGGCTTCCGGCCTACGGAGCGGATAGGGCTGACGCCGATGCCTCATCCTGACACCTGGCTCTGCGTTCGTCCTGAAGGGCTTTATTGCAGGCCGGGGGATTTCTTCATTGATCCAGTACAGCCGGTGGGACGGGCGGTGATCACCCATGCGCATGCGGATCATGCCAGGCCGGGGCATGGGGCGGTGTTGGCGACGGCGGAGACGCTGGCGATCATGGATGTGCGGATGGGGGTGGGGCGGGCTGGGCGGGGGCAGTTTGCGTTGGCGCCGGGGGAGGTGGTGATGCAGGGGGGCGTGCGGATCTGGATGCAGCCGGCGGGGCATGTGCTGGGCAGCGCGCAGGTGGCGATGGAGTTTGAGGGAAGCCGCGCGGTGGTGAGCGGGGATTACAAGCGGGCGGCGGACCCGACCTGTGCGCCGTTTGTGCCGATTGCTTGCGATGTGTTCGTGACGGAGGCGACGTTTGGGTTGCCGATTTTTGTGCATCCGCCAGCGATTGGGGAGGCGCGGAAGTTGATCGAGAGCGTGGCGTTGTTTCCGGAGCGGAGCCATGTGGTGGGGTGTTATGCGTTGGGAAAGAGCCAGCGTCTGATTGCGTTGTTGCGTGAGGCGGGCTGGGATCGGCCGATATATCTGCATGGGGCGTTGATGCCGTTATGTGAGTGCTATGAGAGGCTGGGGGTTCGGTTGGGGGATTTGCGGCCGGCTACGGGGGCTGTGGCAGGGGAGTTGGCGGGGGCGATTGTTCTGGCGCCGCCGAGTGCCATTGCGGATCGGTGGGCACGGCGGATGGCGGAGCCGGTGACGTGTCTGGCGAGCGGGTGGATGCGGGTTCGGCAGCGGGCGCGGGCACGGGGGGTGGAGTTGCCGCTGGTGATTTCGGATCATGCGGATTGGCCGGAGTTGTTGGCGACGCTGGATGATGTGGGGGCGCCGGAGGTTTGGGTGACGCATGGGGCGGAGGATGCGTTGATTCATGCGGCTGGGTTGCGGGGGTTGAGGGGGCGGGCTTTGCGGTTGTTGGGGTATGGGGATGCTGGTGTTGAGGAAGCGTAGGGAAGGAAGAAGTTCTTTTTTGGAAAAAAGAACCAAAAAACTTTTGTCCCTGCGCATCTGGGGCAGGCGTGCACGAATGCTTCAGATGCGCGAGACAAAAGTCTTTTGCTTCTTTTCTTCAGAAAAGAAGACTCTTCCTTGATTGCCTTCGCTGAACTGCTCGACCGCCTGACTCTGACGCCGGGTCGTTTGGCGAAGATCGCTTTGCTTCGTCGATTTTTCGAAACCGAAGCTGATCCGGATCGGGGATGGGCCTTGGCAGCGTTGACCGGTGAGCTTTCGTTCACGGCGGCGAAGGCGGGATTGATACGGAGCGTGGCGGAGGCTCGGGTCGATCCGGTGCTGTTTGGGTTGTCGTATGATTTTGTGGGGGATTTGGCGGAGACCGTGGCGCTGATCTGGCCGGGGGTTTCCGAAGAGACGCCGCCCTCGGTGACAGAGATTGTGGCGGCGTTGTCGACGCGGCCGAAGGGAGAGTTGGCAGGGTTGTTGACGGGGTGGCTGGATTCCTCGGGGGCGGATGTACGGTATGCGTTGTTGAAGCTGATTACGGGCTCTTTGCGGGTCGGGGCTTCGGCGCGGCTGGCGAAGACGGCGCTGGCGGAGTTTGCAGGCGGGTTTGGGCGGGTGGTGGCAGCCGATGATGTCGAAGAGGTTTGGCATGGGCTGGAGCCGCCTTACGCGCGGCTGTTCGATTGGCTGGAGGGGCGCAGCGATGCGCCGGACGCGGCCGGCGCGCCGGTGTTTCGGCCGCCGATGCTGGCGCATCCGTTGGAGGCTGCGGATTTTGCGGGGCTGGTTGCGGGGGATTATGCGGCGGAGTGGAAGTGGGATGGGATACGGGTGCAGCTGGTGCGGGCGCCGGGGGGAGAGCGGATTTATTCGCGCGGGGCGGAGGATGTTTCGGGGGCGTTTCCGGACCTGGTTGGGGTTTTGCCGGCAGAGGCGGTGCTGGATGGGGAATTACTGGTTGTGCGCGGTGGGTCGGTGGCGCCCTTCGCGGATTTGCAACAGCGGCTGAACCGGAAGACGGCATCTGCGAAGATGATGCGGGAGTTTCCCTTGCGGGTTCGGCTGTATGATATTCTGTTTGACGGAGGTGAGGATGTGCGGGCTTTGCCGTTCGTGGAGCGGCGGCGTCGCTTGGAGAATTGGGTTTTACGTCACCCTTCGGACCGGATGGATCTGTCCGAGGTGATCTCGTTCACCTCATTGCAAGAGCTGGCTGACATCCGCGCCGGCACGCGGGCTGCGTCGATCGAGGGATTGATGTTGAAGCGGCTGGATTCGTCGTATGTGCCAGGGCGGCCGAAGGGGCTGTGGTGGAAGTGGAAGCGCGATCCGCTGACGATCGATGCGGTGATGATGTATGCGCAGCGCGGGCATGGAAAACGCAGTTCGTATTATTCGGATTATACGTTCGGGTTATGGCGGGCGGATGGCGAATTGGTGCCGGTCGGCAAGGCGTATTCCGGATTCACGGATGAAGAGCTGGTGAAGCTGGACCGGTGGGTTCGCAACCACACCGTGCACGCTTATGGGCCGGTGCGGGAGGTGGAGCGGGGGCTGGTTTTGGAGATTGCGTTTGATGCTGCACAATTCTCAGGCCGGCATAAGTCGGGGGTAGCGTTGCGGTTTCCGCGGGTGGCGCGGTTGCGGTGGGACAAGCCGGTGGCGGAGGCAGACCGGCTGGACACGCTGGTGGGCTTCATCGAGGCGCGAGGTATCAAGGAAAGCCAGGATACATCGCAGAAAGGCGAGAGCGGCGATCGCACTGAGGATGACATGCAATCGGAAGAGTAGATATGCGCTCCAGGATTGGTTTGCCGATGACGGTTGAGTGTCTGATCTTGTGCATGCACTATCAAGGTGATCCGAGTGCGATGGCCGAGGCGGGAACACACGAATGGAAACCGCCAAAAGCGCAGATGTTCTTGCGCGGTTCCAGCGATACAGGGGATTGCGGAAGCGTGGGCGCGGGTGTGCAGCCATTCGGCGGAGGCATCGTCTTTGTGCATGGCGTCAGTATGCATCGATGACGCAGGTTGGTTTGTGACATCGGTGATTGTCCGCCTGACAGGCGCGTCTCTGCAGAAATCTGTCCCCGGTCAGCTCGTTGCCCTGAACAATGCTGACGCAATGTCAACGTCGTGGCTGGATATCGAACGGTTTCGGCATCTTGTGGGACAGGCGTTCTACGCGGCGCATATCGGCGAGGCCGATGCGCTGTTGTTGGCTTTTGACCAGGGCGCAGATTACGACAGTCCGAACTTCCTATGGTTTCGGTCGCGGTTTGCGTCGTTCGTCTATGTAGATCGAGTTATTGTGGCGGGCGGTGCGCGGGGTCGTGGATTGGCCCGCCGATTGTATGAGGATTTGTTTTTGAAAGTGCGGGAACGCGGTCATGACCGGGTGGTGTGCGAGGTCAATTCGCAGCCGCCGAATATTGCGTCGGACGCATTTCATGCGGCAATGGGGTTTTTGGAGCTTGGGACGGGCGCGCCGTATGAGGATGCGAAGCGGGTTCGGTATTTGGTTCGATATATTGGGTGATGGAATGGTGTATGTTTTAGGTGGCTTTGTGCGACTTGTTGTAGGTGCGCCGCCAATGCGTAACCCGCCCTTAGGAGCGCATTAAAACCTACGGCAGCGACTTCTTCAGATCTTCAAGCGGGTCGCATCGTCGGTGGCCAGGCGGACTTGTGCACCGCCTGTCTGCTCTTGCGTTAGCTCGCTGTGCGGCCGATCCGGCGCAAAAAAAAGGCCAGAACCTGTCGGTTCTGACCTTCAGTCAGCAGCGGTTAACGCACCGAACTACATCTCGGAAACGCTGCCGGCCTCCGGACCCTTGGCGCCCTGGCGGACGGAAACGCGAACCACCTGGCCCTCGTTCAGCGTGCGAAGGTTGCCGAGGACGGACATGTGGACGAAGATATCCTTGCCGCCATACTGGGGTGCAATGAAACCGAAACCTTTGGTCGCGTTGAACCACTTGACCGTGCCCGTGGTTTCGACCGATGGGCCGGATGGAGCGGCGCGGTCCATGCGGGGGCCGGCCGGGGCACGGGGGCGGGATGGGGCCGCGGTGCTCTGATCGACGCTGACCACCTCGGTCACCTGCAAGCCCTTCTGTCCGGGGCCGACGCGGACTTCCAGGCTGGCGCCTTCGTTTACCGCGTCATGGCCGGCGCGCTGGAGCACGGCGCAGTGCAGAAAGGCGTCGCCGGAGCCATCGCCCATGGCGACGAAACCGAATCCCTTTTCAGAATTGAACCACTTCACCGTGGCGGTCTGCGTGGGGCCGAAAGCGGCCGGCGCTCCGGAGCGGTTTCCGCCCCCGCCGTTCAGGGCACCCCAGTTGATGTCGGGTGCGGATGGCTGGTCGTCATCGAAGCCACGGCGGCGAGGCTGGTAGGGTCGGCGTGCAGGTTGGGACATTCTCTCATTTCACAAAAACTACGCGAGGGACACATACACCCTCACGCACGCGGTTCAACCTACATGATTACGTTGACTTAAGATAGTCACAGTTTTTCGAAAGCAAAGCGCTTTCGGGTTGTATAGGCCGGCTCCAACTTGCGCGAGCGGTTCGCTCAGCTATCGCGCAAGTGTCGAGGCGCGCTCTATTTAGCGAGTTTGGGTGCCGATGACGCGGCCGTGCCGGTCGAAGACGTAGGTGCCGGCCTGGCTGCCGCGGGAGGCGGCGACGCTGCCAGGCTGGAGCGTGGTCGTCAGGGTCTGCTTGGCCGAAATACAGGCGATGGCTTTCTTCGGCGCTTTTGTGGCCACGGCCAGCTGGGCGATGGTTGTCGCGATCGAGCCGGTCAGTGTGCTGCTTGCCTTATCGAATGCCAGGGTGAAATCGAAATAAGACGGGGTCGGCTGGCCGGAGACGTAGGTCAGCTTACCATTCTTGAAGTCGACGTTAGGCCCGAAGCCGATGCCGGAATAGGCGGCCGGCGCGCCGCCCGGGCAGACGACCTTGAAGGAGATGCTAGCGCTTGTCAGCTCGGGCGCGCCGGTTGCTGCGTCCGTGGTGACCGTGAAGCTGAGTGTGCTGCCATCGGCGGACGTGCCGGCATAGGTGCCGAGCGTTTGTGCCGAAGCCGAAGCGGCGGCGAAGACGGCGAGGGTAGCGACGAGGGGGGTGCTGAGACGCATCGGGTTGGCTCCTAGGTTACGTGGACTGGGCCTTGGTAGTGTCGGGCGGGCGAAAGAGTCGTGACGAAACTCCGAAAAATGCGAAATTGAAAAATGCGTAATTGTCGCAGAACGATAATTATGCCAATTCGAGCGGCGGCCACGCAGTGAGCGTGAGTTTTACCCGCTACGGGACGTGGAGTATCTGCCGGTCATGGGCGGGTTCGATGTCGGGCGGGAGATTGGCGCCCACCCAGGACCAATCGAGGTCGATGCTCATATGGGTCAGCACGGTTCGGCGAACGCCGAGGCGCGCGCGCCAGTGCTGCACCAGCTCGATGCCGGCGTGGGTCATGTGGGGGTCGCGCTGAAAGCAGCCCAGAAGCCAGGTGTCGATGCCGGCCAAGTGGGCGAACGCGGTGTCGTCGAGCCTGACCACGTCGGTGGAGTAGGCGAAGGCGCCGGCGCGCAAGCCTAGCGTGCGCATCACGTGGTGGTCCTGATCGAATGTCTGGATCGGCAGGCCGCAGATCTCCACCAGGTCGCCCGGGGCAATGATATGCATGTCGAGGACGGGGCGGTAGAAATTAGGCGGGATCCACGGGCGGAAGGCGTAGTCGAACCGGCGGGCGAGTTCGTCGGCGGTGGTCCTGGTGGCAAAGGCACGGATGGGGCTGCCGGTGATACGGTTCAGAAGACGCACGTCATCCAGCCCGGTCATGTGGTCGGCGTGGGCGTGGGTGTAGATGATGGCGTCGATGCGAGGAATTGCGCTGGCCAGAAGCTGGCTGCGCATGTCCGGGCCGGTATCGACCAGGATGTTTCCCTCCGGCGCGTGGATGACGATGCTGGAACGGGTGCGTCGGTTGCGCGGCTCGGTGGGGTCGCAGGCGCCCCAGTCCCCTGTCCCGTCTGGGCCGCCGAGGGTGGGGACGCCAGCGGAGGCGCCGCAGCCAAGCACGGTTATTAGCAACGCAAGGTCTTCTTTTCTGAAGAAAAGAAGCAAAAGACTTTTTTCGGTGCTGTCGCGTGCCCATCGGACAAAAGTTTTTTGGTCCTTTTTTTCAAAAAAGGACCGCTTTCTTGAACAAGGTGAGAAAGTTGCGCGTGGTCAGCTCACCTAGCGCCTCAGGTGTCAGCCCCCGCAGCTCAGCCAATACACGAGCCGTGTAAGCAACATGGGCAGGTTCGTTGCGCTTGCCGCGATAAGGCACCGGCGCAAGGTAAGGTGAGTCGGTTTCCACCAGCACCCGCTCGGCCGGAAGATCGGCGGCGATGGCCCGCAGCTCAGTCGACTTGGGGAAAGTCAGGATGCCGGAGAAGCTGACATAGCCGCCGATGGCGATGGCGCGCTCTGCCAACTCGCGGCCCGAGCTGAAGCAATGAAGCAGGAAGTCGAATGTTCCACCTTGATCCTGCTCTTCTTTCAGGATGGCGAAGGTGTCATCGTCGGCGTTGCGGGTGTGGATGCAAAGAGGCAGTTTTGCTGTCCGGGCGGCACGGATCTGGACGCGGAACATTGCCGCTTGCGTCTCTCGTGGTGAGCGATCGTAGAAATAATCCAAGCCCGCTTCACCGACCCCGATCACCGCTGGGTGTTCGCAAAGGGCCACAATGTCCTGTTCCTGAGGCATTTCTTCTTCGGCGGCATGGTGAGGGTGGGTGCCGATGGTGCACCAGATATTGTCGTGTCCGGCGAGACTGATCTGCTCGGCGGCGCGTGAGAGCCGCGTGCCGATCGTGACCATGCCGCCGATCCCGGCAGCACGTGCGCGCTTCAGAATCGCGGGGCGTTCCTCCGGAGTAAAGTAGTCGAGGTGACAGTGGGAATCGATCAGCATCAGCGGGCTGCCACTGTTTCTTCAATCCAACGCGGAAATACGCCCTGGGGTGAGGGCAAAATAGTTCCGTCTGGCAGGTTGCAATCCAGAGAGGCGATGTCGCGCGACATGGGTGGGATGCCCAGCTGGTCCAGCAGCCGTGCCATGGTGGCTGGCATGAAAGGCTGCAGCACCACGGCCACGATACGGATGATGTCGGCCAGGACGCGCAACACGTGCCCCATTCGGACAATGTCAGTCTTGCGCAACGACCACGGCGCTTGCGCGTCGATATAGCCGTCAGCAGCGCGGATGATTCGCCAGATGTCTTCCAATGCTTCGTGCAACGCCTGGCGGTCGATGGCCGCACGCACAAGGCCAGGCAAGGCATTGGCTGCTTGCAATACTGCGACATCCTCGTCCGTCTGGGGTCCCTGCCCCGGCAGCTTCGCGTCGCAGTTTTTGGCGATCAGGCTGAGCGTCCGCTGTGCCAGATTGCCGATCCCGTTTGCGAGATCCGTGTTCAAACGGCCAATGAGTGCCGCGGGCGAAAAATCGCCGTCATTGCCAAAGGGGACCTCGCGCAGGAGGAAGAAGCGGACAGGATCGAGGCCATATTTTGCTACAAGATCAGCTGGATCGACGACGTTGCCGATAGACTTGCTCATCTTGACACCCCCAACCGTCCACCAGCCATGGGCGAAGATCCGGCTCGGCACTGGCAACCCAGCGGCCATCAGGAAAGCGGGCCAGTAGATGGCGTGAAACCGCTGGATGTCCTTGCCGACAAGGTGAAGGTCGGCTGGCCAGAACCGCCAGAGCGGGTTGGCTGTGTCCGGGTAGCCCAAAGCGGTGATGTAATTGGCCAGCGCGTCCAGCCACACATACATCACGTGGGCCGGGTCGCCCGGCACCGGGATGCCCCAGCTGAAGCTGGATCGGCTGACGGACAGGTCGCGCAGCCCCTGCCGGATGAAGCTGAGCATTTCGTTCCGCTTGCCGGGCGGCCCTACAAAGTCAGGGTTCGCCTCGTAATGCGCCAGAAGCCGGTCCTGATAGGCGGACAGGCGGAAGAGATAATTGGGCTCTCTCACCCATTCGACCGGCGCGCCGGTGGGCGCCACGCGAGTGCCATCGGCTAGCGAAATGAGGTCATCGGCACCGTAGAAATCCTCGTCGCGGACCGCATACCAGCCTTCATAATGCCCTAGATAGATATCGCCGCTGGCCGCCAGCCTCTCCCACAATGCGGTCGCCCCAGCCTTGTGCCGCGGCTCTGTGGTGCGGATGAAATCGTCATTCGACACGCCAAGCGTCGCCAGCATGGCGCGGAACTGCGCGCTCACCTGATCGGTAAAATCCTCCGGCGCCAGCCCGGCCGCGGCCGCCGCCTTCTCCACTTTCTGCCCATGCTCGTCGGTGCCGGACAGGAACCACGCGTCCTGCCCATCCAACCGGTGAAACCGCGCGATCACATCTGCCGCGACAGCAGTATAGGCGTGGCCGATATGCGGCGCCCCATTCACATAGAAAATCGGTGTGGTCAGGTAGAAGCTCATCATCGGCCCAACAGATTAAGCGGCCCTTAGCAGAGCCAACCCAGCCACGACAGCCTGCCGCCGATCCATGTTGGCGCGCTCCGTCTCCGCCGTCAGCCGGCCGAGCGCCTCTGCCACCTCCGCCCAGTGCAGCGGCGACCGCGCCTGCACCAGGCGCATCTGCACCGGATCCGCCGTGCCGCGGATGCTTGCCGTCACCGCGCCGGCGATCCCCCTTTGCAGCAGAGCCATGAACGTTTCGAACGCCGCCTGCTCACGTAGCGAATCGGACATCTCGTAGCCACGCTGCAAGGCGATGCCCGGGCCGGCCTGCAGCACCTCGCCCACCATGGAAGCCAGCTTCAGCCCGCCTTCCTCCGCCAACATCAACGCGCGCCCGGGCGAGCCCTCCGCCAGTCCGATCAGCATGGCCCGCTCGCCCGCCGGCATCGTCGGCAGCACCGGGGCCAGGGCCTGCTCCATCTCCGAATCGCTCAGCGGCGACAGCGCCAAATGGCGGCATCGGCTGCGGATGGTCGGCAACAGCCGCCCCGCGGCCGAGCAGACCAGGATCAGCACCGCGCGGGCCGGCGGCTCCTCCAGCACCTTCAACAGTGCGTTGGCGGAAAAGGCATTCACGTCTTCCGCCCCATCCACCAGCACCACGCGCCAGCCGCCCTCGGCCGGCGTCAGATGCAGGAACGACGGCACGC
>Ga0123336_10002173_pt1 | contig 17259 bp, 13 predicted proteins | sample SSSSmetaG_FD_96466 | JGI IMG/M metagenome (GOLD analysis project Ga0123336, IMG submission 96466) | Glacier valley bacterial and archeal communities from Borup Fiord, Nunavut, Canada, to study Microbial Dark Matter (Phase II) - ​SSSS metaG | ecosystem: Environmental > Aquatic > Freshwater > Ice... | reverse complement strand
GCGCCGCCGCGGCCCTCCGCGATGCGCTCGCCGATCGGCGCGCTCCCACTGCGCGCGACGGCGCCGATCTCCACCTCGCGCAAGCCCTGCGCGCGGCGTTCGCGCCGGCCGCGCTCGACGACGCGGAGCATCGACGCATCGTCGAGGCTGCGCTCGAGAAGCTCCCGGCGAAGCAGGGCAAGGTGCTCGAGCTGCGCCGTCGTCAGACCGTCGTGCGCGTCGCGTTCGGCGCGGTCGCCGCCGGCCTCGCGCTGGCAGCGAGCATCACGCTCGTCATCACCCAGGCGCCGCCGCACGAGGCGCCGCTCGCCCGCGCCCGGACCACGCAGCCGCTCTTCTCCGAGCCGTTCAAGGCCGGCGAGACCAGCGCGCGCATCGACCGCATCGCGTCGGCGCGTGCGTCCGACTTTCGCGACAACCGATTCACCAAGTGGGGCGTGCGATGAAGGAGCAGCGCCTCCTCGCCATCGCGGTCGCCGCGCTCCTCCTCGCGCTGGGCATCGGCTTCGCGGCGACTCCCGGCTGCACGCGTGACGGCGGCGACGGCGAGTCCGCCCCCGCGGTCGACACAGAGATCATGGCGTTTCTCTCCGAGGCGCGCGCGCTGCACCACCAGGCAAACCTCGCCGAGGAGAGCGGCGATCTCGCGCTCGCGGCGGGCGCCATCGACCGCCTCGTCAACGCGCGGCGCCCGCATCCCGAGCGCAAGACCCCCGAGGTGGAGGAGGTGCTGGCGGACGCGTACGCGCGGCTCGCCGAGCTGCGCCTCAAGAAAGGGGACCTCGACCCCGCCGCGCTCTCCGTGAAGGCGGGCCTCGAGCACATGCCCGAGGCGACGTACTTCCGCGGCCACCTCCTCGAGGTGCAGGGCCTCGTCGAGGAGTCGCGGGCCGCGCAGCTCGCGGACGCCGGCCGTGCAGACGAGGCGAAGCAAGCGCGGGAGCGTGCTATCCAGCTCCTCGAGGAAGTCGTGACGATCCAGGACCAGGTGATCCAGCGCTCGCTCGCGAAGGACGGCGGCGCCGAGGCCGCGCGATGACGCGCTTCGCGCTGCCCATCGGCGTCCTGGTGACGCTCGCCTCCGGGCTCGCGGCGTGCGCCGCGCGGGAGAAGACCGCGGGCGCGCCCAGGAGCGAGGCCGACGCGAGCGCCGCGGCAGCGCCCCAGCAGCAGCCGATGCCGGGCGGGTACCCCGGGACGCCGACGTCGACCACGCCGTTCGCGCCGCCGCCACCCGCCCCCGGACAGCCCGGCATCCCGCAGACCGAGCCGGGGAAGACCACGCAGTCGCGCGCCCAGGCCCTCCAGAGCGCGGCCAACGAGATCGACATCTCGCAGCGCGAGCTCGACGTCGCGGCCGGGGACTGCCGCAACGCCTGCCGCGCCCTCGGCTCCATGGACCGCGCTGCCGGCCGCCTGTGCGGCCTCACCCAGGGCGGCAGCGAGACCCGCCGCTGCGACGACGCGAAGCAGCGCGTGTACTCTGCACGCGATCGGGTGAAGGCCACGTGCGGGCAGTGCGAGAACGGCGCCTCCGTCGACCGCACCGCCCCCATCCCTTCCCTGCGCTGAGCATGAGCGCGGCGGCCCGGCCCGATCGGCGCGAGGGCGGCCAGTGGTCGCTCGCGCAGCGCGCGAAGAACGATGTACTGTGGTGGCTGGTGAGTGGCGCCGTCGCCACGCTCGGCCTGCTCCCGCCGCGCGCGCTCCGGGCGGCGGGCACGGCGCTGGGCATGGTCGCGCGGCAGCTTCTGCCCGGGACGCGCCGGCTCGCCGAGCGCAACGTCGCGCGCGTGTTCCCCGAGCTCGACGCCGCGGGGCGCCGCGCGCTCGTCGCGCGCAGCTACCGCACGCTGGGCGGCTACCTCGGGGATGCCGTCGGCCTGCTCGATGCGCGCCGGCCGAGCGCGTGCCTGCCCTTCGCCGAGGGGGCCCGCGCCGCCCTGGAGGACGCTATCGGCGAGGGCCACGGGGTGGTGTTCGCCTCCGGGCACCTCGGCCCTTGGGAGAGCGTGGCGGCCACGCTGGTGGCGAGCGGCCTCGACTTCACGGCGGTGGCGCGCGAGCCCTACGACCCGCGGCTCGGCGCGCTCTACGATCGTCTCCGCGGCGGCCGCGGCGTGCGCGCCATCTATCGTGGTGCGCCCGGGGCGGCGATGGGGCTCGTTCGTGCGCTCCGGCGCGGCGGGGTGCTCGGCATCCCGATGGACCTTGCGTCGCGGGTCCCGAGCATCGACGTCCCGTTCCTCGGTCACGTCGCGCGCACGCCGGTGGGCCCCGCGCGCCTCGCGCTCCGGACCAGGGCGGCGGTGGTGGTCGGCGTGCCCGCGCCGCATCCGTACCAGGAGCGGCTGCTCGAGCTCGCGGTCACGCGCGTCCCGACGGACGATCTCGACGCGTCGGCGGAGAGCGAACGCCTCTTGACCACCCGCATCAACGACTGCCTCTCGCAGCGCATCCGCGCGCTCCCGGAGTCGTGGGTCTGGATGCACCCCCGGTGGGAGAAGCTGACAGCTGACAGCTGACAGTCCGAGAGCGCCGGGAGGGCCGCGACGCGGAGACGCCGACCGCAGCAGTTCGGGAGGAGGATCTTCGTACTGTCAGCTGTTGGCTGTCAGCTGTCAGCTGCTTCTCTGGTATGCTCTGCCGTCGGATGGCGGAGAAGTTCCCGCGGCTGGTCGCGAACGTCGACCTCCGCCAGCTCAAGCTGGACGCGACCGACGGCTACCTGCTCACGCGCATCGACGGGAAGTCGACGTCGAAGGACCTCGCACGGGATACCGGCCTGCCGGACTTCCAGGTCGATCGCACGGTCGAGAAGCTCGTGAGGCTCGGCGTCGTCGAGCTCTGGGATCCCACCGCGCCGGTCGTGAGCGCCGTGCCTGCGCGCCCCGCGCGCGACCGCACGAAGCTTCCCGAGTTCGCCTCGATCGGTGGCGATCTGAAGTACGACCCCCGCGAGCTCGACGAGGCGGTCGACCTCGACGCCGACCAGAAGAAGCGCGTGCTCGACCTCTACTACCGTCTCGAGGACATGGACCATTACACGCTGCTCGGCGTCGGCAAGGAGGCCGACAAGAAGACGGTCAAGCGATCGTACTTCGAGCTCGCGTCGGTCATGCACCCCGACCGCTACTTCAAGAAGAACCTCGGCTCCTTCAAGGGCAAGATGGAGACGCTGTTCGGGCGCGTCACCGAGGCCCACGACGCGCTCGTCGATGCTGCCAAGCGCCTCGACTACGACGCGTACCTCGACGAGGTCGCGACCACCAAGGGCATGGAGGCGATGTTCGAGCGCGCCGTCGAGGAGACGCGCCGCGCGGCTGCGAACGAGGCCACCGCGCAGGCCGCCCAGCGGGACTCCTCGCCCGGCGGGATGGTCTCCGCGCGGCCGGGCCCCGGCACGCCGGCCCCTGCGGCGCCGCACGGCCCCTCGGCGGCGGAGCTCCAGGCCCGCCGCGAGGCCCTCGCGCGGCGGCTCCTCGGCGGCAACTCGGTGCGGCCGCCGTCGGCCTCGGGCTCGATGCCCCCGCCGTCGGTCCCGAACCCGATGCGCTACGTGAGCTCGAACGACGCGGTGGACGCGCTGAAGCGCCGCTACGAGGAGCGGATCGACAACGCCACCGCGAACCAGGCAAAGAAGTACATCAAGGCCGCCGAGGACTCGATCGCCAAGAACGACATCGTCGCCGCCGCGAGCTCGCTGCACATCGCCACGAAATTCTCGCCCGACGATGCCGCGCTCGCGATGCGCTACCAGGAGATCCGGAACCAGGCGGACGCCATGCTCTGCGAGAGCTATTCAAAGCAGGCCGTCTACGAGGAGCGCGGCCACCACTGGCCGGAGGCGGCGAAGAACTGGCAGAAGGTCGCCAAGATCCGCGTGACCGACACGCACGCGCACGAGCGCGCGGCTCGCTGCCTCTTGATGTCACCCAACGGCGATCTCCACCAAGCCGCCGAGCACGCCAAGGTGGCGGTTGCCGCCGAGCCGCAGGACATCACGCACCACGTCACAATGGCTGACATCTACCTGAAGGCAGGCAAGACAGCCTCGGCGAAACGGGCCGCGGACACGGGTCTGGCCCTGGATCCGAAGAACGTGGTCCTTCTCGGCATCGTGAAGAAGGCGACGAAGACGTGACCGCTTCCCCCTGACACCGGTACATTAGCGGCCAGGCGTTGTAGGATTCGTCTCGGTAAGGAGAGCGCGCGTAATGGAGAAGGTCATCGGCATCGACCTCGGGACGACGAATTCTTGCGTCGCCATCGTGGAGAACGGAACGCCGGTCGTGATTCCGAACCGGGGTGGCTACAAGACCACCCCGTCGATGGTGGCTGTGACCGAGGCCGGCAAGCGGCTCGTGGGCCACATCGCGAAGCGCCAGGCCATCACGAACGCGGAGAACACCGTCTACGCGGCCAAGCGCCTCATCGGGCGCAAGTGGAACTCGCCGCAGGTGAAGAACGCCGTCGCGACGTCGAGCTACCGCATCGTGGAAGGCCCGCACAACGACCGGCGGATCGTCCTCCGCGACAAGGAGTTCTCGGTCCCCGAGATCAGCGCGATGGTCCTCCAGGAGATGAAGGTCATCGCGGAGGATTACCTCGGCGAGACGGTCTCCAAGGCGGTCGTCACCGTCCCTGCGTACTTCAACGACAACCAGCGGCAGGCCACGAAGGACGCCGGCGAGATCGCCGGCCTCGACGTCATCCGCATCATCAACGAGCCCACCGCGGCCGCCCTCTCCTACGGCTTCGGCCGGAACATCGAGAAGACCGTCGCCGTGTACGACTTCGGCGGCGGCACGTTCGACATCTCGATCCTCGAGATCGGCGCGCACGGCGTCTTCAAGGTCATCGCCACGGCCGGCGACACGTTCCTCGGCGGCGAGGACATCGACGCGCGGATCATCGACTGGCTCGTCTCGGGCTTCAAGGAAGAGCACGGCATCGACCTCCGCCAGGACCGCATGGCGCTCCAGCGCCTGAAGGACGCGGCCGAAAAAGCGAAGTGCGAGCTCTCCTCGGTCCGTGAGACCGAGGTGAACCTGCCCTTCATCATTTCCAGCGGCCGCAACGAGGCCCTCCACCTCCAGCGCACGCTCACGCGCCAGACCCTCGAGGAGCTGTCGGACGACCTCATCGAGCGCACCGTCGACATCTGCAAGCAGACCCTCGAGGACGCGAAGCTCGGCAAGGACGAGATCGAGGAGGTGGTCCTGGTCGGCGGCATGACGCGCATGCCCAAGATCCAGCAGTCCGTGCAGGGCTTCTTCGAGAAGGAGCCGAACAAGGGCGTCCACCCGGACGAGGTCGTCGCGCTCGGCGCCGCCATCCAGGGCGCGGCGCTCGTCGACGACAAGCAGGAGATGGTCCTCCTCGACGTCACGCCGCACGCGCTCGGCATCATGACGTTCGGCAGCTACTTCGAGGAGCTGATCCCGCAGAACACGACGGTCCCCACGCACCGCACGAAGATCTTCACCACCAGCCGCGATCACCAGACGGCGGTGAAGATCCTCGTCATGCAGGGCGAGTCGCAGCGCGCCGAAGAGAACGAGCTGCTCGGCGAGTTCATCCTCACCGGCCTCCGCCGCGCCCCCAAGGGCCAGGTCGAGATCGAGGTGACGTTCGAGATCAGCGCCGACGGTATCGTCTCCGTCCGCGCGAAGGACCTCGAGACCGGCCTCGAGCAGTCGATCCAGGTCACCGCTACGAGCGGCCTGACCAAGGAAGAGGTCAAGACGATGATGGACAACGCGAAGGACGACCTTGTCGACCGTCGCTCGTCCGAGGAGTTCGAGGCCGCAAAGCAGGAGGCCGAGAAGCTGATCGGGGAGATCGAGAAGCTCTTCCCTCAGGTCCAGCAGATCGTCGCCTCGAGCGACTTCGGGCGTGACGCCATCGAGAAGGCCAAGGCCATCGTCGACAAGGCGCGCACGGCGATCGAGCGCAAGGACGCCGCGGCCGTGAAGGAGCAGATCGAGGGCCTCACGCGGACCCATCGCATGTTCAAGGGAGTCGTCGCGAAGACGTGACGGCTTCTCGCTCCCCGTAACCCCTCGAGGTAGCCGCGACGGTGACGATGGACCCGGAGGACAAGTCGAGACCTGAGGCGGGGGCTCAGGTCGACGACGACGACGACGAGCAGGACGACCGGCCCACGGTCGCGCCGTCGTTCGATCCCGTGGCGTTCGCGCAGGAGGTGCTCGGTGGCAAGCCGTCTCCGATCGCCGGGATGCCTGCCGTCGCTTCGCCCGCGGACGAGCCCGCGGCGGGCACCAGCAGCAGCCACGGTCCGCACTCGCACAAGACGCCGCAGCGCGGGCTGGGGCGAGCCACGCCGGGCCGTACCGGTCGCCCCACGCCCACCGGGCTGCTCTCGCTCGCCAATGCCCGCATCCCCTCCAACCTGCCGCCGCGGAAGTGCAGCAGCGACAACGTCGGCGTCGTCGATCGCGAGTGGGAGGAGCTGGCGACAAGCCCGCCCCCGCCCCTCCAGCAGGAGCTGATCGACCAGATGGCGCGCGGCGAGAGCCCGTCGAGCGCGTCCGTTCCACCCACGCTCCAGGAGATGAACGACCGCGTAGCGCTCGGGGACTACACCGGGGCGCTCGAGGTCGCCGAGAAGCTCCAGGCCATCGACCCCCGCGACGAGGTCGCCAGGGCGTGCGCCGAGCAGTGTCGGGGCGTCCTCCGGCAGATGTACCTGACGCGCGTGGGCCCGCTCGATCGCGTGCCGCTCGTGATGGTGGCGCGCGATCAGCTGCGCTGGTTGACCATCGATCACCGCACCGGGTTCGTGCTGTCGCTGGTCGACGGAGTGTCCAGCCTCGAGATGGTCCTCGACGTGAGCGGGATGCCGGAGCTCGACGCTTTGCGCATTCTGTCGGAGCTCGCGCAGCAGCGAATCATCGCGTTTCGCTGAGCGCCCCTCGAGATTTGTTCGCCGAACGGCCCGGCGCTTCAATACGCTGTTCGCGAGGTACTTAACATGCGCTGTTCTTCTCGTCTCGCCTGCGCGCTCGGCGCGCTGGGACTGCTCGCTTCGTCCACCGCCGCCGCCCAGACACCGAACCAGCCGCCGCCCGGCTCCGGGACGCCAAACCAGCCGCCGCCCGGCTGGGGAACGACGCCGCCGGCCGCGCCGCCGCCCGCCGCGCCGCCGCCGGCTGCCGCTCCGCCGACCCCGCTACCCGCGCCTGCGCCTGCGCCTGCGCCTGCGCCTTACAAGGAGGGCGAGCCGCCCGAGCAAGGTGACGAGGGCCGCATCCGCATCGGCCTCAACATCAACGGCGGTATCGGCACTGGCGACAAGCTGTACGGCGGCACCATCGGCGCCACGTTCCGCATCGGCTATCAGATCGACCATTTGATGGCCGTCTACGGGCAGGTCTCGCCGTTCGTCTTCTTCGGCGGCTACAAGGACTCCACGAACCTCAAGGTCAGCGCGATCGGCGGCTTCCAGTTCACGCCGATGTTCTCGCTCACGCCGGTCGATCTCCTCGAGATCGCCGCCGGCCCGTCGCTCGACAAGCTCGCCGGCGGCACCCCCAGCCTGTCGACGAGCGACAACTCGGTCACCGCCGGCGCCACGGTCTACTCCAGCTTCTACATCGGACTGCACGGCCGCGTAGCGCTGCATGTCGGCGGCAAACCGAACGTGAAGACGGGGCGACGGTTCGGCTTCACCATCGGCGCGGACGTGCATCCGATCTTCGCCGAGGGCGGCACGCTCACGTTCATCACGCTCGGTCTCGGCGCCGACTGGTACTGAACGGATCGCCCTGAAATCCAGGGCTTATTTCAGTCGCGCAACCCAAATCGACGGCGCGCGAACGATTCGTTGCGTGATGCGAGAGCGCTCGCTACACCCTAGTCTCCAGCCATGGAACCGGGGGCCGAGACCCAAACCTGCGCCGCGCTCCGTCAGGAGATCGAGCGCTCGCTCCGACGGGCGTTCGACCCTGCCGACGTACTGCCGCGCCTCGCGCGCCTCGCGCGTCTCGCGCCGGCCGCCAGTGACGACGGCGTCTTCGCGCACCGCCAGCTCGCCGAGCTGCTGGTGGAGCGGCACCCGTGGCGCGCCGCGATCTACGCGCGCCGCGCGCTCGCGCACCGCGCCGACGACGACCGCGCCTGGGCGGTCCTCGCGTTCTGTCAGACCTTGCTCGGCAACTTCCGGTACGCGGCGACGGCGTACCAGCAAGCGATCGCCTGCGCGCCGGCCAACCCCTGGTACGCGCACAACCTCGGGCACCTGCTCGACGTGGCGCTGGGCTCGCCGCAGCGCGCGCTGCCCTGGCTGCGCGCGGCCTATGGCAAGAAGGCGGACAACTCGGAGATCGTCGCCTCGTACGTCCATGCGCTGGCGCGGGCCGGGCAGACCACCGAGGCCCGAGGCATCCTGGAGCGGGCGCTCGAGCGCTTCGACTCGCGCGAGCTCGAGGCGCTGCTCCGCTGGCTCGATCAGGGGGCCCCGTCGCGTCCGTCGGGCACGGCACGCTCGGTCTCCGCGCTCGACGGCCCGCCGACGAAGCGCGCACGCGACGAAGAGAAGCGCAGCGCCAGCGATCGCAAGCTCGCGCGGGTGCTCACCCGTGGGCTCGCCCATCTCCCGCTCGACGCGCGGCAGCGTGAGCGCGCGCTCGTCCTCGCGCACGACGTGCTGGCCGATGCCGCGCGCCTCGAGGCCGAGGCGGTGGCGGTGGCGACCGCGGAGGCCGCGGAGGCCGCGGCGAGCGCTGAGCTGGTGGCCAACGCGGTGGCGAGCGCGAAGAGCGCGGGCGTGAAGGGCGGCGGCGCGAAGAAGCCGGCGCGCAAGAAGGTGATCGCGAAGAGCGCGGCGCCGTCGTCGTCGTCGGTGAAGCGCGGGAGCGAAGATCTCGCGGGTCTGGCCGCGGCGGTGGCCTACGCGATCGTCTACGTCGACCTCCTCCCGCTCTCGCAGGCCGAGGTGGCCGCGCCGTTCCGCGTGGCGGTGGGGCGGCTGCGGGGCCGCTTCGCGGAGCTACGGGCAAAGCTCGACATCATCCCGGGGGACGCGCGCTACGCGACCACCCGCGGCTGTTGAGCTCTCGCGCCGACATCTTCCCGTGTTTCGCCCCTGTTTCGTCGGAATAGACCGGCAGGCTCGTCCATAATGCGCGCACCATGCGCCGGACGATCGCTGTCACCGCTCTTTCGCTGTTCCTCGCCGCGCCTTCGGCCCTCGCGCAGCAGCCTCCGCCGCCCCGCGGGCCGGCCCAGTCGCCGAAGGCGCCCGCGCCCGTCGACGATGGCCTGCCGCCTGCGCCCGAGGTCAACGACCCGATGCTCGAGCCGGTGCCGCGCGCGAAGACCGAGATCGGTACGTGGGAGCAGGCGCTCCACTCCGTGCGGGCGCGCTCTACCGATCTCCGCATCTCGGCCGCGGCCATCGTCCGCGCCGAGGCGCAGCACCGCGTCGCGCTCGCCGGCTCGCTGCCCACGCTGAACGGTCAGGCGGCGTACACGCACAGCATCATCACGAAGGACGTCGTGCAGCCGATCGGTATCGGACCGGGCGGCGTGCAGTACCAGACCTTCACCACGCCACAGTCGGACTACCTCACGGGCCAGCTCGTCGCCGTGCAGCCGGTCCTCGCGCTGCGCTCGTGGTACGCCATCGGCACCGCGAGCGTGAACGAGGACGCCGCACGCCTCTCCTTCGACGACGCGAAGCGGCAGATCGCGCTTGCGGTGGCGAACGCGATCGTCGGAGTCGTGACGGCCGAGCGCATCGCGGAGCTCAATCGCGTGGGCCTCCGGAACGCGCTCGCGCGCCTGGAGCTCACCGTGCGCAAGACTGCGCTGGGCGGCGCCACCGGTCTCGATGTCGTGCGCGCGAAGCAGGACGTCGAGGTTGCGCGTGCCACGCTCGTGGCCGGCGACGAGACGCTGCGCCAGTCCCGCGAGACGCTCGGCATCGCGCTGGGGATCCCGGAGGGCGTCGGCGTCCCGCCGGACGTCGACATCAGCGGTCTCGAGCGCGACGCACGGGCCACCTGCAAGCCGGCGGCAACAATCGACGACCGGCCCGACGTCGCCGCGCTGCGAACGCGCACCGAGGCCGCCCATCGGCTCGTGAACGATGTGAAGTACCAGTTCGCGCCGACCGTGAACGTGCAGTCGGCGCTCGCCACCACCACGGCCGACATCGGCGCTTCGCCCAACACGACATGGAACGTCCAGGCGGTGCTCTCGGTCCCGCTCTGGGAAGGCGGCGCGCGCTACGGCAACCTCCGCGACGCGCACGCGCAGGAGGACATCGCGGCGCTGAACCTCGAGGCCACACGTCGGACCGCCATTGTGCAGGTCACGCAGGCGCGGCGCGGCGTCACCGTCGCCCAGGACCGCCGGCGCGTGGCGGGCTCGGCGCGCGACCTGGCGGCGGAGACCGACCGCCTCACGCGCATCGCCTACCAGGAGGGTCGGGGCACGAGCCTCGAGCTGGTCACCGCGGCGCAGTCGCTTCGCGAGTCGGAGATCCAGCTGGCGCTGCGCGACTTCGAGCTGGTCCGCGCGCGCGTCCTGGCCGTCCTCGCGCTGGCCACGTGCCCCTGGTGAGCCCGGAACACACGGAGGCTAGAAGGCTCGGAGGCTCGAAGGCTCGGAGGCAGGGAGGCGAGAGGAGTGCGAATTGTTCGAGTCTCCGATGCTCCGTGCATCGCGGGCTCGCGCGAGGTCAGCTGCCCTGGGGGGCCGCGGGGTCCCAGCCCGTGACGCGCGCGAGCTCGCTCAGCGCGACGTTCACGTCCATCAGCGCCTGGACGTGGTTCGCGCGCGCGAACACGTACGCACGCAGCGGATCGATGAGGTAGCGGTCGTCCTTGGTGCCGAGATCGACGGCGTCCTGCACGCTCGAGATCCAGCGCTTGGAGCGATGCTCGGCGCGCTCCCAGTTCTGCTCGCGCGTCTTCGCCTCCACGGCCGACGCGTACGCGTTCTCGACCTCGACGGCGACGCCACCCAGCGCATAGCGTTCGAGCGCCCGGGCCTCCTCGAGCTGCGACTCGGCGAAGTTGAGGCGCGCGTTCTTGGGCAGCAGATCGAGGCCCCAGTCCACGCCGAACGCGAAGCCGGCGCCGAAGCCGTTGTAGCCGTCGCCGATCCACGCGGTGTTCTGCGGGGTGGCGCTCGGCGCCACCGCGTACGAGAAGCCGAGGCCGAGGCCGATGTTCGGGAACAGCTGCGCGCGCGCGAAGTCCACCTGCGCGCGGCGCGCGGCGACGCCGGAGCGCGCCAGGTTGACGTCCGGGCGGAAGAGGCGCGCCGCCGTGAGGTAGCGCACCACCGGGCCGAGGGGCGTCTCCGGCATCTTGAGCGGCTCGTCGGGGATGTCGAACGAGCTCTGCACGCCGGTGAGGAAGCGGAGCGCGGCGGTCGCGTAGGTCTCGCCGCGGCGCGCCTCGGCGACGCGCGCGAGCAGCTCGTCGCGATAGATCTCGAGGCGGAGGCGGTCGCCGTCGTCGACCGACGTGTCGCCCTTCGAGATCTTGGCGCTGGTGTTGTCGATGGCCTTGTTGAGCTTGCTGAGCACGTCGTCGGCAATGTAGAGCGCGTCGCGCGCGAGCATCAGGCCGAAGAACGCGCGGCGCACGTCCATGCGGACCTGCTGGCGGGCCTTTTCGAGATCCCATTCGTTGTAACGAACCTGCGCCTCGGCAGCCCGCTTGATCGAGTCGATCTTGCCGAACGTGTAGATGGGGACGGTGCCACGCACGCCGAACGAGAGGAACGGCTGGTAGCTGTCGCCGATGCCCTGGTTGAGGAGCGAGCGCGGGACGGCGTTGTAGAAGACGGTGCCGCCGATGGGCGGAAGCACGCCGAACGTCGCGTTCGTCGACCAGTAGGAGTAGGGCGTGTACGTCGCCTCGTCGAGCTGGGCATGCACCGCGCTGAGCCGCGCGCGCGCCGCCCACAGGTTCGGGTGGTTGCGATCGGCGAGGGCGAGGCACTCGAGGAGCGAGTACGGATGGATCTTGATGGTCGCCGGGGGCGGGGCGCCCAGCACCGGCTGCCGCTTGTCGACCGGCTGCGGCTCGTCCTTCTTCTTCGGCTCGTCCTTTTTCTCTTCCTCGTCGTCGAGGTCGAACGGGCCAGCAAACGCGACGCGCGCCGGGAGCGTTCCGAGACCAGCGCCTACGAGGACGAGGACGAGGCTGCCCGCGATCAGGCGGCGTGAGCGGCGAAGCACGGACATCTCGGCTGCGCGACACTACCAAACCGCGTCCCGCGAGACCAAGTGCGACGTGCAACAGCCGCGGTTCGCCGCGCTTTCAGGCGTTCTCGTCGCTGCTCGGCGTGTAGATGAAGCCCTCCTGCTGGAAGACGCAGAGGCGATTGCCTCCCCGGCGCTTGGCCTCCAGCAAGGCGGCCTCCAGCGCGGTGAGCAGCGCGTCCTTGGTGCGGACGTCCCGGCTGGGGAAGAGCGCGACGCCGAGCGACGCGGTGACGCTCACCGCCTCGGTGTCGGAGCTGCCGAACGCCTTCTGCGCGATGTCGCGCCAGATCCGGGAGGCCACCACGAGCGAGCCGGCGAAGTGCGTGGCGGGCAGCATGACGAAGAACTCGTCGCCGCCGTAGCGCGCGACGACGTCGGTGTCGCGCACCGAGCCCTTGATGACATCCGAGACGCCGCGGAGGACGCGATCGCCGAGCGAGCGTCCGCCGCGCTCGTTGTGAACCTTCAACCGATCGACATCGAGGATGCAGCACGCGAGGGGCTCGGCGTGCTTCTCGGCGCGCGCGAACTCGGCGCTGAGGCGCTCGTGGAGGAAGAGGAACGTGTGGGCCCCGGTGAGCTCGTCGAAGGAGCGGAGGCGCTCGAGCTTCTGGTTCGCGGCGCGCATGCGATCGTGCGCGCGCTTCACGCGCAGCGCCGACGAGACGCACAGGAGCAGCTCGGTCTGCTCGAAGGGCTTGCACACGTATGCATCGGCGCCGATCTTGAGCGCCTCGACGCGGCTCTTGGGGTCGGTCTTGGCAAAGACGAGCGCGATGGGCACGAAGTCGTCGCCGCGCAGGCCCTTCATGGTGCGGCACGCGTCGACGCCGCTCATGCGCGGCATCACGGCGTCGAGCAGCACCACGTCGAGGCCTCCGCGGGCGAAGCGTCGCACGGCCTCCTGGCCGTCGGCGGCGGTCTCCACCTCGTAGCCGCTCGCCCGCAGGGTGTTGGCGATGAGCTCGCGCGTCGCGGCGTCGTCGTCGGCGACGAGCACGCGTGCCGGCGCCTCGTCGTCGAGGGACGTCGTGCTCGCGCGCGCCGCGACGTTCGCGGTCATCGCCGCGCGCAGCATGGTCGACTCGCGCTCGGACGTGACCTCGTCGTCCCCGTCGAGAGGACGCGACGCGCGCGGGGCGCCAGGGAGCTCGGATCGCGACATGCGTCTACACGATGCCTGGCGACGAGGATGCCGTCTAGATCATCGATCGGGAGCGGGAATACCCGCAGCAGCGAGCACCTTCCGGGCGAGCGTGGAGATGCCGAGCGTGTCGAGGTCGGCCTCTTTCACGAGCTTCGCCGCGTCGTACCCGGAGTCGGCAGGCAGCGCGGCGGGGTCCAAGGAACCCGTGAGGTCTGCACGCATCACGTCGACCGAGAGCTTACGATGCGACAGCACGTGCTCGACCGTGCCGGCGCGCTTCAACGTGCCGACCGGCAACCAGGCCCGGAGGCGGGCGCGGGCGCGCGGCGGTCCATCGACCGACGGCGGCTCCCACAGGCCGCCGAAGAGCCCGTCCGGGCGACGGCGCGCGAGCACCAGGCGCCCGGCGCGATCGGTGGCGACGATCGCCTGCACGCGCTGGCCGCGGGGCGCGACCTTCGGGGAGAGCACCGGCAGCTCGGCGACGCGGCCCTCGGCCCTGGCGCGGCAGAGCTTCGCGAGCGGGCAGGTCTCGCAGGCGGGCGAGCGCGGCGTGCAGACCGTCGCGCCGAGCTCCATCAGCGCTTGGTTCCACGCGCCGGGGTCGCGGCGCGACACGATCCCGTCGGCGAGGGCCTCGGCGGTGCGCATGCCCTTCTTCCGCATGTCCTCGTCGAGCGCGAAGAGACGCGCGAGTACGCGCGCGACGTTGCCGTCGACGAGGCCCACTGGCTCGCCGAACGCGATGCTGGCGATCGCGCCCGCCGTGTACTTGCCGATGCCGGGCACCGCGAGGAGCGCCTCGCGGTCGCCGGGGACGACGCCGCCCTTCCCCGCCACGACGCGCGCGCCGTCAAGGAGCATCCGCGCGCGGCGGTAGTACCCGAGGCCGCTCCAGGCGGCCATCACCTCGTCCGGCGGGGCCTCGGCGAGGGCAAGCGCCGTGGGGAAGCGCGTCAGGAAGCGCTCGAAGTACGGGATCACGGTCTCCACGCGGGTCTGCTGGAGCATGATCTCGCTCACCCAGATCGCGTAGGGATCGCGGGTCCGGCGCCACGGCAGGTCGCGACGGCACGCTGCGTACCAGGCGAGCAGCAATTCATGGAGCACCGCCACTTGCGCGGGGAGAGGGAACGCCGCATCTTTCGCCCTCGTGAGCACCCCCACGGCCGCGCGCCCCAGTTCCGCCCCCAACCCGGGCATCGCCGCTGTCCTGTCCTTCTTCATCCCTGGCGTCGGGCAGATCTACAACGGAGCGTTCCTCCGTGGAATCTTCTGGCTCGTGGTCACGCCTGGCCTATGGCTGTGGTCCGCGGGTACGCTCGGCTGGATCTTCCACCTGATCGCCGCGTACACCGCGTACAGCTACGCGAAAAACCTCAAGTAGCGCCGCTCACGGCTTGCTGGTCTTGAGCTCCAGGGCATAGGCGCCCTCGTTCTTCGACTGATGCCCGTCGACCACGACGAAGTAAGTGCCCGCATCGAGCGTCGTCTCGATCTTCGCGTGGCGCGTGTCCTGGAAGTCGTTGTTGCAGCCCGCCTCGTTGAGGCGCGTGGTCGGTGAGCGGGGCGGATCGATGCAGCTCTTGCGGATCGCGAGCACGCCGTCCCACGTTGGCGTGGTGAGCGTCAGCTTCACCTTCGCGCGCGCAGCGAGCGTCATCTTGTAGATGCGGTCCGGGCTCGCCTGCTGGTCCTCGCGCCCCGCGCACGACGTCGTGAACTTGTCGCCCGCGTTCACCGTGGTGCCGCTCACCGTCTGACCGTCTGCGAGCGACGGAGGGGCACGGCACGCGCCTTCCTGCGCGCTCACGTCGCGGGCGAGGAACGCGAACGTGTAGCGCCCGAGCGCCTCGGCCGCTGCGCCGTCGACCGCGAGGAAGTACACGCCGGGAGCGAGCATCTCGTCGATGAAGGCGCTGCACGCGATCTCGCTCGAGCGATCGGAGCAGCTCTTCATGAGCACGAACGTGTGCGAGCTCTCCTGCTCCGCGAAGCGCGCCGTGACCCGCGACCGCCCCGGCAGATCGAAGCGGTAGACGACGTCCGGAGCCCCCTGCCCTCCGCATTTACCGCCGAGATCATCGTGCGCGGCGAACGTGTCGCCCTCGACGCTCTTGTCGCTGAGCCCGAGCGTCAGCGCGTCGCCGCACGCGTCGCCGCGAACGCCGGTGCCGGCCTCGGGGGCGAGCTCGGTGTCGAGCGTGTAGCGGCCGCGTGCGTCCTTGTCGGAGGAGTCGGCGAACAGGATGTACGCGCCGGCATCGAGCACGCCTGCCCACGTGGCCTCATCGGCCTTGGCGCCCGAGTCGGCGCAGGCCACCTCGCTGTGCTCGTCGGCGCACTGCTTGCGGAGGTGCACGACGGGGCTGAAGTCGGCGGAGTGCTCGGTGATGCGCACCCGTGAGCGCGCGGCGAGATCGAAGCGGTGGATGGCGTCGGGGCCCTTTGCGTCGTCGCCGCACGAGGCGTGCGCGTGATCGAAGGAGCCCGTGAGCTGGGCCGCAACCTTCGCCGAGCCGAGCGGACGGATCGAGCGGCAAGCGTCGGCGAGCGTGGGAACGTCCGCGATCTGCACGTCCATCTTGAACGGCCCCGTCTCGGCACCATAACCGTCGACGAACACGAAGTACGTCCCGGGCTCGAGCACCTCGTCGATGCGGGAGCCGCGCGTGGAGGCGCCGCGCTTGCCAGCGCCCGCCGTGGTGTCGTCGTTGCAAGCGATCTCGGCCTCGGTCTCGCCGCACTCGTCCTTGCGCACGTAGAGGACGGAGTCGAACTGCGGATCGACCTCGATCGAGACGCGCTGGCGGCGCGTCACCTCCAGCTTGTAGACGAGCTCCTTGGAGTCCGAGCTCGCGCACCCGCCCGCGCTCTCGGCCTCGCCGCGGCGGGTGTTGCCGAGGGTCTGTCCGGGCGTGAGGAGCATCGGCGATTCGCACGTGCCAGCGCCGCCGTTCGTGAGCGCGACGTTCGCCGCCGGGCCACTGCTCGCCGGCGCGAAGCCGCCGCCCGCCCAGTTCGCGGTGACGAAGTCGCCCGCGCCCGCCGCCATCTTGACGACGAGCGTGTAGTGTCCCGCGCGTTCGGGGCACGCGCGGAGCGTCGCCTGCGGCTCCTTGGTCGTGTCGTGGGCGACCGGTTTGTCCTCGGGATCGAGCAGCGCGACGTCGAGATCGCGCACGCCCGGCCCGCCGATGGCGACGAGCGTCGTGCACTGCGCGAGGAGATCGACGCGCAGGCGCGCCTCGCGGCCCTCGGCGAGCGAGCCTTGCTGGATGGGACCGACCTGCGCGAGGCCCATCGCCGCCAGCGTGTTGTGCACCGCGACGTAGCGCGGCTCGAGCTCGCCGGTCCGGGCCGCGCTGCACGCCAGCGCCACCGGCCCGAAGGCCGCGAGGACGAGGAGCGGCGCGGCGAGCTTGCGGACCATCCGAAGCCCGAAGCGTAGCGCGTCAGCGGTACGGGTTGTGCGACAGGTCGTCGGGCGGGGCGGCCGTCGTTCCCGCCGTGGGCGGCGGCGCCGTCGCGGGCGTCCGCGCCGAGCCGACCGGGCGACCCACGCCCCGTCCTCCGCGCCCGGCTCCGCCAGCGCCCACGAGCGGCCGTGGTGCAGTCGCGGACGGCGCAGGAGGCTCGCTCGCGGTGGCGGCAGCGGCAGCGGCGCTGCTGGCGGTCGCGGCCGCGCTCGGCGTGCTGCCCTGGGCTGTCGGCTTCGAGGACGTCTCGGCGGCGGACTGTCCGGCCACGCTCGGGGCCGCGGCGCCGCTCCGCCGGTAGGTCTTCACGCCCCAGGCGCCGACGCCGACGAGCACGGCGATCGCGACGAGCACGATGGCGGCGCGTGACGAACGCGACGGTGCAG
>Ga0123336_10002172_pt1 | contig 17263 bp, 15 predicted proteins | sample SSSSmetaG_FD_96466 | JGI IMG/M metagenome (GOLD analysis project Ga0123336, IMG submission 96466) | Glacier valley bacterial and archeal communities from Borup Fiord, Nunavut, Canada, to study Microbial Dark Matter (Phase II) - ​SSSS metaG | ecosystem: Environmental > Aquatic > Freshwater > Ice... | reverse complement strand
TGCAACGCCGCCAACCAGCTTGGCCAGACGTTCCTGCAGCTTCTCGCGGTCGTAATCCGAGGTCGTGTTCTCAACCTGTGCGCGAATCTGTGCGACGCGACCGGAAATCTTCTCGTCATCACCGCCACCATCGACGATCGTTGTGTTGTCTTTGTCGATGGTCACGCGCTTCGCAGTGCCAAGGTTTTCGATCTTCACGCCTTCCAGCTTGATGCCGAGATCTTCTGTGATAGCAAGGCCGCCCGTCAGGGTTGCAATGTCCTCAAGCATCGCCTTGCGACGATCGCCGAAGCCAGGTGCCTTCACGGCAGCGACGTTCAACGTGCCACGCAGCTTGTTGACCACGAGCGTTGCGAGAGCCTCACCATCCACATCCTCCGCAATGATGACGAGGTGCTTGGCGGTGCGGGCAATCTGCTCCAGCAAGGGAAGCAGGTCCTTCATGGACGAGATCTTCTTCTCGTAGATCAGGATGTAGGGGTTCTCAAGCGCGACTTCCATGCGCTCGGCATCGGTGACGAAGTAGGGCGAGAGGTAGCCGCGGTCAAACTGCATACCCTCGACCACATCGAGCTGTGTCTCCATCGTCCGCGACTCTTCGACGGTGATGACGCCATCCTTGCCAACCTTCTTCATTGCTTCGGCGATGATCACGCCGATCTGCGAGTCCGAGTTGGCGGAGATAGTGCCTACCTGGGCAATCATGTCGCCCGAAACCGGCTTCGAGAAGGTGCTGAGTGCGCCGCCCTGGGCAATGCCGTTCTCATCGCGCTTGCCGATGATAGCTTCGACAGCCTTATCGATGCCGCGCTTCAAGGCCATCGGGTTTGCACCGGCAGCTACGGTCTTCACGCCTTCGCGGTAGATGGCCTGGGCCAGAACCGTTGCGGTCGTGGTGCCGTCGCCGGCTACGTCCGAGGTCTTCGAGGCGACTTCACGTACCATCTGCGCGCCCATGTTCTCAAGCGCGTTGCCAAGTTCAATCTCTTTGGCGACGGTGACGCCGTCCTTGGTGATGGTCGGCGAACCGAACTTCTTTTCGATGACGACGTTACGGCCCTTGGGGCCGAGTGTCACCTTGACTGCGTCAGCCAGAATGTTGACGCCGCGCAGGATAGCCTGGCGCGAATCTTCTCCGTGCAGAATCTGTTTTGCCATGATGATTACTCCTGATTGCTTTAGTGAGGCGCCCGAGCGCCGATTATGCGGCAGAGCCGCGATTAGGGCACGAAGTAGTTACTTTTTGAGGATGCCGAGGACTTCTTCTTCGCGCATGATCAGCAGCTCTTCGCCGTCGATCTTGATCTCGGTGCCGGAGTACTTGCCGAACAGGATGCTGTCGCCAGCCTTCACGTCGAGCGGGAATACCTTGCCCTCGTCGTTCGACTTACCCTTACCGACGGCGATAACTTCGCCCTGCTGTGGCTTCTCTTTGGCCGAATCCGGAATGATGATGCCACCGCGGATGCTCTCGCCCTCTTCAATCCGGCGAACCAGAATACGATCGTGCAGCGGCGTAAATGAAGTTGTTGCCATAGCTTGCATCTCCTTGTTACGAGGTTGATGTTACGAGTTGGCGTTACGATTTTTGCGGTGCGTTGCGGACGGTTCCCCGTCTCCGTTGCCCAGGCAAATCCCCTAGGCCTTTGCCCGGACGATGCGCTGGAAAAATGTGGAATCGGACGTCTGCCTCGCGAGTTCGACCCAGTCAAACTGCGTTAGCACTCTGCCCTTCCGATTGCTAACGATAGGCCACCCCGCCTCGCTGTGTCAACCCGCACAGCGGAAATCTTGATGAAATGTGAGTGAAAGTCACGCAACTTGCCGCAAGCTCTGGTTACGTCCGCACCCCTCTTCGACTCGACGCATCAATTGTGCTGTAAACGTCGTAGAATACGGTTATGTCGTTTCGTCGTCTAATCGCTCTGCCCGTCGTCTGCATTCTCGCTCTAGCGCCCCTTGCCGCCCCGGGCCAGGACCCCGCCCGTCGTGGTCGCAAGTATAAGGCACCGCCCGACACCTCGCACATCGAGGTACTAGTCCTTAAGAAATTCAACGGGAAGCCCATCGTCAATGCGGCTGTCGTCTTCAATCCGTCTTTGAACGGCAAGGACGAAGGCAATCTTGAGGTGAAGACCAACCCTGAGGGTAAGGCAATCATCGACGTGATTCCGACGGGGAGCCTGGTGCGCGTGCAGATTATCGCCAACGGTTTCGCGACCTTCGCCGAGGATTACCTGGTGACTGAGGCGACTCGCGAGATTGTCGTTCCGATGCTTCGCCCGCAAGAGCAGATTTCGGCTTACCAGGATAACTCCGGCAAGGATTCCTCCCGCAAAGTTGGCGTGCAGGAGCAGGCGAAGCCCAGGGCTGTCAAGCCGCCTGTGACACCCAAGCCAGCAGCCGTCGCTCCCGCGGTGCAGGCAGCCCCGGCTCCTACGGCCGGGCCGAAGCAGTAGCCCCATGACGACGAAGCCCCTGGCCGGGAAGAGCGTGCTCGTAACTGGTGCTGCGCGACGCATTGGACGCGTTATCGCGCTGACTCTCGCGGAGGCTGGCGCGAAGGTAGCCATCACCTATTGCAACTCGCAGGCCGACGCTGAAGTGACGCTCCGGGATTTATCGGGGTACGGCATTCAGGCGCTGGCTTTGCGCTGCGATCTGGCGCATCCCGCAAGTATCGACGAAACGGTAGCTGCGGTGGTCCAGAAGTTTGGGCGGCTCGATCTGCTTGTCAACAACGCCGGCGTCTTCGAGTCCGCTGCACTCGAAGACATCACCGCTGCACAATGGGATGCGATGTTCACCAGCAATACGCGCGCTCCCTTCTTGATGGCGAAGGCTGCGCATCCCCACCTACGTGCTGCAACGGGTCGCATCGTCAATGTCGGTTCGTTGGGCGGCATCCATCCCTGGGCCACTCACGGACACTACTGCACGTCCAAGGCGGCGTTGCATATGCTCTCGCAAACGATGGCGAAGGCTTGGGCTCCGGATATCAGCGTCAACTGCATTGCCCCGGGAATGATCGTTCAAGGGGAGGTAGGCGAAGCTTACGAGCACTTCTCCCGCAAGACTCCAATGCAACGTAACGGGACCGCGCAGGATGTTGCGGCAGCAGCGCTCTTCTTCGCCACGGCACCGCACTTCATCACGGGCCAACTCCTGGCCGTCGATGGTGGGCTGGGGCTATAGCGCTGGGCCTTTAGCGCCCCGTCAAGCGACGCCACCAGCTCTTCTGCTCCATATCCTCGTAAAGATGCTGCGGCTCCAACTGCGGCCCCATGGGTTTCCCCTGGAAGACGGCAAGCGGATTCGTGACGCATAGTAGATGGGCATACTCCGGGCCGTACTTCTTCGCGACCAACTCATACGCTACCCGCATCTGCGGAGGCCGCGAAGTCGTATTGTGCGCGTCTGTGGCCAGAAAGTGGACCCAGCGCTTCTCCAGCAGCTCGTGCGCCATCTTCTGCGCGGTCTTGCCCATCCGCCCGATAACGGAGCCTGCCGTCACCTGCACCAAAACGCCACCGCGTAACCAGTCGAGCATACGAGATTGATCGCTCTGTAGCGTTGGATTCCGTTCAGGGTGCGTCAAAATCGGGGTGAGCCCGGCAAGCTGCAGCTCGTAGAAGACCTCGGTCAGCCCTTTGGGCAGTCCGTAGTCGGGAATCTCAACCAGCAGATAGCCCAGCCCGTTGACGCTGAACCTGGCCGGATCTTGCTTGGCGTCCTGAATGTTCTCGTAGGACATATGGAAGTCGCAACCCATCCCCAGTTTGATGGCGATGTGTTCCTTCTCCAGCCGCGCCTGCAACTCGGCGATCTTTTGAGAATTGACGGCAGGGAGGTACTCGTACTGCCCATTCGCATGGGGCGTACAGACGATGTGCGTAATGCCATCCTCTGCTGCGATCCGCGCCATGGCTACCGAGTCATCGAAGCTCTTCGCACCATCGTCCAGCCCCGCCAATAAATGGTGGTGAATATCAATCATCGCGTTCCCAGCCTACCACTCACACTATGCCGTGGTCAGTGCCTGCACCATCGATTGAAACAGCAGCAACCCATCCGCGGAACCGAGTAGCTCTTCGCTGGACCGGTCAGGGTGCGGCATCATGCCTAGTACGTTTCTCCCGGCACTCAGCACCCCGGCGATGTTCTCCAGCGAGCCGTTCGGATTCGCTGCCGCCGTCACTTCTCCTGCGGGCTTTGCATACCGGAACGCAATACGGTCCTCCGCCTTCAGTTCCGCAAGCGTTTCGACGTCACAGAAGTAATTGCCTTCCATGTGGCCGATCGGCATCTGCAAAGTCTGGCCAGCAGTAAGCCCACGCGTAAACGGCGAATTCACCGTCTCGGTGCGTAGATACGTCTGTTTGCAGATGTACTGCTGGTTCGCATTCCGCATCAGCGCACCCGGCAGCAACCCCGCCTCGCACAGAATCTGAAAGCCGTTGCATATTCCCAACACCAGGCCGCCATCCCGAGCAAACTTGCCCACGGACTGCATCACCGGAGCGAACTTGGCAATCGCCCCCGTGCGCAGGTAGTCGCCATAGGCAAAGCCTCCAGGCACGATGATGGCGTCGCAGCTCTGTAGATCCGGCGACGCGTGCCAAAGGTAGGTCACCGGTTGATGGGCCAACGCCTCGATTACGTTATAGGTATCGTGGTCGCAGTTGGACCCGGGAAAGACCAGAACGCCAAATTTCATAGGCTCAGAATATCATCGCGAGCCTGTGAAATTTGGTGGTTCCGAATCTACTCGAAGACCGGTGCGTAGATGGCGTATCCACGTGGGGGTGCTGGAAATTCCGCATTTCCATCGGCATCCGTAGTACGCTCATTGGGATGGGCGTCGTCATGCCCATCCCACGCGACAGGCGCGAATCGCTGATTGGCCCACTGGGTCTTGACCGACGTTCCGGACCATTTGTCGCCAAGGTTGTTCAGCACGTAGATCAGCCCGGGCTGCTCGGCTTTCTCATCCTTCCAGCCGATGCGCTGCATGATGTAAAGATCCGGATCAGCGTGAAGAATCTGCGAGTCTCCGCCGGCATATTTGTGGTGCGCCGCAATTAAGGCATCGATGCCATTTGCAGTCCCCGGACGCGCGAGCCCGTTATTGTAGTAGTCGTACCAGAAGATGCTCGGATACCCCTCGTGTACCAGGATAAAGGAGTAGGCCATCAGCTTATCGTTCACGATGGTGTTGTCGCCCATATCGTGGTTGTCAACGAACGTGGCGGCATGCAGCGGGCGCTTCATCACGACAGAGCCGCCGTCGGTCAGGTTGCGCAGGTCATAGTTCGGCTTGTCGCACACATCCTTCAGCTTGTAACGCAGAGGGAAGTCGAATGCCGCAATCTGGTTGTCCGTTACTGCGTTCACGCGATCCAGCCAGCCGTCGATATCCTCTGCGCCCGACCAGTACTCGCCCACGACGAACGGCGTGAACTCCTGACTATCCTTCACATAACGATACTTCGCCAGCACCCCGATCATCCAGGAGCCGAAGCCCTTCGCGAAGTCGAAGCGGAAGCCGTCGAATCTCAACTCTTCGATCAGCATGCGCGAGTATTCAAACATTGCAGCGTAGACCAGCGGGTTGCGATGACACAGGTGCGGAAAGCCGGCGAAGTTCTCGCCTTCAATCATCACCTGCTCGTAGCGGCTGGGATGAAAACAGTTCCAGTCGCGGGGAAACTTGCCGCTCTTGGGGTTGAACTTCGTCCAACGCTTCTCGCCGTCCAGGGGATTGACCTCTTCCTCATCCGCGCCGGAGTTGTGATTGATCACCATGTCGGCATAGAGCCCCAGTCCATGTTTATGTGCTTTCGCAATCAGTGCCTCAAGCTCGGCACGATTGCCATACCAGGTCTTCACGCCACCCTTCTGGTCGAAGTCGCCCAGGTCGAAATAGTCGTAGGGGTCATAACCCATTGAGGTGTGGTCAGACGCCTTGGACACGGGAGGCAGCCACAGTGCGTTGAATCCTGCTGCGCCCAGCTCTTCTACCTTCTCCGCAACGAAGTTCCACCAGGTGTGCTCTTGGTTGTCGAGCCTGGGTGCATCCCAGTAAAACGCCTGCATCATCACTGCCATCTTGTTCGCTCTCCATTCCTGTCATCGGATGCAGCAAACAGCTCCAAGGGCGTCTGCACTGCATCTAATGGTCGTAACCATGTGTCGGTCTCATGGCTACGATGCGACATTCCAAAGACAGGTTGGTATAGCACTGCAAAACGAAAATCCTCTGCGAATCGCTGGCGGTGCTTTGCTCAACTGGTGGCGTGCGGCGACGCTCGATGCCTTAATCGTCGGTATCCTCTGGTTCATCGGACTGGAGATGATTCACGTGCCCTTCGCGCCATTTTGGGCCGTACTCGGCGGACTCCTGCAGATCATTCCAACGTTTGGCGGAATGTTCGCGCTGATCGGCCCTGTACTCGCTGTCGCTCTGGCCGGGCACGATGAATGGCGCCTCAGTCTGGTACTCGGGCTCTACGGCTTGATTGCGATTCTAGAAGGCCTTGTCATCGGCCCTTATGTGTTGCACCGCACAACGCGCATCCCTTGGTGGGCCGCCTTCTTTGGCCCCATTTTGCTGGGGATATTGATTCCATTCTGGGGTATTCTGCTGGCTCCGCCGCTGCTCGCCATCGTCTTTGCGTTCAAAAGCTCCGCAACCCCTGAACGCAACACGCTGCCTTAGCCTTCCAGCTTGTAGCGCGTCTCCGCCAAACGAAAGAGCGGACGCCAAACCAAGCGGTTGATGGTCACCACCATCAACGCCATTACGATGGTTGCCATCAGCAGAATCTGGAACTGCCCGCTATCGGTGGCCGCGCTGATGGTCGCGCCCAGCCCTACGGTTTGATAGGTCTGGTTTTTTAGCCGGAAGTACTCTGCGATGATGCTCGCATTCCACGCTCCGCCAGACGCGGTCACCATTCCCGTAATTAAAAAGGGAAAGATCCCCGGCAGAATCAACGTCTGCCAGCGCTGCCAGGCGGTGAAGCGGAACAGCGTGGCAACCTCGCGCAGGTCCGAAGGAATGGCCATGGCACCAGCAATGACGTTGAACAGGATGTACCACTGGGTCCCCAGCAACATCAGCAGAATGGAGCCAATTCCGAGCCCGCCGCCCATTCGTATCAACGCTAGCAGAATCACTGGGAATAATGCGGTCGCGGGAACGGATGCTGCAATCTGCGCCATGGGCTGGGCAATCCGCGCCAGCCGTGGGTGAAAGCCAATGGCGACTCCCGCCGGAATCGTCCAGGCCGCGGCGATCAGCAGGGAGACGTTCACCCTCAGAAAGGTCGCCATCGCGCCCACAAGCAGCGCGCCAAACTGTGGACCACTCACCTCGCGGAGCAGTGTCAACGCATGGAGCGCCGCGTACAGCACACCCCCGCCAACCGCAGTCAACAGGGCAACACGAAGCCAACGCGGCGTCTTGTCCTCCTCGCTGGCCTTGCCCGCGTTCTTCAAAAATCTGTTGCGTCGGCCTTCGGCGAGGCGTTTGTAGATTCCTTCGCTCAACGGTTGCACCGTATGTTTGCTCAGCGTACGCAGCGCGTGGGAGTGCTGCAGCAGATGGAAAAGTGGCGAAGTTACGCGTTGCTTACTCTCCACCTGCTCAAACTTGAACTTGTCGCTCCACGCAATGATGGGCCGCCAGATCAACTGGTCCGTGGCAACGATAATCGCCACCATTGTCAGCAAGCCGTACGTAATCGCACGGTAGTCGCCGATGCCAGCCGCCGTTTGAAGGTAAGACCCTAGTCCCGGCAGCCGGAAGTCGCGTGTTCCCAGCACAAACATCTCGCACGCCATCAGGAAGAACCATCCGCCAGCCACGGAGACCATCGAGTTCCACACCAGCCCAATCGCCGCGTACGGCAGTTCCAGCTGAATCAGGCGTTGCCAGCGCGAAAACTTGTAAATGTTTGCAGCCTCACCCAACTCGCGCGGCAGGCTCTTGATGGAGGAATAAAAGCTGAACGCCATATTCCACACCTGGCCGGTAAAGATCAGGATGATCGCCCCCATCTCCACACCAATCTGGCGGGAAGGGAACAGCGCCACCATCGCCAGCATCACACCGGGCAGGAAGCTCAACACAGGAATCGACTGCAGAATATCGAGTCCCGCAATCATCAGCTTTTCCGACCGCTTGCTGTACGCCGCAACATAACCGTAACCCACGGCGAAGAATAGGCTCAGCAGGTATGCCAACCCAATTCGCACGACCGAATAAAAGGCGTACAACGGCAGCGCCCGGGGGCTCAACGAGATCACGATATCTGGCGTCGGATGGCCAAACCAGTACTTCGCAATGCGCACGACACCGTAAAAGCAGGCCAGCCCAATCCCCGCGACGCACAGGTCCAGTACCACCGGCCAACTGCGTTTCAGGGCCTGTGACCGGGCTAGCGTCTCGCGTCCGCGGATGTGGCTGAAGCTGTCCGGCAGCTGAATCATGCGTCAATCTCCGCGCCGGAATCTGCCTCCGCGTCATGATGCAGCTTCTCGGGCTGAATAAACCGCCGTCGTGATGCGTCGAAGTCGAACAGCTCCGCATAGCGGCCCCAGTTGATAGCCGTCTCCAGTTGCCGCAGCGTCTCGTCTTCGCTGAACTGCTCATCCAGCATGTCGTGGAAGAACTCTTCCGGCACGCTGCGGTCGCTCTTGGCTTCGATAGCGCGCACAATCTGCCGCAGCAGCAGCACGTTCTCCACGGCCGCCGTACGGAACAGCTCCTTCTGCCGCAGAATCTCCGAGTTCGCGTACTCCGCGCCAGTGGGGGTAATCGCAGCATCGCCTTCGTTCACAATCAGGAAGCCCAGGAGTTGCGCCGCATCCACAATGGGCAGCAGGTCATCCACATCGAACGCAAGATCGTCGGCCAGCCGGTAGATGTCGTCCTTGCCGTTGTGATCTAGCAGCAGTTCCAGCAATCCGGCGATGCCTCCTGGCCGCGCATGGGGCAACATCTGGTAGTGCATCAGCCGCTGATCGCGTACCGACCGTCCCGTCGGCGTCTGCGGCAGGGCGGGCGGCTGTGAGTCAGGCTGTGTCAGCACCTTGTAGATGTAGTCCACCAGCTGCGTAAACGCTGTTGTCTTGCGGTCGCGCGGGTGCTGCAGGGACACCTTGAAATCCGTCCGCACATGCCCGGGATTACGTCCGAGCACGATGATGCGATCCGCCAGCAGGACGGCCTCTTCAATGTTGTGCGTCACGATGAAGATGGACTGCGTAGGAATCGTCTTTTTCTGCCACAGCTCTAGTAGTTCACTACGCAGGTTCTCTGCCGTCAGGACGTCCAGCGCGGAGAAGGGCTCATCCATGAACAGCACCTCCGGCTCCACCACCAGGGCCCGGGCGAATCCCACGCGCTGCCGCATTCCGCCGGAGAGCTCCTTCGGATACGCGGCCTGGAAACCATCCAGCCCGACCGTATCCAGAATCTTCATGCTGCGCCGCCGCCGCTCCACCGGCGCCATCCCCTGTGCTTTCAGAGGTGCTTCCACGTTTTCCAGCACCGTCAGCCAGGGGAAAAGGGCAAAGCTCTGGAAAACGATGGATACGTTCACATCTGCCGTGGCAATCGGCTTTTCGTGCCAGTAAACCTCGCCGGCCGAAGGGAGCGAAAGTCCGGTCAGCATCCGCAGCAGAGTCGATTTTCCCGATCCTGAGGGACCAAGGAGCGCAACAATTTCGCCCGCCACCACGGACAGGTCGGTCGGCGAGATCACCTGGATACGGTTCTCGCTGGGCTGAGCGTAATATTTTTCTACACGTTCCGCTCGTATGATTGCAGGTTGCATCGTAGGCTCGTGACACTTAACTCTTCATTTGGAGTGGGCGTCCGGTCGTAACCACCGGTCTGCGCCCAGCGTATCATCAATAGCAACGTACAATCGGGAAGTAGGTTGTTTCTTGAAACACCTCGCTCGACAAAACCTGCACTGTATTGGGGACAACAAGAATGGCTGAAACAACATCCATGGTCGCAACGAAGCCCAGAGTTCTTGTGGCCGATGACGAACAGGTAATCGCCAACACGCTGGCGATTATTCTCAACCAGGCAGGCTTTGAAGCGATGGCAGTATTCAGCGGCGAAAAGGCGATTGAAGCGCTCGACACCTTCCGGCCCGATATGCTCATCAGCGATGTCATCATGACGGGGATGACCGGCATCGAAGCAGCGATCCTTACGCGCGAAAAACTGCCAAAATGCAAGATCTTGCTGTTTTCCGGCCAAGCTGCCACAGCTGATCTGCTCGAAAAAGCGCGTACCCAGGGTCACGAGTTTGAGATTCTCGCCAAACCAGTACACCCTACGGATCTGCTCGCAAAGTTACGCGGCTAGTCCGCCTGAACTTCGACTTGCGGGGGACGCTTCCTATCCTTCACCCGGATGGCAGGCACCCCCGCATAGACGGTCCACGGCTCCAGACTGCGACTCGCCACCGACCCTAGACCTAGCACTGCCCCTTCCCCAACTTGTACCCCCGGTGCCACCGAAGCCCGCGCGCAGATCCACGCATAGGCACCGATCTGCATCGCATACGCGATCAGCGGAAACGACGGGTCGTCATAGTCATGTGTAGCGGCGCACACATAGGCATCCTGCGAAAGGATGGCGTGTGAGCCAAATGTCATGGGTGCCGGGTTGTAGATCTCCGCGCCATCCGCCGCAGTAACCTGGTCGGCGCAGATGAGGTTCCAGGGCGCCCACACCGTTGATTTAGGGTAGAAATGGCAAGCTGGCCCCATCGTTGCGCCGAAGCAACGCAGCAGAAACGATCTCCAGCCATGCAGTGGTCGCGGTGAATAGCGGTAGAAGACCGCCCAGCAGAGATTCCAAAGCAGGCGTCGAAGCCGGTCATGGCGCGAAAACGCCGGGCGCAGATACGGATCGACCGCTGTCTGCTTGGAGATGTGCTCCGCCGCGTTGTAGTGGATTTCCCTTGCCATCAAACTTCCTTGTAAGAACCAGGTGGAAACTCAACGAACAGGATCAGGTCTCATCCATACGCTTACCGCGTGCTCCTACGGTGGTCGCGCTTTCAAACAGCCGGATGATGGCTTTTGCGTTCTCCCGCATATCGTACCGCTCCTGGAAGCAGATCTTGGCGCGACGCCCCATAGCGGCACGCTCTTCGGGAGTCATCGCAATCCAACGCCGCAGCAATTGCTCGGTACCTTCAAGCGTGTCTAGCTCCATCAGGCCGGCGCCGAAGTCGGCAATCTCTTCGGCGATGTTTACCTTGTCCGCCAGCAGCACGGCTCGCCCGCAGCCCAGTGCTTCTGCCACGGCTATCCCGAAGTTTTCCTGGTGCGAGGGCAGAATAAACGCCTCCGAGGCGAAAAACGCACCCCACTTCGCATCCCCCAGCAGCATTCCGGGCCAGTGAACACGGTCTTCCAGGCGACCACGTTGCACGGTTTCTTTCAGTTTTGTGCTCCAGAGTTGCTGGTCCGGCCCTGCCATTACCAGGTGCAGATCTGGATCCAGGCTGGCAACGCGGACAAAGGCGTCGATCAACATGTCGCAACCCTTCTTGCGATGGATACGGCCGAGAAACACCAGAAATCTCTTCCCGTCCACCACAGGACAAGCCTGGTAGAAAGCGCGCATCTGCACTTCGGGATTGCCAGTCGGCCCACTCGCTCCATAAGGCACGACGTAGGAGTTCCAGCGGTGCATGGAAAAGCTCTGCGCTGCCAGACGTTTCTCTGCCTTGGACGTGAACAGGACGCGGTACGCATCGCGCAATACCCGATACTCAAAAGGTATCCAGTAAAGCAGCTTCTTGATGTGTTTCAGCGGGAACGCATGTTTGAAGTACGGGTCCAACATGCCATGCGTGAATACGACATAAGGCGTGTTGCCTGCCAGCGCCCACCAAGCGGCCAGTCCGCAGTACTGCCACAGTCCATTGACGACGACGCCATCAAATCGGTGCCGATTCGCCATCAGCCACGGCAGCAGTTTGGCGTTGAAGCCATATGTCGTTCGGATAGGCCCCAGCGCATGAACCGGGAAGGGAACCACTGCAAGATAAGGGGCATCGGGGGGATCGAGCGTAACCACTTCGCCCGTGTAGCCAATCGGACCATAGCTCAGCAAAACCCGCACGGACTCAGTAGGACCACCTGCCTCCGGATTCAACGTACCGATAATGTGCAGAATGCGCATAGGCGTTAGCGGACCGCAAACACCAGCACGGAGATAATGCCCAGCAGCGTTCCCACTCCACCACCCTTGATGGCGCCCTTCATGGCGTCCGTCGGCAAGAAGATGATGTCATCAGCCTGCAGTACCGGGTCAGGAGCCTTGCCCTGAATCACTTTCTTGATATCGACCTGGACTACCTTCCGCTCTGTCCCGGTCGTGCGGACGATTCGCAAGTCGCTGAACTTCCCTTCAAACCCTGCACCCCCGCCTATGGACGCAAGCTGCATCAGGGTCAGTGGGGAGTTCTGCGTCAGCGGAATAGCCCCCTGGTTCTTGAAAGCCCCCAGCAGATACACCACGCCGACCTTTGATATCAGGATCGTATCTCCCGGAAAGATCGGCACATTGGCCTGGGCACTCTTTTCCGGGTCCGTCCCCAATTCCACCACAATAGGCTGTTCGATTCCCGGTCGCTGGATCGTAATGGTATGGCTCGCCGTCGCGGGCAGTCCACCGGCCAGCGCCAGTACATCGAGCAGGTGCCTGGAGCCGACCACCGGAATCAGGCCATGCATCTCCCCGCTGACGGTGGCAAGCTGATTCGGCGATTCCATCACTTGAATCGTCACTTGCGGGCTCTTGTACATCCCTGCGGACGAAAGTCGCTGCGCGATCAAATCGGCCGCCTGATGCAGAGAAAGGCCAGCGACCTGCACCAGCCCGATCAGGGGAAGTTGCACTGAGCCGTCCAGATCGACGCGCACCGTGGGCACATACTCGATATTCCCATACAGATGGATAGTGATCAGATCACCCGTCGCCAGGTGAACTTCGCGCGCCGTCGGGAACAGCAGGGAAGGATCTGTCGTCGGCACAACGGTCCGGTTGATGGTCGTTCCCGCTCCCAGGGCAGGGCCGCTGAACTGAGCCAGAGCAGGGATGCTGCTCGCAAGCAGAGCAACCAGCACTATGACACTCATCGCGCCGAGTCGGCGGCCATTGGCAACAAAGCGTTGGTAGGTTCTTCGTATCATCGCTTTACTCGCTCTCGCTCTTGCGCTTACGGTCGCTCTTTACCGTCTGCGACTCCCAGCTCTCCGTGTCCACACTGGCGTAGGAATAGCCCGAATAGCCGTAGTAACCGTAGTACTCCGGTGAATTCATGTCCACCGCATTCAGTACGATGCCTGTAATCGGCGCACCGGAGCGTAGCAGCAGGTCGCGTGCACGTCGCACCACGTGTTTGCTGGATTTTCCGTGACGCACCACCATCACCACGGCATCCGCATCGCGTGCCAGGATTACGCCGTCGGTGACGGAAAGGATGGGAGGCGAGTCCAGAACGACGTGGGTGTACACCTCGCCGCAGTGTTTCAGCAGATCCTTCATCGCTTGCGAGCTCAACATCTCCGTGGGGAATGGTGGCACGGGCCCAGCAGGTAAGATGTCCAGGTTTGGAACCTCGGGAATGTTCTGGATTGTCTCAGCCAGCGTCGTCGCGCCAGTCAGCAATGTGGTGAGTCCCACCTTACCGTTCAGGCCGAAGCGGTGATGCACATTGGGGCGCCGCAGGTCGGCGTCAATCAACAGCACCTTGGTATCGCGCTGCGCCAGAATGCACGAGAGGTTACATGAAACCGTGGTCTTGCCCTCAGACGGCGTCGCACTGGTAAACAGAATGTACTTCGGCGGTTTGCCCGCGGTGGAGAGCAGCAGCGAAGTTCGCAACGAACGGAAGGCTTCCGCAAACTGCGACTTCGGCTGCGTCAGCACGCTGATATTGCGTTGCGCCGTCGTAAGATTGCTCGCCTGCTCTGCGGAAGATCGCTTCGACCGCGGCACAATCGCCAGCGACGGCAACTCCGTGATGCTCTCGATCTCGGCGATCGTACGCAGTCCGGTATCCAGGCTCTCCATCCCGAAGGCAACCACAAGACCACCCAGAATGAAGAAGACAAGTGTCGTAATAATGATCGTCGACTGAGGCTTCAGCGTGGGCTGCGATGGTGGTAGAGCCTGGTCGACGATGTCGATCTCAAGCGACTCCAACCCGGATTGAATCCCAGCCGTACGCAAACGCTGCAGCAGGCCCTCGTACAAGGTCCGGTTCGAATCGAATTCGCGCTTCCGAATGGTGTATTGGACTAGGTCGTCGCGCAGTTTGTAGGCGTCAGACTTCTGCGCCTCGAGCGCTGCGTTTGTCTGGTCTTCATTTGCACGGGAGGCCAGGTAAAGCTGCTTGGCTTGCAACAGGAGCCTGTCCTGCTCCATGCCAAGTTCCTTGCTGATCTCGTCGATCTGCGCTTTGACTGCGGTTGCTTTCGGATGGTTCGGTCCAAAGTTGCCGTCCGCCTCCAATTGCGCGTAGTTGGCCTTGGCCAGCGCAAGTTGGCTGCGCAGCAGGTTCAACTCGGCGGGAGTCGTCCCCGGCGTCATATCAATCGAACCTTCAATGCTGTTCGGATCCATGCCCGAAAGCATCCTATATCGTGACTCCGCCAGAATGCGCGCAATCTTCGCCTGCCCCGATGCCTTCGACAGGTCTTCAAGCGATGTGCTGATCTGGTTGTGATTCGGGTCAAAGCCCAGGATACCCAGACGGCGCTCCAGCTCCATCGTCTGCTGTTGCGACACTTCAACCTGCTGCTTCAGGTCTTCCAGTTGTCCGGAGAGCCACTTCGAGATGTTCTGCGAGGAATCGAAGCGTACCTGGTAGCTGCGGTGAATGTACGACGCAATCACCCTATTCACGATGTCGGCAGATAACTTGGCATTCAGCGAGGTGTAGTCAATCTTGATGATGTCCGTCTTCGGAACCAGGACAATATGGAGGTTGCTCTGCAGACGGTGAATTGTGTCCTGCCGTACATTGGCGTCTTCAAGCGATGCGTGAGGGACAGGGACCTTCACCTGGAGGAAGTCAGCATTGTTTGCCAGGTCCATCTCCCGGGCAACGGTCAACATCAGCGTGTCGCTCTGCAGAATAGCAATCTCGGTCAGCATCCGTGAGTTGTTGTCGGCCGTATACCCGGCAACCGCGCTGACTTTGTACTCATTCGATGAGCCCGAACGCACCTGCACACGGCCAGACGCGTCGAAGAGCCTCGGCTGTGTCTCTGCCCGGTAAATACCGTAAGCCAGACCCAGCAGAACAGCCGTAATTAATACCCAGCGGCGTTTACGGAGCGTAATAAACGCTTCGGAGAGGGTCGTATCGGTCGCCGTGGTGCTGAAGCCGGCATTCGTCGTCTCGGAGCCGACCGTGCCGGGCGGTGTCTGCATATTCTGTGAGCCCATCCTCTACAGTCTACGCGACGCCTCCACCCGCAGGAGGTCAAGTCGCTTTATTCTCTGTCAGATACTACCCACACTTTTCTTTCCTGTGCCTGAAACCCGCCAATCTCGGCTATCCTTATCAGGAGGCTTGAACCAACCATCTCTATGAGCAAAAACATCAAAATCGCAGTCATTGGATCAGGTTACGTCGGTCTGGTGGCCGCCGTCTGTTTCGCGGAAATCGGCCATGAAGTCATCTGTGTCGACAACGACGACCGCAAGGTAGCCGCTCTCCAGGGCGGAGATACCCTCATCCATGAGAACTACCTCGCAGAACTTCTGGAACGCTACCGCAATACCAAGGTCCGCTTCACCACCGATTTGGCGGAGGCCACCCAGGAGTGCCAAGCCATCTTCATCGCCGTCGGAACACCCCAGTCCGAAACCGGTGATGCCGACCTCTCCTATGTCGAAGCCGTCGCCTGTGAGATCGCCCGCTCACTCACTTCTTACAAGGTCATCGTTGAGAAGAGCACAGTTCCGGTCTACACCAACGAGTGGATTCGCCGCGCCATCGAGCGCAACGGCGTCGCGACGCAACTCTTCGACGTCGTCTCCAACCCTGAGTTCCTGCGCGAAGGCACAGCCGTCGCCGACTTCCTGCACCCCGACCGCATCGTCGTTGGAGCCGACAACGAGCGAGCCGCCACCGTGTTGGAGGCGATCTACGCCCCCCTCACCGGCGGCGACTACTACAAGCGCACCGACGCCATCGCTGGCATGTGCAGCCCCACTGCCCCGCCCCCGCTTCTGCTCACCTCGACAAAAAGCGCCGAAATCATCAAGCACGCCTCCAATGCCTTCCTGGCCCTCAAAATCTCCTTCATCAACGCCGTCTCCAATCTCTGCGAGGCGACCGACGCCAACGTCGAGCAGGTGGCCAAGGGCATGGGGATGGACGCTCGCATCGGCTCCAAATTTCTGCGTCCCGGAATCGGCTACGGAGGCTCCTGCTTCCCCAAGGACGTCGCCGCCTTCCGTTCCGTCGCAGAGCAGCTTGGCATCGACTTCAGCCTCCTTACCGAGGTCGAAAAAATCAATGCCAGCCAGAAGCGGCGCTTCCTCTCCAAGGTTCGTTCCGCCCTCTGGACGCTGCGCGGCAAAAAGCTCGCCGTCCTCGGCCTCGCCTTCAAGGGTGAGACAGACGACATCCGCGACTCACCCGCCATTGAGTTGGTCCAGATGTTCCTCGCCGAAGGCTGCTCCATCGCCGCCTACGATCCTGCCGCGATGAAGCGAACGGAGGAACTCCTGACCGCCGGCCCCAATCTCCGCTACGCGACCGACGCCTATGACGCCGCCTCCGACGCGGATGCCCTCCTTATCCTCACCGATTGGACGGAGTTCGCCACGCTCGATCTGCCAAAGCTCAACCTGAACCTGCGCTATCCCATCGTCATCGACGGCCGTAACCTCTATGATCCCAACGTCATGGTTGCGCACGGCTTCTCTTATCTCAGCATAGGCCGTCCGGCGGCTCATCCGGTTCGCGAACAAGTTCCCGCGACCCCTGCCGGGGTCTGAAGCACACAGGTCTGACCCCAGCCGCATCACACACGGAACACGCATTACTTAACAAATAAGGAACGAAGAAGGGAAGAGCATGACCTCTGAACGTATTCTTGTCACCGGGGCAGCCGGTTTTCTCGGCTCCCACCTATGTGACAACTTGCTGGCCCAGGGCCACACCGTCGTCGGGATGGACAATCTCTGCACCGGAAACACCGC
>Ga0123336_10002169_pt1 | contig 17277 bp, 16 predicted proteins | sample SSSSmetaG_FD_96466 | JGI IMG/M metagenome (GOLD analysis project Ga0123336, IMG submission 96466) | Glacier valley bacterial and archeal communities from Borup Fiord, Nunavut, Canada, to study Microbial Dark Matter (Phase II) - ​SSSS metaG | ecosystem: Environmental > Aquatic > Freshwater > Ice... | reverse complement strand
CTGCTGCTGGGCCTGCAGCTTCTGCTCGGTGGCCGCGCGCTGCTCGGCGCTCAGGCCCGGCGCCTGCTTCTGGTACGCCTCCACCGCCGTCTTGAAGCCGGCCAGCATGGTCTGGTTCTGCTTTTCCCAGCTGCGGGCCTTGCCCTCGAACGCCCGGCGGGCGTCCTTCATGCCCTGGTAGCCGTCGAGCATCTTATTCGACTCGACGTAGGCAATTTTGCCGGCGATGCTGCCAATCGCCGCCGGGGCCGGGGCCGTCGCAGCATCGGCGGGGGCGCCGGGCCCGGTGGTTTCTGCGGCGCTCGCCGGAGCAGCCGTGGTGTCGGCCGTGTTCAGCTCGGGCGAAGCCAGCACGGCCATCGACTTATCGGTGGCGATGGCCGGGGCCACCGCTTTGTGGCTGAAATGCAAGAAATACAGGCCGGCCACGGCCAGCAGCAGCACGATGTTGATGGTTAGCTGAAGGGAGTTTTTCATTGAAGCAGCGGATGGATAACCATCAAAAGTACACCCCTTTCCGGATTTGGCACTTGGCTACGTCCGGCAGCAGCCGTAACGGCAGTTTCTGAATCGAGTGACATTGACCAGGCCAGCGGGCCGGCGCCCCCGTGCTCAAGTCATCGTTGGCTGGGCCGCGCAAACGGGAAACTACCCGCGGCGAATACACGAACCAAGCGAACACCTGCAATTGCACAAAGCATCACCGTTTCCTTGGCGGCGGCTGCATCTTTGGTCCGGCTTGCTTCAACATTTTATCTGGCGTGACACGTTACGAAAAACTTCTCCTGCTTCTCTTCTTCCTGGCCTTGGCGTTGCAGGTAGCCGGTGTAACTCCAAGTGCCGGGCTGCTATGGCTGAGTATGTGGTTGCCGGGCCTCTCCTATCTACTCGGCGGTCGTTGGCTATTTCCCGACCGGGCGGCCTTTTCTACTTCGTTCTACGTGATAGCAGGGGTTTGTTTTGGCACGTCGCTCATTTCCATACTGTACAGCTTTCGGGTGCAGCGCGACTATTTTTCGCTGTTATTGCCGGTGCTGAACGCACTTTTCTGTGCAGGATTAGGCTTTCATTTACTCACTCAAAAGGGCAATCGAGAGCATCTGCCGGTGCTGCGGGGCCTCTGGCTGCGCTCAGCAATACTCTTTGGCATTGCGGCCCTCTTTGCTTACACTCCCATTGCCTTCACGCCCTACCGCGCGGCTTTACTGGTATTGAATCGGGGCGATGAGGGACTGACAAACAATCTACTGATGCACGATTATGGGTTGGCAGCACGTACTTCTCTGGATGGCAAGGACTGCAACTCGGCAATCGACAACGCCCGGGCGGCCTATGCGTCTGGTAAGCGCTGGCTGGCAGCCGACTCGGTAGTGTCGAAATTCAAAATAAGCGGCTTGTACACTCTTCTCTACGAAGCGTATGATTGCCAGGGCGACGCCGATTTCGCGCAGAAAAGATTTGCCCTGGCCTTAAAATTCTATCGGAAAGGAAATTGGTATCTGGCAAATTCCGACAACCGCCGGGACGGAGATGGAGCGCCGCTGGCGTATTGGGAGGAGGAAAAAGCGTGGTCCATGAAGCAGATGGCGGACTGCTACCTGAAGCTGCGCCAGTTTGAGCAGAGCGACTCCCTTTACATGGAAGCCATCCGGGTGTACAAGAAAATAAAGCCTGTGCCGGACGTGTACCAAGCCCGCTTGGCCGGTGGCTTGGCTAAGTCATTCGCCGCCCAGATGGAGTATGGCGCGTCAACAAAAATTTATCAAGTCATCAATCAATACCTCGCCACCGACACCACCGCGGAAGCTATTGGCGAACTCACGGCAAATAACTTACAAATTTCCTTCAACTATATCCAACAAGACAGCTTGCCGCAGGCCTTGCGCGAACTGCAAGCGTTTTCTTTTTCGCCCTACGATACTGCCCACAACCGTTTCGATGCTGATACCTACCGCGGTATCTGCCTGTATAAAATGGGGAGGTACGGGGAAGCAGACCGGGCCTTACGGAAGCCTTGGGAGTTTTATAAGAACCGGGCCGAACGAAGCTGGGAAGCCTTAGCGGCAACTGAAATACTGTTGGCAAAAAACAGTCTTGCGCGAGGGGCCTATCCCCAAGCCCGTGTGCTGGCAACTGCGGCACTGGCGCGCATAAGGCAAAAGATGGGCGCTGCTAGTTCATCGTATGCTTACTGCTTGAGCGTGGTGGCGGCCCTAAACAAATCCCTCGGCCAGTACGCCCAGGCCGACCAGCAGTTCCGGCAGGCACTGGCCATTATGCGAACCGAGGAGGCAGACGGTACGAGGACGCTGCCCGAATTGCTCGCTCAAATGGCTGAGTTGAACATCGCGCTAGGGCGCGAACAAACCGCCAAAACCCAGACGCAAGAGGCCATGCAACTGCTGCTGGCTGGTGAGCCAGTTAAACTGCCGAGCCAAACCGGTATTTTGGTAACAGCGGCCTACGTTGATTACATAACGGGCAGCTATTCGGCGGCGCAAACCAAATACCGGCAAGTGTTGGCGGTGAACAACAAATTCGGGCAGGCGCAAAGCGCAAATTCGGCCGTTGCCTGGAATGGGTTGGGCATACTTGCCACCACCTTGCGCCAGCCGGCGCGCGCCGACTCTCTCCTGCAGCAAGCCGTTGCCGTACACGAAACGCTGTTTACCAAACGGCATCCGCTAACTGGTCAGGTTTATTTAAACTATGGTCAACTGCGCTTGCGGCAAGGCCGGCTGCCTGAAGCCGCCACGTTTTTCCAACAAGCGCTTGGTATCGCCCAGGCCTTTCTTCCTAACGACCATGATTCATTCGGAGACTTGGCAATGGCCTTCGGCAACCTCGCGCAGCTACAGCGAGAACCTGTGGTCGCCCAAGCCCACTACCAGCGAGCCTTGGATATCTACAACCAAAAGTTTGGCCCCGCACACTGGAAGACGCGACAGGCTCAGCAAAAGATTCGCAACTGATTCGGACCGCTTTTAGCCAACCTGGCCCAACACTGCTCCCAGCCCACCCGCCTCACTCCGGCACGGCAATGTGCAGCAGGGCATCGCCCTGGTTCACCACCGGCATGTGGTTCAGCCCAATCACGTAGCCGCTCACCGGCGACTCCAGCCGCACGGCCTGCTGGCCGTAGGGGTCGGCCACGGAGCCGTAAATCTGGCCCTTTTCCACAAACTGCCCGTTCTCGACATGGGCCCGGAACAGGCCCGCGAACCGCGCCCGCAGCCAGGTGTGCCGCCGGCACACGATGCCCGGCCGGGCCGGGGCGGGCGCCGCCGGCCCCATGCCCAGGTGGTGCAGCACCCGCAGCGTCCCCGCCATCGCTTCCTCAATGCCGGCCTCGTCGAGCCGCAGGCTCTCGCCGGTTTCGTACACGATGATGCGCTTGCCCAGGCCCTGCGCCGCCTCGCGCAGCGAGCCCGGCCGCAGGGCCGCGTGCAGCGTGAACGGCGCCGCAAAGGCCGCCGCCAGGGCGTCCACTTCGGGGTCGACGCCCAGTTGGCAGCGCACCTGCGGGTAGTTGGCCCGCTGGGCGCCGCCGGTGTGGAAATCGATGCCATAGTCAATCAGGGGCATGATTTCGCGCATGAAGCGGTGGGCCACGCGCCCGGCCAGCGACCCGCGCGGAAACCCCGGAAACGAGCGGTTCACGTCCTTGCCGTCGGGCACGTCGCGGCTGAAGTTCAGGAACCCGTAGATGTTGAGAATCGGGATGGCGATGACCGTGCCCCGCAGCGGCACCAGCAGCTCGCGCCGCACCAGCCGCCGAATGGTTTCGATGCCGTTCACCTCGTCGCCGTGCATCCCGCCCATGAGCAGCAGCGTGGGGCCGGGCACGGCGGCGCGCAGCACGTGCACCGGCACGTCAATCACCGTACCCGAAGGCAGCTTGGAAATCACGAGCCGCGTGAGCACCCGCTCGCCGGGCTTGATGGCGAGGCCGTTGAGGTGAATGGAGCGGGCGTCGGGCATAGGCGGGTAGAAAGAACGGCCAACTCCCCTCCTTGTTTAAGGAGGGGACATTCCAGCGCAGCTGGAATTGGGGTGGTGCCCGTCGTCGGAGCCGTTGCACGATGCTTGAACGACCAGCGCCCAAGTCGTTTGGCTGAGTCACTTGCGCACCGTGCAACGACTTCAACGACGGGCACCACCCCCGTTTTTGCTGCGCAAAAACTCCCCTCCTTAAACTAAGAGGGGAGTTTTCGGCTACCGGCCGGTCGGCACGTCCGGCTGTGCGTCCACTGCCTCGCCGGCCCCCGTTTTGGGCTTCGGCTTGCTCTTTTTTTTGCCCGCCAACTCGGTCGTGTACTCGATGATGCGCCCGGCAATGTCCTGCTGCGTGGCTTTCTCGATGCCTTCCAGGCCGGGCGAGGAGTTTACTTCGAGCACCAGCGGGCCGCGCTTGCTTTGCAGCATATCGACACCGGCGATGCCCAGGCCCAGGGCTTTGGTGGCCAGCAGGGCGGCCGCCTTTTCGGCCCGGCTGAGCTTGACCAGGGTGCCCACGCCGCCGCGGTGCAGGTTCGAGCGGAACTCGCCCTCCTTGCCTTGCCGCTTCATGGCGCCCACCACCTCGCCGTCCACCACGAAAGCGCGCAGGTCGGCCCCCTTGCTTTCGGCAATGAACTCCTGCACGATGATGCGGGCCTTGAGGTTGTGGAATGCCTCGATGACTGACTGGGCCGCTTTTTCTGACTCGGCCAGCACCACGCCGAGGCCCTGAGTGCCCTCCAGCAGCTTGATGATGACCGGGGCCCCGCCCACCTGCTGAATCATGGCCGGCACGTCGGCCGAGTGGTTGGTGAAGGCAGTTTTGGGCATTCCCACCCCGGCGCGGCTCAGAATTTGCATCGACCGGAGCTTGTCGCGCGAGCGCACGATGGCCTGACTTTCAATGGCCGTGCGCACCTTCATCATCTCGAACTGCCGCACCACGGCCGTGCCGTAGAACGTGACCGAGGCCCCGATGCGCGGAATAATCGCGTCGAAGCCTTCGAGTCGCTGGCCCTGGTACAGGATACCGGGCTTGCCCTTTTCCAGCACCAGGTTGCACTGCATGTGGTCCACGACCACGGCGGTGTGGCCGCGCGCGGCGGCGGCCTCCACCAGCCGCTGGGTAGAGTACGAGTTAGGTTCCCGCGAAAGGATGGCCAGTTTCATCGGTGGGGTGGCGGGTTGGTGGAGTGGTGGGGTGGTGAAGTGGCGGGCTGGTGAAGTGGTGGGCTAGTGGGGTGGTGGATTGGCGCAAATAACAGCATATTAACCCCGCCAATCCATCAGCCCGCCAGCCCACCTTTCATCGGCGGCGGGCGGCGCGGGCCTGGGCCTTGTGCGAAAGATTGCGCCGGGCCACGTCCACCACGAAGCGGCCCTGGCGCAGCAGGCTGCGGCCCAGCAGCACCGGGTATTTCATGTCGGAGCGGTCGGAAAGCGAGAATTCGGCGTCGAAGTTTTCGCCGTACAGCCGCACCACGGCCCGGATGACGTAGCGCTCCTGCACCTCGCCGTTGGACGAGCGAATGTCGCGCAGGGCAAACTCGCGGAAGGCCAGCGGGCGGCCGTCGGCGCCTTCGTGGCCGGGGTCGAGCAGGTGCACCACCAGCACGGATGCCTGCCCGGCGGCCGTTTCGATGCGGATGTCGGTGCAGTGGATGGCGCTGGTGTAGGCGCCGGTGTCCACCTTGGCCTCGACGCCGGCCAGGGCCAGCACCGGGAAGTCCACCAGCTCGCGGCGGCCCAGCAGGCGTTTGGAAGGGCGGGTAACCGTCGTCATGCGGCAAGGAAGGCTAAAGGGCCGGGCGGAAGGGTTTCGAGGCAAACGTAAAGCGCCGGACTTTGGCTACCGCGCCGCCGCCGGCTGCCACACTGGCGCCGGCGGCGGCGCCATCGCGGGCGCCACAAACGGCCCGGTGTTGGAGTCGGACACGAGGTAGAGCGGCCGCTGGCGCACGTTGGCCGACAGCCGCGAAATGTACTCGCCGATGATGCCCACGGCAATGAGCTGCACTCCGCCCAGGAACAGGATGCTGACCATGAGCGAGGCCCAGCCCGGCTCGTAGTCGTGGGTCACGAAGCGCGAATAGAGCGTGTAGAGCACCACCAGAAAGGCCACGCCCGATACCACGAACCCGCTCACGGTGGCCGCCTTTAGGGGCGCGTCGGAGAAGGCCGTGATGCCGTCGAGGGCCAGGCGCAGCATTTTCGAGTACGTGTAGCCGGTTTCGCCGCCCGCCCGCTCGGCCCGGTCGTACTCCACGAAGGTCTGGCGGTAGCCAATCCACGAAATCTGGCCCCGCAGGAACTTGTTCTGCTCGGGCATCCGCTTCAGTCCCTCCACCACCTTGCGCGAGATGATGCGGAAGTCGCCGGTATCGACGGGGATGGAAATGTGGGTGATGCGGGCCAGCAGGCGGTAGAAGAGGCGGGCGGTGAACTTCTTGGCCACGCTCTCGCCCTGGCGCGAGCGCCGCTTAGCGTACACCACCTCGTAGCCCTCATGCAGCTTTTGGTACAGTTTGGGAATCAACTCGGGCGGGTCCTGCAGGTCGGCGTCGATGATGACCACGGCGGCGCCGGCCGCCGCGTCGAGGCCGGCCGTGACGGCAATCTGGTGGCCGAAGTTGCGGCTTAGGTCGATGTAGCGCACCCGCCCGTCACGGGCGGCCAGGGCCAGCAGCAGGGCCAGGGAGTTGTCGCGCGAGCCGTCGTTGACGAAAATCAGCTCGTGGCGGCCGGGCAGGCCGGCCAGCACCCGGCCCAGGCGCTCGTGCAGCGCGCCGATGTTGGCCGCTTCGTTGTAGATGGGGATGACAACCGAGAGGTCCACGGGCGTAGGCGGAAGGGATGGAACGCCGCGGCCCGTCGGGCCGCGCACGGGCAAAAGTAGGGTTCACTGCCCAACGCGGGGCCGCGGCCGGAATTGCCGCCTGGCCGCCGGGCCTACCTTTGCGGCCTCACCTTTCGCCGCGCCGTGCCCGCTCCTGCCCTCCGCTTGCCTTTGCTGCTGCTGCGCCCCCGCGCCCTGGGCTGGCTCTACGCCGCCCTCACCGTGCTCGTCACGGCCCAGCACTACCTCAAAGGCTCCTACAACAACTACCTGATTTTCGTCCAGCCGTTCTTCAATCTGCTGGCCGAGAAAAACCTCTACCTTGAATACCCGCAGCTGTACCAGGACACCTACAAGTACAGCCCCACGTTTGCCCTGTGCATGGGCCCGCTGGCCGTGCTGCCCATCTGGCTGGGCCTGTTGCTGTGGAACGCACTGAACAACGCCGTGTTCTACTTCGCCGCCCGGCGCCTGTTTCCGGGCGATGCCCGCCGGCAGGCCACCTTCCTGCTGCTGGTGCTGATTGACGTGCTCACCTCGCTGCACAACGCCCAGGCCAACTGCCTGCTCACGGGCCTGATGCTGTGGACCTACATCCACCTCGAAAACCGCCGGGCCGGGTGGGCCGGCCTGTGCCTGGCGCTGGCCGCGTTCATCAAGGTGTACGGCATCGCCATCGGGCTGCTGTTCCTGTTCTACCCCGGCTTCTGGCGCAACGCGCTATGGGCGGCGGCCTGGCTGGCGGCCCTGGCGCTGGCGCCGCTGGCGGTGCTCTCATGGCCGGCGTTTGGCTTGATTTATCGGGGCTGGTTCGACATCGTGCGCGCGTCGGCCACCGGCATTCAGCTCTCGCTGATGGGGGTGCTGCAAAGCTGGTTCGGCTTCCCGCTGCGGCTGAAGGGCGCGGTGCAGGCGCTGGGGCTGGCGGTGCTGCTGCTGCCCGCGCTCCACCGCCGGGCCTGGGCCGACGCCGGCTTCCGCCGCCGCTACGTGGCTTCGCTGCTCGTCTTCGTGGTGGTCTTCAACCAAATGGCCGAGTCGCCCACGTTCATCATCGCCGTGGCCGGCTTCATGCTCTGGTTCATCGACTACCGCCACACCACGCCGCTGGCCTGGCCGCTGTTCGGGCTGGTGTTCGTCTTCACCACTTTGTCGGCCACCGACCTGCTGCCATCCGCCATCCGCGAAGCGTACTTCGACGTGTACAAGCTCAAGGCCGTGCCCATGATTCTGGCCTGGGCGCTCATCCATGCGCAATTACTGTTCTACCGCCGGGCCGAGGAGGACGGGGTTGAAGCGGCCGCGCTCACGGACCAAGAGGCGCCGCAGGCCCGGCCGGGCGCGGCCTGACCTGCTACCCGGCAAGAGACTGAACAGGCCTACGCCGGGCGGTCCGGCTGCGCGCGCAGCAGCCGCTCGTACTCGCGCTGGGTGCGCTGCCCGCGGCCGAAGCCGCCGTAGGCCCCCACGCCGCTCAGTACCATACCCACGCCCCGGAACAGCGAAGTCCACACCGGCCAGGGCAGGAAGTCGCACTCGTTGGGGTTCAGCGCCCACAGGGCCCACAGGCCAGCATTCACCAGTAACTCCAACTTTCAGTTGGAGCGCCGTCCGCGCCATCGTTCAACGACTCTCCAACTAAAAGTTGGAGTTACAGCGCTGGCTCGCCCACGCTTTCCACGCGCGCGGCTACCTGCTGCATCAGCCAGAGCGGGGTGCTGGTGGCCCCGCAAATGCCCACCGACTGCGCGCCGGCCAGCCAGGCTTCGTCCACTTCGGTTTCGTTTTCGATGAAGTAGCTGCGCGGGTTCACCGCATTCACCACCGAGAACAGGGCCTTGCCGTTCGAGCTTTTGCGGCCGCTCACGAAGAGCACCACGTCGTGTTCGGCGGCAAACTGGGCCAGGGCCGGCTCGCGGTTGCTCACCTGCCGGCAGATGCTGTCGTTGGCGTCGAAGCTTTGCAGGTCGCCGCCCGCGGCGGCAATGCGGGCTTCCATCAGGGCCTTCATCTTGTAAAAGCCGGCCGTGCTTTTGGTGGTTTGGCTGAACAGCGTAACGGGCCGGGCGAAGTCAATCTGGTCGAGGTCGGCCTCCGTCATCACGATGATGGCGCGGTTGCCGGTCTGGCCCGCGAGGCCAGCTACTTCGGCGTGGCCGGGCTGGCCGTAAATCACAATCTGCCCGTGCTGGCGCACACTCGCGTCGAAGGCGTGCTTCACGCGGTTTTGCAGCTTGAGCACCACCGGGCAGCTGGCGTCAATCAGCTCCAGGTTGTTTTCGAGGGCCAGCTGGTAAGTTTCCGGCGGCTCGCCGTGGGCCCGGATGAGGACTTTGGTGTCGCGCAGCCCGGCCAGCTGCTCGCGGTCGATGATGCGCAGGCCCCGCTGGTGCAGGCGCTCCACTTCCATGCGGTTGTGCACGATGTCGCCCAGGCAGTACAGCTGCTGGCCCTGGGCCAGCTCGTCCTCGGCCATCTGAATGGCGAACTCCACGCCGAAGCAGTAGCCGGAATTTTTATCAATTATAACCTTCATTCTCCTTGCCTAACACCGCGCGGCGGCGAGGGGTTCGCCAAGGCAAAGGTACGGCCGATGCCCAGGGCTCAAGCTTCCTACCCCGCCGCAAACAGCGCCGACGACACCCGGTCGAGCACGAAATCGACCTGCTCGGAAATCGTGATGTGGGTGGTGTCGAGCAGCACGGCGTCAGCGGCGCGGCGCAGGGGGCTTTCGGCGCGGGTCGAGTCGAGGTGGTCGCGCTTGCGCAGGTTCTCCACGATGTCCTCCAGGGGCACGTCTTCGCCCTTGCCGGCCAGCTCGTCCTGCCGCCGCCGGGCGCGGAGCACGATTTCGGCGGTCATGAAAATCTTCACCTCGGCGTCCGGAAACACGGTGGTGCCAATGTCGCGGCCATCCATCACCACGCCGCGCTTGCGGCCCATGCGCTGCTGCTGGGCCACCATCGCGTGGCGCACCATCGGGATGACCGACACCTCGCTCACCAGGTTCGAGATGCGCATGTGGCGGATGTCGTCCTCGCGGTTCACGCCGTTCAGAAACAGCTCGTTACGGCTCGTGCGCCGGTTCCGCCGGAAGCTGATGCTGATGGCTTGCAGCACCTCGCCGATGCGGAGCAAATCCTCAAATCCGATGCCCGCTTCGAGCAGGTGCAGGGTCACGCCGCGGTACATGGCCCCGGTATCGACGTAGGCGTAGTGCAGGATGGCGGCCACGGCTTTCGCGGTGGTGCTTTTGCCGCACGAGGAGTAGCCGTCAATGGCGATAACGAGTTGTTTCATAACGGCGCGAACGGCCAACGGCCCCGCAAGATTACGAAATCCAGCCCTTACGCGGGGCAACCGCGGCCTTCAGCCGGCCCGGCACGGAAGCAAAGAAAGCCGCCACCGACGCGCTTTCTCCCTCATTCAGCTGGGCATCGACCAAGTGAAACGGGTTGAAAAAAAACCGGCCGGCCAGCCCCACGCCCGTGGTGCCGTCGCGCCCCGTGCCCCACTCGCCCCGGTACGCCTGCACTAGGCACTGCCCCAGAAAGCACCCCAGCGCCAGCACGACGCCCGGCCGCTCGGCCACGCCCAGCTGCCCGCGCTGGGCCTGAATAAAATTGGCCAGATGGGCCGCGCCCTCGGCGTCGAAGGCTTTCAGCTTGAGCTGCTGCCGCACCTGCTCGGCGGCGGCGTTGATGGCATCGAGGGGAGTGGCCTCACTCACGGCTTGGGGAGATTGGTGGTTGCGCGGGCCGCGTATTGGGTCAGCACGTTCAGAATGGTTTCGGGGGTGCAGCTGGACGCGCTCAGGTAGCGCACCGAGGCGCTGAGCGCGGCATCGTCGGCAACGGTGGCCCTGAGGAGGTCACAGGCGCTGCGGGTTTCGGGCTGCAAGGTTTGCAAAGCCGGAGTGCCGGGGCGCCGCAGCAGGAACACGGTCATCTCCTGCTCCTTGAACTGGCCCGAGTTCTTGTCCAGCATGGCGCCGGTGGCGGCCCCCACCACCGCCCCGGCCAGCCCGTTGCGCAGTCCCGACACGCCCCACAGGGCGGTTTTCGACCCGTTCGTTGAGCCATATACCTCCATTGGCCCCCGCAGTTGGTATAGCTCCAGCCGGCCAGCCGGCCGGCACACCTGCACCATCGCGCTGGGGTAGCGCGAAACGACTTCGTTCACGACCACGTCGATGTTGCGCAACACCACGAACGAGTCGGTCGCCACCACGAAGTTCTTCACTTCAACGGCGGCGTATTTTTTTATGCGCGCCGTGTCGGCGCTTTTCACCAGCAGCTCGTTGTCGCTCACCAGGCACAGCTGGCCGGTGCGCACAATGCCGTCCGCCAAGCGATAATGGCCGACCCGGAACACCCGCGGCGTGGGCTTGGCCGCCGCGGCCGCCGACACCGCCAAGACTGTTATCAGCAGCGTCCGCCCCGCCGTTTCGAATAATTTACTGCGTTTCATGGCCAACCTTTAGCAGTTGTGCGTGGGGCACGGAATGCGCCCGCCCGGCTTAGAGTGGTGCTTGTACCAGCGGGTTTTTTTCTGCTGCGATGTGCGGCGGACGCAGCCGCCCTGGGCCAGCAGCAGCGGCAATAGGAGCAGCAAAAGGACAAGTTTCTGTTTCACCGGCGGCGGTTTTTTGTCAAATATAAGGTTCTTTGCCCCCGCAAAACCGGCACCCGGCCGGCTTTATTGCGCCAACAGCCCTGCCCATGCCCGCCGATTTTTCGCTGCTTGCCAACGTCGTCAACCTGTTCGACCGCTCCGTGCGGCCGGCCACCATCCGGGTCGAGCACGGCCGGGTGGCCGCCGTCACGCCCACCGGCGCCGCTGAGCCCGACGACGCCCTGCCCTACGCCCTGCCCGGCTTTGTGGACGCCCACGTGCACGTGGAAAGCTCGCTGCTGGTGCCCACCGAATTTGCCCGCCTGGCCGTGGCGCACGGCACCGTGGCCACGGTGAGCGACCCGCACGAAATCGGCAACGTGCTCGGCGTGGCCGGCGTGGAGTACATGCTGGCCAACGCCGCGCACTCGCCGTTCAAGTTCTGCTTCGGGGCGCCCAGCTGCGTACCGGCCACGCCGTTCGAGACGGCCGGGGCCGAAATCACAGCCGCCGACATCGCCGAGCTGTTCAAAAATCCCCGCATCGGCTACCTGGCCGAGATGATGAACTGGCCCGGCGTGCTGCACCGCGACGCCGACGTGATGGCCAAAATTGCCCTGGCCCACGCCGCCGGCCGGCCCGTGGACGGCCACGCCCCCGGCCTGCGCGGGGCCGATGCCGCCCACTACGCCAGCGCCGGCATCAGCACCGACCACGAGTGCTTCACGGCCGCCGAAGCCCGCGACAAGCTCGCCGCCGGCATGAAAATCCTCATCCGCGAAGGCTCGGCCGCCCGCAACTTCGACGCCCTCATCGAGCTACTGCCCGAGCACCCCGCGCAGCTCATGTTTTGCTCCGACGACAAGCACCCCGACACCCTGGTGCTCGGCCACATCAACCAGCTGGTGCAGCGTGCGGTGGCGTTGGGCCACGACGTGTTCGACGTGCTGCAAGTCGCCTGCCTCAACCCCGTGCAGCACTACCGCCTGCCCGTGGGCCTGCTCCGTGCGGGCGACCCGGCCGACTTCATCGTGGTGAATAACCTGGAAGGTCTTCAGGTGCAGCAAACTTACCTTGACGGTGAATTGGTGGCGGAAAACGGCGTTTCACGACTGCCTGCCGTGCCGGTGGCGGTGGTGAATAACTTTCATGCACAGCCGGTGGCAGCTGCCGATTTTCGCGTTCCCGCGCCCCAAGTTCAACCCCAAACACTGGACCCGCTGCGGGCTGAAGCCCGCGCCACTACCATGCGCGTCATTCAGTGCTTCGACGGCCAGCTCATCACCGCCCGCGTGGACGTGCCGGCCACCATCGATAATGGCCTTATAGTGCCCGCCGTGGCCGATGACGTACTCAAGCTCGCCGTCGTTAACCGCTACCAGCCAGGTGTGCCGCCGTCGGTGGCCTTCATCCGCGGCTTCGGCCTGCGGCACGGCGCGCTGGCCAGCAGCGTGGGCCACGACTCGCACAACATCACCGCCGTGGGCTGCGACGACGCCAGCCTGGCCCGCGCCGTGAACCTGGTCATCGCGGCCAAAGGCGGCCTGGCCGCGGTGGGCGCCGACGGCCGGGAAATCCTGCTGCCGCTGCCCGTGGCCGGCCTCATGTCGGACCAGCCCGGCCCCGAAGTAGCCGCCGCCTACGCCGCCGTCGATGCGCTGGCCAAGCAGCTGGGCTCGCCGCTGAACGCGCCGTTCATGACGCTTTCCTTCATGGCCCTGCTGGTGATTCCCGACCTGAAATTGAGCGACCAAGGCCTGTTCGACGGCCAGCAGTTTGCGTTCGTGGACGCCGTCGCGCAAGGTTCCGCGGAGTGAAAAAGAAAGTCTCGCAAAATTTGGCCCACATCAACTTTGCGAAACTTTCTTTTTCACTTCGCGAAACCCTGCGCGAAATTTTTAAGGCGCCGGCCGCGTAGTAGGCCCAATCGCTACTTCCTACGCCGTTGCCGCAGCTCCCGCTTACCTTCCTCGCCCTGGCCCTGCTGGCCGCGCCCGCCGCGGCCCAGAAGTACCGCCTCGCCGCCGGCCTGCGCAGCGACGGCACCAACTACGGCCTCACCGTGCAGCAGGTGTTTCTGCCCAAGGCCACCCTGGAGGGCCTGGCCGTGGCCGCCCCGCGCGAGTGGAGCGCCACCGTGCTGGCCGAGCGCCACTTCGGCATCCTCGGCCCCAGCCTCAACTACTACGTGGGCGCCGGGGGCCACGCCGGCCGCCACCGCGACGACGGCCCGTTCGGCGGCTTCGACCTCATCATCGGCGCCGAATACAAGATTGCCCTGCTGCCCTTCGTGCTGTCGCTCGATTTCAAGCCCACGCTGGAATACGGCTCGGCCGACTGGGCGCGGTTCCCGGCAGGCTTCTCGGTGCGCTACATCATCATCAGAAAGAAAAAGAACGGGATTTTCCGGGTGTTCGATTAGGGCTTCGCCCCCGTTCAAACTTCCAGTGGGCTGGCTTCTTATTCGCGGGGCTTAAAAACCCGTCCGCAAACCGTTTGCAGCGCACCGGGTTACAGAGGTGCGGCCGGGAATGCGGCGCCCGTTGGGCGGCTCGTAAAAAACCACCGCGCACGAATGGGAAAAATCTTACTGGACTGGACAGTTCTTTACGACCGGGCCGAAGCGCAGTGGCACTCGCTGCAGGCTTCGCGGTTCACGAGCAACATCGTGGTGGTGTTTTTTCTCTGCGGCATCGTTACCAGCCTGCTGTCTTACCACCACCTGATAGCCTTCCGCGCCGGGCGGTTCTTTGCCGTCGAGTTGGCATTCGGCGTCTTGCTGATTGCCGAAGTCATCGGCCTGGTTTTCACCCTCTCGCATTCCGTGGCCGACTCCGTCGGCAAGCAGTTCGAAATCGTCTCCCTGATTCTGCTGCGCAACTCGTTCAAGGAAATGGGGCACCTGCCCGTGGAAACCACCTGGAACGAAACCACCCTGCCGGCCCTGCTGCCGCTGCTGGCCGACGCGCTCGGCGCCGTGGTCGTTTTCCTCATCACAGGCCTGTTCTACCGCGCCCAGAAGCACGTGCGCATCACCAACAGCGCCGAGGAGCAGCGTAATTTCATCGGGCTCAAAAAAATGGTGGCCACCGCGCTGCTGCTGGTTTTTTTGCTGCTGGCCCTCTACGAGTTACTCGACATATTTCGCACCGGTCATTTTCACAACCTGTTCAGCGTCTATTACAACATTCTGATTTTTACCGACATTCTTATCCTCATCATCTCCCTGCGCTACAGCAACCTGTACCTGCACCTGTTTCGCTACTCCTCGTTTGCCCTGGCCACCGTCATCATTCGGCTCTCGCTGTCGGCTCCCAAGTATTTCAACGTGCTGCTGAGCGTAGCGGCCGGGCTCTTCGTGCTGCTTGTGGCCAACGTGTACAACCTGCTGAACAAAAGCAAGAACCCCGAGCCAGTGGCGTAACTCCTTCGGCTCGGGTGGTGGGTACGCCGCGGAGTAACTCAAAAAAAGCCCCGCTCACGGCGGGGCCTTGTCGAAATTCTACTGCTTCGACGGCGCTTCGGCCGCTACTGAAACCGCTTGACCAGGAGCTTCTGCATCTTTTCCTCCGTCAGGGGCTTGGTGAGATACTCCACGTTGGAAAACTGGGCCACCCGGGCGGTATCGGCGCCGTGCATGGATGTGGTGAGCACGGCCATCACGGTCTTGTCCTGCACAAGCTGGGGCAGGGCGCTGTACAGCTCCAGGAACTCGAAACCAGACACGCCGGGCATTTTCAGGTCCACGAACACGAGGTCGGGCGCGACGGGCTGGGCGCCATCCGGGCCGCCCCAAATCTGCTCAAACGCTTCGTCGGCCCGCGAGAAGGTGCTTACCTGCTCGGCCAGGGCCAGGCGGTTCAGCAGCCGGTTGTTCAGAAAGCTGGTCGTTTCGTTGTCATCAACGAGGACGATATGGTTCAGATTTGCAGACATGGGGTAGAAATGAGTACTAGCTTCTACGAAGATAGCCGTTGGCCTTCGTTCCCGCAACAGCCCAGCTTGGCCCGGTTTAGTCCAGCCAGCCTTGAGCCCGCATCCAGTCGTCGTTGTAGATTTTACCCAGGTACCGGGTGCCGTGGTCGGGCAGCATTACCACCATCGTGTCGTCCTCTTTGAGGTGTTCGCGGGCGTACTCCAGGGCCCCAAACACCGCCGAGCCGCACGACCAGCCCACGAACAGCCCTTCCTCCCTGGCCAGCCGGCGCGTCATCACGGCCGCGTCCTGGTCGGTTACTTTGATGAACAGGTCAATTTGGTTGAAGTCCACGTTTTTCGGCAGGATGTCTTCGCCGATGCCCTCCGTTTTGTAGGGATAAATCTCATCTTTATCGAAGATGCCGGTTTCCTTGTATTTCTTGAATACCGAGCCGTAGGTGTCGAGCCCGAGCGTAACGATGGCGGGGTTCTGCTCCTTCAAATACTTGCTCACGCCGCAGATGGTGCCGCCCGTGCCCACGCCGGCCGCCCAGTGGGTGATGCGCCCGTCGGTGCCGTTCCAGATTTCGGGGCCCGTGGTCTCGTAGTGCGCGGCGGTGTTCGAGAGGTTGTCGTACTGATTGGGATAGAAGGAGTTGGGCGTTTCGGCGTTCAGGCGGCGGGCCACCGAGTAGTAGCTGCGGGGGTCTTCGGGGGCCACGTCGACGGGGCACACCACCACCTGGGCGCCCACGGCGCGCAGAATGTCCTGCTTTTCCTTGCTCTGCTTGTCGCTCATCACGAAGATGGACTGGTAGCCTTTGGCAATGGCGGCCAGCGCCAGACCCATGCCGGTGTTGCCGCTCGTGCCTTCAATGATGGTGCCGCCGGGCTTCAGCAGGCCGGCCTTTTCGGCGTCCTCCACCATGCGGATGGCCATGCGGTCCTTCACCGAGTTGCCGGGGTTGAAATACTCGACCTTGGCCAGCACCGTGCCCTTGATGCCGGCCGTGACGCGGTTGAGCCGCACGAGCGGCGTGTGGCCGACGGCCTCAATAACGTGGTTGAAATACATGCAAAAATGTTGGGTGGGAAATTCTCGAATGGGCCGCAAAGGTAGGAATTTCGGCGGCGGGGCGCGCCAAAACCGGAGTTTCGCGGCACCCGCCCTACTTTTGCGGGCCGGCCGCCCGTGCGGGCCGCCGCCTCGCTTCCCCACTTCCCAACTACACCCAAGAATGAGCGTTCTGGTCAACAAAGATTCCAAGGTCATCGTGCAGGGCTTCACCGGCTCCGAAGGCTCGTTCCACGCCCAGCAGATGATGGACTACGGCACCCAGGTGGTGGGCGGCGTCACGCCCGGTAAGGGCGGCACCGAGCACCTCGGCCGGCCTGTGTTCAACACCGTGGCCGACGCCGTGGCCCAGGCCGGCGCCGACACCAGCATCATCTTCGTACCCCCGGCCTTTGCCGCCGACGCCATCATGGAAGCCGCTGATGCTGGCATCAAGGTCATCATCACCATCACCGAAGGCATCCCAACCAAGGACATGATTGCCGTGAAGCACTACCTGGCCGAGCGCCCCAACGTGACCATGATTGGGCCAAACTGCCCCGGCGTGATGACGGCCGGCGAGTGCAAGGTGGGCATCATGCCCGGCTTCATCTTCACCAAAGGCAAAATCGGCATCGTCAGCAAGTCGGGCACCCTGACGTACGAAGCGGTGGACCAGCTCACCAAGGCCGGCCTGGGCCAGACCACGGCCATCGGCATCGGCGGCGACCCCATCATCGGCACCACCACCAAGCAGGCGGTGGAGCTGCTCATGAACGACCCCGAAACCGAAGGCATCGTCATGATTGGCGAAATCGGCGGCGGCATGGAAGCCGAAGCCGCCCGCTGGATTCGG
>Ga0123336_10002168_pt1 | contig 17278 bp, 10 predicted proteins | sample SSSSmetaG_FD_96466 | JGI IMG/M metagenome (GOLD analysis project Ga0123336, IMG submission 96466) | Glacier valley bacterial and archeal communities from Borup Fiord, Nunavut, Canada, to study Microbial Dark Matter (Phase II) - ​SSSS metaG | ecosystem: Environmental > Aquatic > Freshwater > Ice... | reverse complement strand
CTGAGACTGTGTACCCCAGGGTCTCTCGTCGCCGGCAACCGCGCCAAAATGAGACCCAAACAAATCCGCTAGCCCGAAATCTTTTCGGGCATCTCCCATTTCCGTAAATAGACTGGTGACGCCCGTGGCGATTACCGAACCACCTTTCGCAGCAAATGCCCGGACCGAGGCGCACTGCGCATCGGACATCACCGCCAGATTTGGCAGGATCAGAACTTTCAGATTCGCGCTTTCTCTCTCCACATCATCAATGTGAACCGGAATATAAGGAATCCGCGCCCGGATCAATGCCTGCGTGAACCCCCGGTACGGAGCGTCCACCAGGTCGGCTGCATTCTCATGACCGTAGAAATCGGTATTTCGCTGGGACCAGACAAGCCCCACGTTGGCCACCGGCTTACGGTTGATAAGGTATTGCTCGTTGGCGGCATACCACTTCATTTCCGGTTCCGCCGTCCGGTACATGCGCCGGTCGTCATGATAGGCGCCAATGTGATGCCACCACGGCTGGATGCCTCCGGCAAAGCCCTCGATCATCCACATACGGGCTTCCACCGCCGGCTTGCTCGCGACACGGAAAGAGTTGCGACCTACCTGATACATGGCCATACTTTCCGGGGCCAGCTTGTCCCAGCCCAGGATGCCGTGGACCAACTTGCCGGTATCGGCATTCTCCTCAAAGCCGGAGACGCCTCGCGCCTGGTGATCCAGAAACACCATTTCCGCGCGGCCGAAAATTGCTTTACAGTCTCGAAAAGCACGGCTCTGGCTGGTGATGGAACCGCTGTTCATTCCGAACCACAAACAGTTGGCCCCGCCCGCCGCCTTCGTGGCCCGGTTATTCAAATCCCAAATTTCAATGCGGCGGGCGTAATTCCAATCGATCCAGCGCCGGTATACCGTGCTGTTCCAATCCTGCTTACGCGGAAGCGCCTCTCCCGCCTTGTCCTTGAACTTGCGTGCACAGTTATCGCAGTAACAAATGCTGTCACGGCCCAACCCACTCCAGCTATTGTCGGCGAACCCTTCAGGGTGGGTGCGCTCGATAATCTCTTGCAGTACCGCGGGTAAGTAATCGTCGTAATACAAACTGTTCACGCAGGTAATGTACTTATCGGCGGCACGGTAGGGCTGGCCCTCAATATCGCGCGCAAACCAATCGGGGTGCGCCTGAAAGAAGTCCGGCGACGTGCGGTTTGAATCCATACGCGCAATCACGACCAGACCATCCGCGTGAGCGGCCTTGGCCAAATCACCATAAAGGTCCCTGCTGCCCAGGAATTCAGCGCGATGTTGCAACGGAAATTTACTGGGGTAGTAGGCAACTATACCGCCCGCGTTCAGGATCACCCCTTGCACCGCGGTTCGCTTCCAAAATTCCCGCCACCACGGGATATCGTACTGCTCGGGGTCCTTCTCCGTGATGTTGGTTTGGCCCCATCGGACGGTCCGCCGGTACCACGGTTCGCTATTGGGCGCATGTTCGGTTTGAGCGGCTAGCAATGCCGCCACATTGGCTGAAAGGAAAGTTCGTCGGGTAGCCATCAGAAAATGTATTTCACTGCAAGTTGAATGTTACGGTTTCCGCTCTTCCGTGTCACTAAGCCAAAACTTCCGCTGGTAGGGTTGGCGTTAGCGTCACTCCAATTCGGATGGTTGAAGACGTTAAAAAACTCGAAGCGGAGTTGTAGCAGTTGGGATTCAAAAGTGGGGAAGTTCTTGCGAAGCGCGCCGTCCACGTTCCAGAACCCCGGGTTGCGCAGGCTATTGCGCTCTTGGACGCCAAAGGTCCCAGCTGCCGGCGCAGCAAAGGCATTCTTGTTGAACCATACGGCGGAATCGGTAAAGTCGGAAACCTTGATAGAAGAATCGCGGGTCTGATTCCAGAATTGATTGCCACTGCCGGCGCCGACGCCTGCGTAATCCACGTTGTTTCGAATGGAGAAAGGTGTTCCCGATTGCGCCTGGAAAACACCGGAGAACTGCCAGTTGCCGAGCAGACGGCTTGTCAGGGAAGAGTTGCCCTTCCACCACGGGACATCGTAAATAGTGTTTAGGATGAAGACGTGAGTACGGTCAAAATCCGATCGGCCCCAATACGCTTTGTCACTATAGTTATTCGGAAGCACGTCGGTCAGAGAAGAAGAATTGTCCTCTGAGCGGGACAGCGTATACGCAATGCCGAAATGCAAGTTAGTGGCGAAGCGTCGTTCGATACTCACCTGCAATCCACCATAGGTGGACAGCCCGGAATTTTCCGCGAGTCCCACGATACCGAGACCCGGGTATGGCCGCAGTGCATTTGCGTTAACGCCTGAGTTCGCTTGAATGGTACCCGGTAACAGCTGATTGATGTTTCGTTTGCGCTGGTTGTGAATGCCTCGGCGGCCAACGTAGCCCACCTCAACCGACGTGCCCCAGCCGACATCGCGTTGAAACGTGAAGTTCCAATTCCAAGCGGTTGGAACCTTGAATACGGGGTCCTGGCTGGTCAGCGTGAATGGAAACAGGCGGGATGTCGCCCCGCCGGGTTGATCGGCGCTTCCATTGATAACTGTGGTCTGAGGCTGAAAGGGAGCGTTGCCGCCCAGGGCCGTGTCACGGTTTACACCGGTACGATTGGCGAACATACCCAAGCCGGCCCGTAACGCAGTCTTCGGCGTTACGGCATACGCCAACCCTACGCGCGGCTGGAAGACAAGGTAATGCGTCTGCGCGAGGCCGTCCGGCAAGCAATGATAGAGCGAACTGAACTCTCCGGAATGCAGAACGGGGAACCGGTTTCCTTCCGCTGCCGGCACCCTGCAACCGGGAAGCACGATTCCGTTGTAAGGGCTTCCGCTGGTGATGAATCCGCCGCTTCTATCCACCACTGCGGCTTTCGAGGGGTCGTAAAAAGCCGGTAGAAACTCAGCCAGGTTCCCCCATACGCTGTGGTAGGGCGGCCAAATGGAATGGCGCACGCCATATTCCACCGTCAATTTGCGCGATGCTTTCCAGCTGTCTTGAACAAACCAGTCAAGCGAATCCGATACCCAAGGAGTAATCGGCTTCCCACCCAATTCCGAGTAATCCGTGAAAGAGCCAAGGAGGGCATTGCCGATTCCGAAACCGGTCACGGTCCCGTCCAGAAACCGGAAGGCTCCATTCTCATTGACGGTGGCTGGCGCTGAAGCTGTGGTGGATTGAATACGGTCATTCTGGCCTGAGCGCTCCAGCACCACGCCGAACTTGATTGTGTGGGTGCCCAAAATCTTCGTAGTGTTGTTGGCCAGCGTGTAGACTGCTCCAGACCACGAACCTGGGTACGGGCCATTATCGACGCTTGTGAATCCGGTCACCGCTAACGAAGGCAGCTTACCGGCAAATTGTTTCACGCCAGGGTAAATGAGCGGGTAATTGATTCCATACGAAGTTCGTTCGCAAGGAGCGCCGCAGGCGGGGTTGGCTTTGATGGAGCCGAGGCCGTCAGAGCTTGCGGAAAGCGTAAGCTCATTAATCAATGTCGGAGAAAGCGTGCTGGTCAGACTCAGGGCAGCGGTGCGGTTCGGGCGCGACCAAAGTGATTGAAACGTTCCAAGCGTACCTTCAAAAGGACCATCGAAAGTCCAGGGAATGTGAGTGCCGCGAAAACTGACGCGTTCGGTCGCGCTGGCCAGGTAGTCAATTTTAAATGTGTCCTTGCGTGTGTCCGAAAAGTGCGGATCGGTAACAATGTAATTCGCGGTCCCTTGAAGGAACCCTGGGGTGGGAAGCGGGTAAGAGTTCAATAGCGCCTGGCCGTTATGGCTGATTCGGCTTGGGGGAATAATGTTGCCCGGAAATGCTGCTCCTGTGACCGGATCTTTGATCGCAATCACTTTCTTAAAGAACGAATTCGCGGGGTTAAGAAGCTCGCTCAGGTCACCGTTGCGCATGGCGAGAGTAGGTACCGTTCCGGTCACCGTCTGGCCTTCGCGCCTTTTGATCCACTCTTCGGCATAGAAAAAGAACAGCTTGGTATTCCTTCGTTCGGTGACCTTCGGCAGGAACACCGGGCCCCCGATATCCCACCCGTATTGATTGAAGCGGAAGGGGGCGGGACCAGCATATTGGCTCGGCAGCGGGCTCAGATTTCGCGTCCAGGTATTGGCATCGAAGGCGGAGTTTCGCACGTTTTCCACCAGGTCTCCATGAAAGTTGAGCGTTCCGCTCTTCGTAACAAACCGAATTTGCCCACCGGAAGAACGACCGTACTCGGCGTTGTAATTCGCGGTGAGAATCTGGACTTCCTGGACGGTGTCCACATCTTGCGCACCCAGCATGGAACCGGAGGATCGTGTCCGCGTAGCGACCGCCCCGTCCACCATAACAACATATTCATCGGACCGGCTGCCGTTAATGCTGAATCCTCCGTTCGAGACGCTGTCCGGATCGAACGTGCCGATAGATCCACCCGCCACGCCGGGTTTCAGCAGAGCCAGATAAATTGGATTGCGGCCATTCAGTGTCAGGTCTTGTATCTGTTTCGAATCCACCACGCGACCTACTTGCGCCGTCTCGGTTTGCACCAGGTTGCCCGAAGCCTGTACTTCTACCGATTCAGTCACAGTACCCACAGTGAGTGTCAGGTCTATATTCAGCTTCGCGGCGGAATCGAGAACAACTCCGTTTTCAATAGTCTTGCGGAAGCCGGGCATCTCGGCCGTGACGCTATACTTGCCCACTTGCAGATTGGGTATCGCATAGTAGCCGCTCGCGTTCGTGCTGGCGGTTTGCTTGGCGCCATTCCCCTCGTTGACGATGGTGACGGTGGCACCGGAAACGCGTCCTTGCGAGGGATCGGTTACATAACCGGTGATCTGCCCGGTATCGAACTGGGCGTGGAGGCAAAAACAAAATAAGAGCAGCGATGAAACGCGATTCACGCGACGTAGAATAATGACCTTTCTCCCTGGTGTACAACCGTCCGTACGGTTACGAAGATTATATGTCAACGTAGAAGGCAGGAAAAATAATGAAGACGATAATTGCAATTTTGTGTTGCACTCTGCTTTTGTGTGCACAAAGGAAACAAGGCAACCCGCTGGAAGCCTTGCCAAAAGCGATGGAAGTTCTCACGCATTTCGGTGAACGCGCCGATTTCTCGCCTGATAATCAGCGGATCGCGTTCATGTCCAAGAGCTTCGGTGATGCCTTTGTGATCGATTTGAAGACTCGTGCGATCAGGTGTCTTACCTGCAGCGTGCCCGGTGCCGCATTTCTTCGCATCATGCATCTGTCGAACGGCGATTATATTTTGATTGGCCCCGAAAAGTTCAAGGATGTCCATACCAGCCGCCGTGAAGACAATGAGCTGTGGTTCTTGAGCCGGAAGGAAGGGTCGAAACCGGTCAAACTGGAAGCGAAAATGAGTGAGGGCGCCGCTCTGTCGAAGACGAGCCTGAAGATGTCCTTCTCTGAGCTTCCGGCGCAATTTCCTGAAATGCCCAAAGATTACTCCCGCCTGATTGTTGCCGATCTGGATGTATCGGGGGAGATCCCGAAACTAATCAACCGCAAAGTCGTCTACGAGAGCAAGGACGCAAACTGTCGCATTGAGGCACAGGATTTTTACGATAACAACACGAAAATGACATTCACCTGCTATGAACCGAAAGGTTTGGCATCGGCGATGGGTGTTGATCTCAAGACCGGAGCAATCACGAACTTTTCCAAGGCACCGGGTACTTATAACGAATGCGAAGGCATTTTCCCCGATGGAAAATATACCTGTGTGGAGGGTGACCGCCAAATCGACAAGCTTGGCGGAACGCACGGATCCCGGCAGATTGACATTTACAAGCTGAAGCTTGACGGCACGGGCAAGGATTTCGTGCGGTTGACCAACTTTAATGATTACGAAGGTTGGAAAGCATCGAACCCAGTGGTGGCGACGGATGGAAAGCTAATGGCGTTCCAGGTGGCCCATGCCGCGGATGAAGCTGGCGTCGGCTACGGAATTGTTTTATATCACCTGCAGTAAGAGAGCCCGCGGTACACTCTCAGCATGTCAAAACGGATCGCGACAGCTTTTGCGTTTGCTCTTCTCCTTTTCTATGCAGCACGCGCCGATAACGACCGGGTCCGCGAATTGGCGCCAGGGGTTTTCGTATGGCAGGGAGATGCCGGTAAGCGAGAGCCCGCGAATTGCACCTGGGTAATCTTCAAAGACTACGTGCTGGTGATCGACGCAAATTATCCCTGGGGCGCCCGCGAAATTCTGCCCCGCATTCAGGCCAGCACAAAGAAACCGATCCGCTTCGTTTTCGATACCCATTTTCACGGTGACCACAGCTACGGTAATTCCATTTTTGTGGACGCGGGTGCTTCTATTATTTGCTCGGAAGCCTGTGCGGAGGAGTTAAAGACAAAAGGAGCTACCGGCTGGAACAACTGGAAAGATGCGGCGCACCCGCTAACCGGCGCGCGGCTGGAGCCTGCAACGGTTACCTTCGCCGATAGGATGGTGCTGGATGATGGGACACAACGGGTGGAGATAACGCGGGTGGGGCCGGGCCACAGTAAAGGTGACGCCGTCGCATACTTGCCAAAACAGAAAATTTTAGTGACAGGGGATCTATGCGTCACCTGGTCCGCAGGCAATAACGTCGGAGATCCCGACGCGGATCCTGATAATTGGCTGCGGGCACTGGAAAACTTGAGCAGTTGGGATGTGACCACTGTAGTTCCAGGACATGGAACACCGGCTACACGGCTCGCTCTCACTGCGCAGCGCGAGTATCTGGCAGACATGCTGAAACAAGTTCGGGCAGGCAAGCAGGCGGGGAAAACTGCCGATCAGTTGGAAAAGGAAATCGATCTTAGCAGCCATGGAACTTTGGCCGGAAGCGCAACGGGTAACGCCACCGCGATTCGAGCCATTTACAAGCGGCTCGGTACGGGAGGTTAGTCTTGCGTCAACTTGAAAAGGCTGTCCGGCTGGTCTGGTGTAAATCCCGTGCTTCCCAACCTGCTAAAACATGACTCCGCCTCGGCGCTTCTCCATCGTACTTTGCGCATTACCTTTCTGTGTGGCGCAGACCCAGGAATACCCTTCGGCAAGAATTACCAATGGGCTGGTGTCGGTGGAGTTTTACCTGCCGGATCCGGAAAAGGGATCGTACCGCGCGACTCGTTTTGACTGGTCTGGGATCATCCACGAACTGACGTACGCGGGCCATAACTATTTCGGCCAGTGGTACGACAAGCATGACCCGTTGATACACGATTCGATAACCGGACCCGTGAACATTTTCGACAACGCCGGCCCGGCTATTGGATTTGCACAAGCTAAACCGGGGGAAACCTTCGTACGTATCGGGGTGGGGCGCGTGTTGAAGCCTGAGGAAACCGCCTACCGTGAACTGCAGACCTACAAGGTTGTCGACCCTGGCAAGTGGAGTGTGGAGCGCAGGACAGATTCCATTCGCTTTATTCAGGACTTGCCGGATACGATGGCCCACACCGGATACGGGTATCTCTACACTAAAAAAATAGAGTTAAAGCCTGGCAAGCCCCAGATGGTGCTTTCGCAGGAGTTGAAGAACACCGGCACCAAGCCACTCGACACCAACGTTTTCAATCATGGTTTCTTCCAAATCGATAAGGAGCCAGCAGGACCTGGTTTGGTTTGGACGTTTCCCTTTAAATTGAACAGCACGGGAAATTTCGCAGGGATGGCCAAAATTGATGGTTACAGGGTTGAGTACTTGCGTGAATTGCAACCAGGAGAGCGGGTACAAGCTCTGCTGACAGGCTATGCGGCGACTGCGGAAGATCACCGTTTCACTCTGGAGAACAAGAAAACCGGTGCCGGGGTTCGCGTGGCGGGAGACCAACCCATGAGCAAGCTGACCTTCTGGAGCCGGCGCGGTGCTTACTCGCCGGAAGCAACAGTTCATCTGCATATTGCGCCGGGCGACACAGCGAAATGGCGGACCACATACGAGTTCTACACGCGTCCGATTACGGAACGCTAGGTGTACATCCTGGCACTTGCGGACGACATGACCGGGGCGCTCGAAACTGGCGCAAAGTTCAGCGCCGCGGGTATCGAGACCATCGTTTCGGCTAAGCCCGTGGAAATGAATCGCGCCGTTGCCCTCGTGTTGGACACAGAAACGCGTCATTTGGACGCAGGAACCGCGGGGCGGGAAGTTCAGCGGTTCGTAAGGGCTGGCAGTACTCGTGAGCCTCAACTGATTTATAAGAAAACAGATTCCACGCTGCGCGGGAATATTTCGGCCGAATTGCGGGCATTGGCGCAACTCTATCCCGATTGGACTATCGGCTATGCGCCTTCGTATCCGGCACTCGGCCGCACGGTGAAAGCCGGTGACTTGTACGTGCACGGCCGCCCGGTTTCCGAAACGGAGTTTGCTGCGGATGAACTTAATCCGATCGGCAGCAGTTCCATAAGAGCCATGCTCGGCAGAGATTTTGCGTGCACGGTGTTCGATGGGGAGACCGACGCTCACCTGGCCCAATCGGTCCAGGCGATTTTGTCCGATCCAAAGATGCGAATCGCGGTGGGGCCGGCAGGTCTAGCGCAGATGCTTGCGGCCAAGGTGGACGTGCCTCGTAAGAATCCTGCTTGCTTGCCGAGAGTTCGCACGTGTCTGGTGATCAACGGAAGCAGACACAAATCTTCTGTCGCTCAGATGCAAGGTTTTACGGCGGCAGGATGGCAAGTGGTTCACGCGGTCTTAGAGCCCGGTTTAGATGCGGCGCAAGTTGCGCGCGCTAACGGAAGCTTTCTGTTGGCCCAACTGGCTCTTCAGAAACCGGATGCCATATTCGTCATCGGCGGCGATACAGCGTTCGCGGTTGTTCGCGAGCTTGGCTTCCCGAACATGGTCTCGATTGCGGAGGTGGTTCCCGGTGTTCCTGTTACGCACATTGCTGCCGCAGATCTTCGGCAAGCGCTGCCCGGACGGCAAGAAGATCTTATTTTAATTACTAAGGCGGGTGCGTTTGGCGGCCCTGATGTGCTCAGCCGCGTTCACGCACAATTGAGTGGTGATTATGGAAGATGAACCGCTTTACGGAATCACAGTAGGCGACGCCAGCGGCGTTGGACCGGAAATTCTGCTTAAGGCATTTGCAGGTGGAGAACTGCCCTGGCGCTTTATTGCCTTTGGTGACGCGGCAGCGCTGAGGTTTTATAACGAGCTGCTTGGCTATAAGGTCGATTTGCATGCGATCCAGGATTCTTTGGACTATCAGCAGGGTTCTTTGAATGTGATCGATGCAGGCTTGTTGTCAGAGGAAGATGTTACACCGGGAATTCTGAATCGGAAAGCCGGGCACGCTGCCAGAGAGTACGTGGTTACGGCTACGGGCGCGGCCCTAGCCAAACAAATCGCCGCCTTCATCACGCTTCCCATGAATAAGGAAGCCACGTGCCTCTCCGATCCGAAGTTTACGGGCCACACGGAACTGATTGGGGAACTCTGCGGGGTTCAGGATGTAACCATCATGCTGGCTTCGGACGCGTTGATTGTGACTCACGTCAGCACTCACGTTTCCTTGCTGAATGCCATTCGCAACGCGAAGCAACCGCGTATCAGAACTATCATCAAGTTAACTGTCGATGCCGTGCGCCGCCTTATCCCTCACCCGCGGATTGCTGTCGCCGGGCTCAACCCCCATGCCGGAGAGCACGGCCTGTTTGGTAATGAAGAGATTGAAGAAATCATTCCGGCTGTGGAATGGGCGCAGGCGCAAGGGTATCCTGTCGAGGGTCCTTTCCCGCCGGACACGTTATTTTATCTTGCAGTCCGTAAGAAGAAGTTCGATGCGATTGTTTGCATGTATCATGACCAGGGCCACATCCCCTCGAAGTTGCTCGATTTCGAAGGCGGCGTGAACATTGCGCTCGGGTTGCCGATCATTCGCACCTCCGTAGATCACGGCACGGCCTTCGACATTGCTGGCACGGGAGTGGCATCCACTAACAGCTTGATTCGGGCTATACAATTCGCTGAAAAGTTAGTAACGGGAGGAACCATCTATGAGGTTTAGGCTGATTGTCATGGGGTTGGCCGCGTTCCTGGAAGTAGCATATTCGCAAACAGCCGCACCGGGGAAAGCCACGTTTGAAGCGAACTGCGCCGCCTGTCACGGCGCGGACGGGAACGGTGGTGAGTTCGCGCCTGGTTTTGTCGCGCGTATTGTGAATCGCACGGATTCCGATGTGGCCACGGTGGTAACGGAAGGGTTGCCCAACCGCGGCATGCCGCCTTTCAAGCTGAAAGAGACGGAACTCGGTGACTTGATCGCGTACGTGCGTACTTTGCACTTGCCTCGCCGCGGTGACATGATCCCGGTGGAAGTGACTGTGGAGACCATAGACGGTAAGAAGTTACATGGTACTTCGATGAACCGTTCGTTCGCGGATATGCAGGTCCGTAGTGCGGACAACCGGATGCATCTGCTGCGGAAGGTTGGCGAACGTTATCGCGAAGTGACTTCACAAACAGATTGGCCTTCTTATGATGGCGGCACCAAGGGGAACCGCTTCAGTGCTCTCAGCCAAATCGGCAAAGGCAATGTTGCCAATCTTGTGCCCAAGTGGATCTATTCACTACCTGATGTGCCGACTCTGGAAACGACTCCGTTGGTGGTTGAAGGCGTGATGTACGTAACTAGTGCGAACGAATGTTATGCACTGGATGCGGGAAGCGGACGTGAGGTCTGGCATTATCACCGGCCACGCACGAAAGGGCTCGGCGGCAAAGTGAATCGGGGTGCGGCCGTCGCGGGGAATCGCGTGTTCCTGGCCACGGATAACGCGCACTTGCTAGCCATTAACCGTGCGACCGGGGAACTTGCTTGGGAGAGCGAAATGGCGGACTATCGGGAGAACTACGGGTCCACTTCCGCGCCGCTCATCGTGGGTGATCTGGTAATCGCCGGTGTTTCGGGCGGCGATGGGGGAGTGAGGGGCTTTCTTGCGGCGTATGATCAGGCAACGGGAAAAGAGGCGTGGCGCTTCTGGACCATTCCCGACAAGGGCGCGCCGGGCTCTGAAACGTGGAACGGGAAAAACTTCGCTCATCCCGGAGGGGCTACTTGGTTCACCGGAAGCTACGACTCGGAACTGAAGACACTGTTCTGGCAAGTGGGAAACCCGGGGCCCGATCACAATGGGGACGAACGCGAAGGCGATAACCTCTATTCAGATTCCGTGGTGGCGCTGGACGCTCTGACTGGCAAGCTGAAGTGGCACTATCAATTCACTCCGCATGATGAATGGGATTGGGATGCCGCCGAACCGCTGACCCTTGTGGATGCGCCATGGGAAGGCAGACCGCGCAAGCTGCTGCTGCAAGCAAACCGCAACGGTTTCTTTTACGTTTTAGACAGAACGAACGGGCAGTTTCTGTCGGGAAAGCCGTTCGTCAAAAAACTGACCTGGGCCAGGGAAATCGACGCGAAAGGCAGACCGGTCCGGAACGCTGATGTGGCGCCTTCTGACAAGGGTACGAAGGTTTGCCCTGCTGTTCTTGGAGCGGCAAACTGGTGGTCTACCGCGTTCGATCCCACATCGAACCTGTATCTGATTCAAGCGATCGAAAGTTGTGGCGTTTATCTGAAACGCGGCGGCGACTGGCAGGCGGGAAAAGGCTTCATGGGTGGAAGTTCGCGCAACGCCCCGGGCGACCTCCCACAACGTTTTCTTCGGGCGATCGATATCAACACCGGCAAGATTGCGTGGGAACTGCCCCAAGTAGGCTCCGGCGAATCCCGTTCCGGCACACTGGCGACGGCAAGCGGTCTGGTGTTCTTCGGTGAAGACAGCGGCGCGTTTATGGCAGCCGACAGTTCCTCCGGGAAGATGTTGTGGCACTTCCAGACCAGCCAATCTCTGCGGGCTTCACCGATGACTTATGTCTTCGATAACAAGCAATATCTGGCGCTCGCATCTGGCTCAAACATCCTGGTTTTCGGCCTGCCTGAGTAAGTCGGGCTACTGACCCAGTTCGTGACAAGTGTTGCAGCCAACAGGAGCCTTACTGGTCTTGTGGCAGTCGACGCACCATGTCATAGTTACAGGCTGATGCGCCGTGATTATGATTTGCTGGTTGACGTTGCCATGGCAGCTATGGCACTCGACGCTGGCGACAGCGTGCTTGCCGTGATTAAAGAAGACGAAATCGGGTACTTCATACACGCGTCGTGAGGGAATGGTCCGCTCCGCCATGGAGACATGGCAAACCTGGCATTGCTTCGTAGCCGGGAAGCCCGCGATATCTCCCGTAGCGGCGGTCGCATGGCACGAGACACACTTCAGCTTTAACGGCGCGTGCTTTTGATGATTGAAAGACTCCGGCTCGCCAACTGCGTAAAGCGTCAAGGCAAAGAGAACGCAACCAACGAATCTGAGTATGTGGTGTTGTATTTGTTGCCTCCTCCCGCGGCGATCACTATATACTGCTTTTTGTTTTTCTTTGAAATGAACGTCATCGGCGTGGCGTGCGCACTGGCCGGAAGATGAACTGTCCAAACCTCTTTGCCCGTATCTTTATCGAACGCACGGAAGCGGCTGTCGTTCGTTGCGCCGATGAACACTAGCCCCCCTGCAGTCACCATTGAACCGCCAAGGTTCGACGTACCGGTAGGCGGGAGATTCTTTTCAAGGAGTGCATCCACCACTCCGAGAGTGGTGCGCCATCGGAATTCGCCGGTATCGAGATTAATGGCCGTGAGGCTTCCCCACGGTGGTTTCTGACAAGGGTATTGATTGGTATCCCAGAATCGTGAGGCACCCAGGCCGCGCGTTCGGTAAGGAAGTTTGGAAGTCTCAGGCATCTTGACCATCTTAAAAATCATGCCGACATCCATCGAATTCACATATAGGGTGTGTGTCTCGGGATCGTAGGATGCCCCACCCCAATTTGCGCCCCCGTTTGTGCCGGGAAACAGCACTGTCGGCTTAATACTAATGGGCGTGAACAAGCTTCCCAGAATTGCGCCTTCAATCAACTTGCCGCAGTATGCACGAGATTCCGGAGTGACGTCGGTAAGATCTTCGGCTTGAAAGCTCTGGCGCGCAAACGGTGCGGGCTTCACTGGAAAGGGCTGTGTCGGGTAAGCCGCTTCACCTGGAACTACGCTGGCTGGAACCGGTTTTTCGACAATATCGAAAAGTGGCTTACCTGTTGTGCGTTCGAATAGAAAAGTAAATCCTGTCTTGGTAACCTGGGCGACTGCGTCCACTAACTTGCCTTCATGCTTTACAGTGACCAGTGTCGGTTGCGCTGGAAGATCGTAGTCCCAAAGGTTGTGGTGTACGGTTTGAAAATGCCAGAGCCGCTTGCCGGTCAGCGCGTCCACCGCGACAAGCGCATCACCGAAAAGCCCGGCACCTTTTCGGTCCCCGCCGTAGTAATCGTGCGAAGGCGAAGTGAGCGGCAGGAAGGCGATTCCCCTTTCCGTATCGATGGTGGGAATGGACCACATATTCGCGCCTCCGCGTCCTTTTGCGGCACCCGCTTCCCAGGTATCTCCACCGGATTCCCCCGGCTGAGCCACGGTATGGAATCGCCAGATCAACTTTCCGGTAAGTGCGTCGAAACCGCGGACATCGCCATTTGGTCCACGCGGTTCCGCATCGGGAACAATGGAACCGCAGATCACAACATTCTTGTAAATGGCGGGAGGGGATGTCATGCCGTAGCCTCTTCTCGCGACTGTTTTATCATTGGAATCCATCATGCCGTCACGGAGATTGATGAACCCGCCGGTTCCAAAGCTATCGATCGGTTTCCCTGTCGCTGCACTGATGCCCCAAAGTTGACCATCGAGCGTTCCGTAAAATAGGCGCTTCTCGGTTCCATCGCTCCAGAAAGCCGCCCCACGGCTGGCAAACAGCATTTGCGGCTTCGTTTTGTCCAGCTTGGGATCGAAGGACCAGAGTTCTTTGCCTGTCTCGGGTTCAAGCGCGATCAGGCGATCGAAAGCCGAAACCACATAAAGTACGCCGTCGATCAGCAGCGGCGTGGCTTCAAACGAGCTTTTCACCTGGAACTCGCTGCCATCGCTCATGTCACCCGTTTTGTAGGTCCATGCCAGCTTCAATTTAGTGACGTTCTCTCGATTGATCTGCTTGAGGGCAGAATAACGCGTGCCGCCCGCGTCTCCGCCATAAACGGGCCAATCCTGGGCAGTCGCCAGTAGCGGCAGACCGAATGCTAACAACAATCGAATCATAGATAGGCTCGCTTACTTCAGGTGTACCGGTTGCGTGAAAGCTCCGTTGCCCGCTGAATCCCAAACTGCAAAACGAACCCATCTTTTCCCGGTCGCCTCGAACGGAATACGGAATTTCTGCGAACCGAAAGGAGCCTTATCGGAGAGGCTGATTACCTGTCGGTCTACTGTTTTGCCATCGCTCCACACCAACTCCGCAAACTCCGGTGGGAAGGTCCATTCGGCTTCCGCTATATAAGTGCGTTTGGCGCCGGAGCCTTCGATGCCAGAGTTGCGCAGCAGCACTTCACCGCTTGTAACGAAATAGTCGCCCGCACGCATGGCGGTCAGCAGCGGATTCCAACCGTCGTCGAACTTCGGAAGGCGGTCGAGCTTCACGTAGTTGACAATCAATTGCGGAAACGTCTCATCATCGGGGTACTTCATGTAAGTGTCGCCTTCCGCAATCATGTACTTCGGCCCACCCCAGTTGTTCATGTCGTCAAGCAAGCCCAGGCAGCGAACTTCACACAGCCGCTTTTGGGACAGATCCACGGGAAGCGATTGGAAAGACCCGCCAAGAAACCGGTCACTTCGGAAGAAGTCCTTCTCTCGCACGGCGTCTGGATACCCGGCCGAGCCTTTGGTGCGCGGGTGAGTCTGCCATACCAGGCCGTGCTCCTGGTTAAGAAGAGCCAATTCGTTCTCGGCGGTCGTGGTGTGAAACACCTTGCCATAAGGTGCCATGTTCTCTTCAAACGGCTGACCGGCCGGCCCCTTCGCCGGTTCCTTGACGTGGCTAAAAAACAACGGCTTGGGGAACACAAACATATAGTGACCGCCGAAGTTGGCATCGGGCTCTTCCCCGGGAATCAGCAGCATGTCCTTGTCGGAGAATCGCTGGCAACCTTCGAAGTAGACCTTTTGTTCGTCGAAGCGAAGTCTGCCGGTATCGGCTGCGTGTGAATCGCCGTGGAAATCCGCAAGGATTGCGGCATTGATCCCGAGAGAGCGAAACACCGGCAGCCAGCTTGGCTCCTGATCCATGTTGCCGGCATCGGTTTGTTGTTCGTTGAAGTGAAAATGGAAATGGCTGACTAATACTTTGTAGCCCGGTAGAGGTTTGTAGACGTCGTCATGCGAGAAAGCCATCACGTTCTGCTGCGTGACCAAGCTATCTTCGGGACTCAAATAAAAATAAACTGGCATCCGCTGCAAGGTTCCGGGGGGCGCGTTGTAGAGAGCGAAGTTGTTCAGGTCGCCACGAGCTTCGCCGACTCGGCGGTTCCAGACCTCATCGGAGACGCCCCAAGCTTTGGCACCGTTTTCTCGGTCTGCCTGCCGCGCACCGATTGAAAAGGTGCTGCCGTTGTCCTTCCGGTAATACACATACCCGAGATTGGTTTCCACTTCACGCGACCAAAAGAATTTATGCGAGGGCGGGAGGAAGGCCAGCGATCCGCCGTTGGCTTCCAAGATACCCAGCCGGTTGCGGGCTTTCAGCGCGACTGGCTGCTGGTTGACTGCGCCGCCGAACGCATAATGCTGCCAACCGCGCGCTGTATCGCGCCAGACAACTTTTGAATCTTCGGCTATGGCGAAGCCCTTCAGTCCGGCGACGTATTTATAAGCTACTGACGGTTCGTTTGTTTGGGCGATCGCTTCCTGCCTCAGCAGGTTGGTGCCGCGGTACACCGTGTATTGCAGTGAACCTGCGAACACACCGGCTTCGAAACCAGGGAAAAGCACTTCAATCCTTGCTCCGTCGGTCTTCACGCGGCAACCCGTGGCGTTATATTTCGCCCATGATTTGTGTATCTCTTCAGACTTCCGCGGCAGCCCCAAGTTGGTTCCTTTGCGTCTGGGAACCATCAGAGGCGAATCCCAAAAAGCATTCCATTTTTCTTTCTCGATGACTTCCGGAGTAAATTCCACTTTCAACTCCCTGAGGGGAGCCATCTGCTGTTCAGAGAGACGGCGCACTCCGCTGGTGATTTCAAACTCCGGTGTCAGGTTCTGGCCGAGCACGATCCACGTTCCGCCGTTCTTGCGCGCGGCAAGTTCCTGCACCAAGGGTTGCCCTGCCCGAAGAGTCAACCGGGCACGTAGTTGTTCCCGGCGCTCTCCTTGCCACGTCAGTTCCAGGATGCCGGCCTGAACCTGTGCCTTCAGCCCATCCTGGGACTTGTAACCTGACATGTCGCAATTCATATCCTGGCCTATTGCCGCAGTGGCCAGGAGTGCCGCTAGTAAAAGTGTTCTTGTCATCAGCGTTGTGCCTTTATTCTTGTACCAAACTAGCCGCAGAGCCATCTGCGTTCTTCGCGGCAGGTTGATCCTCTTCGCCGTAAGGTTCAAAATACCGTCTGCCATAAGCGCCTTGCAAGACAACGTTTCTAGGTATAGTCTGTCAACACTTTTGAGGTCTTCCCGGTTAAAGGGTTATTTATGAGAAGGCTGTCCCTTGCCGCTCTTCTTTTCTGCGCAGCATCCGGCGCTGCGTTTGGGAGACCGCTGGAGCAATCACCGGCGAGGTTACAGATGCCAGTGGCGCACTTGTTGCCGATGCGGCGGTCACCATAATAAGTGCCCAGACCAATGTTTCGCGAGAGACCGCAACCAACTCCTCAGGGCAATATAGTGTTCCTGAATTGCCGCCTGGTATTTACTCCGCAAAAGTCGTCATGCAGGGCTTCGATACTAGCTTTGCGCGGACCGTGGATGGGCAACCAGGATGTTTCGATTTTCAAGTTCTTCCGTATTGCCGAGGTGAAGAACTGGAATATCGCATGGAGATGTTTAACGCACCTAACCACGTGTTGTTTAACCTGGGGGCCAATTGAGTTGGAACAACGGTGCGAATGCTGCCCCGTCATCCACCTTCGTTAAAGTCACGGAGACCTGGAGCCCGATGCGTCAGATCCAGATGGCCATGAAGTTTAACTTCTAGGCGACTACTTCACCTAACCGTCGAGGGTCAATTTTCCGGTGCTGTATTCCGAGACAGGGGCAAACCGAAACATTGGGGACGCCGGGACAGGCAAACTACTGGCGGTGAGGGTGG
>Ga0123336_10002165_pt1 | contig 17297 bp, 12 predicted proteins | sample SSSSmetaG_FD_96466 | JGI IMG/M metagenome (GOLD analysis project Ga0123336, IMG submission 96466) | Glacier valley bacterial and archeal communities from Borup Fiord, Nunavut, Canada, to study Microbial Dark Matter (Phase II) - ​SSSS metaG | ecosystem: Environmental > Aquatic > Freshwater > Ice... | reverse complement strand
TACCTGACAGAAAAGGTATGTAGTATAAAATTTCTGGAAATACTATTGCTAATGAATATAAGAATGAAAATATTATCGAAAATATGGCAAAATTAAAAACAGTACTATTTTTTTTTGTTTTTGTAAATATTCCCAAAATAATTGTTATACATAGAACAGATCCAATAGTAAAAAAACCACTATTCAAACCAAATAATCCATTTACTTCTACATTTGTAACAGAATGCTCTATGAAAGTACCCATATCCATCTTTTCAAATCCTGAGATTCCATCATGACCAGGTATGAATCTATAAGAATTAGCAATAAATTCAACAAATGAAAACAACGGTATAGCGCAGAAGCCTATACCAATAATACCCGTTAGAATACATTTCAATGTAAGCTTACATATTATTCTAATATCATTATGATACTCCCATACAAAAAATAAAAATAATATCCCGAAAAATAATATGTTAAACAAAATACCGTGAGATGTATTACCTAGACCAATTAGTCCCAAGGTAATACCTGCTAACGCGCAATATTTCAATGCCTTTTTTGTATTGTTACGCATAAACAATATGCTAAAGGCTAGAAATAAAGGAAAAAGAGATATTGAATTAAATAATGCTGTCCACCCATACCCTGCTAATGCACAATAAGAAAAAATTGAAACACTTGTCGATATAAAGCTTACAATTCTTTTAAAACATAATATTCTTAACAAATAATACATTGAGCATGCAAAGATAGCCATATGTATAATATAATATGCCTGTAATATATTGTAAGACAGAGTACCCGTCTGTTGATTAATATAAAAAGGTATCAACAATAATATTGTAGGAGAAAAGCTCATTGGTAACGAATGTCCAATACCTGGAAATCCTCCCCATAAGTAAGGAAACCACAATGGTATTTCTCCATTTTTTAATATCTGATACGTCCCAGCAAATAATGCGTATGAAGTGTCACCAACGTCACCACTAATCATATTTATTGGTTTGCCGTGTGTAAATAGTATAAAAGATATTAAAACAAATATTGATATAAAAATTAAATCTAATATATTAACTTTTTTTATATCTGATTTTATACAAAAAAATTCTTTCATGCACTATATCCCTCACATATCAATTTCTAACATAGTTAGATAAAATCCTCATTGTTACTTAGTTTTAGAGAATCCACAATATTTCTAACCATTTGAGCCTTTTCCTTTGGACACACTAACACTGCATCATCGCTATCAACTATAATTAAGTCTTTTATACCAATAGTCGCTATAAGTCTATTTTCACTATATATTATTGATCCATTTGTTTCTATACCGACATGCTTCGCCTTAACAATATTGCCTTCAGCATCTGGAGGAAAAATAGAGCCTAAGCAGTCCCAACTACCTACATCACTCCATCCAAAATCACCAGGTAGCACTATTACCTCATCACTTCTCTCTAAAATTCCATAATCTATAGATATGGATTGTATGTTATCGTAAAGATCGGCTACATATTTACCTTCTTCTGGAGTATCTATATATTCATATATACTGCTAAAGCTATTATATAATCTTGGTAAATATCTTTTAAAATTATCTATTATTACTTCCGATTGCCAAATAAACATACCACTATTCCATAAATATTTACCAGATTCTACATAATTCTTAGCCTTTTCGAAATTAGGCTTTTCAACAAACTCAATTATATCATATGCTTCTATATTTGAGTCTACTGATTTAACATTATTGTAGTTTATATATCCGTATCCAGTAGAAATAAAAGTAGGTTTAATACCAATAGTGACAAGCTTATCATATTTTTCAGCTAATCCTATTGCCTCCGTCAGTTTTTTTTGGTATTCACTAACATTTGCAACATAGTGATCCGATGGAAGCACAGCCATTATTACGTTGCCAAATTTCTTTTGAACTTTGAGTGAAGCATATAGAATGCATGCTGCTGTATTTTTCCCAAAAGGCTCTTTAATAATATTATTTCTAGGTACAGAATTCAACAATATATCATCCAACAATTCTGCTTGAGATTCATTGGTAACAATATAAGTGTCTTTTTCAGAGATGACTGTATTATATCTGGAGATGGTATCGTTTATCATAGCATCTCTTCCGCTTATGCTAAGCAGCTGTTTTGGTTTATTTTGTCTGGAAAGAGGCCAAAACCTTGTTCCTCCTCCACCAGCTAAGACTACTGCTAATGCTATCATTACTTCGCCCCCCTACTTAGATATTTATATCTTCTTTGATTATTTCAATAGCATTACTCTTCATAAAATACTTTTCAATATAATCTGGACAGTTTTTTGATATAGCGTTTAGTGTTTCAATGTTGTTATATAACTCAATTACTTTTTTAGCAAATCCATCTGAGCTATTTTCTATAGTCAACACATTTTCTGTTCTGTTTAAGCCTTCAGCTCCAATAGATGTAGTGATAACTGGTATTTTATTATATATAGCTTCAACTATTTTCCCTTTGACACCAGCACCATATCTTAGCGGCACTACGGCTATTTTACAATTAGAATAATACTCTATTAACTTTTCATCACTAACAAAGCCTGTAACTATAATACTTTCAGAATGCATGTCCATTATATCATCAGGCGGATTTGAACCGACGATATATAATTTTATATCAGGTAATTTACTTTTAACCATCGGGAGGATATCATGAATAAACCAAATCATTGCATCATAATTGGGTTTATGTCCAAACCCACCAACAAATAATAGCCCATCTCTTTCTTTGAAACTCTTTGTTTGTTTTCTATCAATACCGTCATAGATATACAGTGGAATATTTCTTACTGGTTTTTCAGGGAACTCCTGTTGTACTATAGCCTGTTCGTATGAACCAACAACATATATAACGTCTGACTTGTTAAAGAGCTCAAATTCAATCTTTTTCCACTTTTCTGCAGATTTTAACAGTTCTTCATCCTTTTCAAACTCATAGTTTCTAAGCTCTCTTAAATAGTGCAGATCATGACCAAAATATATTATTTTAGCATTTGTATATTTTTTGAGCGTATCAATATATTTAATTGAGATATGGGGTCTATTTAAGTAGGCATAGTCGAAATATTTACCATTATCCTTTATCCAATCTTGAATATTATTAAAATACCAATTGCCATATAAGACTTCTACTCCCATTTGTTGCAATTCAGTTGTATACGGCTCATGTCTAAAAAAGTTATCCCCAACAAAGACTATTTTTAGGCCCAGATCATTAAAAAGTTTAATATATTGGTATGTACATCTCCCTCCTGCGTCCCTGTCATAGTGTGGAACATAGTGATCAATTACCAATATAGTTTTTTTTGCTCTGCTCCTATCCCTCGCCAAGAAAACATTTTGAGCATTTTCAAAATGTTCTTTCTGTAAAACAACTTTCCACTTTTCTATGAACTTTTCTTTATTCTTAACTTGATAACTCTTAATACCTGAGCCAGTATCAGTTCCATTTGAAATTCCCTCAAAATGAACAATTATTGATTTAGGCTGGAAGACAACCATATATCCATGCTTTCTAACTTCGAAAGCCAAATCTGAATCTTCGTAATAAGCCGGTGCATACCGCTCATCAAAGCCTCCGATTTTCTTCCAAATGTCACTGCGAATCATGATTCCAGCTCCTGATATATAATCAACTTCTTTAATGTAATTGTATTCAGACTTCTCAGGGTCATCTAGCCTTCCATAATTCCACCCGCTGGCATCATTCCAGATAATTCCCCCTGCTTCTTGCAATCTACCGTCAGCATATACAAACTTTGAGCCTACCATTCCAATAGATGAATCACTTTCAATCAAATCAACAAGATACTTAAGGCAGTCTTTTTGCACATTTGTATCATTATTTAGAAGCAAAATATATTTGCCCTTTGCATGTTTTGCAGCATTATTGCAATTCAATAAAAAACCTTTATTCTCTTTATTCCTTACTACCTTTATATTTTCAATATAGTTTTTTATATTAATTGTTTCATCATTAGAAACATCATCAGCAACAATTATCTCATAATTGATCCCTTCAGTATTCGTTTGAATAGAATCAAGGCATGAATATGTATAATTCCATTGGTTGTATACAGGAATTATTATTGATACTTCAGGTTTTTCTGCTTTTGGAAAGATAATTTTTCTGTACTCTCCATTTGATTCAAAGATCTTCAATGGTGGTACTTCTATAGCCTTACGCATGTCTAAATAATTAAATATTTTCTTCCATGCAACTGTAATTCCCTGCTTTTTAATATGATATGCAAATTTCTTTATGTTACTAAAATTTATATTTCTAATAATCCTCTTCACATTCTTAATTGTCTTGTAAAAAAGCTTAACACATTGCCTTCTTTTACTCTTTAATGGTAAAATCATATCCTCCAATCTGTATAACCATTGAAGTAGTTTCCAACCTTTTGATATATAAATATTATTAAGTTTCCTCTCTTGCACCAATAGCAGTTCAATATGTCCCTGTTGATTAAGAACTGTTTGGTTAATTGTAATTAGTTCATTATTTGAAATCTCCAACTGGGCAATAATTTCTTCAATTTTTATCATTTGAAAGTTAGCGATTTCTTCCTTAAGTATAGAGTTTTCCTCCTCTGCACTATCCCTGCAAGCAGAAATCTCATCAATTGAAGCCTTAAGTTCATTAATCTCTCTCTTTAATATCTCTATTTCATTGTTTTGCGTCAATAGCAAATCATCTCTTTCTTTAATTTCACTGGCCTGAGATACCCCCCAAGCTGATAGTTCTTCTATTCGCTGGTTTTGAGATAAAACAACCTTATCCCTCTTTGATATTTCTTTATCTTGTGATATGCCCCAAGCTGATAGCTCTTCTATCCTTTGATTTTGTGAAATAATGGCCTCATCTCTTTTTACCATTTCTTTATCTAGTGATGTGCCCCAAGCCGATAGTTCTTCTATTGTCTGATTTTGGGAAGATATAATGGTATTTTTCTCTTCAATCGCTCCTTCTTGTGATTTTCCCCATTGAGACAGTTTTTCTATTTCATCCTGGGTTTTCAAAATCCTCTTGGTCATTTCAATCAATTTATTGTTTTTTTCTAAAACAACAGAATCAAATTCCAAATTACTATCAATTTCCTTATCACTACAAATAGCAATTAAATACTTCGCATTTTTTTGTTCTTCTTCTCCTTCAATTTTAATTACATTCAATTTTTCACTATTCTTTTTATCTAAAATTGATGCAACTTCAAATCTCTGTTCATAAAATTCAATTTTATTAAAATAACTAGACAAAAAAACCTTAAATTCATCCTCATAAAACTCTTTAATATGAAATTCATTATGATAGTCAAATAAATCAGAATATATTAATTTATTAGGGGTTGAGACAATGAGAATCCCGTCTTCCTTTAATATTCGTTTAGCTTCTTTCAGGAATTCTTCCTGTAGTTTTTCTCCAATATGCTCAATGGTCTCATATGAAATAATAATATCAACAGAGTTATTATCCAGAGGAATTGAAGTAACAGAAGCACACAAAAATGATAAATTATCCTTTTTATATACTTCTTCCGCATGCTCAATAGTTTCTGAACTTATATCTACACCATAAACTTTGGTGGCATATTTTGAAATTAAAAAAGATCCATATCCTTCTCCACAAGCAGCATCAACAACTATCTTGTCCTTGGTATATTCACAAACTGAATTATATCTCTGTAAATGTTCTATTTCAAGTTCTACATATTCTGATTTGTTTGGTATAAATCTCTCACCACTGAATTCCATTTCTTAATCTCCTCTTACTTTACTTCCTTGAATGTTATATTATTCATGAAAATATACCCTTGTAGACGATTATTATTGAAACTTACTATCTGGAATATAACTGCATCGTGCACCCAACTGTGCTGAACGTGATCTTCCTGTGTACCAGATGCTATAGCAGGGGATATTGTATAAACTCCATCATTAAGGTTTGGCATGAAAAAATTGAAGCAAAAAGTACTTATCTGCCCATTTTCACATTCATCTATAACTTCTTGCAAAACATAGCTATTTGACTGGGTTACAATATTTCCAAGCCTATCTTTTAATGTAAATCCAACAATTGCATCCAACATCTGTATGTTAAATCTAACTCGAATAAGAAGATTAACTTCATCTTCAGCACGTACTATCGTAAGTTTTTCTCTAATACCTTTATCAAAAAGGCCAACGCCAACTATCTGAGCCTTATTATCTCCCAACACATCTAGATCTTCATTTGTTAAATCAAGTAAGCTAATCATACTATCTCTTGTTTTGTTTTCTTCATTTATATTTAGCTTTGAAAGCATTGAACCTGTCATAAATGCTTGATATTTTTTGCTTATTTCTTGGGAATTTCCTTCTTCTACTACTTCTCCTTCGTTAATCCAGATTACTCTATTACAAAATTTATTTATTACTCCCATATCATGAGTAACAAACAATACAGTTTTTTCTCTACTAAACTCTTCAATCTTCCTTAAACACTTTTGCTGGAAACGCATATCACCTACACTTAGCGCCTCATCTACGATTAATAATTCTGGCTCAATATTTATTGCAACTGAAAATGCAAGTCTTACAAACATTCCACTTGAATAGGTTTTCACTGGCTGCCGTATGAAGTGCCCAATATCCGCGAATTCTAATATTTCCTGCATCTTTTCATCCATTTCTTCCTTAGTATAACCGTTAATTGTACCGTTTAAGTATATATTCTCTATTCCAGTATATTCAGGATTAAACCCAGCACCTAATTCAAGCAAGGCAGATATCCTGCCACTTGCATTAACGGTTCCTAGTGTCGGAGACAGAACTCCTGTAATTATTTTAAGCAATGTAGACTTTCCGGAACCATTTTTTCCAATAATCCCAACAGCCTCTCCCTTATATATATCGAAGGAAATATTTTTTAAAGCATAAAAATCCTTATGATATGACTTTCTAAATGGGTTTAATGCTTCCTTTAGCCTGTCCTCAGGTTTTTCATAAAGCTTATATATCTTAGATAGATTTTCTACTTTTATAGCGATATCATTATTCATACAAACATCCTTTAATTCTAATAAATTAGATCTATTTTCTTAATATTTAAGCTTAAATCCCTTTCGTCTTTGTTAATCCCAAGCTCTTTTGGGTTATACGTTCTTTCGGCAGTTACGCTGAACTGAACTATTTCACTTTTCAAAAGATCCTCCGGTAAAATTATGTCAATTTGACTTTCTCCGACTTTGTCAACCTTTATAACCTGTACTATCTCAGATGAACTCCTAATAACAACATTAAAAGGAACCTTTATTTGCTGTGGTATATCCGCACTTATTTTTAATCCTTTGGTCTTTTCGTCAGAATTACGAATATCTATGTCAATATTTTTTCCCATCCAATTATCATTATAAAGGCCCTTAACTACAAAATTCTTCTGTTCATTAGCATAATCAAATATCTTTACTTCATTAAGCTGCACACTTAGATTTCTTGAGTCATCACCCATATTTAGCATCTTAGGGCTATAATATCTATCTGTTTGAACCTTTATCATATCTCCATTTTGGATGTTTTGAATATCATTTATTGGCACATCTACCTCAAAAAAACCATCTTGATAGATAGTTGCTGTAGTAAAACTTTTATCTTTAAACTCAAGCTTAATAGTCATTGGAAATAAGGTATCTATTTTAGGTACCCACCCTTTAATCTTTAAAAATGGCTTTTTGAAACTTTTACTTTCTTCTACACTATTTAGTATTAAATAAGCCTTATCTTCAATAAATTTATCATTATAACTCCCCAATATCTCTATTGGACTATTATTCCCATCGCTAACAACTTTCTTCATTATAGAATAAAATTCTTTATATTCTGGATAATAGTCAATTATCCCTTTTCTATTCACCTTTACGAAGTTCTCCTTTGCCTTTGCCAAATCACCATCTTCAAAGTATTTTTTTGCTTCACTTATACTATGGAGCGATTCATCATTTTTCCCTGAATTAAACTTTCCTATTATAAAAACTAACACAAAGAAGCAAATTGTGGCTATAAGCCAAATTATCTTCCTTCCCACCCTTTTCCCTTTCTTCTCCAACATCTTGAATCCTTTCTTACCGAGCATATTAACAAAAACCTATAGCACATCCGCAAAATGAGGTTTTAATTTTCTAAAAACAGTAGATCCTAAGATAAAGAACAATATGGTTACACTCCAAAAATAAATAGTTAGTTTTATGTCTTGCCAAAACCATTTATGATATATAAACGTATTCCTATAGCCTTCTATGATATAATACATAGGATTTATTTTAATAAAGCTGAGGTACCTCTCAGGGATTATCTTATATGACCACATTATCGGCGTTAACCAGAATCCGAACTGTAAAAGCATAGAAACCAGCTGCCCCATATCTTTAAAAAATACTACAATTGAAGATGTAAGCCACGATAATCCAAGTACTAAAAATATAGTTGCTATCAAGTAATATAGTACCTGTATATTATAGATACTAACTTCATATCCATATATCGAAAACATTATAAAAATAAATCCAATGAAGAAAATATGGACAAATAATGAGGAGATAATCTTTACTATTGGAAGAACCGTGACTCGAAAAACTACCTTTTTAACTAAGTAACTATTATCTGTTATCGCATAAGTAGCAGAATTTAAACTGTCCGAAAAAAAGTTCCAAGGAATCATTCCGCAAATAAGCCATAAAATAAACGGGAATTTTTCAACAGGCGCAGACTTAAACCCAACTTGAAACACAAACCATAAAATAAGAATATTAATAGTAGGTTGAATAAATGCCCATATAATCCCTAAATAGGACCCAAGGTACCTCATTTCAAAGTCCTTTTTGGACAAATCTATAATTAATTTTCTCCCACGAAACACCTCTATAATGAATCCAATAAAAATCTTCAGCTGCTTAAACACAAATCTATTTTCTCCACTCTCACTAAAATATTAATTTCCAGCTTATCTTTCCTGATACATCTTTTCATAGTACTCTTTATATTCCCCAGAACGCACATTCTCCAGCCATTCTCCATTTTCCAGATACCACTTAATTGTCTTTTTAATTCCCTCATCAAACATAATGGTAGGTTCCCAGCCAAGCTCAGCCTTTATCTTGTCTGGAGCAATAGCATATCTCTTGTCGTGTCCAGGCCTATCTTTTACATATTTAATAAGACTTTCTGGTTTACCGAGTTCTTTTAGAATAAGCTTTACAATTTCAATGTTTGCCTTCTCATTATGTCCGCCTACGTTATAAACCTCACCGCTTTTACCATTATGCATAACCATATCAATAGCCTTGCAGTGATCTTCTACATACAGCCAATCTCTTATGTTCATTCCCGTGCCGTATACAGGTAAATCTTTGTTTTCCAAAGCATTTGAAATAATCAAAGGTATTAACTTCTCTGGGAATTGGAAAGGACCATAATTATTTGAACATCTTGTAATATTAATATTAAGCCCAAAAGTCTCATGATATGCCCTTACAAACATGTCAGCTGAAGCTTTGCTTGCAGAATATGGGCTATTTGGTGATAAAGGAGTTTCCTCTGTAAAGTAGCCTGTATCTCCAAGAGTACCATAGACTTCATCTGTTGAAACCTGGACATATTTATTTAACTTTATTTTTTCATCTATATTGTTTAGCCAAAACTTTTTACATGCATCTAACAACACCTGAGTTCCCAGAATATTGGATCTTAAAAAAATCTGAGGATCTGTTATGCTTCTGTCAACATGGGATTCTGCCGCAAAATTAATGACATTATTGGGGCTGTACTGCATAAATATTTTTTCAACTGACTCAGCATCACAGATATCACCTTTAATAAAAACATAATTAGGTGAATTCTCTATACTTTTTAAATTATCAAGATTACCTGCATATGTGAGCTCATCAAGGTTTAATATCCTATACTCTGGATACTTTTTTATCATATATAGCACGTAATTACTGCCTATAAATCCAGCTCCGCCGGTAACTAATATGGTTTTGGTAAAACTCAACTCATTTTGCATATCTGTGTACTCCCCTTTATCTAAATTGTTCAGATAATTTTTTTTGAACCTTATCTTTTTCTGACAGCACCGGTTCCCCCATTCCTTCGAGTGGCCACTTGACACCAATCTCAGGATCATTCCAGAGTATCCCACCTTCATCATTTGGCCTATAAAAGTCTGTACATTTATAGACAAACTCCGCCTCATCCGAAAGGACTAAAAACCCGTGGGCAAAGCCCTCAGGAATATAAAACTGTTTTCTGTTTTCAGCAGATAGTGTTACACCATGCCATTTACCAAAGGTCTGTGATCCCTTCCTCACGTCAACAGCTACATCGAAAACCTCGCCTGATATAACCCTAACCAATTTACCCTGTGGATGCTCCTTTTGGAAGTGCAACCCTCTTAGTACACCCTTTTTAGACTTCGATTGATTATCCTGAACAAAAACCATATCAAGCCCTACTTCTTTAAAATCGTTATAATTATAGGTTTCCATAAAATAGCCCCTGTTATCTCCATATACAGTCGTCTCTATTATAACTAAATTTTGTATTCCAGTTTCAATAATCTTAAACTTACCCATTTTACCTCCTGGATTTGAGTTGTATTATTAGGAAGCATTTTATTATAACATTATTTCTCCCAAATGCCTAAAAGCCCTCTGCTATCTGCATTAAATAGTTCCCGTACTCACTTTTCATAAGTGGTTTGGCCAATTCTATTAGCTCTTCTCTTGAAATAAAACCCTTCTTGTAAGCAATTTCCTCTAGGCATGCGATATACAGCCCCTGCCTTTTTTGAACCGCTTCGACGAAGTTTCCCGCTTCAAGCATTGTGTTATGAGTTCCAGTATCTAGCCAAGCCATTCCACGGCCTAACAACTTTACATTCAGCATTCCTCTATTTAAATAATAATTATTTATTTCAGTAATTTCAATTTCTCCCCTAGCTGACGGCTTGATACCCTTTGCAATCTCTGCTACATTACTGTCATAAAAGTATAGTCCAGGGACAGCATATCTTGATTTAGGCTCTTTTGGCTTTTCTTCTATTGATATTACCTTTCCGTTATTGTCAAACTCAACTACGCCATATTCCTTGGGATTATTAACATAATATCCGAAAATAGTCGCACCCTCTTCACTATTTACGGCATCTTCCAATATCTTGCCAAAACTCTGACCATAGAATATGTTGTCTCCAAGGATTAAGCAAACTTTATCATTGCCTATAAAATTCTCTCCAATTATAAAAGCTTCTGCCAATCCTCTTGGGTATTCCTGTACTGCATAGGAAATGTTAAGCCCTAACTTTGAACCATCTTCAAATAGTTCTTGGAAAACCAGTACATCTCTAGGCGTTGAAATTATAAGAATATCTCTTATACCTGCTAACATCAAAACTGACATAGGATAATATATCATCGGTTTATCATAAACCGGTACAATTTGCTTAGATATTGCCTTTGTAACTGGATATAGCCTTGTCCCTGAACCACCTGCCAAAATAATTCCCTTCATTACACTTTCCCCTTTTCAAAAATGTTGCCTAACTAGAATTCTATTTCTCATTTTTTAAATATTCAGCTATTGCATCTTCCCAATTCCTAAATACATTTATATCTAGTAATTTTAACATAAAATTATCAAGAACAGAATACTTTGGCCTATTAGCCAGTCTGCCAAGTTCTTCTGTAGTTATTGGGTTCACCTTTATATTAATACCTTTTATTTCAAATATCTTTTTTGCAAACTCATTCCAGCTACAGCTTCCCTCACAAGTTCCATGATAGGTTCCATAGCTTTCTGTATTCATTAGCTTTACTATAGCTTTTGCTAAATCTACTGTACTAGTTGGACTCCCAAATTGGTCATCGACAACATTCATCTCCTGCTTCTCCTTGGAAAGCTTAAGCATGGTTCTTACGAAATTATTCCCTTCCCCGTAGAGCCACGCAGTTCTTATAATAAAGTGTCTGGGATTAGTTTCCCTAACCAGTCTTTCTCCTAGTTCCTTGCTTCCTCCATATACGCTTTGAGGGTTAACCATGTCATACTCTCTTTTAGGCTTATCACCTGTTCCATTAAACACATAGTCTGTGGATACCTGAACAATCTTTGCTCCAACGCTATAGGCTGCTACAGATAAATTTTGGGCACCAATGGCATTCACTTTAAAAGCGGCATCTTCATTGGCTTCACAACCATCTACGTTTGTATAAGCAGCACAATTTATTATAACATTTGGCTTAGAATTTGCTACAATCTCAAAAACTTGTCCTTGATCCGTGATATCCAAATTGTGTACATCAGTCTTTATCACTTCATAGTTCGGATTACATTCTTCTAACTGTTTTGATAACTCTAACCCTAGCTGTCCATTGCAACCAGTAATCAATACCTTCATTACCTATTTACCTCCAATAAAACAGTTTTATCCTACCCTACTTCTCCACAACCCTAGCATCCTTAATTACATACTTCCCATTCACCACTATGCCGAGGCTCACTGGATCTATATTGCCTCCAGTTCCAGTCGAAAGCTCTGCTGTAAAATTTGTTCCACTTTTATTAAGCTTCAACTGATCCTGTTGTCCGCTTAAAACAAACGGGATACTACTTAAATCTTGGTAATTTTCCAATTCTAATGATACAACATAGGTCTTTCCAGGCTTAAATACTATCTTCCTCGACTGCAATACACCCTGCTTTCCGCTTGGGGCTTCAGCAGTTAGCTTATTTCCACTAACCTGAAGCTTTAGATCATTGGTATTTGTATCATTCCATTCATCTGGAATTCCATTACCATCTATATCAATGTCATTAATACTGTAAAAAACACTCTTTGAAGATATGGACTCACTTAAAGTACTAGCCTTGTCTTGCAGTATTCTTACCTTTTCAATTATCTCCATTGTAGACGGTGTCATTGTGAAAGGTATCATGCTGCCTTGACTTGCCTTTTTTACTTCCTCACTAATGTATAATACCTCATTAAAAAACTTATCTGCTGAGTTTTTATCCCCTTTTGCTTTATAAAACATCGCAATCTGATAGTAAGCGTCAGTTTTTTGCTCCCATCCCTGGGGTAGTAATGGCCTTAGCTTTGATGCCCTATCAAAGAAATACCTTCCTTTTTCAATGTTTCCTACTCCTAAATAGTAAGAGCCAAGATTTGTTGCCACTTCAACATTACTTTCCCCAGCCTTTGCAATACTCGCAGCGTACTTATTACTCTTTAAAATATCACTCTGAGTTATTTTTTTTGGATCCTGTCTTATCACTATATTAATATATTCTGCTTTATATTTTGGCGAAAATGGATCAGCCGAAACCGCATTATCCATATATTTCATAGCCTCAGAAATATTATTTTGGTTTTGCATATTAGTAGCTTTAGTGCTATTATTTAGACCATTTGTGAACATTATTGGAAAAGCAACTACTATTAAGACCACAAGCAAATTAATGCCTGGGTGGACAGCCATCGTCTTTATTTCATATATAAACTTGTTGTATATTTTATTAGTCTGTTCATCCTCTTCCAACTTTTTATGTTCTAGTAGATTTGAGTTAAACACAGCTAATAATTCCCACAGCAACAAATATATCGAGGATAAAGATAAGTCAAAATCCATAAGTGAATGCATAAACAGAGCAAGACATGCAGCCATGACACCTGCGTTGATAATCCCTATATCCGAGTTTTTCAGATTTCTATTTCTTATAATTCCAATAACTTGAAATCCAACTACTGTCCATAGCCCTAGCAGTACAATTATACCAAGTATTCCTGTCTCCACAGCCACCTGAACAGGATAGTTATGAGCCTGGGTTGTCCAATATAAATATGATTGGTGGGCAAAGTATTGCAAAGGCCAGCTACCACCGCCGCCACCTAAAAGCATATGTTCCTTGAATATCTCAAATCCATCCTTGGCAAAAATAGTACGTTCAATACCACTTCTTGTCTCTTTCATTTCGTCTATTCTTGCATAAATGCTTTCAGGAATAAATTTATACTTCAATGTTATCTTCTGTTCTTTACCAGCTTGACTAGCTGGCACTAGCTTTGCATCTTTGAATTCAACCTTTGTCCCTTCATAGAAGTTGCCAAAGGTAATACTAACTGAGTTACTGTTTGATGGAACCTTGAATTGTAGCTCTTTTTCCTCGAGCCCATTTGTAGCCTTTCCATCAATATTTGCCACAACTGTATCCTTACCGTTAATTATACCAGCAAAGTCCCTAGACGCAACAGAAATCGTGTACGTATTGGGCTTGTCCTTGGTATTTCCTGATTGAGTTGTATAGATAAGCTTATACTCTTTTTCCGGTTCAAGCTTAAAACTTCGTCTTACACTGATACTAGAGTCTGCTTGCCCATCCCCGTGAGCCATTATGAGTGGAGCCTTCGTGGTTACAACAATCACAGCACCTGCAATTACTAAAACAACTGCAAAACCGCATAGTACATAACCGATAATTTTAAGCTTATTATGAACGTTTTCGTTATTTTCAAAAATTCTTGTTACAATTTTATCCATGAATTCAATAATAATATGTGTTACCACAGTAATCAGAATACCCAGGATGAAATACTTCCATATGTTTGCTTCATTACCTTTGGAGCTAGCCATATAATTTGTAAGCTTTGTTACCGTTAATATCAATCCAATCCCTGCAGGGATCATATTCAAAATCGATTTTATTCTATAACCGTTGATCTGCATTAAAACGAAAAGTACTCCTGCAATTGGTAGGAAAATTACAGCGCCACGGCTTAGTGTGAGCATAAATGTAATCAAAACAATATAAGAGGAAATTCCGGCTAAAAATTTAGTATATATATTTTTTGATATCATTACTAAAGCAATCGATACAAAGAATATTGCCATCAAATATGCTGCCGTTGCATTAGGATATTGAAAGGTTGAATTTATACGATTACCCACGAATATACCAAAAAACACATCTTTATCAGTGCCTAAGGCCTTAAATCCACTATTAAGCATTGCGGTAAGCTTACCTCCTGCTGCACCGTCAATACCAATTATGGATACCCCTAAAGCAGATACAACCATCATCTGTAGAGCAAATATTTTCGACCTATACGTATTAAGAAGCTCTGAAAGCATTATAAAAACAGCAAAGAACATGCAATACTTGAGCCATTCTCCAATTGCTTCTCTAGTACCTACTGCGTTAAATATTGATATGAAGTATACAAGAACAAAACCCAGTGAAACATATTCTAAAGGGGTTTTCAAGAACTTTTTATCCTGTCTGATAAATTTATAAATTAAAAATGCTAAATAGACTATGAAAACAAATATCTCTGTTGGTAACTGCTCTGTTTCAAAATATAGGCCTCTTAAATATGGTGGATAAAATATTACTAGCCCTAAGAGTGCAAGTAGAATTAGCCTAAATCTCTCTAACAAGATATTACTATGAGCGCTAATATTTTTCTTTACTTTATTTTCAATTTTCTTCGCCATCACATAATCCCCTTATTCTTTTATCTGAGAACCTTGCCTAACTTCCATAATTATCTATACAAGACCCTGATCTATATAATTATTCCTTGATCTACCTTTTCTAATATGTTTAGATATCTTGTACCTCTTCTTTTCAATTCAAGTTCTAAATTCGGATGCCATACAAAAATTAGACTCTGTATATCAAATGTATCTAACCTTTCAAACTCCTCTAAATCTAAGATTTTATAACTCACCTTCAGCTTATTTAGTATCCCAATCAAATAACCCTGTAATTGATCTTCTTCCCCTAACAATATTGGAGTAAGTCTGTCCTTGACACAGTAACTCTTTATTATTCCTTCTACATTTCGCTGGAAACTTGAAACAGAGCATATCATGTCAGTATACTCCTCATGGAGAGACAAAGCCTTCTTCCTTTTGCCTTCTTCAGTAAGTATATACTTAATAACCCGCTCGTTGTTTAACCTCTTTTGAAGAAACCCTTTTAAGATAAGTCTCTTAATTACTGCATTCACATTCCCCAGTGACATCCCTGTTAACCTTGCAATATCTCTTTGCGTTGTGAAGCCATCACTATTAATATATCTAAGTACACTAATTTCACTCTTCATACAATATATTCTGCATCTCCAATTATACCTATATAATGATATTCTTTTTTTCTAAAAGGATATAGCTTCGCCATCGAGTACCCTATTTAAGACTCCTCCAAAGTAAAGCTATGTCCTCTTCATTTGAAACTACAGGCCGAAACACCGTAGCAAAATTCCGATTAATTTAGATAAACTAAACGTTCTCAGGTCTTAGAAACTCAACACCCAAGTCAATTGTACGCTCATCTCCACAGAAATTAACTCTTATTTTTGCTCTGCCCTTTCTTCTGTCTATGCTAACGATGTCACCCTGAAGATTCACCATAGGTCCATCAATAACTCTGACACATCCATTCTCATACAATACAGTTGAGTAGCCAATGACCTCGTCTTCTACTATTAAATTACTGATTAGCTCAATTTCATATGGATCAATACTGTATGGTAATCCCTTATCACCTAAAATCTTGACTAATCCTGGAACATCTCTAAATTGCATGCAAATATCTTCTGTTACATCTCCTTGAATAAGAACATAACCCGGGAAAAGAGTTTTTACTACCTCACGAGTTTTTCCTTCCTTACGTTCCTTTATGCGTCTTTTAGGAACTGCCAATCTCACTTCTTCCCCCAGTTTGAATTTAAGTCTTTCTTTAACGTTATCTTCTTCTCCAGTGAGAACAAATATGGCATACCAATTATTTAAACGCGATTTTTCCATATCAATAACCTCTTTGTTCAAATAATGAACGAATTTATTTTATCTAATTTGTCCTTCAAAGTCAATTAATTCGACAAATATTATTAGGTTTGACCTGTAATTATCCATTTGACAGTGAAAAAAATTGTAAATTGTATACCCAATAAAATATATTTACTGGTAACTTGTTTTAATAATTAATATTGGCACAAAAAAAGAGCCGGAACAAAAGTTCCGACTCACTTTTTTTGTTAGTTTAGATTACTTAACAGAGATTGTGAATGTAAGAGTAACAGCACCGCTATTAGAGATAACAGTTACTTCTACACTATCACGTGAATCATCAAGTACTGAATCAGGTGCGTAAACTAAGCTGTATATTTCGTTGTCTGAAGCATTACCATATTCTTTATCATGCTCTTTACCATACTGGTCTACTGCTTTTA
>Ga0123336_10002163_pt1 | contig 17306 bp, 12 predicted proteins | sample SSSSmetaG_FD_96466 | JGI IMG/M metagenome (GOLD analysis project Ga0123336, IMG submission 96466) | Glacier valley bacterial and archeal communities from Borup Fiord, Nunavut, Canada, to study Microbial Dark Matter (Phase II) - ​SSSS metaG | ecosystem: Environmental > Aquatic > Freshwater > Ice... | reverse complement strand
GATCATCGGCTACAGCCTGAACGACAAGATCGTCATCGATGATCGCATCCGCGAGAACCTGCGCAAATACCGCAAGATGGGGATCGGCCAACTGATCGATCTGTCGGTGAACGAGACGCTGCCTCGCACCGTCAACACCTCGCTGTCGCTGATCTTCGCTCTCGGCTCTTTCCTGGTGCTCGGCGGCGAGGTGTTGCGCGGCTTCACTGCCGCCATGCTGATCGGTATCGTCGTCGGCACCTATTCGTCCGTGTTCGTCTCCTCCTCACTCCTCATCTCGCTCGGGCTGACCCCCGCCGCCTTCGGCCCCGGCGACAAGAGCGCGGAGCGGCTGGCGCGGCCGTGAAGGGCAATCCGGGGACAGGTAACCGATTCGCCGGAACCCATCTGCGTCTTCGAACCGGCTTTCGGGCTAATAGATTACCTGTCCCCGGATTGCCCCGGGCCTTGAGCGCGCGCGCGTGAACATGGAAAAACTCCCCGCCGGCAGCGGCGCCATCGAGGGCTTTCGCGGTCGCGGCTTCCGCGTCGGCGGGACGGACCACCCCGGCGGCATCACCGCCAACGCAGCAGGCGGCGCGCCATGGCTTGCCGCCGATCTTGCCGCCCTCACGCTCGCCGACCTCCCCGCCGCCGAGGACATCGATCTGATCCTGATAGGCACCGGCCCAACACTCCACCGCGTGCCCGCAACGCTCGCGGCCGAGGCGGCGCGCGCGGGGATAACGCTCGAAGCGATGGACAGCCGTGCCGCCGCGCGCACCTATAATATGCTGCTCGCCGAGGGGCGGCGCGTGGCGGTCGCGCTGCTTCCCCTTTAGGCGCATTCGCCCCATGTAGGCTGTGACATGCAAGCCTATGCCCACGCCGCCATCGCCGCCGAACCGGACGAGCCCAAACCCACCGCCGATCTGAAAACCCTCCGGCGGTTCCTTCCCTATCTGTGGCCCAAGGACGAACCCGCGCTGCGACGGCGCGTGGTGGTGAGCCTGGTCTTCGTGCTGATGGCCAAGGTCATCACGCTGTCGATGTCTGCGTTGCTCGCAAACGCGATCGACCGCATGACCAACCACGGCCGCGCGGCGTGGGCACTGGCGGCGGCACTGGTCGCGGCCTACGCAGGCGCACGCTTCCTTGGCGTGTTGTTCGACAATATCCGTAACGCGATTTTCGAGCGCGTCGGGCAGACGGCGGCGGGTAAGCTCGGCTCGGACGTGTTCGCGCATGTGCAGCGCCTGTCGCTGCGCTACCATCTCGAACGGCGCACCGGCGAACTCACCCGCATCTTCGATCGCGGCACCAAGAGCATCGACGAGATGCTCTACTTCATCTTCTTCAACATTTTCCCCACGGTCTTCGAGCTGCTCGCGATCTGCGTGCTATTCTACATGCGTCTGGGCTGGCCGATTGTCGCGGCGACCGTGGTGATGGTGATCGCTTATGTCACCTACACGCAGTGGATCACCGACAAGCGCAACAAGGCCCGGCGTGAGATGACCGAGGCGGACAATCGCACCAGCGGACGCGCGGTGGATGCGCTGCTCAACTATGAGACCGTCAAATATTTCAATGCCGAGGCGCGCGAGAATCGAAATTACTCGGCCGCTCTGAAGAAATATACGGATATCGCCACCAAGCTCGCGGTCAGCCTGTCGGTGCTCAACATCGGCCAGTCGGCGATCACCAATCTGATGATGGGCGGCGCGATGGCCTATACGGTGTGGGGCTGGAGCGAGGGGCGCGTCAGCATCGGCACGGTGGTCTTCGTGCAGACGCTGCTCGCGCAGTTGTTCCGCCCGCTCGATTTCTTGGGCGTGGTTTACCGCCAGATTCGCCAGGGTCTGATCGACATGGAACATATGTTCCGCTTGATCGACACCAACACCGAAATCGCCGACGCACCGGGGGCAAAGCCGCTTGCGGTCAGCGAAGGCCGCGTTCGCTTCGAACATGTAAACTTCGCCTATGAACCGCGCCGCCAGATACTGCACGACGTAAGCTTCGAGATTGCGCCGGGCCGCACGCTCGCGGTGGTGGGATCGAGTGGTGCCGGCAAATCGACGCTCAGCCGCATCCTGTACCGCTTCTACGATATTATGGGCGGCCGCGTGACGATCGACGGTCAGGACATCCGTGAGGTGACGCAGGAGACGCTGCGCCGCGCGATCGGGATCGTGCCGCAGGATACCGTGCTGTTCAACGATACCATCGCCTACAACATCGGCTACGGCCGCGAGGGCGCGACGCAGGCCGAGATCGAGGCAGCCGCACGGCAGGCGCAGGTCCACGATTTCGTCATGGCGTTGCCCGATGGCTATGCGAGCATGGTGGGCGAGCGCGGACTGAAGCTATCGGGCGGCGAGAAGCAGCGCGTGGCTATCGCGCGCACGATCCTCAAGAACCCGCCCGTGCTGATCCTCGACGAGGCTACCAGCGCCCTCGACAGCAAGACCGAGGCCGCGATCGGCACCGCGCTGCGCTCGGTGTCGCGCGGTCGCACTACGTTGGTGATCGCGCACCGGCTGAGCACGATTGCGGACGCGGACGAGATCGTCGTGCTCGATCACGGGCGGGTGATCGAGCGCGGCACGCACGGCGCGCTGGTGGCGCGCGGTGGTGCCTATGCCGAAATGTGGGCGCGCCAGCAGGCGGAAGAGGAGGAGGAGCGCGCGGAGGCGGCGTGAGCAAGCTGCTCCAAGCCGCAACGTTCTCAACTGTCCAGAAAGCTCTTCATCTTCCTCGATCGCGACGGATGCTTGAGCTTGCGCAGCGCCTTCGCCTCGATCTGGCGGATGCGCTCGCGCGTTACCGAGAATTGCTGGCCCACCTCCTCCAGTGTGTGATCGGTGTTCATGCCGATCCCGAAGCGCATGCGCAGCACCCGCTCCTCGCGCGGCGTCAGCGAGGATAGCACGCGCGTCACGGTTTCCTTGAGGTTCGCGTGGATCGCGGCTTCCACCGGAATCACCGCATTCTTGTCCTCGATGAAATCGCCCAGATGGCTATCCTCCTCGTCGCCGATGGGCGTTTCGAGGCTGATCGGCTCCTTGGCGATCTTCATCACCTTTCGAACCTTCTCGAGCGGCATCGAGAGCCGCTCGGCCAGTTCCTCGGGCGTCGGCTCGCGGCCGATCTCGTGCAGCACCTGCCTTGAAGTGCGCACCAGCTTGTTGATCGTCTCGATCATATGCACCGGGATACGGATCGTGCGCGCCTGATCCGCGATCGAGCGCGTGATCGCCTGCCGGATCCACCACGTCGCGTAGGTGCTGAACTTGTAGCCGCGCCGATACTCGAACTTGTCCACCGCTTTCATCAGGCCGATGTTGCCTTCCTGGATCAGATCGAGGAACTGCAACCCGCGATTGGTGTATTTCTTGGCGATACTGATCACCAACCGCAGATTGGCCTCCACCATCTCCTTCTTGGCGATCCGCGCCTCGCGCTCGCCCTTCTGCACCATCGTCACCACGCGGCGGAACTCGCCCAGCTCCACCCCGGTCAGGTCCGCGATCTCGGCGACCTCGTGACGGATGCGCTCCACCGTGCCCGCTTCGGCCGCTGCAAACGCCGCCCATTTCTTGTCCAGCCCACCCACGCGCGCCAGCCAGCTCTCGTCCAGCTCATGACCCGTATAGCTGTCGAGGAAGGCCTTGCGCTGGATGCGATGCTTTTCCGCCAGCCGCATCATCTGCCCGCCCAGCGTCACCATTCGGCGGTTGTAGCCGTACAGCTGATCGACCAGATAATCGATCTTGTTCTGGTGGAAGAACACCGCCTTGATCAGCGCGGTCAATTCGGCACGCAGCTTCTGGTATTTGCGCTCTTCGGCCACACTCAGCGCACGGTTGCCGCGCATCGCGTTCAGGCGATTGTCCTGCAACTTCTTGAACTTGGCATAGGCCTCGGTGATCTCGGCGAATTGCGCGAGCGCCTCGGGCTTGAGTTGCTCCTCCATCGCGGAGAGCGAGAGCGTATTGTCCTCGTCGTCATCGTCGGCGAACGCGGCCGGGGCCATGCGGCGCGCGATCAGGGCCTCTTCCTCGCTGTCCACTTCTGATGCGGGCGCGCTCGTTTCGTCCTCCACCTCGCCTTCGCCCAGCGCGGCGACCAGAACCTCGCCCGTATCGCCCTCGGCGGGTTCCTTGTGCAGCATCGCATCGAGATCGAGGATCTCGCGCAACTGCATCCGACCCTCGGACAACGCCGTCGACCAGGTGACGATCGCGGTGAACGTCAGCGGGCTTTCGCACAGCCCGGCGATCATCGTGTCGCGCCCCGCTTCGATCCGCTTGGCGATCGCGATCTCGCCCTCGCGGCTGAGCAGTTCCACCGCACCCATCTCGCGCAGATACATGCGCACCGGATCGTCGGTCCGGTCGAGCTTCTCGGTCGTCTTCTGCGCGATGCTCGGCGCGGACGATACCGTATCTACCTCGTCCACCTCGACGTAGGGCTCGTCGTCCTCGTCGTCCGCCGCCTTTTCCTCGCCTTCGGCCGCTTCTTCGGATTCGACGACGTTGATGCCCATCTCGGACAAGTTGCTCATGATGTCCTCGATCCGGTCGCTCTGGTCGGCGGGGATCGCGGCATTGAGTTCGTCGATGGTGATGTAGCCCCGCTTCTTCGCGCGGGCGATCATCTTCTTGACGTTAGCTTCGTTGAGATCGATCAAAGGGGCGTCGCTCTCGCTCGCCTTCGCGTCCACCGGTTCCGCCAACGCCGTGTTGTTCTTCGCCAAAATCGTTCTCGCCTGGTTCGCTGGATCGCGGACGGACCCGCATTTCGGGGTCCGGCCCCATGTCTTGCGCGAACGCATACAGTGCATCGCGCGCTTGTCCACGCGCGACGCCCATCGCGCGGGTTCGCTGAAATAGGGATGTCCGCCGCGCTTGCAACATCGGCTCGTCGCTTGCCGCTGCAAACGCCTCGCGCGTTTCGCGCAGCAGGGTGGTACTCTGGGTGGCGTCGGCAGCGATACGCGCGAGTTCCTCCACCTTGGCCGCCAGCATCGCGCGCGCACGCTCGGGTGCCGAGCCCGCATTTGTAAAGCTGTAGTGCAGCGGAAACCGGTCGAGCACGAAACGCAGATCGGATTCGAGGCCTTGGCCGATCAGGCGCAGCACCAGCGCCGCGCTGTCGATATCGGGCGCGTGCAGCACCGCGTCCGCGATCGCGCCGCGCACGCGCAGCAGCTGCGGATCGATCAGCGTGAGCGCGCCCAGCGCCTCCCAATGGTCGCTCGCCACCTGCGGCCACGCGAGCATCCCCGCGAGCACCGCGTGACCCTCGTTCTCCAGCGGCACGATCCGCCTGCGCCGGGGCTGGGGCAGGGCAGGGGCGTCGCCCGCGCCGGGCGCGCGCCGCCAGCCAAAGGCCTCCATAAATTGCAGGCGGAAAAGTATCTCATACTGTTCCCGCACGTCCTTGTCGGCGATCTCGCGCGCGAGTGCGCCCAGGTTGGCCTTCAGCCCCGCGCGCCCCTCGGGAGACGCGGTGTCCGCCGCCGCCAGCGCAGTGCGCCAAAGCAGCGCGTGCAGCGGTTCGGGCTCGGCCGCGAGCGCCTCGAACGCCGCCTTGCCGCCACTGCGCACCACATCGTCGGGATCCTGACCCTCGGGCAGGGTCACGAACCGCAGCGAGCGCCCCGGTGCCAGCCCCGGCAGCGCGCGCTGCGCCGCCTTGGCGGCGGCTGCAAGCCCCGCTTTGTCGCCATCGAAGCACAGGATCGGCTCGGGAACGATTCTCCACGCAAGTGCGAGCTGTGCCTCGGTCAGCGCGGTGCCCATCGGCGCGACCGCCTCGGCGATCCCCGCCTGCGCCAGCGCAACGCCGTCCATATAGCCTTCCACGATGAACAGCCGACCGGCGGTGCGCGCCGCGGCGGCCGCACGGTCGAGGTTCCACAGCAGCCGACCCTTGTCGAACAGCGGGGTATCGGGGGAGTTGAGGTATTTGGGCTTGAAGTCGCCCAGCGCGCGGCCGCCAAACCCCACCGTGCGCCCGCGCGCGTCGCGGATCGGGAACATCAGCCGGTTGCAGAAGCGATCAAATGCGGGGCCGCCCTCCTCGGGTGCGATCGACAGACCCGATTCGACCAATCGCTCGACCCCGATTTTAGGCCCCAGTGCCCCCGTCAGCCCGCCGCGCGCATCGAGCGCAAAGCCGATACCGAACGCGCGCGCGGTTTCGGGCGAGACGCCGCGCCTTGTCAGATATGCCCGCGCCCCCGCGCCCTCGGCCGCCCAAAGCCGCTCGGCAAACCACAGCGCCGCCGCCTCGGTCGCGTCGCGCAACGTCGCCGCACGCTCGGCCTTTTCGCGCGCCTGCGGGCTGTCCTCCGGAACGGTTATCCCGGCCGCAGCCGCGAGCTCATTAACCGCGTCGCGAAAATTCAGTCCCTGTTTCTCGGTCAGCCAGCGGATCGCATCGCCATGCACACCGCAGCCAAAGCAGTGGTAATGATCGGCATAGACGTAGAAGCTCGCCGACTTTTCCTGATGGAACGGACAGCAGCCGCGCAGATCGCGCCCGGCGCGTTGAAGCTTCACCGTCCGCCCCAGCAACGCCCCCAGATCGGTGCGCGCGCGTAGTTCATCGAGAAAGGCGGGGGCGATCGGCATCTAGCCCAGCACCTTACACCCAACCCTCTCCCGAAGGGAGAGGGACAGGTCGAAGGCCAGGGAGGGTGAGGGGGCCGCGCCAGCGCACAGCGCGCCCTCCCTCACCCTCGCTCGGCTTCGCCTCGCATTTCCCTCTCTCTCGCGGGAGAGGGTTTGCCGCTCAGGCGTAATTATGCTCCTTCGCAGGCTCCGCCATCCGGCCCGGCGCGCCCAGGTCCGCGATCATCAGCCCCGCCGTCGCGCGCGCCGAGCCGACCACGCCCGGAACGCCCGCGCCCGGATGCGTGCCCGCTCCGACGAAATAGAGGTTGGTCAGCACATCGTCGCGGTTGTGCACCCGGAACCACGCCGATTGCGTCAGGATCGGCTCGAGGCTGAAGGCGCTGCCCACATGCGCGTTTAGCTCGCGGCCGAAGTCGGTGGGTGTAAAGGTGCGCATCGTCACCAGATTTTCGCTCAGGCCCGGCAATATCTGCCGCTCCAGATAGGCCATGATCTTCGCCGCATAGCCCGGCGCGGCCTCGTCCCAATCGATCGCAAGCGCGCCCAGATGGGGGACAGGGGCGAGCACATAGAAAGCGCTGCACCCGGGCGGCGCGAGCGCAGGATCGGTCAGGGTGGGGTGATGCAGATATAGGCTGAAATCGTCCGCCAACACGCCCTTGTCATAGATGTCCTTCAGCAACTCGCGGTAACGCGGGCCGAACAGGATGGTGTGGTGCTTGACGTCCGGGTAGAAGGTCTTGGTGCCAAAATAGATCACGAACAGCGAGGGTGAGAAGCGCGCCTTCTGCAACCGCTTACCCTTCGCCGCGCCGCGCTTGGACGCGCCGAGCAGATCGCGGAAACTGTGCACCACATCCGCATTGCTGGCGACCGCATCGAATGTCTCGGACCACCCGTCCGCGCACGTCACCCGCTCCACCCGCGTGCCCTCGACCGACACCGCTGTGACCGGCGAGCCCATGCGCACCGTGCCGCCTAAATCCTCGAACAGTCGGACCATGCCGCGGATCAGCGCTCCGGTCCCGCCGCGCGGGAACCACACGCCCCATTTGCGCTCCAGTGCGTGGATCAGCGCGTAGATCGACGACGTCTTGAACGGGTCGCCGCCCACCAGCAGCGTGTGGAAGCTGAAGACTTCGCGCAGCTTGGGGTGGCGGATGAAGCTCGCCACCACCGAATGTACGCTCCGCCACGCGCCGAACTTCGCAAGCGCCGGGGCGGCGGATAGCATGGACTTGAAATCGAGGAACGGCACATGGCCAAGCTTCAGATAGCCCTCGCGGAATACCCCTTCGGCATATTCCAGAAACTTCGCGTAACCAGCGACATCCTCGGGTGACAACGCATCGATCTGCTTCAGCAGCGCATCCGTATCGTTCGAGTAATCGAAGATCGTCCCGTCTTCCCACATCAACCTGTAGAAAGGTGCCACCGGCATCAGCTCGACGTAATCTTCAAGGCGCCGCCCACTCAACTCCCACAACTGGGTGAGGCAGGTGGGGTCCGTAATAACGGTGGGCCCCGCGTCGAACGTGAAACCCTTGTCCTCATACACATAGGCGCGTCCGCCGGGCCGGTCGCGCGCCTCGATCAGCGTGGTCTCAATCCCCGCCGATTGCAGCCGGATCGCCAGCGCCAGCCCGCCGAACCCTGCACCGATCACACATGCCGTCGTCATTTCTTCATCTCATATTGCACGAGCGCGCGCAGCGCGCGGGGGATGGGGATGGGAGGCACGCCCGTCAGAATGCGCGCCCAGTCTGCCCACGTCGAGGCGGCCGCATAGAAGCGGCCCACCAGCGCATCGTCCAGCCGGTAGAAATGCTGGAGCACGCGGTAGCGTTCGTCGGGAGGTGCGGCCAGAAACAACATGCGGTTGAGCATCCGATACAGGCCGCGGCTCCGCCACGCGCGCTCGCTATGGTCGCGCACCGCGCGGTAGATGGTCGCGGGATCGTGGGCGGGCAGCGCCGCGATCAGATCTGCCGTGCGCACCGCATCGGGAAAGCTGTAGCCCGTGATCGGATTGAACAGCCCCGCACCCAGCCCGATGCGCGGCACGCCGGGCGAACCCTCTTCCCAGAAGCGCCCGATATCGCCGCCCAGCGCGAGTGGCAGCACGCCCACCTCCTCGCGCAACGTCCGCACGATCTCCCAGCCCTGCGCAGCCGCATAGTCCGCCAGATGCCCGCGCAGCAGCGGCAGCGATAGATCGCCGCCATCGCTATAATAGGTGTCCTCGATCAGCACATGCTTGGCACCGAACGGCAGCGTGTAGACAAAGCGATATCCGTCCTGCTGCGGCACGGTCGCGTCCATAATGATAGGCCCCGTCAGCCCGTGCGGCGTGGCGAGTTCTACCTCTAGCCCCAGGAACTTCTGCCATTTGAGAGCGAGCGCCTTCGTCGGCCCTTGGCCGCGCGCGTCGATTACAGCGCCCGCCCGCAGCACGCGCCCGTCCGTCAGCGTGACCGATGTTGGCGTAACCGCAGCGATCCGGCAATCGAGCCACAACCGCCCGGCGGGCACGGCGGCGCGCACCTCGGTATCCAGCCGTGCCGAGGTCGCGCTGCGATAGCCAGCGCCGATGCTCCGGCCGTGGCGCGGAAAGCGGATCGCATAGTCCTGCCATTCGTGCGCGATCAGCGGCTGCGTCCACGCGCGCTGCGCGGGCGAGATATCGTGCGCGAAACTGGACCAGGTGTGATTGCCGCCGATCGACGGCCCCGCCTCCACGATCCCCACGCGCAGGTCGGGCCGCACGCTCGCCAGCCGCAGCGCCGCCAGCCCGCCCGCCAGCCCGCCGCCCGCAATGAGAAGATCGCACTCCACCGCGCGAAGGCTTAGCGCGCACCGGCCTCGCGCGCCAACCGGGGCAAAGGCGCGCTCCCGTTCATGCCCCCTCCAGTCCGCCTCGCGCATTGTGCGCTGTCTGGAGGAGTTCCCGCCCATGCGCCTGCTCGCCGCCGCCCTGATCGCCGCTTCCACACCGGTCGCCATTGCGCCCACCTCCGCGCAGATGCCCGCCAATTCGCCCAACACCTCGACCCAAACGCAAGGCAAGCACGCGGTTTGCATCAACCGCCGCCTGATCCGCTCGATCGATCCCGATGGTCCGCTCACCCTGCGCTTCCGCATGGAAACCGGAGTCGATTACCGCAGCCCGCTCGCCGCCGCCTGCCACTTCACGCCCGGTTCAAATCAGTTCGCGATGCATTCGAACGGCGGCTCGTCTGACCTTTGCGAGGGCGATCTGCTCGATGTGGTCACGCTGCAATCGGGATCGGCGTTCGATAGCTGCCAGGTGGGCGAATTCGTTGCGGTGCCCAAGGATCATCCCTAAACCGCCACCATGCCATTCGAGATCGGGTTTCTCCTCTACCCGGACCTCACCCAGCTCGATCTGACCGGCCCCGCGCAGGTGCTGAGCCGCATGTCCGATGCGCGGGTCCATTTCGTCGCTGCGAGCCTTGCGCCGGTGCCGAGCGACTGCGGGCTTTCGCTGGTACCTACCGTCACTTTCGCCGATTGTCCGCCGGTTGATTTGATCTGTGTGCCCGGCGGTTATGGCTGCGTCGCCGCAATGGAGGATACGCCGACCGTCGCGTGGCTGCGCGCGCAGGCGGAACATGCAGGGTGGATTACCAGCGTCTGCACGGGCTCGCTGGTGCTGGGCGCGGCGGGGCTGCTGGCCGGTTACCGCGCCGCGTGCCACTGGGCCTGGCGTGATCTGCTGCCATTGTTCGGCGCGATCCCGTCCGACGAGCGCGTGGCGCTCGATCATAATCGCATCACCGGCGGCGGCGTGACCGCAGGCATCGATTTCGCGTTTGCAGTTGTGTCCCAACTGCGTGGGCGCGACGAGGCGGAGGCGCTGCAACTCGCACTCGAATATGATCCGCAGCCGATTGGCCGCGGCACGCCGGACACGGCGCGGCCCGAAGTGCTTGCACGGGTGCAGGCGCTGCTCGCCCCGCGCATGGCCCCCTACCGCGCGCGTATCGCCGCGCTGGGGCCGTCGCCTCAGCCGCCTCAGCCGTAAAGCGCGTCCAGACGCGCGCCATAGACCGCGCCCAGCACGTGGCGGCGGATCTTGAGGCTTGGCGTCATCTGTTCGTTCTCGACCGTGAACGGCCCGTCCGCCAGCACCACGCGGCGCACCTTTTCGATCGTGGAGAGTTCACGATTCATCCGGTCGACCGCGGCCATCACCGCGCGCTGGAAGCCGGGTTCGCCCGGGCCTGCGGTTTGCCCGGTGCGCTTTTCCCATACCGCGACCCACTCGGGATCGGGCACCACGAGTGCCACAAGGTATGGCCGACGATCGCCATAGATCATTGCCTGCAGGATCTCGGGCTGGAGCGTCAGCATCCCCTGCACGCGCTGCGGGGCGATATTGTCGCCATTATCGAGGACGATGATGTCCTTCTTGCGATCGGTGATGACGATGTGCCCGTCTTCATCGATGTGGCCGACATCGCCAGTGTGCAGCCAGCCATCCTGCAGCGCGAGCGCGGTATCGGCGGGATTATTCCAGTAGCCGTGCATCACGAGTTCGCCCCGGCACAGGATTTCGCCATCTTCCGCGATCCGCACCTGCGTATCGCGCAGCGGCGGGCCGACGCTGTGCATCTTGATGCGCGCGCGCGGGCGGTTGCAGCTCATGATCGGGCCGCTCTCGGTCTGGCCGTAGCCCTGGAGGAGCGTGAGGCCGAGCGCTGCGAAAAAGCGGCCGACATCGGGATTGAGCGGCGCGCCGCCCGAGACGAAGGCCTTGAGGTGGCCGCCGAAGCGCGCGCGCGCGGTCTTGCGCAGCGTGCGATCGATCACGAGGCCGAGCGCACGATCCGCAACGCCGATGCGTCGGCCTTCTGCGCGGCGTTTCTCGATGCGCTCTGCGGCGGCGAGCAGTCTGGGCGCAATCCCGCCCTTTTTTTCGATCGCGCGGATCATCCGCTGGCGCAGCACTTCGAACAGGCGCGGCACAACTACCATGATCGTGGGGCTGGTTTCCTCGATATTGGCGGCGAGCTTGTCGACCGATTCGGCGAACCAGATCTGGGCGCCATGCGCGAGCGGGAGATAGAGGCCGGCCGAATGTTCGTAGCTGTGGCTGAGCGGCAGGAAGCTCAGGAACCGGTCCGGCGTGATCGGAAAATCCTCGACCACGATCGCGCGCGCGCCCTGCGCGCCGTGCAGGATCATGCCGTGGTGGAAGCGCACGCCGCGCGGTGCGCCGCCGGTGCCGCTGGTGTAGATGATGCAGCACAGGTCTTCGCGGCGCGCGGTGGCGGCGCGGCGCACGGCATCGACGTCGGCCGGGTGCGCGGCGATCAGCGTATCCCAATGGTGGAAGACGATCCCGTCCGACTGGCCGGTGCGGATCGGCTCCATCCCGATCACGTCGCGGCAATGGCTGGATTGGAGCACGGCGGGCACGAGTGCCAGTGCAAGTTTTGCCGTGGAGACGATCGCGGCGCGCGCGCCCGAATTTTCGAGGATGTGCAGATGATCGCGCACGGTGTTGGTGGTGTAGGTGGGCACGCTGACCGCGCCCGCCGCCATGACGCCCAGATCGGCGATCGCCCATTCGGGGCGGTTTTCGGACACGATCGCCACGCGGTCGCCCGGAGCGACGCCGATCTCGCGGAGCGCGGCGGCGAGGCTCGCCACGGCCCCGGCGGTCTCGCGCCACGACCGGCTGTGCCAGCGCCCGTCCGCCTTGTGGAACAGCAGCGGCGCGTCGCCAAAACGCGCGGCCTGATCGAAGAACATCTCGACCAGATTGGGCCAGCGCGGCAGATCGGACGCACCGGGGCGGGGCAGGGGGCCGCTCACCGCGCGCGTGCCGCCGCCATCGCCACCGTCGATACCGCCACCGCCTGCCCCTCGGTCCGGTTGTCCGCAGCCGCGCGCCAGCCGCCGCGCACGCGCACCACCGCGCCCGTCTTGGTCGGCAGATCGGCGAGGACCACATTGTGGCCCATCGCTTTCAGCGCGGCCGCCATGCCATCGAGCCGTGTGCCTCTCTCGAGCGCGACGCGCGGGCCGTTGGCATAGAGCACCGGCAGTGCGATCGCGTCTTCGACGCTCAGATGCCAGTCGATCAGCGCGATCACCGTTTTGGCCACCTGTGCGATGATCGTCGCGCCGCCGGCCGCGCCGATCGCACCGTAGAGGCGGCCATCGGGCGTATAGATCAGCGTCGGCGCCATCGAGCTGCGCGGCCGCTTTCCCGCCGCCAGCGCATTGGGTGCGGGTCGCCCGTCGCGCATGGGGGCGAAATCGAAATCGGTGAGCTCGTTGTTGAGGAAAAAGCCGCCTGCCACCTGGCCGCTGCCGAAGATCGATTCGATCGTGCTCGTCCAGCTTACCACATTGCCCGCCGCGTCGGCGGCGACGATGTGGCTCGTGCCCGGCACTTCGCTGTCCGAACCGGGTGGAGGCACGGGCGCACCCGGCGGCGTGCCCGGTTGCGCGGCGGGCAGGGCGCGGTCCAGCCGGATCAAGGCCGAGCGTGCCGCGATGTAGTCGGGATCGATCAGCCCGTCGGTGGGCACGGGGACGAAGCCGGGATCGCCCGCCCACACCTCGCGGTCGGCGTAGGCGAGGCGCTGGCTTTCGGCGATCAGATGCCAGGCGATGGGGTTGTCGCGCCCCAGTTTCGTCATGTCGAAGCGTTCGAGCTGGCCGAGAATCTGGATCAGCGCCACGCCTCCCGAGGATGGCGGGGCCATCGAACAGATGCGCCAGCCGCGATAGGTGCCGCAGACGGGTGTGCGCTCGACGACGCGGTAATTCGCCAGATCGGCGGCGGTCATCGGGGAGGGGGCACGGGGTGCCTGCGAGACCGCGCGCGCGATTCCCTCGGCGATCGGCCCTTTGTAGAACGCATCCGGCCCGTCGCGCGCGACCGCCTCCAGCGTCGCCGCGAGCGCGGGGTTGGTCAGACGCGCGCCCGCTGGTTTTGGGCTGCCGTCGGAGCCGAGAAACACGCTTGCTAGCGCGGAGCCTGCGACCATCTCGTGCGCCGCACCCAGGATACGCGCGCCGCGCGGCGAGAGCATCCAGCCGTCCCGCGCCAGCCGGATCGCGGGCGCGAACAGGTCCGCCCACGGCAATTTGCCGAAGCGCTGGTGAACGCGCGCCGCGAGCGCGACCGTGCCGGGCACGCCGACCGATCCGCCGCCCCACACCGCCTGGAAGTGATCGACGGGTTTGCCGTCGGCCCCCAGAAAGCGCGTCGGCAACGCGGCGGCAGGCGCGGTCTCCCGGCCGTCGATGGCTACCATGCGGCCCGTCTTCGCATCGTGGAACACGAAAAAGCCGCCGCCGCCGAGACCCGAGGATTGCGGCTCCACCACCGTCAGCGCGATTACCGTGGCGATTGCCGCATCGGCCGCATTCCCACCGCGCCGCATCATCTCCGCCCCCGCCGCTGCCGCGCGGGGATCGGCCGAACTCACCACCGCCGCGCCCTGTGCCGCCGTGCTCGCCGGGGAGCGCGCATTGGCCGCCCGCTCGAAAAGGCGCGCGGTCTGCGGCTCGATCCGGGCGGTTTGCGCCATTGCAGGGGAGGCGAGCGCGAGCGCAATCAGCAGGGGTCGGATCATTGGGCCGTTAGGGAGCCGGGCGCGCGTGGCGTCAAGCATCCGCCATCAGGCGTCCACACCCACCGCCTGTCCCACGTGCGCGAAGCCGTCGCGCGCCAGCAGCTCCGCCAGATCGCGCTTGATGCACGCGAGCAGCCCCGGCCCGGCATAGGCGAGCGCGGTGTAGAGCTGCACTGCGTCGGCGCCTGCGCGGATTTTGGCGTAGGCGGCAGTGCCGCTGTCCACGCCGCCTACGCCGATCAGCGCGATCCGCCCGCGCGTTACGCGACGCGCGCGGGCGAGCACTTGGGTCGATCGCGCGAACAGCGGCGGGCCCGATAGCCCGCCAGTCTCGCCCTCGCCCACACCCCCGGGCCGCGCGAGCGTGGTGTTGGTGGCGATCAGCCCGTCGGCGCGCGATACGCAAAGTTCCGCGATTGCGTCGATTTCGGCATCGTCCAGATCGGGTGCAATTTTGACGAAGATCGGCGGGCCTCCTTCGGGCCGGGCCGCGCGCGCGCCCTCGATCAGCGAACCCAGCGCGTCGACCGTCTGCAACGTGCGCAGGCCGGGCGTGTTGGGCGAGCTGACGTTGATCGCCAGATAATCCGCAACCCCCGCCATCGCAGCGACGCCGGTTGCGTAATCCGCAGTCCGGTTGGCAGCGTCCTTGTTGGCCCCGATATTGACGCCCACCACGCCCGGTCCGCGCGCCGCAAGCCGGGCGTGCGCGGCTGCCTGCCCGCCATTGTTGAACCCGAGCCGGTTGACCACCGCGCGCGCGTTCACGAGCCGCACCATCCGCGGCCGCGGGTTGCCGGGCTGGGGCAGGGGGGTGAGCGTGCCCACTTCGACGAAGCCGAAGCCGAGCCGCAGCAGCGGTGCGAATACCTCGGCGTCCTTGTCGAACCCGGCGGCGAGCCCCAGCGGATTCGGCAGCGCCAGCCCCGCAAGCCGCGTCCCCAGCGAAGGCGGATCGGCGCGCCCGCGTGGGGCCAGCCCGGCACGCAGCGCGGCCACCGTCAGACGGTGCGCGCGCTCGGGATCGAGTGCGAACAGCAGCGGGCGGGCGAGCGGATAAAAGTCCAACCGCTCAGGCGTCCGCGACGCGGCTGCCCAGCCGCCCTGCAAGATATTCGAGTGTGGCAACGCGGCGATAAAGGCCAAAATCCTTGACCACCTGATCGGGCCGGAAAAAGCGCCGCATTGCAGGGAAGTGCAGATCGATCACGCGGCCAAGGAAGATTGGGCTGAGCAGGCCGCCATGCTCGTCCCCCGTTTTACCTGCGAGCCACCGGCGCACTGCATAGCTGCGCCGCCTCGCCCACGGCGGGCGCACCAGCGTCTGCCACTCGTCGCGCTCGTGCGCGGCGCTGGGCGGTTCGGCAAAACTATGGCCGTAGGCACTCATGTGCCGCGCGAGCACGGGATCGATATGGTTAAGCAGCATCGCTTCGAACCGGCCCGCGCGCTTGAGGTCCATCGGAATTTGTAGCGCCTCGTTCACCACCGGCCAATGCAGAAAGGGCATCAGATACGCCCCGTGGCGTCCGACGAGGCTGATCTCGCGCCCGAAGAAGGCGCGGCAGCGTTCGCGGGGATAGAGCTGCTCCACCTCGGTGCGTGTGAGCCGATCGCCCGGCGCGTGGCCGAGCGCGCGGGCGAGCTTGATCTCGATCGCGCCGAGAAAGGCCTTGGCGTCAAATTCCTGCGTCGCGTCGCTTGCGACGAAGCGCGCGAAGAAAGCCTGCGCTACGTCACGCGCGCGAAACGGACGGTCGGGCAAATAGAAGAAGTTGCGGAACACCTCACCGCACCCGCCCGAGACCGCGAGCTGTCCGCCCGCGTTGCGCGCGTGGCGCGCAGATGCGTTGCCGCCATTGTCGAACAGCCCGCCATCGGTGACGAGCGCATCGGTCTCGTCGAAATTACGCGCGACAACTTCGGCGAACTGGTCGGGCACGATCGTTGCGAAGCTAAGCTTGTTGAACAACTCGACTGCGAACCCCTCCGCCGCGCCAATGGCTTGTGCCACGCGGACATCCTCGTCGCCGGGCTCGCCGTAGACATAGACGTGGGGTTTGACGCCGTGCGCGCGCAGCAACGCAAGCGCGAGGCGCGAATCGAGCCCGCCCGACAGCGGGCACTGCATCCGGTCGCCATATTCGGCAACGAAGGGTGCAACCGTCGCTTGCAGTACGGCGGCATTGCGCGCGATCCGCTCCTCGAGCGGGATCGTGCTTGGCGCATCCGGCAGCGGCTTTTCGACCTTATGCGTGGCGATGCCGTCAGCGCGCAATTCGAGCTGGACAAACGGACCGACGCGCGAGACCTCTTCGAACACCGTATCGTCGCCGAGCGGGAAGACGTTGAACGCGAATTCGTAGACCCCTTGTGCGCGCCAGTGCAGCCTGGGCTGGGCCTCGGCAGTGGCGAGGAACGACGTGGAGAGCGTCGCGAAATCGGGATCGTGGAACAGCTGGAACGATCCGAAATAATCGGTCAGCGCGAAACTGCGTCCGCCCTTGCGCACGAGCAGCGCGAACTGGCCCGAGCAGCGGTCCCACGCGGTGAACGGTGCCTCGAACGTGGCGAGCAATGCCTCGAGCGCGGGCGCGCCGATCCGGCCGTCATAAATCAGCGTTCCCGCGACGGCAGCGAAATCCTCGCCTGTCTGCACGATCGTTGCGGGGCCGCCGTGGATATAGCCGACGTGAAAGCCGCGCGCGCCGTGCATCGCGATCGGCGTGAACTGCGTAAAGCCGTGGCTGACGAACCGCGTGCGCGCGGCTTCGATGCGCGTGTCCGCGCCCGCATCGTCGCGGGTGAGGTGAAAACCCGCCATCAGTTGGTAGCGGCGCGCGGCGCGCCCGATGTTGCTGTGCCCATGATCGTGCCCCGTTTGCCCTTGCGGACCAGCTTAGCCAAGCCGTGCCCTATCCCCAAGGACCAAGTATACGTCGCTTGTCGCGCTGTGCCCCCGCGTGCGAGGCGTAAGGGGCCATGCGCCCGCGCCTGCTCCACCTCCATTCGACCTTCAGCCTTGGCGGCAAAGAGGCGCGCGACGTCGATCTGATGAACGCGT
>Ga0123336_10002162_pt1 | contig 17307 bp, 17 predicted proteins | sample SSSSmetaG_FD_96466 | JGI IMG/M metagenome (GOLD analysis project Ga0123336, IMG submission 96466) | Glacier valley bacterial and archeal communities from Borup Fiord, Nunavut, Canada, to study Microbial Dark Matter (Phase II) - ​SSSS metaG | ecosystem: Environmental > Aquatic > Freshwater > Ice... | reverse complement strand
CTGTATCTCTTACAGAGTTTTTCACAATTGTCTTTAAAGAACTCAAAAAATCTTCTGGTGCATCAATGTATAACCCAGCATCAATTAGCTGGTATAAGTAAACTATCGCCAGGGAATATTCACCTCTACTTGCAGCTTTAACTTCTCTTTCAACTAATTCTTTAAAAGAAAATAGTATAAAATCTTTCTCTTCATATAATTTATTGTTGCCATTAGCATTTTTTATTCCAGAAATATCTTCAATTCTTTTAACTACCGACTCTGAGTCTGTGAGGTCTGTTAAGATATCATTAGCCCCTAATTCAAGAGCTTTCATTATGACCTCTCTTACAGTAAAGTTAGTTATTACAATAATTTTTACTTCTTTAAGTCCAAAACCTATCTTCATGTAATTTGCTAACTCCAATTCAACTGCTTCCTCTTTACTAGGGTGTACAACAATAGCTTTAATATCACTAAACTGTTTAATACCTTTTATATCTAATTTTGACTTAATTATATCTACCTCTAATCCATTTTCTATAAGTCTACCTATAATGATATTAGCACTATCATCTAAACATATGTATGCAATTCTTCCAACCATATAATCTCCTTCGAAACTAATAATATATAATTGTGCCTAAACTTAATGTGACCTTTAATGAATTCAAAATTATAAAACTTTTTTGGAAACATATAAATAAATAAAATAGAAAAAATACTATCTTATATATTATCGATAAATATTTATACTTTTAAATAGTATAATTTAAATATCCTAAATAATATAAAAAACACTTGTAACTAAGAATGCCGCTAAGGCCATATAAAGCCAAGAAAATAACTACTACATATATAGGATAATATTCAGAATCAATGCATATAAATTAATTGATAGGCAATTCTTTAAAAAAAGAAGCTGCCCAAATAAAAAGGTTGTGATTTTTTGGAAGGTGGGTTTGAATTCCATACTGTGAGAGGCTATCAACTCTTAAATCAAGGAAATAGGCTCTTAACTCCTGCAATGGAGGATTACCTTGAAATGATTTATAGAAACATTCAAAAAGATGGGTATATGAGAATTAATACCCTTTCTGAGTTTTTGAACGTAAAACCCTCTTCTTCTACTAAAATGGTACAAAATCTTACTCAGTTAGGTTTTGTTGACTATAAGAAATATGGAATTATATTTTTAACAGAAAAAGGCGCTTTGATTGGCAAATTTCTTCTTGAGCGACATAATATAATAGAAAGGTTTTTGACATTAATAGGGGTAAGTGAAGATACCCTTGTTGAAACAGAGCTGATTGAGCATAATATAAGTATCAACACCACTAAAAATATTAATGCCTTAAATGAGTTTCTCTCGCAAAATCCCGACATCATAAAGAAGTTTGAACACTTTAAGTCAGCATTTATTTGAAATATTGAACTTCAAAGCTCTATGATGTCGGGTATTGCAACAATATAGTCGTTTAAATATAGGCAATGCATTCTATTTCAACAAGAACATCCTTCGGAAGCCTAGCCACTTCTACACATGACCTCGCAGGAAAGTTCGCAGAAAAGAATTTCTTATATACGTCATTTATAGCTGCAAAATCCTTCATGTCCTTAATAAAAACTGTAGTCTTAACAACCTTGCCAAAACTGGTTCCAGCGGATTGAAGAACCTCCCCTAGGTTTTTGATTGCCTGTTCAGCCTGGACAGCAGCATCTCCGGCAACAACTTCGCCTGTCTCTGATATTACTGGAATCATTCCAGATGTATACACCATATTTCCAAGCTTTACTGCCTGTGAATATGATCCAATAGCGGCGGGTGCCTTATCAGTATTAATAATTTCTTTTTGCATATCAAAACCTCCAAATATAATATTAGTAAATCTATGTTGATTTTTACATAAACCCTTATATTAATTATACATTAATTAAACTTAACATGTTATCTTCTAAGGTATATAGCATTGGCACTACAGTAATACCAGGGTATTTGTCAGATAATCTCTTTGCTTCATTAAACGCAAAGTCTATCTCATTATCTATTTCAAATATAGGAGCATAATTCATAAAATGCTCCTCTGCCCTTTGCCTGTCCCAATTTGCCATAGTACATAGGCCCTCAATAAACTGTTGTTTCTTTGAGGCTAGCCCCACCATTCCACAATTATTATGGGCAATTAAGGCTATATATTTTACCCCTCCTATTGCTATTGCATAGGATACTTTAAATTCATTGTGCCTAAGGCTTCCACCTCCAGTCCTTATAATATAGGCAAAATTCTCTGGGATACGTAATTGTTTTCTATTGTCCATACACATTCCGACCAATATCTGAGCTGTATCAAACCTCTTCATCTCAGCCCCAAGATTCTGATATTTTATTAGTTCTTCAATTGGTGAATTCAAAAAGCATGATGGAATCTGCTCTATAGATGTAATTTTATTAATCTGCATTCTCAAACCACCTTTCCTCACTTAGAAAACATTTCTGTTTTGTTTCAGCTTTCCCATATTATATAAAACAAAAGTTGTATCTGCGCTAATAAATTCCAATAACATATTCTATTATGATATTTTAAATTGTACAAGGTAATTTAATAATTCTATTCCATGGGAATATATTCTATATGTGGCAGATTTAAATCAATTTTTAAGAACTTAATGATACTTTCACTATGAGGTGGTAATATAATAATGGGGTGAAATACTTATAATGGATAAAAAAATAATATATATAGCCGATGATGAACCAAATATTCGCAATATAATAAAATCCTTTCTTGAGAAGGATGGCTATGAAGTATGTGCTTTTAGTGATGGGTTTTCCATATTAGAAGCCTTTGAAAAAAAGCCTGCAGATATGCTTATTGTTGACATCATGATGCCAGAAATAGATGGATATTCACTCTGCGCTTCAATCAGGCAGCAGAGTAATGTGCCCGTGATTATCGTTTCTTCCAAGGATACAGAAGCAGATAAAATAGCTGGGCTATCCCTTGGTGGAGATGACTACCTAACAAAACCTTTCAGTCCAATGGAGCTAATTGCAAGAGTTAAAAGCATATTTAGAAGAATGGAATTTGATAAAAACACGCAGACAATTCCTATCTTAACCACTTTAGGCGATATCTCCATTAATTATGATATGAAAACCGTGCAGAGGGATGGTAAGGACATTGGTCTTACTGGTATGGAATTCTCTTTGCTCTACTATCTGTTTTTAAACAAAAACAGAGCAGTTAGTAGAAGTGAGTTGTTAGATAAAGTATGGGGCTTTGAATCTAATGTTGAAACCAGGGCAACAGATGACATGGTAAAAAGGATTCGTAAAAAATTATCCGATGCTTCTTCTAATCTTAAAATAGAGACCGTTTGGGGCTTTGGCTTTAAAATACAGGACGGAGATTTATAATATGAAAAAGACAACAATTAAGTGGAGAATCTTTAAATATAATTTTCTAATAATTATTATGCTTATAGTTCTGGTAACAGTAATTTTCAATATAGTAGGAAGGGCATATTTCGAAAGAGAGATAGTGGGCCAATTAGAAAAAATATCCATAGAGGGAGAAAAAGCTATTTTTCAGCAAGCACCTAAGCTTTTTGCTAACTCTCGTGGTACTCGCCCTAATCCTAATCGTGTTGGCCCATCCAACCCCGATCCTGTTAACTCTAACCAAAGAAAATTGGATCCCTTTAGGCCTGACCCATCAGATATGGACCCATCTTTTGACTTTTTCATGAGAGTAAACCGTTCATTAAGGAAGCCATTGTCCATATTAAATGCAGAATATCTACTCTTCGACAGCGACAAAAATCAGATTTTAAATTTTGAGTCAGAGATTTATACACCTAATGAGCAAATAAAATATATTAAAAATGTAATAAGTAGCGGTAAAACATTTTCAAAAAATGAAAGCTTTAAATTTAATGCAGATGGCAAGGAATATATTGCTATAATTAAACAAGTGTCAGATAATAACCCAGTAAACTTAGGATGGATTGTAATATACTCAAGTCTGGAAAAAGTTAATCAAATGCAATTTGGTATCAACATTATACTATTAGTTATCTTATTAATATCCGCAGCAGTTATTATTATACTTTCCTCAGCATTATCAAAAAAATTATCCAGCCCATTCACAGCCATAAATGACCATATCAAATTCATAACTGAACGGAAATTCGGTTCAAAAATAAGTCTCGAAGCTGATGATGAGTTTTTAGAACTTGTTTCAAACATTAATCTAATGTCTGAAAAGCTTGAGACCTATGACAAAGCACAAAAAACCTTCCTGCAAAATGTATCCCATGAGTTCAGAACTCCACTTATGTCTATACAAAGCTATGCTGAAGGAATAACCTATGGCGTTGTAGATAGTGACACCGCTGTAGAAGTAATTGTTGGTGAGGTTAAACGGCTAACTAAGCTAGTAGAGGATTTACTGTACCTGTCACGGCTAGATGCCATTGAGGAGAATTATAATTATGGGGTATTTGATTTAAATGATTTTATTAAAACTTGTATAGAACGAATGAACGGTATCGCTATTAAGAATAATATTGAAATAGTTTACAACGATGAGTTCTCTAAAATAAATATTGGAGCAGATGAAGAAACGCTCTCAAGAGCTATAAACAATATAATAAGCAACTGTATACGTTATGCCAAAAGCAAGGTCACAATAGATGGAAAACTTATTCCAAACGATAAAATAGAAATTAGAATCTTTGATGATGGTCCTGGTTTTGATAAGAAGGATATTCCAAACCTTTTTGAGCGTTTTTACAAAGGAAATAAGGGCAACTACGGCCTTGGACTGGCTATTAGTAAAAGTGTACTTACAAAACACCATGGAGAAATTAACGCACAAAACTATGAAAACGGGGCGCTGTTCACTATAATTCTTCCCACCAAGGTAACTTAATCTTATTACCCGTTTTGCATAGATTCACCTTTTTGACTTAATACGTTACATTAAGCTCATTTAAAAAAGTTTAATGTAACGTATATTGAAAAATGTAGCCTTTATAAAACTTGTATAAAAGTTTATCAAGTTCATGTTCTGCCTGTTTAATCTTCCTTTTATCAGGACTTCCGTTACAATTTAGATTATCCAATGTAACGTTCTTCTCTAAAATCAGATCTTTTAACTCATTAATATTACTTTTCAAAAAATGCCTCCTTAAAATTATTCATAGAATATATAACTGAGAATCTTGTATAGTCCTTAATATTGTCGTGTGAATTTAACTTTTACAATTACCTTCTGTAGCTTAAGCAAAAAAGCCCCACTGAATTAATTTGAAAAAGCAAAATAAACTAACTATACTAAATTCTGTTTTAAGTATAATACTATAAATTTTTGTATAAATTTAATTTTTCTTATATTTGCGTAAATTATTTATAGAATTTGCCTGTGATTGAAAGATAGCCTAGCGTAAGCAACATTGATGAAAAACATTTGTTTCCAAACCTTTTCTAGATAGATGAATATTTATCTGCACCCTTGGTATTGCGAACATCAATTATCTAAGACCTTACAAAAATAAAGAAGCCAAACTATGCCAAATAAATTCACAGCATAAATCAGCCTCTGGTACTCCAGTCAACTTACAAAACAATCATTACTGCATTCCTACTTATTTACTAGGATTAGTTTAACATATTTTTTGCCATATGTCAACCCGCCTTAGATATTGCCGCTTTCCATAGTTGTTAAGTTTAATACATACGTCTTATAGCACAAACAGTATCACAAAATAAAGTATCATAAGTCCAGCTCCCAAAGGTAAACCTAACTTTGCCCATTCCTTACTTTTAATATTAAGCTTCCCAGCTGAAATAATATTTGGTATGTTGCCCGGTATCAGCATTCCTCCACTAATCAGTAAGCCCAAGAGCAATGACTTAATCTGAATATCGCTCATAGAAGGGCTTATTTCGGCTGCAGCCAAGGTTGCATTATCCAACACGGCTGATAACATATTGATAAAATATAGTAATCTGCTATCAAGATTAACAATATACGTATCTATGAGTGGCTTGAAACCTGCCCCCAGAAATTCAAGGGCAATTACAAATATAAATATCTTTCCCCCTCGGGCTAAAACATCTTTTGGTCCTTCGTTTTTGTCTTCTACCCATGGTTCGTCTTCTTCAGGAACATCTATAGGCTTCTCTAGCGTAACTTCATCTGCATTCTTTACTGCCTCTTTTTCTCCACTAAAGTATGCACCCAACAAGCCTAAGATTATAATTGCTGGAATAATATCTATTCCAAGATTCCTGAAGAGGTAAAAAAAGTCTGCATTTAATTTAGATACTACAATAGTTGCAAGAGGTTCTCCTATGGGCGTAAGTACCGCACCTAAGCCTATTGAAAAACAGGAAATTATGGTTAATTTAACCTTCCTATCCCTATTTATAGGCAGAGCCGCAATAATTTCAACCAATAAAAGAGAAGCAACTATTGCTGTAATTACGCTTGAGGCGAGTCCTATAATTATGATCAAAAGAAAAACAAAAATTTTCAAAGGGATTATACCAATAATCCAATTTATAAATTTCCTCAGCTTATCCACAAAGAATATAAACAAAAACCCAGTAATTATTACTGCTATTGTAATAGTATACACAAGGTAATTACTCAGTGTATGCAGTATAAATTCTTTGCTCATAACCCCTGAAACAACAATTGCAGCAAGGCCCATTATAAATAAAAAGTATTCAAGATTGTGTTCTACTTTCTTTACAGTAAAAGGTAATACCATTATTAATGCCAAAATAATAAATAAACTAATAATCATCTTTTATCCTCCTTAATTAAGTCTGTTAATAAGTTAGTAATTATGTATATTAAAGTTATAAAACCAATTTAACTATAGCCAAAATAAATCACTATATAAGAAAAAAGCAGAAAATTCACAATGAATTTCCCACCCCAGAAATCAAATCTCTTGAAAACAAGTCAATGACTTGCCCAACCGAAAAGCCATATTAAATATATTTTACAGTATATCATAAGAGTAATAACAAAAACAATATTTTTTATAGTTCTATTTCTCAAGAATTATCTTGTGATCTACCAAAGTCATTTCCTTAATCTTAGCCTTGATAATCTTCTGTTCTCCAAAAATGTTCTTTAAAATAACATTTTCACTAGTGGGAATGACTTTATCTACTGACTCTAAAACAAGGGTTTCGTTCCCCTCTGAATCAATCATGTATGCATTTGCTTCGCACATATTAACCTCCGATAATTTATTTGCCCATATTATCCTTCAAGTAACCCTTTAAAACAAAAACTGCATTGTCAACTTGATGTGGTAAAGGCTCGTTTTTGACCCCTACAACTTCCAGATTACATCTATTCAGCGGTAAGAGCACCTTCTTTGCAGGACTTTCGGCAATTGCCTTAGCCATAAGTGGTGTAAGCTCGCCCATCAAGGAATTAGCAGCAATTATTCCAACGGTGCCTACAATATAATCAACCTTATTTGAATTGTAAACAATTGCGTTTTCTCCAGATGCACCTAGATTGGCACCTGCCTTCATCATCAATGCCGTAGCCAATGAATTTGTGCCTAATGCAAGTATCTCTACATCCTCAGAAAGTTCTTTTCGCATTTTCTCAACAAGAGATCTTCCAATTCCTCCGCCCTGACCGTCAACTACAGCAATTCTCATATTACCCCCAAAAATCTTACCCATTTTACTTTATTCTTTTATATAAGAACAACTGTAATCAGTTACTTCCTTAATTACAAGTTACATTCTCAAATTTACTCATATTCAGATCTTCCATATAATCAATCTCTATACAAAATTATAACTTTTAGCTTTTACTTAAGCAACTATCCTTTTGGTTTACTCAAAATCCTAATATACCCTTCCTCCATACTCGTCAATGCCTGGTTCTGAGGGGGCTCTTCGCCATATCTCACTTTTTCATATATAGATGTGATATTTTCAATTTCATTTTCAACAAGCTCAATGCCTGCTGCCTTTTCAACGACCTGCCCTGTGGTGTCTGAGGCTGCTATATCAATACCTCTTCGGCCAAACTCTGATAATATTATTTGATACATAAGCCTTATTCTTTTTGTTGGATCTGTGGTCTTCTTTAATATTGAAATTAGATTTATCTTCTTCTTTTTCTTTACCTTATTATCAACGGTTTGCTTTGTTATCTCAACTATCTCAACGCATTCACTGTCATCATATTTATTTTCTTTTATCTTAAGCACTCTAGTAAACAGGGCTTTAACGTAAGCTATAAATTGTGAAATAGCTTTTATTACCTTTGGAAGCGCTTTGTAAATTGCAAATATTATTATAATTACAGCTATAGCGGTGAAAAGATAGTTCAGAAATTTATCAGACTTTCCAGGCTCAAATGGTAGTTGCTGAGCTTGTGAACCTCCATCTGAGGAACCACCGTCACTTGTACTAAGAAGCTTAGAGAGTAGATACATGACAAATATTGAAGCCTTTACATATATCAAAAGGAGAAACTTCAATGTAGCCGCCAAGAAATCCTTTATATTAAACATAATCAGGATTACTCCATAGAGAAGAATAATTAACTTTGAGTTTTGCTTACGGATACTCCTTTGGACTTCAGGTATTTCTACCCCTCTATACATAAAAACTTCATCAATATTTTCTTCACTTTTTATAAGCATAGTCAACAGAATGTAAATCAGAATAAATATAAAAACAGTTGCTCTGGCTGGCCTTAAAATAGTAATACTGCTAGCCAAAAACATGGTAATCGTCAATAAAATCATGCTAAAGGATAAAACCTTCGGGCTAAATGTATCCTGATAGCTTTTAGGATAATTAATAGACCCTATAATATAAAATATTCCAACAAAAGTTGACTCAACTAAGCTTCGCGCTATACCCCTGTCAGTATAAATAAAACCACATGAAATAGCAGGAATTAACACAGCCGTATAAGAGAGAAGCCTCGTTGTGAAGTAATATTCCTTTTTGCAAATTAAACTTGTGGCTACGAGTCCTAAATACATTGAAAATAAAGGAAAAACAAATTCCAATATTCCACCCATTGTGTCAAAAAGGAGGTATCTTAGTACTATGAAAGTAGGAAACAAGAATATGAAAATATTGAATAAGGCTATTAATTTCATTAGCTTTCTAAAGATTCTTTCCTTCATTTCACACCACCTGCTCTTATAGTATAAACCGGTATTTCACTATTTAAATTTGACTCTTTATAGACTTCATTAAGTAAAATAATTTTTACGGATACTCCCCGCTCTTTAAGTGAATTGAACATCTCATTTAAAGAGTCTTCCAGGTAAGGAGTTATTATTATTATTTCACTCTCGTCTATACGTGGACTTGTATCCCTAAAAAATTCATCAAAGCCAATATTAATCTTAAACTCAAGCTCGGACAAAGTAGTTAGAAGCTGCATAGTGTGCAGGTTTCCACTGGCTGCAGATGTATAAACGTAGTCCTCTTGATTTTGTGAAATATAACCATTAGAAGCAAAACCTACAGGTATTCCAATCTTCAATGCTCTATCCATAAGTGTTGCAGATATTTTAATACCATACTCAATCAACTCTCTATCAATTGTATAAGGATGATAATATTCTACTGTCTGAATATTTAGAATTATTCTTATGCTTTGGTTTGAAGTAAAATCGTTTTTTCTCACCATCAATGCATTTTGCTTAGCTGTTGCCTGCCAGTGAATTCGGTTCATAGGCTCATTATAGGTATACTCTTTGGCTCCTGCTATTACAAAGGGGTCATCGAGTATCCATCTTTTTACAATAATGTCTCCTTGGAGATTTCTAGTAGAAAGTAAAACGTCCTCCAGATCAACTAGTCCCGGGTATATAATCAGCTTTGAATTCACAGTAATAGGCAAGGAACGAGTGCTTAGGCCGAAAAAGTCACTGCTTACCAGGATTACATTGTCAATAGTGAATACACCCCTCTTGAGACATTTCACCTTCCAGATTCGCGTGGTCTTTTGATATATTCTCAAATGATATCCACTTGTAACATGGCGTATTTCCTGTGCAATAAATGATCTTGTATCAGCAAAGCTTAGCCATCTTGAAGTACGGATCTCTGCTTTTATCCACTGCAAAGGCATCGGTTTATTATTGTGTGCAACCTCAATAAAGCTAATTTCCTCGCCTTCGAAGGCTTCCCCTGTACTGAAACGGCACTCATAATGAAGGTTGTAGAAGGCAAATTTATTAAATAAAAATTCTTGCATCCACACCGCAAATACCACAATTACTAATAGTGCAATTGCTTCCATAGCACCCTCCAAATCATTTTATATTACTATACTTCTTCTGTTGGTACAGGTACTATTCCCAGAATTTCATTTATCATAGCCTCCTGCTGACGGGTTCCACTTGACATCCCATAGCCCTTGACTATGAGCCTGTGGGACAGTACCGAAACGGCAACAGCTTTGACATCATCTGGCGTTACAAAGTCTCTATTATGTATTGCCGCATATGCCTGAGTTGCCTTAAGAAGTGAAAGACTTCCTCTTGGGCTCGCCCCGAGAGCTATTTTATCATGCTTTCTCGTTGCTTCTGTAAGAGCCATAATATAATCCTTTACAGCGGTACCTACTTTTACAGATAGTACAGCTTTTTGAGCATCAACTATTTCACTAGCTTCAGCAACATTTGTTACTGTAGGATACGTGCTTCCCCTCTCAAATCTGTCAAGGATTTCTCTACCATCTGCAATTGATGGATACCCTATTTTAAGCCTCATTAAGAATCTATCTAGTTGCGCCTCTGGAAGAGGGAACGTTCCCTGAGTCTCAAGAGGATTCTGTGTAGCTATTACAAAGAAAGGCTCTTTGAGCTTTTTCGTATCGCCATCAATAGTGACTTGGCCTTCCTCCATACATTCGAGAAGGCTTGCCTGAGTTCTTGGAGTAGCCCTATTTATTTCATCAGCAAGTACTATTGATGTGAATATAGGTCCAGGTTTGAAAACGAACTCCCCATCCTTCTGATTATAAAAGTTGATACCCGTTAAGTCAGAGGGTAACAAATCTGGCGTGAATTGTATCCTTCTAAAATCACAAGCTATTGACTTTGCCAGACATTTAGCAAGCATAGTTTTTCCTGTGCCTGGAACATCCTCCAAAAGTACATGTCCTGAGCAAAAAAGCGAAACCACTACAAGGTCAATTACGTCTTCTTTTCCTACAATAACCTTGGAAATATTATTTCTAATTTTATCACCTAAAATCTTAATTCCCTCAATATCCATTTTATTACTCCCCTTTTCCACTAAAAAGTGGGCTAATATATAAGAATGCACCCTCCCACTGATATAGCTGTAACCCTCATTATATATAAGTCTAATTTTGACTCATTTGTATAAGTTTTGCAAGTGAATTTTATAACATAAAGTTAAAGTAAAGCCCTGGAAAGTCTTTGTGAAAAATACTTTACAGGGCAATAGCCAACTACATTTCAAGGTAGATAGGTCTTAATGGTACAATCTATAGAATTTATTGACTTGCATATTTTTTAGGTGGAACACCAAAGGCCTTTTTAAAACACCTTATAAAATTTGCATAATCATTGAAACCACATTTACTGCAAACCTCTGTAACCAATAGGCCCTGCCTTAAAAGCCCTCTGGCTAAAATAAGCCTTTTCAGAATTATATATTGATGCAGTGTGTAGCCCACATTTTTCTTAAACTCACGAATAAGATGGTACTTGCTTAAGAAAAACTTTTCCGATAGAACATCAACCGACAAGTCAGAATTTAGATTGTCATTTATATAATTCACAATATTTGTGATGTTATCATTAAAGTATACATCCATCTCAAATTCTTCGTCATTACTATTAAAAAAAAGTTTATTAAGAATAACCATAAACTCCATAAAATAAGCTTGTCTTAAAATAGAGTCTCCGTATTCGACACTATTTTCTACTCTGTCAAGATTCGACAATATGCTCTTAATAACCGTGCCTTGATTCAAATGAGGTCTCAGAAGGTTATGTTTCTTGCTGGCAAAAGCCTCAAAACATGAAGACAAATCGCAGTCTTTATTACTTATGCTCTTTAAAAACTCTCGATTCACCCAAAGCACAATCCTCTCATAATTACCATCAGGCTCTGCTATAGGCTTATGAAGGTCCTTGTCGCTTATAAGGACTATATCCCCAGGCTTAAGCTTGTACAGCTTACCCTCTATCATATATGAAACTGTACCTGAGTACATAATAAAGATTTCATAAAAATCGTGCTCATGATATTCGACATTAGCTGATTCTGAATCTTCATAATGGAAAAACTCAAAATCATTTGCTATCATGTGTTGGCGACTAATAAAATTCTGAGTCTGTCTACGCATTTTACCCACCTCTTAAATAATCCTATAGCAATTTTTGCAATATTGCAAGCAATAACTGCAAAGAAAAAAGCAAAAACTCATAGTATACTATTGTAGTTAAATAAAAAATAAAGTTGAATAATCTGCAATGTTTATAGTTTCCTTTCATATAATTGAGGAATATATATTAGTAATAATGAAAAACTATATTATGTAATGTAAAACTATATTATGTAAAATAATATTTTATTTTTTTCTATTTCTTTGTGTAATATTTATATTTATTTTTATTTTAAACTTTGTTATTATTATTGTTAAACACTTAACAAACTTTTTAAAACGGCTAACATGTTCATGGCGGTTTTTGTCATTAATTAGGTGTTTGAACATTTTATTTTAAAGAAGGAGTAAAATTTATGGAAATGACGTTCAGATGGTATGGCGAGTCAGATAAACTTCCTTTGGAATATATCCGTCAAATCCCAGGAATGAAAGGGATTGTATCTGCCATATATGATGTTCCAGTTGGCGAAGTATGGCCTTTGGAAAAAATTATTGATTTAAAAAATACAATTGAAGCTGCAGGCTTAGAGTTTACATCAATAGAGAGTGTTCCTGTTCATGAAGACATAAAACTTGGTCTTCCTACAAGGGACCTGTTAATTGAAAATTACAATGAGACACTTAGAAATCTTGGCAAAGCAGGTATTAAAGTAGTTATTTATAACTTTATGCCAGTTTTTGACTGGACTCGTTCAGAGCTAGATCATGAATTATCAGATGGCTCAACAGCATTGATCTATGACAATGAAACAGTATTAAAAATGGATCCAATTAAAGGTGATTTATCACTACCAGGCTGGGATTCAAGCTATACTAAAGAGAGTCTTAAGATATTAATGGATAAATACTCAAAAATGACTAAAGAAGACCTTTGGAACAACCTTGAGTATTTCTTAAAGGCTATTATTCCAGTAGCTGAAATAAATGAAATCAAGATGGCAATACATCCGGATGATCCACCATGGTCAATTTTCGGACTTCCAAGAATTATCACCTGCAAGGATAGTCTTGAAAGATTAGTAAATCTTGTAGACAGTCCAAGTAATGGCCTTTGTATTTGTACTGGTTCATTAGGAGCTAGCCCAACTAACAACATTCCTGAAATTATTAGATATTTTGGTGCTAAGAATAAAATACATTTTACCCACATCAGAAATGTAAAGCATACTGGTGAACATAGCTTTGAAGAAGCCGCTCATTTAACTGAGTATGGTTCTCTTGATATGTATGAAATAGTTAAAGCTTTTGACGACGTTGGCTTTAGCGGTCCTTTCAGACCAGACCATGGAAGAATGATCTGGGGCGAGACAGGCAAACCAGGTTATGGTTTATATGACAGAGCCCTAGGTGCTGTCTATATTAACGGCTTATTAGAGGCTATTAAGAAAGACAAAAAGTAAACTTTGCTTATTCCATCCCCAAATACATTTTGAAAAGCTTGCACTGCTATATTAAAATAGCTAGGCAAGCTTTTCGCTTTATTTACACCACTATGCTCGGAGTTAATTTATACCAATCTAGTTCATCCTTAATAATATAATTGCAAATAAGTATTAATTATGTACAATTATATTATGGCTTTTGACAAGATTAGTATGTTAATAAAAACTTTAAAAAATAAATTTAGGAAGTGATTTTGAAATGAGATTTATTGATTTAAGAAGTGACACAGTAACACAACCTACTCAGGAAATGCGAAGAGCAATGCTTGATGCAGAGGTTGGCGATGATGTATATGGTGACGACCCAACCATGGCGAAGCTTGAAAAAATGGCAGCGCAAATAGTTGGAAAGGAAGCAGCTATCTTTGTGCCTTCCGGCACAATGGGAAACCAATTGGCCATTATGTCCCTTACAAGACACGGAGATGAAATAATCCTCGGAGAAAACGCGCATATTGTAATCCATGAGGTTGGGGCTGCGGCAGTTTTATCAGGAGTTTGTTTTAGAACTATTAAGAACAGCAATGACTTTATTTATGCCTCCGATATAAAATGTGCAGTTAGACCAGATGATATCCATATGCCACGTACTGGACTGATTTGCATGGAAAATGCCCTTTCAACTGGCACAGTAGTCCCTCTTGAGGTAATGAAGGATGTATATGAAGTGGCAAAGAGCCTTAAAATTCCCGTGCACACTGATGGCGCGCGTATTTTTAATGCTGCAATAGCGCTTGGAGTATCCCCTAAAGAAATAGCACAGTACTCAGATTCAGTGATGTTCTGCCTGTCAAAAGGACTTTGTGCTCCTGTTGGCTCAATACTTGCAGGTTCAAAGAAGTTTATAGATATTGCAAGGAAGAATCGCAAACTCCTTGGTGGAGGGATGCGTCAGGTAGGTATTCTTGCTGCATGTGGTATCGTTGCATTGGAAAAAATGGTAGACAGATTGGCTGAAGACCATGAAAATGCTAAGCTTTTGGCAAGGAAACTGTCTGGGCTTCCTTATGTTTCCCTAGACATGTCAAAAGTTCAGATTAATATGGTGTTCTTCTCTGTAGATAAGCCGATGAAAGTTCAAGAAGCTCTTCAAACAAAGTTTCTTGAAAAGGGGATAAAAATAAATGAGCCTGAAGATGGGCTTTTTAGATTTGTAACCAATAATGACGTCTTACAAAGTGACATAGACTACATCTATGATTCCTTTGTTGAAGCAATGAACTAATTAAGAGGGACAGTTCTTAACTTTTTAAGAACTGTCCCCATTTTTCAAGTGTCTCTGTATCTTGCCTATTACCACAATAGCTTCCTCCTATAAATAAGATGAAGAAAATACAGCTTTGTTCCCCATATATTTTCTGTTCATCTTATATAGTTTAAAGAGTCTCCTGGCTTAGCCAATCTTATTCATTAAAATGCCAATGCCTTCTATCTCACACTCTACAACATCATCCTTTTTCAGATATTTTGGCGGTTTAAAACCCAGCCCAACTCCTTCTGGCGTTCCAGTGGATATGATGTCTCCAGGGTAAAGTGTCATGGTCTTGCTCAAATCCTCAATTAAAAATGGAATATTAAAAATCATATTTGCTGTATTTGAATTTTGTCTCAGCTCTCCATTTACTCTACTGGATATTTTAAGCTTCATTGGGTCTTCAATCGATTTATTATGTGCAATAACAGGGCCTATAGGGCAATATCCATCAAGATTTTTCCCTTTAAACCACTGAACATGTCTCCTTTGAATATCTCTGGCGGACAAATCGTTTAGAATCGTATACCCAAAAATATAATCAAATGCTTCTTCCTTACTCACCTTTTTGCAGGTCTTACCAATTACTATGGCAAGTTCCGCCTCGTAATCCATCTCTTTAGTTGCTTCATTATCAAGTAAAATCGTATCTCCATGAGCTGATGCAGGATTCGCAAACTTTGAAAAGTAGATTGGAAATTCAGGAATACCCTGTGACTTACCTTCAAGAATATGTTCCATATAATTTTTTCCAATGCATATTACATTTCTCTGTAGTTCAGGAATTGGAGCCAGTAGTTTTACCTCCTTAAGGTCATAGCCATCCATTGCCTCATCAGCTAAATTAGCCAAATTTTCAGGAAGTTCCACCCCATAGAGTTTAATAAAATCAACAACATCTTTAATATTTTGAAATCCTTCTAATGATGAAAAAGGAACTATCTTACCCTTATTATTAAAAATACCAGACATTCTTCTATCGTTTTTTATAAAGGAAACAAATTTCATATTTACCAATCTCCCTCTTAAATTAATAAAATTATTATAGCATTAAATAGCCCATGCCTCTACCACTATACCCATTTAAAAATATTAATATTAGTTAGAAAAGTTGAATAGTGGAGTTAGATTTATATAACCATGCAAAAACGAAAAAGCGGATCTCTAAAATTTTCTAAGAACCGCTAATCGGTGGGAAAAAACTTATTAAGTATGATATTCCTGTTCTACAACAACTCTTTCATAATCCTTGTCCATAAATTGTGAAGTCAAAAGAAAATCTGCTGTTGACTCATTCATGGCTGCGGGAATATCATATAAAACGGCTATTCTCAAAAGAGCTTTAACATCTGGGTCATGGGGCTGCGTAGTAAGTGGATCCCAAAAAAATATCATAAAATCAATCTTTCCCTCACTTATAGCTGCTCCAATCTGTTGATCCCCTCCTAATGGTCCACTTTTGTATGCTTTAATTGGAAGGTTAGTTGCTTCTGATATAAGTTTTGAAGTGGTCCCTGTACCACATAGAAAATGGTTACAAAGAATAGAATAATTATTCTTCACCCATTCTATAAGTTCCTGCTTTTTGTTATCATGTGCAATTAATGCAATATGCTTTTGTTTTCCCATTTTTACGCTGTATATATCAATCACCTCAACTATATTATATCATTAAATTATTTTTTGTTGTAAAAATATTGGCCAATTTTTATTACACAAACGGCAAGAGATTCTTTACTGCAATTCAGAATGACAATGTGGGTATTGTGTCCTCCTGTGCTTAGGGGTAAGAGCTTTTCGCAGTAAAAAAACCTAATTATTATACGTTAATTTAAAGAAAATTTTAAATTTGTACACAGTTAAATCACATTTTAAGAAGATAATGTATCTTAAACCTATAGTATATTGTATTGCAAAAATCGTTTAACCCATTGAAAGGAAGTGACTATTAATGGAAACACATTTATTGAAAGAACAACAAAAGTCCTTTAAAGTTATAGCAGCTGGAAGAGCACAAAATAAAACCATTTGGGCTGTAATTTCCTTTATTTTAATAAATGCTATAAAAATTTCAATATTTAATTACTACTTGCTCCCAGAACAGAATATTTCAACATTTTGCTATAAGTTAATAGTTACTATACTAGTCTTTATGATCATTTACCCTATAATATTAAGTTTCAAATCTAGATTT
>Ga0123336_10002161_pt1 | contig 17308 bp, 16 predicted proteins | sample SSSSmetaG_FD_96466 | JGI IMG/M metagenome (GOLD analysis project Ga0123336, IMG submission 96466) | Glacier valley bacterial and archeal communities from Borup Fiord, Nunavut, Canada, to study Microbial Dark Matter (Phase II) - ​SSSS metaG | ecosystem: Environmental > Aquatic > Freshwater > Ice... | reverse complement strand
CGATACCATTTGTAAAAGTGGACCCCTGGTGATCTCCGTGGCGGTATCTTTAGAAATACCTGTTAATTGAAGATCGAATGTAAGGTCATTTCTGCCTCGGTGACTCTGATGAACCTCTACGGCGATAGTATTGTTCCCCCGTACAAAATTTTTTCCCGGTATATCAAACGGAATCTGAATGTTCCCATTCTCCGGAATTCCACGGGAAGCGAAAGTATTATATTTTACTTCTCCGTTACCAATGTTTGTGCGGCATACTTCTATTCCATTAACGTATACTACCATGCCATCATCCAGGTAAGCTTTGATTCTATAAAAAGAAAATAAATCTTTATTGGGAATAATGAAGGATGTTCTAAAGTAGGTAGTAATGTATTTATTATCGGTATTTCCTCCGTAATTAACACGCGTTCTCTCGTTGTTATTACCATACCCGAATTTGGAAGGTCCGCTTGCCCAGAAATCCGTTCCTGATGCGGAGCTATCTTTCCAGATAGATCCGGGATCGGTCCCGTTGTCAAGATACTTCCAGGTGCATCCAAACCTTATAAAAGTTGAATCGGCGAAAGCTATTCCTGCCGATAAAACAAAGCCTACTGTCAATATTAGCCGATGAACGTACAAAACTCTCATTGCTTGCGAAAGGGTATGTATGGATTTTCTATTAAAATGTAACCTTTACCGGTAACTTATAGGATTTGCTAATTCGATAGGATGGATTACAACAAAACAGCAGTAAACATGCCAATGAAACTTAATAATTAAATTTACTCCATGGAGCTTCTAAGATACAGGATAATCAGGGTGGAATTTGCCTTGAGAGGAGTTAATTACTTTTGAAAAATTTACCAGGTTGATAATAATTATCCAATTTTTAGACAATTTGTTCAGAAATGGGAAAGAAAATATCCATTTATAATAGGATGGCTTTCAATCGCCCGGTATTCTTTGTATATCATTTCAATTTATTTATTGCTTTATAAATGCGGTAAAGACTTTTACTGTACTGTAATTTATAAACGCTTTAATTGATTTTTAATAATAAATATTACCCGAAATAAAAACGTCAAATGACTAATTTCATATTTGCGTAGGAAAAGTATTTTTATTATGCTGCTTTTGTGTGAACAACAGGCAGCACTGATATCGATGTTATAATGCTAAATACTTCCTCGCTTTCAGGAGACCAAATTTATATTTATGTCTGATAATATTACTCAAAGTAACGGATGGCGTTGGAAAAGAATCTTTCAGTATTTCCTGCAGGGTGTGCTGGTAACAGCGCCGCTGGGAATTACTATTTTTATTATCTACAAGTTTGTATCTGCTGTGGACAGCTGGATAACTGTTATCCCCGGCAAAGATGCCGCAGGTAATGAAGTAAACCGGAACTATGGCTCAGGATTTATTATAATCATCATTGCCCTGATTGTAATTGGCTACCTCAGTTCTAATTTCATTACCAGCAAAATTTTCGCGTTATTCGATAGTTGGCTGGAGCGCACTCCGGGAGTAAAGTTTATCTATTCTTCTATAAAAGATTTCTTTGAAGCTTTCGCAGGTAATAAAAGAAAATTCAACAAAGCCGTTTTGATAAATATTCACAGTGCTAATGTTTGGCAGGTTGGATTTATAACCAACGAAGATGCCGCTGAACTGGGTTTAAAGGATTATATCACGGTGTACGTTCCGATGTCTTATTCATTTGCCGGCATAACTTACATAGTGCCACCAGACAAAGTTCGCAAAATTGAACACATAAGCGCAGGCGAAGCTTTGAAGTATACTATTTCCGGCGGTATTACCGAGATAGAAGATGATGATGATAAATTGAAAGAGCCACATGGGATTGTCAACCGATGATTGTATTGGTTAACATTCACCTATATTTTCACATATTAATTTCATAAGTTGAACTGGAAATATTTTATACTACTGATTTTTGCTGAATGTTCTTTCCTCACTTGTTTTTGCTGGGGATTTTATGCGCACAAGAAGATAAACTACTATGCGGTTTTCTTACTACCTCCTGAAATGATGGTATTGTATAAGCCTAATATTCTTTTCTTAAGTGAACATGCGGTTGATCCCGATAAAAGAAGGTATATGATTAAAGAAGAAGGATCAAGGCATTACATCGACATTGATTTATACGGTAAAGCGCCATATAAAGAACTACCCAGGAAATGGGAGGAAGCAGTAGCTAAATTCGGGGAAGACAGCCTGAGAGCTTACGGTATCGTTCCATGGTGGATTCAGATTATGTTACAGCGACTCACAAAAGCTTTTAGGGAAAAAGATGAAACACATATTTTAAAGCTTTCCGCGGAACTGGGTCATTATATTGCAGATGCCCATGTACCATTGCATGTATGTCACAATCATAACGGGCAATATTCTGACCAGAAAGGCATTCATGGTTTCTGGGAGAGCCGGGTCCCCGAATTACTGGCTGATAAAGAATTTAATTTTTTTATCGGAAAAGCTGGTTATATCAAAGAGCCGTCAGGCTATATATGGGAAAGGGTACTGGAGAGTGCAGCAGCAGCTGATTCGGTATTATCGCATGAGAAACAATTAAGCAGCATTTTCGCCGCAGACCAGAAATTTGCTTTTGAAGCAAGAAATAATATTATGACCCGGCAGTATTCGGCAGGATACACCATTGCATATAATAAGAAACTGAACGGTATGATAGAGCGACGAATGCGCCAATCCATTTATACGATAGCCTCCTTTTGGTACACTGCCTGGGTTAACGCCGGCCAGCCAAACCTCAAAAATCTTCCGGATAAAAATTTTTCGGCTGAAGACATAAAAGACTTTGAAGAATTAAATGAGCACTGGAGAAATGATGCCTTAAAAGGCCGGGAATGTAATTAGTGATCGCCTGCCTGCTGCCAGCGTAAAGTCATGCCAGGTAAACTTACTCTTTGAATATCTTACTTTTGTCCACTGATACATGATCATCCCTCATAATTAAATAAAAATGCAGTGATTTATAATTTTAATGCAGGTCCAAGTATTTTGCCAAAAGAAGTTTTTGACGAAGCTGCCGGATCAGTGGTTGACTTTAATGATACCGGTCTGTCTATCCTTGAAATCGGTCATAGAACGCCTTTGTTCCAAGCCGTATTAGACGAAGCAATCGCTTTGGTTAAAGAGCTGATGCAACTTAATAGCGATAAGGAAGTATTGTTTTTGCATGGAGGCGCTTCTACCCAGTTCTACCAGGTACCGATGAACTTATTAAATGAAGGTGAAACGGCCGCCTATCTTGACTGCGGGGTATGGGGTACAAAAGCTATTAAGGAAGCCAGGTTATTTGGCGGGGTTAACGTGGTGGGTAGTTCAAAAGACAGGAACTATAGCTATATCCCCAAGGATTTTATTATCCCCGCTGATTCAAAATATTTTCATTACACCACAAATAACACTATTGAAGGAACTCAAATGCATTTTGTGCCTGAAACAGCCGTTCCACTGATAGCCGATATGAGCAGTGATATTTTAAGCGCTGTCATGGACTTTAATCAATTTGAACTTATTTACGCCGGTGCACAAAAGAACATAGGCGCGGCAGGTGTCAATCTGGTAATTCTTAATAAAGAGATCGCCGGCCGCTCTATGCGCAAATTGCCGACTATGGTTGATTACAAAAATCATATCGACAATGGTTCCATGTTAAATACGCCGCCTGTCTTTGCCATATATGTTTGTCTGCTGACGCTTCGCTGGCTAAAAAAGCAGGGTGGGGTAGCTGGCATTGAAAAAATAAATAACCAAAAGGCCGAACTTTTATACAACACCTTAGACACTTTACCCATCTTTAAGCCAACTGTAGCAAAAGAGGACCGTAGTAAAATGAATGTGGTATTTGTCATGGAAGAACCGGTACTCGAAAAAGAATTTTTAGAAATTTGTAAGAAGGAGGGTATGGTTGGAGTTAAAGGTCACAGGAACGTTGGCGGATTCAGGATAAGTATGTATAATGCCCTCGGTTTAAACAGCGTAATAGCTATTACAGATTTAATGAAACATTTTGCGAAAATCAAAGCTTAACTCTATATCATAAAAAACGATTCATGGCAACAATAGCACCATTCAAAGCGTTACGACCGCAGGCTCAATTCGCAAAACAAGTAGCATCTCCCCCTTATGATGTGCTCAACAGCAATGAGGCTAAAATGGAAGCCAGGGGTAACCCAAATTCATTTCTTCACATAACAAAAGCTGAAATCGACCTCCCGGAAAATATTGATGTTCACTCTCAGCCTGTTTATCAAAAAGCCAAAGAAAATTTAAAAGCGTTTCTTCAGCGCGAAATACTTTTCAGAGAAACAAAACCCTGTTATTATATATACCGGTTAATTATGAATGACCATACCCAAACCGGCCTGGTTTGCGGATCTTCGCTGGAGGATTATGACAAGGGTATTATCAAAAAACATGAATTTACCCGTCCTGAAAAAGAGCAGGACCGTATCAATCATATCACTACAACAGGCGCTCAAACCGGGAATGTGTTCCTGGCTTACCGTACTGTAGCTGTGATAGATGTTGTCATCGAACAATGGAAACAAAAAAATACAGCGGTATATGACTTCACAGCGGAGGATGGTATTCGTCATACTTTATGGGTGATCAACAATGATACTGTTATTGCTACATTAACAGCATTGTTCGCATCAAAAGTACCTGATACTTATATTGCCGATGGTCATCACCGTGCAGCAAGCGCAGATAAAGTAAGAATAGAATTAGGAAGAAAGGCTACCATCAATTCAACATTATTTTTAACTACCTTATTCCCCTCCACCCAATTAAAAATTATGGATTATAATCGGGTTGTGAAAGACCTCAACGGGTTGGATGAGCCTTCTTTTCTTAAAAGAATATCGGAAGATTTTGATGTGGAGAAAATGCCTTCAAAATTTTCTCCGGCTCACATACATCAATTTGGAATGTACCTCGGACGAAGATGGTATAAACTGATTGCAAAAGAAGGCACCTATACCAATGATCCTATTGGCATTTTGGACGTAACAATACTTCAAAACAATTTGTTAGATAAAATTTTAGGTATCAAAGATCAGCGCACAGATAAACGCATAGATTTTGTTGGTGGTATACGTGGACCGGTAGAACTGGAAACCAGGGTGGAAAGTGGTGAAATGGCAGTTGCTTTCAGTCTCTACGCTGTAAGCATACAGCAATTATTCGACATCGCGGATAGTGGCAATGTGATGCCTCCCAAAAGTACCTGGTTTGAACCTAAGCTCAGGGATGGACTTTTAACACACCTGATTGATTAAAAATTTTCAATGTCTTACGTTATTAAACGAGTTGTCGGTATAACACAATTTACAGAATGGAAAAGCAGGAAACCGAAGATATCCAGGCATTAATAAATATATTTTTTCCTTTCGCCGAGGAACTGATTATAAAATTTGGTGAATTTTATCCCTATGCGGGTGCAACGACAATCGAGGGTGAATTTGTATCAGTAGGTTTTCACGAAGAAAATAAGCACTTGTCTCCGGATAAGGTTTTATTAAGTCTCAAAAATTCATTAAAACCGGGAAGCGAAAAATATATTGTGGCCGCTATTTTCTATGATATAAAAACGAAGGATGCTGATACGGGTGAAAGCCAGGATGCGATTGCAGTGTTTATCGAGCATATGACGGGAAAAAAAGCGTATGAGTTTTTTTATCCCTATAAATTAGAAAGGGAAGAAAATTTAGTTGTGGGCGACAGTTATGGCGCTGCTATACCGAAGGAAATTTTTATTTTATAATCCATCAATGAAACAATTGCTCCGCCAGCAGGATTGATTCAGGTTTTCCTACATCTATAAAATTTGAATCGGAGTGATCAAAGCCTTTGATCTTATTGTTTTTTGAAAGTTGAAGATAAAGATCAACAATACTGAATTTACCCTGCATGGTAATGTGAGAAAAGATCGAAGGGTTGATAACATGAATTCCGCTAAATGCTTTTTGATGAACAGTCGCTGCGCTTTTATCAAGCTTCACCTCACCCGTTTTAATATTTTCCCAGCCACAAAGATTATCATCGTTATCAAATAAAAAGTAGCGCGAGGTTCGCCTGTTTGTAACAGCCAGTGTTGCAAGAGGAGCATGTAACCGATGGTATTGTATCATCGAAGCCAGGTTCATGTCGGTAAGTACATCAGCGTTCATAAGTACGAATTCATCCTTATCAAAAAACCAGGCGGCATATTTAAGACCTCCTCCGGTTTCCAGTACTGCTTCCGTTTCATCGGAAATACTGATAGTACTTCCCCAGCCTTTTGTTTTATCTATTGCTTCTTTTATCTGATCTGCAAAATGGTGCACATTAACGATCACCTGGTTAATTCCATACTGCTGCAGGTATTCGATATTTCTTTGAAGGAGTGATTTTCCATTTACTATTGCAAGTGATTTCGGGTGATGGTCAGTCCATGGTTTAAGCCTGCTTCCTAATCCCGCTGCAAGTAACATTGCTTTTGGCGCTAACAGTGAGGTATAAGGTATAAGGTATGGAGTAGGAGGACGCAAAAATTATTATGTTTTACTATGATGAAATTACTTTTAAGCATAGGCTTTGGCGACGATGTCAATTATCATAAAGACCAATGAGTGATGAGCGCTCTTATATGGCTGATAGCTGACAGTTGAAGGCCGATAGCAAATAAAGTCACTTTATTCTCCGCTACTCATTGATCCAATTTTTGTCATCCTGGATCAAGTGATGAACCAATGTTTTAACAGAAAATTTATTTCTTAGATGCCGGGCTAATTCATCGGCGGCGTAAACACTGCGGTGCTGACCACCTGTACATCCAAAACTTACCATCAGGTTGCTAAAACCGCGCGTGATATAATCTTCAACCGATATGTCAATAAGATTATAAACGCCCGACATAAAATCAGGCATTCTGGTTTGATGTTCAAGATAGTCTTTAACTTGTTTATTCCGCCCGGTAAGTTTTTTAAATATTTCTATCCTTCCGGGATTTTGGATTCCCCTGCAATCAAAAACAAATCCACCACCATTTTCAGACTCATCAACAGGGTATTTCTTTTTATAGGAAAAACTGTTGATGCTTACCACCAGAGGCGAATCGGCAGAAGCCTGCATGGGCGTATAACATTGAATAACTTCGTCAGCAACAACCAACGAAAGCAGCCGGTCAAATTCAGGAAGCGTAATTCCTACCCGGTTACTGTTTAAAAAGCCTTTAAGATTCCTGAGCGCAAGGGGAATACTTACCAGGAAATGAGCTTTTCTTTCGAATAAACCACGGAACCCATACGCACCAAGAACCTGCAGCAACCTTATTAAAACATACCCGTTATACTGACTGATAAAGCTACTTTTATCCACGGGCTTGTCTAATAATTCATCAACATAACTTATATAATCATCCAGTAAATTACTTTTCCACTCATCACTTAATTCGGCTTTTGCCTGCCATAACATAGAAGCAACATCATACTGTAATGCGCCTTTCATTCCACCCTGGTAATCTATAAAATACACTTTATCCTCTTTGACCATTACATTCCTGCTTTGAAAATCCCGGTACAAAAAATGTTTTTGACCGGTATGGGTCAGGTAATTACTAAGCGCATCAAAGTCATCGAGCAAGGCTTGTTTATCGTAAGGGAGTTTCAGGGTATCTAGAAAATAATATTTGAAATAAAGAAGGTCGCTTAAAATTGTTTGCTTGCCAAATTCTTTGGCGCTAAGACACAGATCATAATTAATATATTGGCTCCCTAATACCTGCATTTCAGAAAGCTTTTTTAAGCTTTGCTGAAACAATTCATAAACGTAACTGTTATGACCATGTTCCTCTAACTGATCAAGCAATGATCTGTTACCGAAGTCTTCCTGTATGTAAACGGTGTTACTACCGTTCACGGCAAATATTTCCGGTACCGGCGCATTACTTAATTTAAATTGCCTGCTGAACGCTACAAAGGTGACGGTTTCCTGTTTGTTAAGATTATAAGTAGCAATGTAAGAATGATCATCAGTAAATATTCTGAAATATATTCTGTCGCTACCTGACTGAGGCAGTTGCTCAATCCGTTCTATCTGAACCGAAGTGAAGGAAGAAAACAAAATCTTAATTTCCTGAAGTACTGATTGCATTAAAAAAGTTGAGTAGTAAATGTAGAGCAATTTTTATCAGGATAGAAGGATTCAGTAATGAGGTATAAGGTATGTGGTATGAGGTATACTTGTCTCCGGAAAAAATTAGGGGAGTGAACCCAGACCTTTAACAATATCGATGGCACGCAATCTTCAGCGTGTTATCAACACCCGATGGTTACTGCTATTTCTTGCTGTTAATGAAGTTTTGAAAGAAAAAAGAAACAGCATATTGTTTAGAATAAATTCAGCTGACCGCCTGGTCGCCGAAACTGAGAGCTGTCTAACTCCCATCGCTCCTGGTTAAGACCATAGCGTTTGTTATACTTTTGATATTGCTGACCTACCATGGCAGCAATTTCTCCTTCACCCCTCATCCGTCGGCCCCATTGACTATCGTTTACTTTCCCACCATGAGACTCCTCAATAAGATGCCATACTTTATTGGCCCTGTCAGGAAAATTTTTATACAGCCAATCGTGAAAGAGTAATTTTATTGCGCCATTTAATCTTATAAAAGTGTAGGCTGAAAATACTGCTCCGGCTTCGCTTGCGGCTTTCATAATTCCATGCATCTCCTGTTCATTGAGACCAGGGATCATTGGTCCGAGCATAACACCCATTCTTACACCTGCCTTGCTTAACTCTTCGATTACCCGTAAGCGTTGTCTTCCTGTAGTGGTGCGAGGTTCCATCACCCGCCTTAAATCTTCCTGAAAGGAAGTAATGGAAACTAAAACAGAAACAATTTTTTTCTGAGCCATTTCAATCAGCAACTCTTTATCCCGAAGAATACCGGCATTTTTTGTGATGATGCCTACCGGCTGATTAAATTCGAGGCATACTTCCAGGAGCTGTCTTGTAAGTTGAAATTTTTTTTCGGCGGGCTGATAACAATCCGTGTTACCACTCATTCCAATGGGCGCGCATTGCCAATTTTTATTCATAAGGAATTTACGCAACAATACCGGTGCATTTTTCTTTACGATAATTTTACTTTCAAAATCAAGACCGGCGCTATAGCCCCAGTATTCAAAAGAATTTCTCGCGTAGCAATAGATACATCCATGTTCACAACCCTGGTATGGATTCATACTGTACATCATCCCGACGTCAGGGCTTTCTATTTTATTTACAATGCCTTTAGCAATATCTTCAAGGTATTGAGTTTTTATATTTGGTTCTATCCAGTCATCTATTCCTTCAATATGTTCTCTTACCGTTTCATTTTTTAAAAATTTATTTATTGTATTATACTGAGCTCCGCGGCCTTTCTTATATAAATCGAATTCTTCTGATTGGTTTTCTTCTGACATGTTGTTTCTGTTTACTGTTGTATAAATTCCTTCGGACTGATACTGGTATTGTGTCTGCATATAGTAGCTTTTATCTCCAGCTTCTGCCAACAGTTACCGAAACACTAAAAGAAGATCTTTAACAGTGAAAAAAGGTTAGCAGCATTATTCATCATCAGTAATTATCACCACTAAATAATAATTCCTGTTATGCATCTACAGTACAGTTGACACAATACTTCCTTGCTTATAAATCTTCACTTAAATTATTAGTATTAAATTTTGCTAACCTTCTTTCAACTGTTTATTCATTCATTGATATACATATTGACAATGTACGCACTGTTTTCAAAACAGCATACCCTGCCTGGTAGTAACCGGTAAATTCATAAAATCAAATCGCTGGAGAATCTGGTAATGTTTATCACCAACTTTTCTTTTAAGCAGTAACATACAGTCTGCAATAAAACTACCGGTGAAGCTTCTATGTGAATACTCAAGCCATGCCTTTTCATATTGAACAGGTGTCAGGCTTCGTGAAATAGTGATAGCTGGATCTGTTACGAAAAAAGGGTCATGGTCAGGTGACTTCATTAGTCGTCTGGCTTGCCTTACCTGTTTAACAAGCTCCTGTACCGGTAACTTTGTAACAACATTTAAAAAAATTGTATGGCTGGGATAACTCCCATAATCTTTCAGATGAATTTTGAATGCAGGCATTCCCATTGCTGCGACTTTTAAACGATTGACAATCTTTTCTTCCATCATTTGCCAAACGGTAAACTTTGCAACCATGATATGCGGTTTACCCCATAATGCAGCCGGGACTTGCTGGTTCTCGTTAAACTCTTTTTTTGCATTGATGATTTTATTCCTTAACTCTTCATGCGGATTCAATACCAATAAGTATTCGTAGTATTGGTATCCGGGTCTCTCAAGCAAACTGTCTTTCATAAATTATAAGTTTAGCATTTTATACAACATCTTTTATCAGATCATGATTTATGTGCAAAGCGAAATTTGTTTACGGTTGTGCTGGCATCAAACTGATGGCTTCTTTTTAATAAAACCAATTCTTCTACCATAAAACTTTCATGAAAATCTTTTTGCGAATAGTCTTTAAGGGCTTTATCGTAAATGTCCATAGGTAATTTTTTTGCTAGGGGCAGATGGGGTTTTGGCAAAAACTTTAATGGTGGACAATCAGATGCCATTATAAAATCATCAAGTATTTTCAATTGATTAATTAAGCCACAGATGGGTGAGAGATCCTGAATTCTCAGGTAAATGGTATCGGGTGGCAACCCTCCGTAATTATTTAAAGACAGTTGGAACCGCTGGTGCTTGTTGCATATATTTGTGATCCATCGGGTTAACGTTTCTTCCATTGCTTCTTTAGCGAGAAAATTGGCAATATTTATATAGGAGTCGGTAATATTTACCAGTCTCTCACCATATAACTGGCAGAATGCTGCTTTCTCATTTAAAACTTTTTGTAAAACCTGCCGTCCTGTGTAAAGAACAACCAGGTATTCCATCATTCCGTAACTGTCCCAGTGAAAAAAAGTAGACTGTTTGGTTAGAGTGGTATTCATAAACAAAATGTGCGTGTTAAAAATGTTAGCATAAATTTACTAAAATATTTAGTAAATCAAAATATTTTTTATTTAGCTCCAAATCAGTGTGATAAAAACGTTACCAAAAAACACTTCTTACAGGCCTTTCAAAAAAATTGTGCTGAACGATCTGACAACAGGGAGTAAAAGGGTTATGTTAAGGCGATTCTCGTAAAATGTTGCTAACAGCTTTAAGCAATCAGCAGTTTCCTGCCTGTCAGGTTTCCTTCTGATAGCTTTTATATAACTGGAAATTCGACCGTTAATTATAAATGTATTTTAATTCATGAAGTAATTTTGGTCGATGAATAATTTTTAGGGAGTTCCCCTCCTTGAAAAAAGGAGGGGAACGTACCTGACATTTAAAAATCTTAACCAGCAGAACAACCGCTCTTTAAGTATGATTAATTACTTTATTATTTTAAAGGCTTTTGTACTAGTAATTTTTAAACAACTAATTGTATTCGCAAAGTTATTTTATCCGAAACATAAGCCACGCGTCATACTATCACTGATAGCTGACGGCTCCTATGCAAATACGTCGTTAGTGAAAATTGTTTATAGAAGATGGTAATACCAAATGAATTTATTATTTTAACATGCATTTGCAAAGTGCAAACTATAAATTTCTAATATGGAGCCACCTGATACAGCCGCCGGTAATAAATTAAAATGGAGGTTTTGGATATTTGTATGTGTTGCACTTTTATTTATATGCTGGATGAAGTATTACCTTGCTCCCTTTCAATCCGGGGATATCGTAAAATATGAAATGGCAAAAACTACAGACAGTGCAACTTCTCTCATTCATCTCTGGACACAAAATGGAAAGATTAATTTTGTTTTGAAAAGTATCTATGTCGATTTTATCTTTATTGTTATTTACTGTCTTGCTATAAACGCTTCCTGCAGGTATATGTCAATCCTGACAAAAAATAGTATCCTTATAAAGGCCGGCTTTTTCTTTTCATACCTTATATTATTAGCGGGGCTTTTTGATGTGATAGAAAATATGGCAATGCTGAAAAGTCTTCAACAGGCTGTTACGTATTCAAACGTAAGCCTGGCTTATAGAATGGCTATCAGTAAGTTCTCTATCATATTGATGACCCTGTTTTTTATTGCTGTTTGTTTTATATTCTGGTTAGTAAGTATCATCCCTGGAAAAGAAACAAGCTGGAAAAGAGTATAAACTATATCACAAACCTGTTCATATCGTACCGGCATTCGGTAGTATGTTCTTCATACAATCATGATTCGATTTAAATAATTTTTAGCGCACGTTTTAAATAGAAACTGTATTTTCTTAACAGTAAAATAGAACCAAAAGGCTAATTTTATTATTAATATTGTTTAATAATATTAATTGATGAAAACATATAAGATTGCTTTAGGAGTTGTTTCAGCAATAGCCATTGGACTGTTGGTATACCAGGTGAGGAAAATTAGCTGTGAAAAAAAACTTGTAAGCATATCAGATGCAGGATACGAAACAGCCTTTGATATTTTATATCCTCAAAAAACCAAATGGTATAAGAAAAACTAACTACTATTACCGTTTCTTAAGTTTAAAATTGTTATCATAGCGATTAACAAAGCGTATTAAAGTCTTTTTAACAGGATAATAGCCTGCTTCATCTATCTTATTCGGCACGGGCACAAGGAAGGCTGATCACTGAGCATTTATTCTATGCCTTATCAATCAATAAAAATTTTATGCCTGATACTTCTATCATATTCTTTATAATAACAATTCTAGTGACAGGAATTATTGTGTGGTTTATACAGCGCGCTTTCACATCCGGTAAGCTGGCACACTTAAATGATAAACTTCAGGAGCAGGTAAGAATATATTACATGTTACAACAGGATTCGAAAGTTCTTCAATCAGATAAAGAGTCGTTGATAGAAAAGCATGCTAAAGCGGAAAGCCAGCTGGCTTTTCTCCGGGAGCAGTACATTCTTTTAACACGTTATCAAAAAGAGAATGAAGTTCTTCAAACACAGCATGCTATGTTTAAAGCAAAATACCAGGCTGCTGAAGACAAACTTCAAAATCAAAAAAGAGAAATGGAACAGTTAGGCGATCGCTTCAAGTTCGAATTTAAAAATTTAGCTCAAACTATCCTCGAAGAAAAAAGTGAAAAATTTACACAGCTTAACGAAGAAAAATTAAATGCTATACTTATCCCATTAAAAACACAACTCGGTGAGTTCAGGCAAAAAGTAGAAGATACTTATGATAGAGAAAGTAAAGAACGTTTTTCTCTTGGTAAAGAGGTACAGCGATTGATTGAAGCCAGCCGGCAGGTGAGTCTTGAAGCTAACAATCTTACCACCGCTCTTAAAGGTAACAATAAGATACAGGGTAATTGGGGAGAGATGATCCTGGAAAGCCTGCTCGAAAACAGTGGACTTAGTAAAGGGCGTGAATATTTTCTACAGGAATTTATAAGGGATAATGCAGGAAATATTCTTAAAGATGAAAACGGAAAAGGATTACAACCCGATGTAACCATCATGTATCCTGATCAGCGTAAAGTGATTATAGATTCTAAAGTATCATTGCTGGCATGGGAACAATATATTGTGAGTATAGAAAGTGAACTTCAGAAAAAATGGATCGCAGAACATACCCGGTCTATCCGCGCTCATATAGATGGATTAAGCAGGAAGAATTATCCCAAATATGCCTTGGCACTCGATTACGTATTACTATTTATCCCTATTGAGCCGGCATTTTTAGAAGCAGTAAAAAACGACCTGCTTTTATGGAAATATGCTTATGATAAGAAGATACTATTGGTTAGTCCGACAAACTTGTTCTCAGTGCTAAAAATAATTGCCGACTTGTGGAAAGTAGAACAGCAAAGTAAACATGCTATTGAGATTGCTAATAAAGCGGGCAGTCTTTACGATAAGTTCGCCGGCTTTATGGACAACCTGGAAGTGGTAGGCAAAAGATTAGGAGAAGCTCACCAGGCGTATGATTCCGCTTTTAAACAACTTTCCACAGGTAAAGGAAATATAATAGGCCGGGTTGAAGAGTTGAAAAAAATGGGTGCCAGTGCTCAGAAACAATTATCTGATAAGATGCTCCAGGATTCGCTGGAAGAATAGATTGATGGTAATTTGTTTTTGATGATTCTGCAGTATAAAAAATTCAACGTTGCATACCAGTAGTTACGGCACCTGGTAAGCAGAACATTGTCCTCAGCATATACCATCCCTTTGAAAAGGTTTGAGGTGGCGTTTTAACGGTAGCCAACTTTGCGGGTATACTAAAATGTATGCTATATTTTCTTTAAAAATTTATCTTCTATATTTGCGTCCTGTTAAATGAGCCTGTTGGCTTTTGCTGATCATACATCGGTTCGATATGTTATCTGTTGACATTTAACTATTTATTAACCGCGTAAAAAATACATTTGCCAATCATACAAAAATTCATGAAGAAACTATTCCTGCTTGTGTCTGTAACCGGATGCGCTCTCATTTCCTTTTCCCAAACCGATTCACTATCTACAAAATCAGTAACAGTAAAAAAAGACTGGAGTAAAGTTTCTATGGGTAATCGTGCCAACGATCATTTGATGGTACAAATAGGGTATGATAAGTGGGCAGGCAAGCCTGATAGCATCAGGACAAAGGGATTCGCGCATAGCATCAATGTTTATTTCATGCTTGATTTTCCTTTTAAAACGGATCCCCGTTTTAGTGTTGGTTTAGGGGCAGGCGTATCGGGAAGCAGTACCTATTTTGATAAAACTATTGTTGATGTAGCAGGCACCGGTACTAAATTAAATTTTCGCCACGTTGCAGACACCAATTATTTTAAGAAATTCAAGTTGTCTAATGTATACGCAGAGGTTCCGCTTGAGTTAAGGTTTACCCCTGATCCCGAACATAATGGCAAGAGCTTAAAATTTGCGATAGGTGCAAAAATCGGTACCATGATCAATGCACATACCAAAGGTAAAACGCTTGTGAGCAAATCAGGCGGTAGCATCAATGCTTATATCCGTAAGGAAAATTCAAAGCGCTTTTTCAACACTACCCGCCTCGCGGGAACTGCCAGGATCGGTTACGGAGTATTTAGTTTCTTCGGTGTATACCAGATCAACGCTTTTTTGAAAGATGGTGCTGGTGCTAACATACATCCTTATACTATTGGGTTTGGGATTAGTGGATTGTGATAAGGTATGAGGCATGAGGTTTTCGGGTTTGGCATTTTACCTGGTTACTGTTAACCTCATGGATTAATATTTTTAAGTATCCTTTTGCGATCGCCTGCTTATACATCAGCACTTATAATTTCTTGCATCACTTCCTTCAACCCGCTACCTTTGTTCAAAATTTTATAGTTGATAGAAAAAAAAAGTAATATCCAGCAGGAAGTCAGGGCTATTCTAGTGGGCCTGATATTAAAAGACCAGACCGATGAACAGATGAAGGAATACCTCGACGAACTGGCTTTCCTGGTGGAGACGGCCGGAGCGATTGCGGTGAAGCGGTTCACACAGAAACTTACTCATGCGGATAGTAAAACTTTTGTTGGTAAAGGGAAACTGGAAGAAATAAAAAATTATATCACGGAAAGAAATATAGGGCTGGTGATCTTTGATGATGAACTTACCGGATCACAGATCACCAATATTGAAAAAGTACTTGACACTACGACCATTGATCGTTCCGACCTTATACTTGATATTTTCGCAAGGCGTGCGAAAACCGCGCAAGCAAAAACACAGGTTGAACTGGCACAATATCAATACCTGCTTCCAAGGTTAAAAGGAATGTGGAAACACCTGGAACGCCAGGGCGGAGGTATTGGTACCAGGGGCCCGGGAGAAACCGAAATTGAAACCGACCGTCGTATTGTTAAAGACAAAATTTCCTTGTTAAGAAAGCGCCTGTCAGAAATAGACAGGCAGTCATTTACCCAACGCAAAGACAGAGGTGAATTTATACGTGTCGCTTTGGTGGGATATACCAACGTGGGCAAATCCACCATCATGAACCTGCTGAGCAAGAGTGATGTTTTTGCCGAGAACAAGCTATTTGCGACCCTTGATACTACCACACGCAAGGTTGTTTTCGAGAACACCCCGTTTTTATTAAGTGATACGGTGGGTTTCATCCGCAAATTGCCCCACCACCTGGTAGAGAGTTTTAAAAGTACGCTCGATGAAGTAAGAGAAGCAGATATCCTGATACATGTAGTGGATACATCGCATCCCCGGTATGAAGAGCAGTTGGGCGTTGTAAACAATACATTGCAGGACATCGGGGCTTTTGAAAAACCTGTCATTACCGTTTTTAACAAGATGGACCTGTACGAAAAAAATACATTCGATCCATGGCTGGAAGAAGGGGTTAAAGAAGACTTATTAAGAGAATTAAAAGAACGCTGGGAAAGTGAAACACGTGGTAACTGCGTTTTTATTGCTGCTATCGAAAAAAGAAATATGGAAGAGCTTAGAAATACTATTCTCGGAAAAGTAAAAGAGTTGTCCCGTATTCGGTATCCTTATAAAGATATATATTTTCAATAACGTTCCATTATACCTACTTCATGATCAAATAATCAGGTAGTGAAAAAATACAGGTGGTATAAGATTGCAGGCAGCGAAGAAGAAATACCTTTTAATTCAAACAATATTGCGCTGGTAGAGGTGGATGGTAAGACGATGTCAATTGGCAAACACCTTACTGATTTTTTTGCTTTTGCACATAAATGTCCGCATGCCGGGGGCATATTGTCGGAAGGATGGATTGATTCAAAAGGTAATGTTGTCTGCCCTGTTCATGGCTATCGGTTTAATATGGAGAATGGCAGGAACGTTTTCGGTGAAGGATATAAACTTAAACACTGGCCGGTAGAAAAAAGGGCGGATGGAATATATGTAGGGATAGAAGAAGGGCTGTTTAGCTGGATGTAGCATGTTGAAATTATTGTTTGATTTGGCTGCAATAGCCTTAGTGCATGATCGATAGCTGATAGCAAGTCAAAGCATTTCATCCTTGACATGACAATGCTGTTGTGTCAATCATCAGATGTCTTAAAACCGCTGTCAGCTGTCAATGATTTAATATGTTATAGACTTTCCTACTGATAGCTGCAAGCTGAAGGCTGAATGCAAAAACGTTAATGTATGGTAGACGTGATGTTCACCGGAGCATTGTTGCCATCTGGTTTTTTTCTTCTTCTAATAACGGCTTAATGGT
>Ga0123336_10002159_pt1 | contig 17318 bp, 13 predicted proteins | sample SSSSmetaG_FD_96466 | JGI IMG/M metagenome (GOLD analysis project Ga0123336, IMG submission 96466) | Glacier valley bacterial and archeal communities from Borup Fiord, Nunavut, Canada, to study Microbial Dark Matter (Phase II) - ​SSSS metaG | ecosystem: Environmental > Aquatic > Freshwater > Ice... | reverse complement strand
GATAAAAGCTATAAAAATCCCGACGATATTAAGGTGTCATATTTAAAAGCCTCAGGTGTTGACGAAAAGGGAAATTTGAAGAGTGACAAAAAAGCTAAAGCGAAAACAAAAATTGAACAGTTGAAAGTCTGGATTGACAAAGGAGAAAGCTTTGAAAATCTAGCCAAGACTCAGGGGAATGATGGCAATGTGAAAATAATGACCGGTGATAGGAACTTTGACATCAATAACAGGCGTTCTGAAGGAGAGGATAATTCAAAGCTGCTGGATACTGCAAACACCTTGAAATTTGGACAGATTAGCGGAATTGTTGAGGAAGACGACGGTTTCTATATTTTGAAGTGTACGGAAAGAAAGGACATGGGTTATAGACCTTTTGACGAAGTCAAGAGTTCTGTCAAATCAAACTATGTCGATGAGAAATTTGGCGAAATGGTAGCAAAACTTATAAAGGATGCAAAAATCGAGATTATTGAGGGCATATACAAAAAAATAACAGTAAGATAGATTTTAGATAATACTTAAATACGTGAAAAGGAGAACAGCATTATGAAGAACTTAGGAACCATTACCCATAAAAAGTCAGACGAAATAGATGGATCAGCATGGGGGATACACTATTGCGAATATCCCGAGAGAGGATATGAATTTTCCGTTGAAAAGATGGTACAATCGGGAGCGAAGTGGGTCCGGTATTATTATGATACTGTGTGGAGCTGCATTGAAAAGCAGACGGGGCGCTATACTTATGATGTTCAGGATAAAGTCATTCAGGCTTTTCTTGAAAAGGGAATCACTCCCATCGTTTTTATCGGAGGAGGTAATTTCCTGTATACAGAGGGTCTCGTCGGCTACCATCCTTTTTCTAGGCCTGGTGCAAAGGAAGCTTTTCTGAAGTATGTTGAAAATATGGTGGAGCATTACAAGGATAAGATTTTTTATTGGGAAGTATGGAACGAGGTAAATCATAAGAATTTCTGGAAGACTGGACCAAATGCTGAGGAATATGGCCGGCTCCTTAGCGATGTATCCGATATCATAAGAAAGCATCAAGGAGACAAGGCAAAAATCATTGCAGCATCCTTAGCAGGAATTGATATAAATTATGCGGAGCAGTTGATGAGAACCTGTGCTAGGGGCAAGTTTGACATTCTATCCGTTCATCCATACAATTATATGCCGGAAGATACAATAGAATCGATTAATAGTTTAAGGAAGACAGTACAAAAATATGATGAGAAATTAGTGTTCTGGAATGGGGAATGCGGATACCCATCCAGTGGCGATACCATACACGGAAGGCCATTGGCGCCCTGGGGACATAAGATACAGGCAAAATGGCTGCTCAGAAGATCCTTGTGCGATTTGCTGTCTGGGCTGGAAGTGTCAATATACTTTATTTTACTTGAAAATCATTATACCAGGAAGATGTATGACAATAAAGAGGTGCAGGTTGCAGAAGAAAGACCGGTCAGCCACTTCGTAGGTTCCAATACAAAGGGTTTGATCAGATACTCAGATGGAAGCGACAAACTCGCGTTTAAGGCACTGAAGAATTTAACTTCCTTAATTAGCAGTGAATATACTTTAAGTCAGAAGAATACGGGGTTTACTATTACTTCTGAGGGAGTGTTTTATGGTGCTGGTAAAAGTGATAGGGAATATCTGAATCCATACTCCCTTACATTCAGTTCCACGAAGGGAAATATGTTTGTTTATTGGCTCCCATGGCCCTTGCAGGAAAACATTGAACAGGGGACTGTGGATATTGATATTCATGATATAAAATTTGCGAACCCAGTACTGATTGACCTGTTGGATGGCAATGTATATGACATTCCAATGGAGAAAAAAGCGGATATGGTTTCATTTAAAGACCTTTGCCTTACCGACTATCCCTTGGCCATAGTCGAAAAAGACTTAATACAGATTGTGTAATGGAAATTGGTTGAGTAGGTGATATCGTGATAAAGTCCAATGTCGAATTTTTTGGAGATGTTCGTATCTATAACGGGGATTTCTTTCACTCATGTCATAGAATCAATGCTGGAGAAATGAAACCATCCGAATGATTATAAAGAAGGGAAAAAGTATCATGTCATATGATTTATATGAAGACAAGGTAAGAAAAAACAAAAAGGAAAGAGTGGATAAGTATGAAAACCAATACTCTAAATATTGTGACTTTGTTTATTATGAGTCATCAAAAACTCCTGGGCTTAGACTGGCTATGCGCATTCTCAAACCGGAAAAACCGTCTTATATCCTGGCTGGCACACATGGCTGGCATATGAGTATTCCGGATTATAAAGAAATAGAGCAGCCGTTGGAAAACGTCAGATATCTAACTCTACAAGTTGAGATGAGGGGAAGGGCATTTTCAGATGGAAGTCCGGACTGTAATGGATGGGAGCTTTATGATGTTATTGATGCAGTAAATTATGCTAGAAAGTACTATAAGGAATATATTATAGATGAAGAAGTTGTATATTTTGAAGCAGGAAGCGGTGGAGGAGGAAATGCCTATGCGATCCTGGGAAAATTCCCTGACTTTTTCGCAGCTGTCACAGTATTCTATGGTATATCTGATTACGGAACATGGTATGAAAATGATAAGATTGCTGAATTCAGCGATGAGATGGATATATGGGTTGGGGCTAATCCTAAAGAAAACTTAATGGCATATCAGGCTAGAAGCGGCCTATATACCATAGAAAATTTATACACACATGTATATATTGCGCACGGTGATAATGATCTCAGGGTTCCTGTAGACCATGCGAGAAGATATGTAGAACTAGGGAAGGAACTAGGAAAGGGACACCTGATAAAGTACATGGAATTAAAAGGAGTAGGAACAAGGGACCATCTGGGAAATGCCACAAAGGAGCAAATAGAAAGCATGGAGATTTTCAGTGAACAGAACAGGCTAAACAATAGGGTGCCCGTTAACATTCCTACAAAGGGAAAAATGGTTGTGGCAGGATATCTCTATACAAAAGAGTTTTCACTCATATTGGACTCTATCGATAAAATGGCGATACTTGAGTATGACCTTGAAAATGAACTGTATAAAGTTATGTGCGACGTTGATTGTGATTATAAGCTGATCAAGCATAGCCGTAGGTAGTGGGGGAAGTAATAAAAAGGCATTATAAACTGTAATTTTTTTGCGCTCTGACATTTGAAATACCTCTATTTTTTTTATTATAGGGGTATTCTTTGCGTCTATCAGTATGGAGCAACATCAATTTGAAGATAAAAAAATTTAATGTATAAAAATTAATACAAGTCAAAATTATGCTAATTTTAAGTCAATGCAGTTCATTCTATTTCAATATGTTTCAATATAAAATTACACTTAAGAGTTGAAAAAACTTTCTGGTATTAAAGGAGGTATTAGGGTTGGCAAAGGCTGTATATGAAGTGTCTCAGGGTTGTACGTTGTGCGGGATGTGCATATATGAATGCCCAGTGGGAGCGATTATAATTACAAAAACCGGGACTGAAATTGATAAGGAAAAATGTATTGGATGTGGCAAATGTGCAAAGAACTGTGCATCCGAGGCAATTAAAAAAGTGGATAAAAATTAAAGGGGGATTCAAGCAATGATAGGATTAAAAAAAGTTGAAGGCGGTATTGCAGTAAAGGGAAAGGTGATTCCGGTATACGGTGAATATGATGTGGTGGTAGCAGGTGGAGGTGTAGCAGGTACGGCGGCAGCAATGGCTGCAGGCAAGAGAGGCTGGAAAACACTTATTGTCGAAGCAACCTCTGCATTGGGCGGACTTGCCACAATGGGACTTGTCAACATTCCTTTGGATTTTGTATCAGGGCTTGGTTTTGAAATGTTTGATGAGCTCGAAAAGATGAATGCCATATGGCATAGGAATACAGACCCTGAGAAACATAAGCTGGTACTGGACAGAATGCTCTTGAAGTATAATTGTGATATACTCCTGGTAACTCAGGTTGTTGACTCCATAGTAGAGGATAAAACCATAATGGGAATTGTCATACAGACTAAAACCGGACAAAAAGCCGTACTGGCAAAGAGGGTCATAGACTGTTCTGGAGACTCAGATGCGGCTTACTATGCTGGAGAAGAAATGATGCAGGGGCGGCAGTCCGATGGGATGAGCCAGAGCTGCTCGCTGGAATTCATACTTGGGAGTACTGACTGGGATAAGTATCTTGCGTCTGAGCTTAAGAAAAATGACCCAAAATGGATGGAGACTATAAAAAGAGGTATTGCAGCAGGGGATCTGCCCTTCGAAGTAGACAACCACCTCAACTGGATAACTCACCTTCCCGGAAGACCTCAGCATTGCGGTAAGGATGAGGTAAGTATATGTTTTGTACACTCAAGAAACTGCTATCCTAGTGACAATAGGGATTTGACAAGAATGTACATTGAAGGAAGGGAGCAGGTTGATTTCCTCACCAGTTTCATAAAGAAAAATATTCCTGGTTTTGAGAGCTGCTATCTGAGCCAGACGGGTTCACTACTGGGTGTTAGGGAAAGCAGAAGAATAGTCGGTGAGTATATACTTACAGGATATGATTTAGCAACCTTAAGAAAGTTTGATGATGTTATATGTATAAGCTCACATGGGTATGATGTTCACAATTTCGAAGGCCCGGGAAACATTAAGTGGGCTGAAATGGAAATAAACGGACAGAAGGAGTATGTAATATGTAATCCAATGGGCTTTGGAACTACAACACCTCCACCAAATGAAAAGAGGATTGTGAATATCAAGGGACAGACTGCAGAAAATGCAGAATTTGAACCTAACGGGTATTATGATATTCCGTATAGAGCACTTGTTACTAAAAATATAGACAATTTACTTGCGGCAGGAAGAAACCTTTCTTCCGATGTTAATGCTCAGTCGGGTGCAAGACTAGTTATGGCTTGCTTCACTATGGGCGAAGCAGCAGGTACTGCAGCAGCAATATCACTAACTGAAAACATTACACCCAGAAGAGTAGACAGGAAAAAACTTCAGAAGGAGCTTATTGCCAATGAGGTAAATCTTGGACAGAAATTCAGGCAGATACCCGGACTTGAGGCTGGGGCGGAAAACTTTGATGACAGGTATTCAAATCCTGAGCTCAACAGAAAGAAGCACGTAACCATAGTTCAGGAAGACTAAATGAAAGCTGTGTGCAAGAAAATAAATTGAAATCTTTATTTGAAAATTACAAAGGGGAGAGCCTGAGAGCTTTCCTTTTTGTAATTTATTTTTAAAGGAGTTGGTTTAATAAATACATGGAAAGGAAAGATCCTTCGCGCTATAATAAGAACAGGGGTGATAATTACTCCAAATATATTGTAAAGGTGCAGCCCAATATGAAATTTGATGAAGAAAGCATAGAGCTAAATAATAAAGATTCACTGGCAAGACTCGTTGAAAATGTTCTTATGTCCGTTTCAAGTCTTGCAGGCATCGGCGTGTGCATTTATGATAACAAACATTTTTTCAGCTCACGGAGTTTCAGGGGACATTATTGTGGCTTTTGCAGCATTGTGAGAAGCTTGACTGGCGGCAGGGAAGCCTGCATAGAGAGTGATATGTCGGATGCTGTATCAATTGGTGAATCCTATGGGAAGCCGTTTTTCCATACATGCCATATAGGATTGACAGAGCTTGTCGTACCTGTGTTTTACAAGCAACAGATGATCGCTACTGTGTTTTTAGGACAATGCAGGTTAGAAGGCGAAACAAAGTTTGAGACCATTGCATCAAAAATAAAGAACTTCGGAGGGGACTATGCCGTATTCAAGGAATATTTCGATGGACTTCCCCTTGTAGACCGAGCAAAACTGCTCTCTGCAGGAACACTTTTAGACCTTTCCCTGAAGCATATTGTTGAGAGTAGTGGAAAAGAAGTATTCAATGCTTATTTCAGGTCATACGAGCAGGATTATACAGCTGAAGCTGTAAGCTTTATTGAGGAACACTATCTTGAGGGTATTACGGCAAAGGATGTTATAAACCATGTACATCTTAATCAGTCTTATTTTTCAAGGGTTTTCATAAAAGCTACAGGTAAAAGCATAGTTGACTACACTAATCATGTAAGAGTCAAAAGAGCTAAAAACCTTCTAAAAAATACTTCCATACCAATAGGGAGTATCTCTATCAATGTTGGCTACTCTGACCAGAGCTATTTTTCGAGGGTGTTTACCAGGTTAATAGGACAGAGCCCGACTGGATATAGAAAAACAATGGGAGGAAATTAGAAAATCGTTGTCAGGACATTTTTTCCAAGTTCATGGATACCGTCGATATGGTTAAATCTGTTTCAGTCAAATCGTTGATGTTCAACTTTTTCATAAGCATTACTCCAAGATAATATCTATATATGCTCTCTAAATAAAGAATCGTATGTGAATAATCTTAGACTTATTCTAAATCAGAGTACCACTTTATAAAATAACTAAAAAGCGAAAAGTATAAAAACTAATTTATTTATGCATTTTATTTTGCCTAGCCGCTTCTATAATTAAAGTGTAGGTATAAATCGAGGAGGCTGGAATAAATATGTAAGTAAGCACCAGGAGTACCTTTTCCAAAGGAAGCCCGGACTGTTACGGATAGGGTTATGGTTTCGACAATAGTATCACGACTCAGGTGCAGATGGACGGCGTCATGAATGCTGAACTTTTTTGAAAAAGCTTTTAGGAGGGAAAAGTACATATGATTTATGATAACATGGAGTTCCACAATGTGGCTGAGCTTGAGAAAAGAGATCTGCTGCCAGGACTAATTTTAAGCAGGGTACCCAAAGAAATTCGAAGTCAAATGGGCTCCAAAGGGTATGAAAAAGGACGGGTGGTTTCACAATACTTGATATATAAAAAACAGATGAGGACTTTTTTATGAACTTTCAATCACAGAACAATGAACCTATCGGAGATAGCAAAATATTGCATTGAAAGTACTAAAATGTTAAAATACAATCAACTAAAATTAAATATTAAAAACAGGTGCCAGTTATGATTTTGATAAATGATTATAACTGGTGAAAAGGGAAGTGGGTTATAATCCCACGCGGTCCCGCCGCTGTAGAAGAGTAGTCCCCCAAAGAATGCCACTGGTAACCCGGGAAGGCAGGGAGGATGATGATACTTGAGCCAGAAGACCTGCCTGTTTTGATACACCAATAACTCTACGAGCGATAGGGAGGTGATTTAAGATGCAGGATAAAACTCTTTATTTTGCGATTAAACCTCTTGACTATTACAGTTGAGGGGTTTTATTTTTTGTATGCAAGTTTTCAAATGTACACTGTAAAATGAAAGAGGTATGCATTTTGTTGAGATTGATCAATTTCTCAAATGATCCATGGGATGTGGATAAGTTGACGTCCTGACTACTGAAGCGGAATCTGTTAAAGACAAATTTTAGTTTCGCTTCAATTGCTAAAGAAACAAAGAAATATAGGGGGTAATTTATATGATGAAGAAATTTTTTTCGCGCAGGCAGATATCAGCCATTATGCTTATTATTGCACTTTTAGTAACACTTGTTCCTGTTAATTTGCTGGCAGCGGGTAATACTGGAACTCTTGACAGTGTTGTTAATTATTACAAAATGCACAAAACCAACCTTGACTCATGGTGGGAGCTGGCCGCATTAAAAGGAGCGGGACAAAACCTGAATGACGGAACCTGGACACTACCGCAGTGGAAAAGTGAGGATTTACCTGCTAATACTGCGCAACCCACCGATTATTCTGGATGTATACTTGGACTTTTAGCCATGAATGAAAACCCGGCAAATGCTATGGGAGGCAGAAATCTGTTGGTTGAATTGGCCGGGAAGCAGGGAACAAACGGTTCTTTCGGTAATGGTGTTGTAAATATGCACATATGGTCGATGATTGCACTGGATGCAGCAGATGGAACCTATAACAAGCAAAATGCTGTCACATGGCTGTTGAGCCAGCAAAAAACCGATGGGGGTTTTACCCTTTCAGGCAGCAGTGGCGACCCTGATATAACAGGAATGGCTCTGGAAGCATTATCAAGATATAAGGAACAGGCGGATGTGAGTACTGCTATTGCTAAAGCAGTTTCGTTTCTTAAAAATATACAGTGTGTATCTGGAGGCTTTAGTTCCTTGGGCACTGAAAATTTGAACAGTGTTGCGACGGTTATTTCAGGACTTGTATCTGTGGGACAGGACGTGACTTCCGACAGTTGGAAAAATAATGGGCATTCCATACTTGATGCATTGATTTCATATCAGTTATCTGACAAGTCATTTTGCTATCAGAAAGGCCAGGGAACGAATCTCCTTGCAACGGCACAGTCTTTGATAGCACTGGGAGATATAAATGCTGGTAAGAGTGTATTTCAAAGACTGAATATTACACAGCAATCCCCAACTGCAAAGAATATCCATGTACGTGTGGAGGGAAGCAGTAGTAACATTCTGGATAAAGATATAAGCGTAACTTCCGCAGTATATGCAATGGATGCTTTAAAGCAAACGCTGGATTCCCAACATATCAGTTATGATATTCAAAACGCTATTTATGGACAGTACATTAAAAGTATTGAAAATGAGACAGCAGGTAAACTTGGTGGTTATGATGGATGGCTTTACCTGGTAAATGGCGTAATGCCATCTGTAGGTGCTGGCGACTATAAAATCATTGATGGAGATAATCTTGTATTCTATTATGGCATGTATCCGCCGGATACGCTGGTTCCTCAGGTGAATATACAGCCCACACAGCCTAAGGTTGGGGATGATTTGACGGTTATTGTCACTTCAAGCTATTTCGATTGGGGATCAAATCAAACAGTACAGAAGAAAGTCTATGGGGCGGCTGTAAGCTTCAATGGTCTTACTTACACAACGAATGCTAATGGTCAGATAGTTATTCCTAGTGTTAGTGCAGCTGGAACGTATATATTGAAGGTGAGCAAGGATAATGCAGGAAGTTATCCCGGCATTGTCAGGACCGGAAGCATAAATGTAATTTACAATAATCCTCTTCCTAAGAATATCCATGTACGTGTAGAGGGAAGTAGTAGCAACATTGTGGATAAAGATATAAGCGTAACTTCTGCCGTATATGCAATGGACGCTTTAAAGCAGACACTTGATTCAGAGAATATCAGTTATGATATAAGAAGTGGATCGTGGGGGCAATACATAAATAGTATTAAGGGCGAGGTAACGGGAAAATTTGGAGGATATGACGGCTGGATTTACATTGTAAACGGTGTAATGCCATCGATAGGCGCAGGAGACTATAAAATCAAGGATGGAGATAATCTTGTATTATATTACGGCATGTATCCGCCGGATACACTCATTCCTCAGGTGGACTTACAACCAGCACAGCCCAAGGTAGGGGACAATTTAACGGTTACGGCCACTTCAAGTTACGATGATTGGAACACCGGAAATACGGTTACAGTGAAGGTAGCGGGCGCTGTTGTTAGCTTCAACGGTAAGACTTATACTACAGATGCGAAGGGGCAGGCTGTTATACCGAGTCCAAGCCTTCCAGGTACATATCAGTTGAAAGTAAGCAAGGACAACGAGGGCAGTTATCCAAGTATTATCCGCACTGGAAGTATAAGCGTGATTTATGGCAATTCCGGGAATCCTGAATCAGTGAATGGTAGTGATGGTACTGTTGTAACAGCTCCGGTTATTAAGAATGTTACATTGTCTGTGACGGGAGATAGCCGAACAATTCTTTCTACTAGGACAGTAACACTGAATGATGGAGATACCCCATACAGCATCCTGGTTAGGGAGCTGGGTAGCAGTAAAGTTCTAGCAAAAGGCTCTAACCTTTATGTCTACAGTATAGACGGTTTGGCTGAATTCGACCGGGGAGCAAGTAGCGGATGGATGTACAGAGTTAACGGTAAAAGTCCCACTATAAGCGCAGCAAGCTATAACCTCAATAACGGTGATGCTGTTGAGTGGTATTATACTATTGACTATACAAAAGATACCGGTACGAGTCAGATAGTTAGCCAGATAGCTGTACCTGAGGAAAATAATAATACATCAAATACAGAAATTAAAAATATCCTGTCAGAAAATATACAGGGAATTGTCAAAAAAATACTTTCACAGGAAAGCATCTCCGATTGGAGTGCATTTGCACTTGCTCAGGTGGTACAGAAAGTACCTGATAAGTATGTAGAAACTCTTATAAATTCAATAGAAGAGCAGTCAGGCTACCTACACAATGTTACGGATATTGCAAGGACATTACTGGTGATAAAGACTTTGGGATTGAACCCTGAAGATATTGAAGGCTATAATCTGATTGAAATGCTGTGCAATTATGAAAAGGTTGACAAGCAGGGAGTTACGGGGCCAGTTTTTGCACTAATTGCACTTGATAGCGGAAAATATAGCATACCTGACAATGCAATTTGGACAAGAGACAAGTTGGTATCTTTAATACTGGAATACCAGAACGCAGATGGTGGCTTTGCCCTTACAAAAGGTGATAAAGGTGGAATAGATTTAACTGCGATGGCGGTGCAAGCTCTGTCAAATTACAAAGATAGAGTGAATGTGAAAGCAGCTTTAGGAAAGGCTGTTGACCAGCTTTCAAAAATACAGATGGAAAACGGCGGCTATAAGGATTGGGACAGTGAGTCGAGTGAAAGCATTTCCCAGGTTATCATAGCACTTACATCCCTTGGCATAGACCCTAAAAGCACACAATTCACCAAGAACAATGGGGATCTTTTAACCTATCTGCTGACATTCAAAAAAGAGGATGGATGTTTCTCCCATACAAAGGATGGAAGCAGCAATGAAATGGCGACAGAGCAGGCTCTTATGGCATTTACGGCATACAGCAGATTTATTGAAGGTGGGAACAAACTGTATTTGCTGACTTCAGAAGAAAAGGGCAACTATTCTGACACACAGTCGATATCCGGTTGGGCCCAGCCTTATATTGAAAAAGCGGCCAAGTATAACCTGATGCAGGGTACTGATGCTGTTAAAAAATTATTTGAACCGCAAAAGAGTATTTCAAGGGCTGAATTTGCAGCACTGCTTGTAAGGATTTCAGGAGAAAAGCCTTCAACAACTTATTTTTCGGAATACAAGGATGTGAAGCAAGATTCTTGGTACGCAGGGTATGTTTTGAAAGCAAAAGAAAAAGGATTTGTAAGTGGTATTTCAGTAGATGAATTCGCGCCGGAGCAAGCTATAACCAGAGAGGAAATGGCAGTTATGATTTCAAGGGCGTTCAGTCTTAAAGGTAATTCCCTTAATAGTAAAGTAACTGATTTAGATAGTGCATCGGAATGGGCAAGACAGTCTATTGAAATCGTAAATGATAAAGGTATCATGCAAGGAGACAATTTCCTGTTTAGCCCGAAAGATCTTGTGACACGTGAAATGGCGGCGGCTGTTGCAGTAAGATTGTACGAGATGAAACAGTAATAACAATTATGGATTCTGCCGGTTCAAAGTAATCGGCAGAATCTAAATCAATATACGGGAGAGTTGAGATGGGAAAGAAAAACAGATCTGGGTCGTTTGTCAGTATCGCTTTATTAATTGCCATACTTTTGATAATTCTAGCAGCATGTGCTTCGGCCGGTAATACTCGTAACCAGAAGGAAGTTACAAGTAAATCAATTACAGGACTGGCTTCACGGCAGCCGTCACCTGATGAAGGTAAGAATGTAAATACAGGTGTGTCTTCTGTACCTGATGCTAAAGAAGTAGCTGAAGTAGGTGAGAAAACAAATAATATAGAATCGCCTTCAAATGGCCCTGCACAGGTTACTTCGCAGAGTGAAGCCCATGAAGAAAATGCAAGTACGGCTGCAAATTCTTCTTCTGATACAAAGGAAAAGATAAAGGACGTTACTGAGAATAGTACCTTGGCAAAAGCCGATGAAAGTAAAGGTAAGACGGAAACAAGCGCTGCACATATTTCCATCACAGGACCGAAAGATAAGGGAATAATCCTTGCAGATACTATAGTGAATATAGCTGAAGGAGATACGGTGATAGATGTACTGAAAAGAGTTACCAAGCAATACAAGATACAAATGGAATACAGCGGAATCAAGTCAATGGCATATGTCAAAGGCATCAAGAATATTTATGAATTCGATTACGGCTCCAAGAGCGGCTGGATTTACAGGGTAAACAGAAAGGTACTGAATGTAGGTGCAGGTGCTTATACAGTCAAAGACGGAGATGTGATTGAATGGCTTTATACCGTCGATCTCGGAAAAGAGTTCGGCGCGGAAGTTGGAGGAAAATAAAAATGGACAGAGGGTTTTCAGCGGTTCACCCTTTTGTATGCTTTGCTTATTACGTCATTATCGTGGTATTTGCGATGATACTTTATCATCCTGTATATCTTGCTTTGACTCTTATATCCTTAATCATATGGATACTGATGCATGACGGGGGAAGAAATCTGTCAAAGTCATGGCCTTTTTATCTGATATCAGGCATTGTAATACTGTTTATAAATCCTCTCATCAACCATAGGGGGGAAAATGTTATTTTTTATATTTACGACTGGCCTATAACGCTCGAAGCCGTTGTGTACGGGCTTACAATGATGCTATCGCTACTTGTTATACTCCTCGCCTTTGTTTGCTATCAGCAGGTAGTGGATAATCATAAATTTCTGTACCTTTTTTCATCCTTCCTTCCAAAGACAGCATTTCTGGTCATGATGTCCATGCGTTTTGTACCGCTACTCTTAATGAGGATGAAGCAAATATCTGTAGTCCAGAAAACCAGGGGACTTGATATGACGGACGGCACGGTCAGAAAGAGAGTGAGAGACGGAATGCAGATACTGCAGATCCTTATAACCTGGTCATTTGAGGGCGCACTGCAAACCGCTGATTCAATGAAAGCAAGAGGATATGGAGTTACTAAAAGGAGTAGCTATTCGGATTACAGGATGTGCAGCGGGGATTGGCTGCTTCTGGCGGCAATCATCGTACTTGCAGCTGTTACTGCCGTAGGTTGTTACTTTGGATATGGAAAGATGACAATATACCCATCTCTGGGAACGATTCGGACTGATGTTACAAGCATGGCCTTTTACTTAGTTTTCTGCATTCTGCTTTTTATACCTATATTTATTGAGGAAAGGGAGATTTTAATATGGCGCTGATACAGATAAACAACTTGAATTTTACTTATTCGGGAGAAAAAGAAAAAGTGCTGTCAGGGCTAAATCTCACCATAGAACAAGGAGAGTTCGTAGTGCTATGCGGATCGTCAGGCTCCGGAAAGACTACGCTTCTTAAAAATTTGAAAAGGGAGATAAGTCCTGCAGGGAAAATGACAGGAGATGTTTTTTATAAAGGGATACCCTTAAATGAATTACAGGATGAGGTATCAGCAAAAGAGATAGGAATGGTATTCCAGGACCCAGACAGCCAGATAGTCATGGACACAGTGATCCAAGAACTGGCATTTTCCCTTGAGAACTTTGGATATAAGCCTGCCTATATTAAAAAGAAGATATCTGAGATGGTCACTTTTTTCGGATTGGAAGAATGTCTCCATAAATCGGTGCAAGAGCTGTCGGGCGGACAAAAGCAGACAATGAATATCTGTTCTGTCATGCTTTTGGAGCCGAGGGTGCTTTTACTGGATGAGCCTACATCGCAGCTTGACCCTGTAGCAGCTCATGAATTGATAAAAATGGTTCATCAGATAAACCAGGAGTTTTCAGTTACTGTAATAATTAGTGAGCACAGGCTTGAACAGCTTTTCCCAATAGCCGACCGTGTAGTGTTTATGGAGGAGGGCAGCATCAAATATTGCAACACTCCAGTCGAATTATCAATGGAAGTTATGAAAGCAAAAGATTCTAAAGCAGTCCCTTTCATCCCTCCGTTAACCCGCTTGTTTTTTACCCTTCCCACAGGTAGGGATGAAAGACTGGTCAGCGATATTCCCTTGAGCGTGAGGAGTGGTAAGCAGTTTATGCAAAGAATCAGTCAAAGCTTCAATGAGTGTTCCGAAAATGAAGAGAACTTTGAAAACAGCCATAAAAACAGCGCTGATTGCGGAAATGCAATTATTACCTGCAAGGATGTCAGCTTTCGTTATGACAGGGAAAAGTCCCTTATTTTAAAAAAACTTTCGCTTAAAATTTACCAAGGGGAATTTATGGCTATACTGGGGGGCAACGGGGCGGGCAAGACCACTCTGCTTCAGGCAATGGCAGGATTGATAAGTCCACAGCAGGGTTGTGTTTATCTAAGAAAGAAGAGGATAGCACTCATAAAGCAGGATGAAAAAAACGCCAGTATAGGCTATGTGGCGCAAAATCCTTTGCTTCATTTCACATTCGATACGGTTAATGAGGAGCTTAAGTTTGCATCCCTGTATTCAAGAAGTAACAGCAGCAATACAAAAATGGAGGAAATGCTTGAATTATTCGAAATGAAGGATTTGCTTGACAGGCATCCCTATGATTTAAGTGGAGGACAGCAGCAAAAGCTGGTCATTGCATGCGCTTTGATTCCTGAACCAGAGATACTGATGATTGATGAACCTACCAAGGGGCTTGACAGCATATCAAAGGATAATCTTGCAAGGCTTTTGAAAAGCCTTAAAGCCAAAGGGATTACCATCGTAATGGTAACGCATGACATCGAGTTTGCCGCATGCCATGCAGAAAAATGTGCTATGCTGTTTGACGGTTCAATAACAGACTACTCCAGTCCGTCGGAATTTTTCAGCGGCAACTATTTCTATACCACTTCAATAAACCGGGCGGTTAGGGATTACCTGCCGCATGCAATAACTTGTGAGGATGTGATGAAGGCATGCAGATTTTAAGACCTTTCATGATAGCAGGAATTTTTCTTTTTGTAGTGATCCTTGCCGTGTCAACCTTCTGGATGCAGGAACAGTATTTGCTGTTGGGCATATTGCTTGTGATTATATCTATAATTCCTTTTTTTATGAGGTTTGAAGCTAAAAGACAGGATGCAAGGGGAGTTGTGCTGATTTCGATGCTTGCTGCAATAGCAGCCGTAAGCAGGATATTGTTCGCACCCCTGCCCAATTTTAAGCCGACATCCTTCGTGATAATTATGGCAGGCATGGCATTTGGCCCGGAATCAGGCTTTATGGTTGGGGCAATAGCGGCAATCCTGTCCAATATCTTTTTCGGGCAGGGTCCATGGACTCCCTGGCAGATGTTTGCATGGGGATTGATGGGATTAACTGCAGGTCTGCTGCAGAATAAAAGCTGGTTGAAAAACAAGTATGGCAGGCTGAGTTTTGGATTCGCGTGGGGTTTTATCTTCGGTTGGATTATGGACATATGGTATATTATTGGATTTATCAGTCCGCTAACCTGGCAAACCATTTTTGGAGGTTTTGCTGCAAGCCTTTATTTCGACCTAATACATGCACTTTCAAATGTATTCTTCCTAGGGATTTTGTCAAAAAGCTGGATGAAGGTATTTCAACGAATAAAGATAAAATATGGGCTGCTGGAAAACTAGGCTTCCTTAGTCAAAATTAAGGTTTCAGTATTTTACAAAGAATGTGCAATCTATGCTTGGCATAAGTATTATAGGCTCAGTTGAACAATTTAAAAACAGGGACGAGCTAAAAGAGGTAATAGAAGAAAAGGGTGGCAAAGTAACTGGTTCCGCTACTTCTAAAACGAACTATTTAATAAACAATGACAAAATTTTTTACTGTCTTTCTGATATTATTTTGAGATTCCAAAAAAATAATCCTTATAGTGGTCATAAAAATTCCCCTGCTGCTGAAGCAAATATAATCGTTATGTTAATTTGTGGGAGGGATTATGTAATAATTTTTTATCTAAGTATGCTCTTGAGAAAGTAGATCAGCAGCCAAGAGATATTGAAGAACAATAATCATATAGGTATTTGGGCCCATATCCTAGAGCACGAGCATAAATGTGGATTATGTATGTTTATGCAACAGTTTTGTGAATAAATCGCAGAAGAAATATCTGTACATTTAAGTTTGGTAAAACCATAAAGTATTAAAGAAACGGGGTTATGAATACAAGGTTGCAATTCATTTTTACAATCATTACTTCAAATGAAAAATCGAAGTGTCTTTTAAAGCATATAGATAAAATAGGGCATCACTTCCAACAAGATTTAACTGACATGATTTGTATGGATAATAGTGGTTAAAAGGTACTTGTAGACTTACTCAGGGCCTACATAGCACATGCAAAAGTACTATGACCATTCTCCTATTTACATGGTATAGTAAAGAGCTATAATGAACTTATGGAAAAAACTCGATAAAGGTAAAATTAGTGAAAACTAATGACACAAAACTATAGGGACTAAAGTGTGCAAACACAATGTCAGCCAGTTGCCGAAGGTTTGGTTTATAAAAATACCCAAACCTAGAGAAGGCTTATTAAACTTCGCTTAGTTTGGGTATTTTTATGCATTGGAGGTAATTAAATATGGTAAAAAATACAACAAAGAATGAGAAAATATGTAAAAATGTAATCTTTGCTAATAGCTTTTTCAAAAGATTAAAAGGTCTAATGTTTACAAAAGAACTTCCACTGAATTCTTCCATGCACATCAAGCCATGTGGTCAGATACATACTTTTTTCATGAACTATAATATCGATGTTTTATATTTGGATAAAGACAACATTATCCTCGACATAGATGAGAATTTAAAGCCTGGAAAAATAGGGAAGAAAGTTAAAGATACTGTGTCTGTTATTGAATTTCAAGGCGGTAAAATAGAAAAATCCAATATAAAAATTGGACAAGCAATCGAAATCACATATTAGAACTCCACAAAATTCTAGGAATCCTTTAATTATATAGCACGAAAAGCTTTAATTTAAAGAGTTACAAGCATTGCACAATAAACTATAAATTGTTTAAAGAAAGGAGGAAATTTGATGCTAGATGTTCTAAAGAACTTAATCTTTGATGAGAGTGGACAGGGAATGGTTGAATACGGATTGGTTCTGGGAGTTCTAGCAACAGGGGCTATATTGTTTATTTTGGCACTAAGGTACAGTGTAGAAGATTTCGTCAATGAAGTAGTTAATAAAATATCAGACGAAATAAATAATTTAATTTCAGTTTAAATCAGTAATAAAAGGGGGTGAATCGTTATGTTAAGTATTATTAAAAGGTTAATAGCTGAAGAAGAAGGACAGGGAATGACAGAATATGCATTAGTGTTAGGAGTTATAGCAATAGGAGCAATAGCAGTTATAGGACTTTTCAAAGATCAAGTGGGATTATTATGGACTAAAATAACTACCGAAATAGGAACTGCAG
>Ga0123336_10002157_pt1 | contig 17327 bp, 16 predicted proteins | sample SSSSmetaG_FD_96466 | JGI IMG/M metagenome (GOLD analysis project Ga0123336, IMG submission 96466) | Glacier valley bacterial and archeal communities from Borup Fiord, Nunavut, Canada, to study Microbial Dark Matter (Phase II) - ​SSSS metaG | ecosystem: Environmental > Aquatic > Freshwater > Ice... | reverse complement strand
TACGCGCTGGAGTCGCTGATCTTCAACTTTTATGGATTTGCGTTGTTTCAGGCGGTCGAGGCTGCCAAGCGCACACTCTCCGAAGAGACGTTTACGGCGGTGCAGTTCGAGGGTGTGGACATCAGCGTGTGGGAGATGCTCACGCGCGGGCAGTTCGAGCATGATACACGCAGCGAATGGAAGGCGATCCGGCTGCTGATTGAGGATGTGGTCGCGCGTTCCGGCTTACGAGTCGAGCAGATCGACGCGGTGGTACGGACGGGCGGCTCATCCAGCATCCCGATTTCGCTGCGCATTCTCGCGGAAGTCTTCGGCGCGGAAAAGCTGGTCACGGAAGACCTGTTTACGGGCGTGACGGCGGGGCTGGGCATCCGTGCCGCGCAGGGGTGAGACACCAATTTTGCGATGACCACCCGGCAATGAATTGATTAGGCTACTACGGTCGCATATCGTCGGCTGACAAACGCCAGACCCATAATAGCGCGGTGGATTCATCCCCACGCGGTGACTTACCCAACCCACCTTCTTCACTCCTGCCGGGCGGGTCAAATCAGATTATCCACGAGAGAAGACGGTAAATATCGGCGGGCAATCTCATCACAGTGCGTACTGTCTGAGATCACCAGTATCATAGTGGGCAGCCAAGCTATTTCTACTGAGTGCTGCCCATATGAAACTACACCGAGAAGGATTTCCCCTACTTGTGCTTGCCAGCCTGCTCTGGGGATTGCTCTGGGCTGTTACTACTCAGCACGTTCAGTGTAATATTTTTCGCCTGGGCGGTGGCACAGTTTTAGGGTGCTTGGCTCTATTTTTTCGCGTCCCAAAACAGCATTCGAGTGATGCACCACATACCGTCATCGTTGCGCCTGCAAGTGGCACAGTCGTTGCGGTAGACAATCTTTTCGAGAGTGAATACCTGTTGAAAGAGACCATACGAGTATCTATCTTCCTTTCTATCTTCAACGTCCATATGAATGCAGCCCCCATATCAGGCATCATTCGCTATCGTGCGTACCACCCCGGCGGCCATATCCCCGCCTTTCGCTCAGGTGCTTCGCTGTCGAACGAACACAGCACGCTTGTTATTGAGACGACAAGCGGTGCAAGCATTCTTGTACGTCAAATTGCGGGCATCCTCGCACGCCGGATCAGCACGTACCCCGTTGTCGAAAGCAACGTGACCCGAAGTGAGGAGATTGGCTTCATCAAATTTGGATCGCGGGTGGATGTGTTTCTTCCAGCGGATGCCCAAATCCTCGTTCAAATTGGCGACCGGGTGTGCGTCGGCGTGACAGCAATTGCAGACATTCGAGCGATTTTATTGGATGGGGTACAGGCCAATGACTGAGCATAAGGCCGCTGCTGATCAGCACGAGTGCTGCTGTAAAAACTGCGCTACTTTGCGCGCTTGCTATCAGCACGATCAATGCAGCGGCAGGTGTGGGCAAACCCTCGAAGTGCGCCTCAGCGCGTTCGTTTGCGGAAAATCGCGCCAAACGCAGCGCGCCGCAAAGCACATACATCATGCTCAACATCACGCCTGCCATGCCAAAAGGTTCGAGATTGTGGGTGTAGAGCAGCATAGCGGGCGCGATACAGAACAAACTCATATCCGCCAGATTGTCCAGCGCCTTGCCAAACGCGCTGCATACGTTGAGACGACGTGCGAGATAACCGTCCAGGCCGTCACATAGCATTCCGATCACGATGCAAGCTACAGAGACATCTGCGCGGCTATGCTGAACCGCGATCAGTGCTGTAACGCTCAGGCAAATGTTTGTTGAAGTGATGCAGTTAGGCACAATCGCGATTAGGCGCATGAAAAAGAACCGCCTTGTGAGAATGGCTCCACCTTACAATATGGCTGTACTGAGATCAAGCACTCAGGTGTTGTGAATCAGACACCTGAGCGGCTGCATTCGCTGAAGAACGCCTCTACACTGAACCACGAGTGGAGGAATAAGCAATGGCAGAACAGGTTGCAGAGGATGTGCGATTACGCTCCGGTGGTGCAGGTCTACGGCACAACACACGCCCGTTGACAATCTCGATATTTTTGTCGCTCATGCTGCTCTTTGCGCCGGGTGCGATTTTTGTGGCGGCGCTGTTCGTGCTGCGGGAGACAAATCCGCGTTTCTCCTGGCTATATTCAGTAGATCGCTTTCCCTGGCAGTTTTGGGGTATCGCAGTTTGCGGGATCATCGCCACCATTGGCGGCGTAGGGGATTGGCTGTTCCACAAAGTGTATGTGAGCGTCGGACCGAATGAGCATCACAGCCATCTTATGGCATTGAGCGCGGGCGGCGTGGTGTTCATTCTGATGGCGCTGGCGTCCGTCATAAATGACCCGACTGTACTGCTTATTCCCGTCATAGTGGCGTTGCTCATCACGACGGTTCTGATTTGTTACGATGAGTTCGCCTTCCATATCCGGCGCTGTAAAGCCTTCGAGAACATGCTGCATCGGCTGCTTGTGTTCGGCAATTGCGCAGCGTTTTTGTGTTGGGTGCATTGGCTATTCGTGACGAAGGGCGCATGATGATAAGTCAAACTGTTCAGATTACACATGCTCAAGCGTTGCTTGCCCGCGCTGCGGTGCTCTACGACGATCCCTGCTTGCCTTTTGCAAAATTGGCGCGTGAGGAAGGCTGGAAGCGCGGCTTTATCTCCGGTGCGGAGTGGATGCGAGTCGCTATGCAGCATGTACGCGGGACGCCGATTGCACCTGTAGAGGGACGTTACCAACGGCTTGGTTTCATCAAATACGGATTGGCGTCGCTCGGCGCGCTGGCCTGGCTCCTGTTTTGTGTCGTTTATGGCATCTGGCCGCTCATGATCGGTGTTGTCCCTGTCTTTTACGCGATTGAGACGCAGATGGTGTTTTTGTTTCCCTGCGTGATCGATGGCAGCACAACGCCCTTTCACGAAGGCCGTATGCTCATGCGTCGCGCGGGTGGAACGCTGGCCGTCATGGTTTCGGTGCTTCAATTCGCCGTGTTGATGCTCTTCGGTGGATTTACTGGACGCGGATTTGTGCGCTCGTGGGCGCTCGGCTGTTTGGCAGTAGTGCTTTGGTATGAGGACTTGCGCCGTGCTTGAGATTGGTACACACCGACCGCTGCACATACGACACGAACACGTATCCGATACGGGTTCAACGCTCCGTTTGCTGTATGTGAGTGATATACATCTTTCAAGGCGCACCGATCACATTATCGATCAAGTCATACAGGCGGCGCAGTCATGCCAGCCGGAGTTGATCCTGCTCGGTGGTGATCTGGTCGACCGCGCCGCTGGATTGACCAGTTTGCCAGAGCTTATCAGCTTACTTGCGGCGATTTGTCCGGTGTGGGCAGTACCCGGAAACCATGATGACCATGCCGGGCGCGCACGGGTGCAGGCCATTGTTGAGGCCGCAGGCGGCGTATGGCTGGCCGGGAAGACTCGCCAGTGGGGTCATATACAAATCAGTGGAGATCGGACTATCGTGCCATACCCAGGCTCGTTTTCAATTCTGTGCGCGCACTATCCCGCAGATGTTGAACAGGCCGCACAGCCTGGGTACAACCTTGTGCTGGCCGGACATTTACACGGCAGCCAAATCCATCTTGTCTATAGAAAGGGTCACTCCTACCCCGGTGCGTGGCTATGCCGCTGGAACGGCGAACGTTTTCAGTGTGGAAAAACGCTGCTGTTTGTCAGTCGGGGCGTCAACGACACACTGCCGCTCCGCTGGAACTGTCCGCGCGAGGTGATTTTATGCGAAATCAATTAACGCAACTCGCGCTGTGGATGGCGTACTTCGCCACTGACATTTACGGCCACACCGCATTCAAAGCGCTTGGAGAGGGGAACCGCGATACGCTAAGTATTGTGTTCAGCGTCGGCGGTATGAGTGCGGTAGCTGCGTGGGCGGTTTCGGCGCTGCTCTGGATTACTATCCTGTCTGGCAGCAAACTGTTACAGGCCAGTTCAGTCGGCGCAATCACGTATATTCTGATGGTCGCAGCGGCAGCGTTCGTCTTCAAAGAACCTGTTGCGCCGCGTCAACTGCTCGGCGTCGGCTTGATTCTGGCCGGAGTGTACTTTGTCACGCAATGAGCCGTATCACCGTGAGCGGACATTTTCCGCGCTGCTCGCCATTGCCATCGACGCAGTACGAATCAATCAAACGACTGTGGTTACACGCGATGGGCGTCCGTTTCTTCTCAAAAGGCGACGAGGCGGGCGCGGCCTGATCATCGCGGCAGGTAATGTTTTCTTGCGGCTTTCACACAGCCGGATCGTGATGTTCCCAAATGTGCGAGGGTGGCAGGCGTGGGAACTCGCCAGTTTTCGATTGCTGTACGGGGATAGCTACCGTTACGAAGCTGTTGGGCGCGATGCGGTGTTAACTGAGAGGCTACCCGGAACCGACATTCGTACATTGCTTGCGCAGGACAGATTGACGGATGCGGCTCTGCGGGCAGCGGGGCAAGTATTCCGCGAGGCGCACGCGCTGCACAGCAACTATTGGGAGTTGGATTGGTCGCACGGCGATCCGCATCTTGGAAATGTGCTGTATGATTCAGAGCAGCAGCGGGCATTTTTGATCGACTTTGAGACGCGCCATGAGTTTGCGTTAAGCGCGAACGAACGCCACGCGGACGATCTCCTGACGTTTTTGCTCAAACTCATGGGCAGTGATCATACAGGCCGTTGGCAGGGTTGGAGTCAGCGATTCTTGGAAGCATATGATAATCCTGTCGTAATGCCCTATCTGCGGAAACGGCTCACCGTGCCATTCGGTTTGGAGCGCGTGCTTTGGCACACACGGACCAACCATTTACCCGTATTTGAATTGCGAACACGCTTGATGTTGCTCAAAGCGTTGACTGAAACACTATGCTGAGGCTGTTGATCGTGGAAGATAATGATCGATTGCGCGACGCTTTGCGAGTCGGCCTCGAAAACACGGGCGAGATCAGCGTGATGGGCAGCGCGGCAAGCGGAGAAGCGGCATTAGCGACGAGTTTGGCCGCGCCGCCCGACGTGATACTGATGGATGTGCAGCTTGCGGGTGCATGGAACGGCATTCAGGCGGCGGTAGCAATCCGGCGTGAACTCCCGCGCCTGCCCGTCGTATTCTACTCTATACAGGATGACGATGCGTTCTACCGGGAGTTCCGGCGCTCCGGCATTTTGAGCAGCTATGCCTATGTCAAAAAGTCGAATTATTTGCTGCCGGGCATGATTGTTCCGCTGCTGTGCGATGCGATCAGCGGACGAAGTTTCATCGATCCCGATATTGAAGCGCGTATGGTCGAAGTGCGCGCCAAAGATGACCATTCTCCGATGGCGCTGCTCGAACCCAACGAACAAACCGTCGCGCGAATGCTCGCGCAGGGGATGACAAACGAGCAGATCGCCGCGCGACTTGGCTTTCAGGACAAGCGCACGATCAGCCGCACCAATGGGCAGATTTACGCAGCGTGGGGGTTGAACGAAAGCAGTGAGGATGAGAAAACCGCCCGCACTCGTGCTGCGCTGATTGTACGGGAGGGGCGGCTGATTACCTGGGATAGCGACGGCACGGCAAAAGTACGCGACGAGCGCGGGGGCTGGGTGACATGGACGGGATAGCGATCACTCTGCTGGAGTGGGCGCTGCTTGCCATTTCGCTGATCAACACCGCCCTGCACTTTTATCTCGCGCTGATGATCGCGCTCAATGCCGAGCGCCGCTCATGGGGTTTATGGTTGAGCAGCGGTGGGCTGCTGGTCGGCGGATTGTTCTTTGTCAGCCATACTGCAATTTTAGGGCGCGGTCCGTCTACCTTCGACGATCTCTCCAACGCATGGTGGTATCTGGGTCTGGTCGCGGCGCTGCTGCTGCCCTATGTGTGGTACGTCGCAGTGCTGTGGTACGCCGGGTTTTGGTATGCAGGTCCGGCGTATAGCCGCCACCGTAGCGGATTATCTGTCAGCAGTCTGCTCACTCTCATCTTGATCGGGCTATTCATCACGGCGAACCCGTTCCCAGGCTATGCGCAGGTGATCCGGCTGGAACTCACGCCCACACCGTCCATTTTTGGTGTGCCTGTGCTGGTGATAACCTTCGCTCTCAGCACGCTGTTGAACATCGGGTTAGCCTCGGATGCGCTACGCACGCTCGACCTTGCCGATGATCTTGCGCGACGGCGGGCGCAGCCCTGGATGCAGCGAACTACGATTATGCTGCTCATCGTCACGCTGCTCATCGCGCTCGTGATGGGGTGGGTGGTCAGCGGCGCATCCGGGTTGATCCCGGAAAAGGTCACAGGACCGACGGACCTGCTCGTATCGACATTCGACCTGCTCATTTCTGGCTGCATAATGGTGTCGGTTGTCTGTCTGGGACAGGCGATTACACGCTACGAAGCTTTCACCGGGAAAGCCGTCCCGCGCCGTCGTTTGTCACGCCATTGGCGCGCGATGCTCGTCCTGGCAAGTGTCGGAAGTGTGCTGCTGAGTGCCGCAATAAAATTCAATCTGCACCCGATTTACATGGGACTTGGCGTGTGCGTTCTGCTGGTTATTGGCTATACGATACTCAGCCAACTATCTTTTCAGGAACGCGAGGCGTATCTCGCCAGCTTACGACCTGTCGTTGCAAGCGGCGCATTGTATGATCGGGTGTTCGCTGCGCTGCCCGGTCCGGTGGTTGACCTGGAGAGCCAGTTTATCACCTTATGCCGTGATGTACTTGGCGCACAAATCGGCTACCTTGTGCCTCTGGGACCGATGGCCTCACTGGTCGGCACGGCGCTGAGGTTTCCAGCGACAAGTACACCGCCGCTCATCGCAGATACACTATTATCGACTGCTACGCCGCAGACGTTGTGCATCCCGCTTGCTGCTCAGGACTACATGAGCGCACAATGGGCGGTCCCGTTGTGGAGTGAGCGCGGGCTGATCGGCGTGCTGCTGCTCGGAGACAAGCAAAATGGTGATTTATACGTTCAGGAAGAGATAGAAATCGGGCGCGCGGCGGCGGAGCGCATGATCGACCTCAAGGCAAGCGCCGAAATCACCGGGCGGCTGCTTCAATTGCAGCGGCAGCATATGATGAACGGAGCGGCGACCGATCACCTGATTCGGCGCACGCTGCACGATGACATCCTGCCTCAGCTACATACGACTATGCTCACCTTGAGCGCCTCACCGGATACAATCCAAATCACGCTGGAGGCATTAACCGCTGTGCATCGCCAGATAGCGAACCTGCTGCACGTTATGCCGATCAGTGTTGGACCCGCTCTTGTGCGTGATGGCTTGCTGTCCACTTTGAAGCAGAGCATTATGCGCGACTTCGCGGATGCCTTCGAGGGCATCATATGGGAAGTGGAGGCCGTTGCCGAGATAGTGACACTCCCGCCACAAGCTGCCGAAATCGTCTTCCACGCCATCCGCGAGGCAGTGCGGAATGCGGCTCGACATGCGCGCGGTCCCACACCCACGCCCATGAACAACGTAGTACACCTCACCATCACGGCACATTGCACAAGCGGTCTTGAGCTATCCGTCTCGGATGATGGAATCGGGATAGGCAGCGCTCATCAGAGCGGACACGGGCTTATGCTGCACAGCACAATGATTGCCATCATCGGCGGGACACTCACTGTTCACAACGAGACGCCACATGGTACATGCGTGGTCGTCTCGGTTCCAGCCTACTTGTTTTCTGCACTGACCTAAACTGGCCTGTCACGTCGTCATTGCCCAAGCGCCGAACCTGACAATCAATACCCTGCTACACTCTTTCAGATACGGGAGAGGTCTACGCCATATTTCGATTTGCAACTTGCGCTCATATAGAATTACACATGTGCTTGTCCATAGTTGAATGAGTCTCCGCTGTTCTTTTGAAAGTAGTGCGGATGATGCCCAACGATTTGCCACCATGGGAGGCGGTTTACCAACAGACGCAACGCTGGATACGCGCGGGCGTGTTTGAGGCATTGGTGCATGACTTACGGCTGCAATTTGCAGAAGGACCCCCACAATTCGGGGTCCTTTTTGTTTATCAGAGACCGCCGTAAAACGGTGTCAGTATAGCACGTGATGTATTTGGTTGTCTAGCACGGGTCAAAGCGGCAGACAAGCGCGTGCATCCAAACGTTCTAACTCGCTTTTGACTCATGGGTTACACTGCGCGCTGGGACATCAGCGCCCTACCGGAGCGACAGTCAAACGCCGGGCAACCTGCGCAATCGTGCGTGAATGGTAGAAACCCCTGCCTTTAGGCGTGGGGAGTATGTCACTGTTGACATCGTGTTCGATGATCACAAAATCTGACAAGAGCCGAACCGCCAGCGATATATCGGCGTGATGTTTGTTCCCAGTACTCGACACATCCACCGCCGTGAAAAGGTTGCCGTCCGCACTCTGCGTCAGGTAGCTCGCTTCCCCTCCCAAAGACGGTTTAGCATACTCGGCAATTCTTTGTCGAATTATCTCCGGCACTGGTAGCCATCTTAAAACATCCTTCTTATATACGGCGAATGCGCCGCACCGTACTCCCGAAATTCGGGAGCGAGAGGCGCAGTCCGTCCTCCATCCACGCCGCGCCGGAGCGAACCGCCTCAATCCCCTCGATCTGATAGGATGCGGTCGAGTCGAGGCCGCGCAGGTGCAGCGTCGGCAGTAGGACCGTATTCGTGGTGTAGGGCAAGAACTGCGGCGCGAACATGCGGAAGCCGAACAGCACGCCTTCGGAGCGATCCGGCAACATGTATTGAAGCGCGTTGAACATGCCGCCATCGAGCCGATGCAGGCGGTACAGGTCGCCGCCCTGCACGACAGGCCGGATTTGCTTGTAGTAGGCAATCCATTTGGCGGCAAGTGCGCGATCTTCATTATCCCATTTGAGCAGATCGCCACCGATGCCGAGCGCCCCGGCCATCGCGACATGGAGTCGGAATTCGAGCGGGATTGTATTAAACCCCGCATCCGTGACCCATGCTTCCATAATGCTCGCAGGGTAGGCGTAGCTGAAACCTTCCTGAATGCTCAGGCGCGAGGGCGCATCGGTGTTGTCGCTCACCCAGACTTGATCGGCGTATTGCAAAATTCCCATATCGACGCGCCCGCCACCGCCCGAACAGCTCTGGAAAATAACCTGCGGGTGGCTATCGCGCAGCCTGCCCCACAATTCATAAAGCCCTTCGACATAGCGCACCCACAGCTCGCGCGCATCGCCCGGCGCATCCGGCCAGCCCGGTTCGGAGATATTGCGGTTCATATCCCACTTCACGAACGCAATATTGTGGTCGGAGAGGAGCGCGTACAATTTGCCATAGAGATACTCGCGCACGTCCGCGCGGGCGAGGTTGAGGATCATCTGATTGCGCATTTCGGTCCGTTTGCGGTTGGGGAAGTGGAACACCCAATCCGGGTGCGCGCGGTAGAGGTCGCTGTTCGCGTTCACCATTTCCGGCTCGACCCAGATGCCGAACTCCATGCCGAGTTGGTTGACACCCGCAACCAGCGGACCCAACCCATTCGGGAACTTCTTCGCATCTGCCCACCAGTCGCCCAGCCCGGCAGTGTCGTTTTTGCGCTTGTGGAACCAGCCATCATCGACGACGAAGAGTTCACAACCGAGGCTGGCGGCGACCTTCGCGATCTTCATCTGCGCGCGTTCGCTGACGTTGAACGTCGTGGCTTCCCACGAGTTGTAAAGGACTTTGTGAAGCTGTTCGCGATGTGGTAGGACGCGCTTGCGAATATAGCCGTGCAGGATACGGCTCGCAGCTCCGAAGCCGCTTTTGGTGTAGCCGAAAAAGGTGCGCGGCGCGGAGAGGCTTTCACCCGCATTCAGCACATATGCGAAATCCCAATCGTTGAGGCCGAGGCTGATCCGCGTCCCGAAGAAATCCGTCGTCTCTGCGGTCAATTTCCAATTGCCGGACCAGGCCAGCGCTCCGAACCAGACTTCGCCCTGTTCCTCATCTGCACTGCCGCGATCCAGCATGAACCACGGATTATGGTGGTGGCTGGTCGTCAGGCGGCGGCTTTCCAGGACCTTGACGCCGTGCGTGAGCGTTTCGCGCTCCAGTTGGAATTCCGCGCTCCATTTGCCTGCAACATGCGTCAGGCGATACGGCTCACCAAGCGGCGGATGCACCTGCGCGGAGAAGAGCCGCTCCACCGTGAGCGGGAGCGGACCCGCGTTCGTGACGACCGCCCAGCGCTCGATCAGGTCGGCGTCGTGGTGCGCGCGATAGTGCAGCGCGACCGATACCGGGTAGAACGCATCGCGCAAGTGGATGATCAGATACGTGTCACCGTCGCGCAGGTCGGCTTTTTCAAATTTGAGGACCGCATCGCGCACGCCATCCGGGAGCAACAATTTGAGGCACGGCTCGACGTAGCTCGCGCCCGCGTAGGCTGGGAATTCTTCCGGGCTGAGGTGCGCGGCGGCGGTGAACGAGGCGAAGTTAGGGTATTCGGCGGGTGGCGGGTAATCCGTGCGGAGCGGCAGCCGCGCACCCCAGAAGCGGTTGAGCAACAGCCCGTTTGCGGTGAGGCCGAGCGCGTAGGCAGTGTGTGCGGTTTCGAGTACCCAGCCGGGCGGTTTTGGGGGGAGAGTCGGCATGGTGGACCTTTTGGCGAAGGATAGCAGGTTGGATTGCAGAAAAGTATAGCATTGCAACCGTGCGCCAAAAGGGGAATATAGCAAGACAGGGCGCGGGGCTAAAGCCACCGCGCTATTACGGCTACGCAGGCTGAATAACTACGGACCTTAACAACCCGGTCCATTCTTGGCCGGGCGATAAGGAAAGATGGGTCGGATGAATCCGACCCCTACGCCAGAGGCGCGCATGTCTTCGTAGGGACTGGATTAATCCAGCCCGGTAACGTTGTTCGGATTTATTCCAGTGCGGCGGCGTGCAGCCCGACCCGGTTGCCTTCGCTATCATGGATGATCGCCATCCAGCCTTGCGGCGCAATCGCGATGATGGGCAGTTCGACCTTGCCGCCATTACCCAGAACTATTTCCACGATGCGCCGCATTTCGGTTTCGCTTTTCGCATTCAGATAAAGCAGCGGACCCGCGCCGCCCGGTTCGCCATTGCCCTTGACGAGTGCGCCTGTGACGCCTGCTTCACCGGCGGAGAAGAAACCATGCGGCATTCCGTTGAACTCACCCGCCCGAACCTCGAACCCGATGGCGCTATAGAACTTCACAGCACGGTCGAAATCGGTGGCGGGAATCTCGAACCAGTTGATTGCGTTTGTGACCATTTTGCTCATCCTCATGCGTATCTCTGTGCGATGAACCCATGATACGACGCGCGTGTGACAGCATTATGGCAACAACAAAACTATGACTTTTCGAGTGCGTTCAACGCGGTTCGATATTCGTTCAACACGCGCTCGCGCAGGCTGTCCGGCTCGATCCGGCGCAGATATTTTCCCCAACGCAGCAGCCAATCGACAATTTCCTGCTCGTGGCGCATCCGTAGCGTGACGCGCAGCCCGTCGGCGGTCATGTGGCGCGCTTCGATGAAAAAATAGGTGTCTTCTTCCAGCCATAACGCGACCTGCGGATCGAACCAAACCCGCGCCGTGACCGTGCGCGAGGCATCCATGTGGCGGCGGTTGGCTTCTATGAAATCGGCAGGGCGCGTAAACGTTCGGTCGAGGATTGTTACAGTTTCCATGCGCGACAGGCGAAAGTTGCGCAAGCCCTTCCGCAGATGACACCATGCCGTCAGATGCCAGACGCCCTCGACATGCACGAGCATGTACGGATCGGCATCGCGCTGGTTCGACTCAGCCTCGCCGCTCGCGCCGATCTTCGTGTGGTATGTAAATCGAATTGTGTTGCCGCGCAAAATCGCGCGCCGGATGAGTAGCAGGCGGTCGTGTTCCGTGGGGTCGTTCGGGCTGGGCGCGATAAACCAGATGCTTTGTTGCATCGCATGCACGCGCTCACGCAGCGTTTCTGGCAGCACCGCCGTAATTTTGTGCGAAGCGCGTTCGGCGGCGGCGCGATATTCCGCGTCGAAGCTACCCGCCATAAAGTCTGCGCCGAGCAACAGCATCGCGGCTTCATCCTGCGTGAAACTGAGTGGTGGCAGGAAGTAGCCTTCGACCAGCGAATAGCCGACGCCCGGCTGCGAGATGAGCGGGACGCCCGCTTCCATCAGCGCTTGCAGGTCGCGGTAAATGGTGCGCTTGCTCGTCTCGAAGGTCGCAGCGAGGTCTTCCGCGCGCTGCACCTTGCGGCTTTGCAGTTCGAGGATCAGCGCGAGCAGGCGGTCCGTGCGGTTCATACCTTCTATTTTACACGTCTGATTTCTCTTTAGGAATTATTCAGGTGTTTATCGGTAGATTGTCCGCCTAGAATTGCCAGGAGCCGCGAATTAACACCGACGCAAGCGCGGCTTCACAGTTGCACTTTTCCTCACGAATGGTATCATTCCCCCGCGTTTGCGCATTCCCTCAACTTTTACTCACCTCTGTGTGACAAGGATTTTATTGTATGCGGAGTTCGACCCCTTTATGGCTGGTGGTGATTGCAGCCATCACCCTCGCTGTGATCTGGATGGTAAGCGACAGCCGAAACCTGCTCGGACGGCCTATCGAAGTGCGTCCCGGCCTCGATATTCAGGGCGGCCTGCGTGTGCTGCTGGAAGCTGAACCGGGCGTTCCGGTCACATCGGACTCGATGGACCGCGCCAAGCAGATCATCGAAAACCGCGTGAATGCGCTCGGCGTGGCCGAACCCGTCATTCAGGTTTCGGGCAGCAACCGCATCGTGGTCGAACTGCCGGGCGTGCGCGATCCGAAGCAGGCGATTGACTTGATTAAGCAAACAGGGCTGCTCGAATTCGTGGATTTCAGCAAACAGGGCGCGTGTACCGCCGCCTTTCCGCAGGCTGGGCAGTTTATCTACACGGATGCGCAGCAGAAACTGCGCGGTGGTGGCGCGGCGGTTCCCGGTACACCGACCGGAACCCCAACGCTTCTATCCCCGACCGCGACAATCCCGGCGACTGCACAAGCCACTAGCGCGGCTACCCTGCAAGCGACCGATCCCGCAACCGCGCAGCCGACCAGCACTGCAACCGCACAGGCTACCGATCTGGCAACGCAGAGCGCGACTCAAAGCGCACTGAGCAGCGGCGGCAAGGTCCTCGCGCGCCCGGTGTTTCAGGCGACAGTTCAGCCGGACGTGACCGCGACCCCCGCGCCTTCCGCACAGCCGACGAGCGCGGCCACCTTGCAAGCCACCGTTGCAGCGACGGCAGCCGCAACGCCCGTCCTGCGCGATGGCTCCTCAAAGGAAGGCGCGCTGATCAACCCCTGCAACAACCAGCCGTTCAACACCGTGATGACTGGTGGCGGCCTCAAGGATGCGTATGCGGCGGCAAGCGGCAGCCTGACGGCGCAGTGGGTCATTCAATTCAGCATCAACGACAACGAGGAAGGCCGCAAGTTTGGCCCGTATACCGCCAGCCATATCCAACAGCAAATGGCTATCGTACTGGATGGGCAGGTGTTGAGCGCGCCGGTTATTCAGGCGCGGCTCGATAACGGCGGGCAGATCACGGGCAATTTCACGCAACAAGGCTCGAAAGATTTGGCGCTGCAACTGCGTTATGGTGCGCTTCCGATCCCACTCACGACCGTCTCGATTGAGCAGGTCGGCGCGAGTCTGGGACAGGAGTCCGTGAACGCAACAGCGCGGGCGGGCGTCCTCGGTGTGTTCGTCATCCTGCTCTATATGATCATCATGTACCGCGTGCCGGGCGTCGTCGCCGCGCTCGCGCTGCTGCTCTTCGCCGCGATCAACTTCTCCCTATTCAAGTATATTCCGGTCACGCTCACGCTGCCCGCAATCACAGGCTTCCTGATCTCGGTCGGCACTGCGGTCGATGGCAATATCCTGATCTTCGAGCGGATCAAGGAAGAACTGCGCTTCGGGCGTCCGCTCGACCGTGCGATTGAAACCGGATTCCAGCGCGCATGGCCGTCGATCCGCGATAGCAATATCAGCACGCTGATGATTGCGGCGGTGCTGTTCTTCTTCGGTGGACAGTTCGGCGCGTCTTCGGTGCGCGGCTTCGCGATTACACTGATGCTCGGTCTGGTCGTGAATATCTTCACCGCCGTGATCGTCACGCGCACGCTGCTCGATGTGGTGCTGCGCTTCGCGGGTGAACGTCTGATGCAAAATAAGTGGCTGATCGGGGAATAACCATGCCTTTCAATATCGTCCAGCGCCGGAAGTGGTTTTTCCTCATCTCCGGCCTCGTGATTGCCGCCGGGATCATCGCCATGATCATTTCGGTGGCGACGTACCCAGAACGCTCGATTGTGCGCCTGAGCATCGACTTCACGGGCGGCAGTCTGCTCGAAGTGCAGTTCACGCCCATCGATGCGAGCAAGCCAACCAAAGGCGTCATCGAAGACCAGCTCACCGCCGTCTTCCGCCGCTTCAACGTGAATGATGTGCGCGTGCAGCGGCTCGGCACGGTCGAAGAAAACCGCTGGCAGGTCCGCACCACCTATATCAATGATACTACGACGAACGCGGTCAAGGCTGGCCTGAACGACCTCGGCAGGGATCAGAACCTGCGCCTGAACGAAGAGACGATCCGCGTTTCGACGGTCAGCCCGACAGTTGGCGGCGAAGTCACGCGCGCGGCGTTGATCGCGGTAATCGTCGCCAGTGTGTTCGTCCTCGGCTGGATTTTATTCGCGTTCCGACAGGTCGAAGATGCGGTGCGTTATGGCGCGTGCGCGGTCCTCGCGATGCTGCACGACGTACTGGTGATGGTTGGTGTGATGTCGATCATGGGGCTGCTTTTCAAATGGGAAGTGGACTCGCTGTTCCTGACCGGACTACTGACCGTCGTCGGTTATTCGGTGCAGGATACGATAGTCGTGTTCGACCGCATCCGTGAGAACGCGGTACGGCATCGCGGCGAACCGTATGAGATGGTCGTCAACCGCAGCATCCTCGAAACCTTACAGCGTTCGCTTTCGATGCAGCTTGTCGTCGCGTTCGTGATGATCTCGCTGGTGCTGGTCGGCGGCTCGTCGATCCGGCAGTTCGTCGCGATCCTGTTGATCGGCCTGTTGAGCGGAACCTATAGCAGCACCTTTACCGCGATCCCGCTGCTCGTCGCGTGGGAAAAGGGTCAGCTTCCGTTCCTCAATCGTGGCGGCACGAAGTTGAAGACGAAAGCGGCGTAGCAGCCGCGTACAAAGCGCAGCAGGCGCTATCTCAATCAAAAGCGCGGTGGGTTCTATCCCCGCGCTTTTTGTTTTGATGTTTCTGATCGCTCGATAAAATAATGGATGTTACGCAGTTGCTTTCCCTCACCCTAAATGGCTCCCCAACAAGGAGGGACTTCCAAAGGGCAGACCCCCGCGTTCTGAGGGAAAGGGCGATGGGGGAAACTGCGTACCATCAACTCGATTCATGTTGCCTCGATGGGCAATTCGGTTTCCAAGCGGAATTTCTCTCGTAATTCATCAATGCTGATTAGCTTTTGATGTTCATTTTCAACATACCAGTAGTCCCAGCCATTATATGCGCTCTGCCCTAATAAGGTGGCTGCTACACTATGGATAGAGCCTGAAATTTTCCCTGAAGAAAGCGTTCCATCGGCATGTACAACGGCCTCATGTTTATGGTCTTTTGAAATTAAGTGTTGCCCAATTGCAACATATCCTGATTCGATCAGTACACTGAAACTCACACGCGGCTGACTGCGTTTGGAAGGGGTGATCAACAAGTCGTCTTCAAATAGAGCAGGTGGGATTGAAGCTATACGCTGTGTTGCTACTTCAATATAGAGTGACTCCCGCTCAATTCCGACATAGTGGCGTTTAAGTTTTTTGGCAACTGCGCCAGTTGTGCCTGAGCCAAAAAATGGGTCCAGAATTATGTCGCCAACTTTCGTGGAAGATGAAATCACCCGATATAAGAGCGCTTCGGGCTTCTGGGTAGAGTGAGCCTTTTTACCGTTGATTTTGATGCGTTCAGCGCCCGTGCAAAGTGGAATTTGCCAGACATTTTGCATCTGTTTTTCGTCGTTGATATTTTTCATGAAGTGATAATTGAATGTATATCGCTTTTGGGTTTGTGATTTTTGCGCCCAGATTAGCGTTTCGGTGGCATTCGTGAAGCGAGTTCCACGAAAATTAGGCATTGGGTTTATTTTGTGCCAAACTACATCATTGAGTATCCAATATCCACAATCCATCATAATTGCCCCAACTCGGAAGATATTATGATAAGAACCGATGACCCATATTGCTCCCTCGTCCTTCAGAACACGCCGACACTCCATCAGCCACGCCTGTGTGAACTGGTCATAAACGTCCAAACTTGCAAATTTATCCCATTCATCATTTACGGCATCTACAAGCGTTTGATTTGGTCGCATCAAGTCGCTTTGAAGTTGCAAATTATATGGCGGGTCAGCAAAGACCAAATCCACACTTTTATCTGGCAGTGATTTCAGGACCTCTACACAGTCGCCTTGAATAATCTGATCGACCACGAGCGCTCGTTTTGTAACGACACCAGTTTTATTCATCACAACCTTTTAGTTTACGTTTACGACCTATGTAGCCGATAATCGTAGTCCAAGAAGACGCCTATTGCAACAGAGAATTTATTCAATAGCAGGGCAAACGCATCAAAACAATGACGAGCGGACACATAGGTCCCTCTACAAGTGAAACCTACTGCCATATTTCATTCTGATACGTCGATCCGGTCCAGCATGGGTAGTGGCTTGCTCAACGCAGTCTGGATGAACTGCATACGATGCTGTACAGTCGCGCCATGCCGCCGCAACGCGCGCAGATGTTCCGGCGTGCCGTAGCCGCTGTTGTGCGCCCAACCGTATTCGGGATACTCGCGGCTCAGGTCGTGCATCAGGCGGTCGCGCGTCACCTTCGCGAGGATTGAGGCCGCGCTCACAGCCATCACGCTTTCATCGGCACGGATGCGACACTCGACGCGCCCCCACCACAGCGGCGGCAGGTCCAACTTGAGGTTCCCATCCACGATGTAAGTATCGGCGGGCAGGCGCGTAATCAGGCGCTCGAATGCTTCACGGTTCGCCCAGCCGATCCCGCTCTGATTGATTTCATCCACGCTGATTGTTTCGACCTGCCATGCCACCGCATTTTCGATAATCTTTTCAAAAGCGCGTTCACGTTGCAGCCGCGTCATCTGCTTGGAATCCCCGAAGCGCAGTTCCGGGAAGCGCACGGCGAAATCGAACTCCGGCGAGAAGACAACCGCCGCCGCGAGCAGTGGACCCGCGAGCG
>Ga0123336_10002153_pt1 | contig 17376 bp, 19 predicted proteins | sample SSSSmetaG_FD_96466 | JGI IMG/M metagenome (GOLD analysis project Ga0123336, IMG submission 96466) | Glacier valley bacterial and archeal communities from Borup Fiord, Nunavut, Canada, to study Microbial Dark Matter (Phase II) - ​SSSS metaG | ecosystem: Environmental > Aquatic > Freshwater > Ice... | reverse complement strand
GGACTCTTCTTGATTTAAGGAAACGGATTGAGCGGACCTTCTTGCAAACTTGAACCATTGAATAAGAGAACATCTCAAGCATGGCCTTCTGCCTTTTGCCTTTTGCCCTCTGCGATTCCTAGTGGTCCATCGGTTCGGTGACGTTGGGGCCGTAAAAGTTGATGAAATAACCGCCCGCGTTCTTGATTTGAGTGCTCAAGGCGTCTATCGAGGGCCGGTCACTCTCGGTTTTGATGGCCAGCACATAGTTTCCCTGAGCCAGTTCCTGAGCGTAGCGTTCACTGTTCTCGCGCTCGTCGGTGAGCCACTGTAAGCTGCGAAGCATCTTGCCAAAAAATCCAGCGTTCTCGCCGGTGGGGTCTATCAGCTCTGCGCCGTGCTGACCCGCAAAAATCTCAATTTTCTCGGGTGTGAAACTGCCGCTCGAGCGCAGTTCGGTCAGAATAGCGTTGAGCTTGTCCTGCCCAGAAAAAACGCTCAGCATCTTGTTGGTGGGGTAAAACTTGTCGCCGTCGGAAAGTTGGTTGACTTCAATCTGGGGTTCCATGATGTTGACTCCTTCTTCCCATCACAGCACGGTTAGCTGAGGCTGAGCGGGAGGACAATCTGAGGCTTGCTTTAGGGTAAGCAGCTTGAACCTCTTGCGAGGTCGCAAACGTCGAACGCCTGGACTGCATTTGGCGTTCGACGTTTGACGTTTGCAGAGCGCTTGCGCTTGACGTTTGCAGAGCGTCTGCGCTCCTACCGACGAATCTTAACCAAGTCGCTCAGCACGCCCTCGAGACCGCTGTGGACCGTGAGCGACCCCACCCGCTTGGTCACGCGCTCGAGGGTCTCGAGTTCCTTGAGGCGCAGGGCCACCGGGTTATCCTCCATGACCTTGGCAGTGTTGAGCAGGCTGCGGGTGGCCGCCGTTTCCTCGCGGCGACGAATTCCGTTGGCCTGAGCCGCTTTCTCGGCCTCGACCACCTTGCTCAGCAGCGCCTTCATCTCTCCGGGCAAGATGATGTCCTTGATGCCCACGCTCTCGAGTTCCAAGCCCAGATTCTCGAGCCGTGCGCGCACCTGGGTCAAAATTACACCGTCGAGCGCGGTTTTGTCCTCGAGCAGTTCGTCCAGGGTGCGGGTTCCCACGCTCGAGCGCAGCGCGAACTGAAGCTCCTTGTAGAGGTACTCGCCAAAATCTGCGAGCTTGGAAAAGGCCAGCAGCGCGTCGCTCACCCGGTAGCCCGCCGTGAGGTTGAGCCTTAGCGACACTTTATCCTTCGTCAGAATTTCCTGACCGCTCACCTCGAGCGTCTGGAGGCGGGTTTCCGTGACCACAGTCCGCAGCTTGCGCGTGACCTTCCAGAAGGCGTGCGTTCCCGGCTCGAGGGTTTTGCTCAGCTTGCCGTCCACGTAAAGCGCGCCCACATGGTACTCGGGCACCTCCACATATTCGATGTTTGTGCCCAGAGGGCTGCCCCGCAGGGCCACCGCCACATCGCTTCGCACCTCGAAGCTCTCGAGAACGCTCAACACCTCGAGCGCGTTGACCCCATCGTTCAGGTAAAGCGCGCTCTGGGTGGGCGTCACCAGGCTCACGATGGCCTTGCCGCGCCGGACCAGGGCCAATTCATACTCACCGAGGTCGGCGTACAGAAAGATCGGGTCGCGCGCCGACTCCTTGCGCTCGAGCCAGTCCGTATGGCGGGCCACCAGCACGGTCTGGAGGTCCTTGGGTACGTTTGCGCTCACTGCAACCACGGTGGCCTTGACCCGCTCGAGTCCGTCCCAGTACAGCTTGCGCTCTCCCGGCAGAATCAGATGGCTCAGTTTGCCCTCGAGTTCGACCAGCGCAAACGCGTTCTCACCGGGGTTCACGTCGGTGAAGCGGCCCCGCAGCCACGCCTCGTTCTTTTTGCCGAGCAAGTCGTGCTCTCGAGCCAGGGTGAGGCCCCCGTCCACCCGAAGTTTTTCCACCTCGAGCGGAATGAAGGCCTTCCAGAACAGCACGGTTTCACGCGGACCCAGAATTTGCAGCACCCCACCGTCGCGGCGCACAACTGCAATCTCGAGGTCCAAAGTCTCGACCTTGACGAAGTGACGCTCGACAATTTCGGGGCGCTCCCTCAGAAAGTAGTCGCGCAGGGTGTTTTTAAACTCGGGCGCAGCGAGGTTGAAGCTCTGCACCTCGAGTTCGCTGCGAGGGTCCCAGAAGCGGAAGTTTCCCGGCTCGAGCACCCGCACAAAGGCTCCACGACGAAACAGAATTCCGCGCTCGAGTTCGGTGATGGTGAAAGTTTTGAATAAGGTCATGATTTTTACTCCTTTTTTGGATATAGGTGCTTGCGACAAGCTGCGATTCTCGAGCATGGCCACCAGCTCTCGTCTGGCTCGAGCGGTACGTTCCGCCCGTGCTCGAGCGGCGTTTTCGGCTTCGGATAAGGCTTTGATGCCTTTCATGGGTGTGTCACCTCCTCGAGTGGGGGATTTGAAATCTGCGTTTGAACGTTTGGAGTGCCTGGATACCCACAAGGGGCATCCCTACAACACCTGATTTGGTAGGGTTGCCCCTTGTGGGTATCCTTTTTTTGTCAGAAGGTGCTCGAGCCGTCCATCATTTTTCCCTTTCCAGCGGCAAACAAGGCGCGCCCAGCCAGAATGCTCACCTGCTCGAGCGTTCAAAGCGTCTCCCTGAAGCACACTCCCGCCTTTCGCCGCACCCCTGAGAAGCCGGGGATAGAGGTCGGAATTATGAAAGCGGCTCGAGGGGGGCGGGGACCGATTCGCGGACCGGAACGGGATGCTTTCGCAGATTGACCTTTCGGCCCTTTCACAAAAGCGGTGATGGACAGCTCGAGCGGTAAATTTGCCTTTCCTCACGTACTAGGCGGATTTGGTACGGGACTCGAACCCGCTACACATCGCTTATGGGGCGACTGCTCTATCCAATGAGCTAACCAGGAAATCGTTTTTTCAGAACGATAGGTTTGAATTACAGGATTTGAACCTGTGACTTCCCGAGTTCGTCGGGCGCTCTCCCAAGCTGAGCTAAATTCACGGTGGAGAAGGGGGGAGTCGAACCCCCGACCTCTCGAGCCGAACTCGAGCGCTCTTCCACTGAGCTACTTCTCCGGCGGCTTTTTCAGGGCCGAGCACTTCGTCTCGCTTTTACGGTATACGCCCCAGGGAAACCCTCGAGCGCACCAGGGAGGGTACAAACCTCTGAATCGCTGTGACTCGCGTTCAAAAGTGCCGCTATGAAGTGTATTTGTCTCGAGCGTTTTACACATGCGCGATATGGCTTAAGTCACCAGCATATAAACTGGATTCATGAAAAGATTCTTGCTGGCGTGCGCGGTGCTGCTCTGCTCGAGCGGACAGGCTCAGGTGCAGGATGCTTCGCTCGAGGGCCGCACCCTATGGCGCGGTCACGTTTCGTTTGGCTTCGAGACCAGTGAATTCAGGCCGTGTGGCAGCAAAGAACGCTGGTGGGTGGTCTCGAGCGCCGACCTCCAGAAGAGGTACACTCAAGCCACCGCGCGGATGTACGAATCCGCTTACGTTGTGCTGCGCGGAATTCCCAGCGCTCGAGGGACGTATGGCCACCTGGGAAGCTACGCTCGAGAACTCAGGGTCCGCAGTGTCGTCACCCTGCGCGGTGTGCAGAAGGACGATTGCAAGCTCAAGGGTTCCTGAAGCGGGGCAAGTCAGACTTGGAAGTAAAAAATCTCGCTCGAGCAAGCGAAGGGCGCAGAGCACCCCCCATGGGAGGGGAGGATTGCGCTCGAGGTGCTTCCCGGTGGGTTGAGAATAATAGTACCCTGAGTTACATGAAATACTTCACAGGCTTGTTTGTAGTGGCTTCCCTTCTTTCGAGTACCTCTCAGGCCCAGTCGCTTACCCCGCTCAAGGTAGTGGTGGTGGTTCCCCTCACCGGCCTGATTCCCGGACCCGCCCTCGAGATCAGTAATGCGGCCAAGATGGCCGTAAGCGACGCTCGAGCCGACTTCAAGAATCTGGGTTACGACCTCAGGCTCGAGGTGTTCGACGATCGCTCCAACGTGGACGAGATCAAGAGCATCGCTAAAAAGGTGCTGGCGGACAGGAGCGTGATGGCGGTGGTGGGCGCGCTCAACTCCGGGCTGTGCGTCCCGCTTAACGAATTGCTGGCTCCCAGCCATGTGGCGGTGGTCTCGCCCATCTGCGCCGCCAACGCCGTGACCGACAAGGGCCTGAGCAACGTGAACCGTCTGGTGGCCCGCAACGACGACATCGGCAATGTGGCGGCGCGTTTCATGGTTCGGGTACTTAAAATCACCCGTGTGGTTGCGATTGACGACGGTACGGTGTTTGGTACCGATTTCAGCCGCAGCGTGCAGTCCGCGCTCAAGAGCAGCAACACTCCGGTGCTGGACGCTTTTACGGCTCCCAAACTCGACGAGTATCCGGCGGCGGTGGCTCGCATTGTCAAAAGTCAGACCGAGCTGGTCAATCTGGGCTTCAGTGGCTACGAGGCGATGTCCAACTTTATCAAGGAACTGCGTAAACAGGGCTACAAGGGTGAGGTGATGTGTTCAGCCACCTTCGGTGGACCCGAGGTGGTGAACCTGCTGCGCCAGGATTTACCTGGCATTCTGTACGCTTCCTACGGCGGTCCCCTGGACGCCTACAGCAGTCTCAAGATTCCGGGCTTTGGTCGCCGATACACCCGCCTGTACAAGAACGAGGCCACCTTTTACAGCCTGCTGGGCTACGACTCGACCCGGATAGTGCTCGAGGGGCTGCGTCAGAGCGTCCAGAATCTGAACCGCGCCCTGCCGGACCGCTTGAGCGTAGAGCAAAACGTGCGAAAGCAGAGTCTCCAGGACGCCCTGAGTGGCCCAGTGAGCTTTAACAGCGTGGGAGACCGCAGTGAGGCCACGGTTTATGTGATGCGTTATGGGGACGATTTCAAACCCAGACTGGTCGCCGAACTGCCCGCCAAGCCCCCCAAACTTTAATCTGGGGTTGATGCTGTATCGTCCAGCCCTCGAGCGAAGTAGGTCATCAGCGCATCGCGTCGTTGCCAAAAATCTTTTGCACCACCAGCAAAACCCGTTCCCGGTTACGGTACTCGCGGCCCTGCTCGGTGCGGATAATCAAAGGTGCGGGCGACACATCGGCGTGTAGGCCCAGATTCTGAGCGATGGACAGGGCGCGGGGCGCGTGAACGTCGTCTGTGACCAGCGTGATGGGAGCGTCTGGCGAACTCAGCAAGGCGCGGCTGTTTTCTAAGTTCTGTACCGTGGTCCGGCTCGAGCACTCGGCCAGGACCACCCGCGCAGGCACGCCCCTGGACTCGAGGTAGGATTTACCCACCCCGCCCTCGCTGAAATGGTCGCCGGTGCCGATGCCGCCGGACACGACGATGTGCTTCACGCCGCCCTGACGGTACAGCTCGAGCGCGTGGTCCAGACGGCGCTTGAACAGCGGCGAAGGCTTGCCGTTGTACTGCGCCGCACCCAGCACAATCAAGGTGGGCGCGGGCCTGAGTGCGACGTGAATGGGTTGAAAGACGCCCAGCGTCCAGAAGGCGACGAAGCCTATCGTTCCCAGCGCACCCAGCAGCACAAGGCGTTTTATCAAGGGTGGCACAGGGGATAGTGTATTACATTTGGCGGTTTCGCTCGAGTGAAGTCTCTGGACGCTCCAAAGTCACCCTTCCAGATACTCAAAGCGAGCGCCCAACTGCTCGAGGTGTTCAAAAAAGTTAGGATAACTCTTGCGGATATGGTGCGCCTCAGAAATCCGAATCGGTGCGCTCGAGCGCATTCCCAGCAGGGTGAGCAACATAATCATGCGGTGGTCCCCGTGTCCATCCGCAACCAAGCCGCCCTCGAGCCGAATATCGCCCCGTCCTTTGACACTAAGGCTGTCCTGCGTTTCCGAGGCGCTCACCCCCAGGCGCTCGAGTTCGGCCTTTGTATCCGAAATGCGGTCACACTCTTTGAGCCGCAGAGTGTAGACATTACTCCAGTGGGTCTCGCCCTCGGCAAAGGCAGCCACCGCGCTCAGCGCCTGCACTGCGTCGGTGAATAGGTCGCCGTCACGGTTAATGCCGTGCAGGGGTTTGCCGCCCCGAATGGTCAGGCTCGAGCCACTTCGCACGATGTCCGCGCCCATTTCGCGCAAAACGGCCACCCCCTCGCGTTCCCCCTGAAGGTCCTGCTCGAGCAGGTTGTGAACGGTTACTTCGCCGGGAATGAGCACTGCCGCGCCCAAAATGGCGATGGAGCCGGGATAATCGCCCGGAACCGTCACCTCGAGCGCACAGTAGTGCTGACCGCCCGGAATGGTGATGGTCCGCAAGTCGGGTGCGGCACTCGATTGAATTCCGAAAACCTCGAGCGTGTGCAGGGTCTGGCGCAGCGGTCCCTCGGACTTGATGTCGCCCTCGAGCGTAATAATCAGGCCCTGTGGCAAGAGGGGAGCCAGAAACATAAGGCCGCTGGTGTACTGACTCGATAAATCGGCGCGGATGCTCACCGTTCCACCCGTCAAATTTCCAGCTTCAATGCCGGTAGGTAACTTTCCTTCATCGCTCGAGACTTTAGCCCCCAAATGCTCGAGCGCGGCCAGCAAATCTCCGTGGGGCCGCTTTCCCAGGCTCTGCGGGTAGTCGGTGACAAACTGGGTCGAGCGGGTGAGTGCCGCTATGGACATCAAAAAGCGCGCCACCGCCCCGGCGTTGTGCGGATTCAAAGTCTGACCGTCAAGGGGGTGCGCCCCAAATCCGGTCACGCACAAATCGTCGCCTTCGCGCTCGAGCACGGCTCCCCAGCTCTCGAGGCACTCCTGAAGTGCTTCGCTATCCTCGCTCTTCGCCACCCCGCGCACCCGAGTTTGCCCCTCGGAGAGTGCGGCGGCGATTAAAAAGCGGGTGGTGTAATTCTTGCTCGGCTGCGCGGTGAGTTCGCCCTCGAGCCTGGGGGTCGGGTAAACCAGCACATCGAATTTCTCGGGTGGGGACATAGTTTGATTGTAAGAGCTACTGCCGGGTGATGAGGCTGAGCGGTTAGACATCGGAACCTGGGGCCGAGTCTTTCTGGGACCAAAAACGCTGACAAGCACACTCGAAAAGCTCGAGCCAATCACCTTTATCCGTTTGCTTTACACATCCCGCTCGAGCACTCCCAGCTCACTTGGCTTGGGCGTCCCTTTAATCTGGCCTACCCCAGCTCGAGGAGTGCTATAACAGGGTCAAGACCTTTTATAAGAAAATGTTACAGTTTAAGAATCAGTTAAGTTTGCACTTTGATTTGACTAATTGAAACAACCTTTTCCACCAAGCACAGACTCGTGTGCTCAATAGAGTGTCGCCCCTTTTTAACGTGGCGCTACGCTCGGTTTAAAACTATCGCTTATTTTCACCCATAGCCCAGCTTTATTCATCAGGAGGATTTTTTATGCAACCTCGCAAAGTCGCTTTCATTACCGCCGGACTCTCGGCAGGGTTCATCTGGCTGTCCCTCGCTGTGGCTGTTCCACCGACTCCAGCTCCCTCGAGCACGCCTAAAGCCTCGAGCGTAGCCGGAGGCATGTCGGGTATGGGAAGCGGCCCGAACTTTACTTCGGCCCAGGTGGACGCGGGCGCGACGGTGTACACCGCCCAGTGTCAGGCGTGTCACGGCGCACAGCTTCAGGGCGTGTCCGGTCCGGCGCTGGCTGGAAGCGGGTTTCTGACCAAGTGGTCGAATCACCCGCTGAGCAATTTGTACAACATCATCTCCAAGCAGATGCCGCTCAGCGCCCCGGGAAGCCTCAGCCAGACGCAGTATCTGGCGGTCACGGCTTTTGTGCTGTCCAAAAATAAATACAACCCCACCTCAAGCGCGCTAAACCTCAAGGGCGTGCAGGCGGTGTTGCCCGCTCCTAGCTCGAGCACCGCAACCGCCGCCCCAATACGGGTCGTGCCCAAGAACTTGCCTATAAGCGTCAAAACGGGCGGGCTGGCCTCGAGCAGCAAACCCACCGACGCCGAGATGCTCAGTCCACAGGACGGCGATTGGCTGGGCTACAACCGCGATTATCGGGGTCAGCGCTACTCTCCTCTCTCGAGCATCACCGCCGCCAACGCGGGGAGCTTGCAGGTCAAGTGCGTGTTCCAGATTGGCGAGGTGGGCAGTTTCCAGACCGGACCGGTGGTTTACGGCGGCCTGATGTACCTCACCACGCCGCGCAATACCTACGCCATCCGCGCCGATACCTGCACCAAGGTCTGGGAATCCAACTACACCCCCAAGGACCCCGAGCCGCAGCCCGCCAACCGGGGCGTGGCCCTGTACGACGGCAAGCTCTTTCGCGGCACCACCGATGGGCACCTGCTGGCCCTGGACGCCGCCACGGGTAAGGTCCTGTGGGATACCTGGGTAGCAGACAGCAACAAGGGCTACTTCATCAGCGCGGTGCCGACTGCTGCCGACGGCAAGGTTTACGTGGGCGAGGCGGGGGCCGATTGGGGCGCAAACGGGCACGTTCGCGCCTTCGATGCCAACACCGGAAAATTAATCTGGACCTTCAACACCATCCCTACCGGAACTGAGCCGGGAGCGGACACCTGGAAAAAAGGGGCCGAGCACGGCGGGGGCAGCATCTGGACCACCCAGACCCTCGACCCAGCCAACCACTTGCTCTATGTGTCTATCGGCAATCCGGCCCCGGATTTCAACGGGGGGCTGCGGCCCGGTGACAACCTATACACCGATTCGGTGGTGGCGCTCGACACCCGCAGCGGAAAGCTGGCCTGGTACGCTCAGCAGGTCTCGCACGATACCCACGACTGGGACACGGCGGCTGCGCCCATCGTTTACGACCATGCGGGCGGCAAGTACATGGCAGTGGCCAACAAGGGCGGCTGGCTGTACTTCTATGACCGCGCCACCCACAAGGAAATCGCTCGAGCCGAAATCAGCACCCACCTCAACGCTGAAAAACCGGTCAGCCTGACCGGGCGGCGCGACTGCCCCGGCATTCTGGGTGGGGCCGAGTGGAACGGACCCGCACTCGACCCCCAAAGTGGAACCCTGTTCATCGGCAGCGTGGACTGGTGCGCGACCTACAAGATTGGCGAAACCCGCTATGTGGACGGCAGCCTCTACTTTGGCGGCGACGCGACCTTCGACCCGGTGAAGGAGGCTCGAGGCTGGGTACGCGCCTTCGACGCGGCTACCGCCAAGCCGCTGTGGGCGGTCAAGATGCCCACCCCGATGATTGCGGCGGTCACGCCCACGGCGGGCGGGGTGCTGTTCACCGGCGACCAGAACGGAGATTTCCTGGCCCTGGACTCGAGCAGTGGCGTCAAGCTCTACAGCTTCCGCACCGGGGGAGCCATCGCGGGCGGAATCGTGAGCTATACCGCTGGCCCCAACAAGACCCAGTACGTGGCGGCGGCCTCAGGCAACGCCTCGAGAAGCATCTGGAGCACCACCGGCGCGGCCAGCGTCTTCGTGTTCGGGCTACCCAATGAGTAAAGCGGCGCGGACCTTTCCAATCTGGATTGGGGTCTCACTCGTTGTGGCCTCGAGCAGTGCCTTAGCCTATGTGGCTAGCCCCAGTGCGGCTCAGTATCAGAGCGCCTTTCTCGAGGGGCAAAATCTGGCCCAGAGCCGTGACGCGGGCTATCCGCTGCGTCCCTACACCGTTTACGCGGTGGTAGACACCCTCAAGCTCGAGGCCCAGAACGGCGCGGTGGACGCGGTGACGGTGAGGACCCCGCTCGAGCGGACCCGCTACCAGAGCTATTTGAGCGTGCTGGGCGAGGATTCGGTGACGGCAGAGCAAGCCAGGGCACGTTCGGGGTTGAGCACGGGCGAACTCGAGTTCATCGTGTTCGCGCACGGCCTCAACCCCACCGACGATAAATTTCTCAAGGGGTTTAGTACGGCTACCCTGCGTCTGGGTGGGCAAACTCTGAAGCCCACCTCGTCTGAGGATTCGGGGGTGTCGTCGTCGCAGTATCCCAAGACGGTAGGTGAAATCGGGGTGCGCTTTGTGGGTACCCTGACCTACCACTTCAAGGTGCCCGCAACTCTGGCGGCGGCTCGAGGGACACTGAGTTTCACCGACCCCAGCGGTAAAAAGTTCAATTTGACCGTCAATTTGAATCAGTATCGTTGAGAGGTGTCATCGAGTTCAGACATCGAGAAACGGTAAATACTCGAGCTGCCTGTAAAAACTAATCTGGCCTAGTAGTCCAATCGAGTAGGCTACCGGGTCGGGTTCGCAAATCTTACTTTAGACACTCGAGAAATAAAAAAGCTCCCTCGAGTGAGGGAGCTTTTTGTTGCTGTTCTGCACACTGATTTTCTTGGTAGAGCTGAGGGGACTTGAACCTCTGGCCTCCTCATTGCGAATCGCCCCACGGCGCTTAACACGCCCTGACACCGCTTCACAAGGTCTAACTCTAAACCCCGTCATCATCGCAGTTTTTCATGCACCCCGACCCCTCTAACTAACAAGAAGTCACACCCCTTCACACAGCGTACTCCGCTTCTATTCCGCCACGCCTCAGCCCGCTCGAGCGGGTCAGGCTTTGCCCGTCACCGTCTGCCCGGTCAGGGTGTTGATGTCCAGGGCGTAGGTTTCGCGTTCATCGTCATAAATTGAGCGGTACACGTCAGCGGTGAACGAGGGGCGAGAGTGGCCCAGCATCTCACTCACCACCTCGAGCGGTACGCGCTTTCGCAGCATCAAGCTTGCGTAGGTGTGGCGCATGTCATGGATGCGGATACGCTTCACCCCGGCTTCTTCACAGAAACGGTCTTTGTAGCGCTTGATGTTGTCTGGGCGCAACGGCCCGCCCTGAGTGTTGGCAAAGACATAGCCGGTCTCTTTCCAGGGCAGACGCTCAGCCTGGGCGGTGCGCTTGTTCGCTTCCTGCTCTGCCCGGTGGCCCTCGAGCAGCGTGACCAACTGAGGGGCCAGAATCAGCGCCCGTACACTTTTTTGCGTCTTGGGTGTGCTCACTTCTACCTTCCCGCCCACCCGCACGAGGCTTTCTACAATGTAAGCGCGTGATTTCTCGAGGTTTACGTTCTCCCACCTTAAGCCACACGCTTCACCGCGCCTTACCCCGGTGGCCAGGATGAACTCGAGCAGCGCACCCCAGCGGGTAGGACGGACCACCATCAGAAAGCGGGTCAGTTCTTCCCCGGTCCACACCTCTTTGATGTTCACCTTGACCCCTCGCCCCTGGGCGGGTTTGACCACTCGAGCCGGGTTCCGGGTGATGAGGTCATCGCGCTCTGCTTCGTTCAGGGCGCTGTGCAAGATGCTGTGAACGCGCCGCTGGGTGGCGGGGCCTACCTTTTTGGCCATGCCTGCATAAAAGCTCTTGAGATGGGTATTTTTCAGGGCCTGCAAGCGGATGTGTCCCAATTCGGGAAGGATGTAGCGCTGTATGCCCGTCTCATGGCCTGCCCGTGTGGTGGCGGCCCAGCGGGGCGTGTGCTGCTCGAGCCAGCGTTGTACCCATTCGCCCACCGTCACCTTATCCGGCTCTGCCAGCGTGCCCCGGCTGTGGTCGCTCACCGCCTGGGCGAGAAGCTTCTGAGCCTCGAGCTTGCTGGAACACCGCCCGCCTTTGGTCAGGCGCTTCATGTGGGGCGTTCCATCCGGGTTCAGGCCCACTTGTCTATAGCCTAAAACGACTTCCCAGCGCCACTTCTTGCCCTTCTCCTGCCAAGTGCTGCCCAGTCCGTTCCCGTGCTTTCGCGTGCCCATTATTTCCCCTCTCGCTCGAGGCCGATGAGGGCTAGTACCCCACGCTCGAGCGGGGCCAGCTCTTCAGCGTTCAGTCTGCCCACCGTCCGCACCACTCGAGCCGGGTCTATCGAGCGAAGGTGCATGGTGAGCGCGGTAGAGTCCGCAGGTAGGCCACCGGGCCGCTCTGCCACCTGGGGCGCGAGTATTCCGCCTAGTTTTCCCGCCGTGGTGAAAGGAATGATGACGTACAGGGGAACCGCCCCAGACTTCCGCATGGTCTCGAGGTTCGACATCACCACAGCGGGCCGGGTGCGTCCCTGCTCACTGCCTATCACGGGTTCGAGGTTCACCATCACCACATCACCACGTTTGTAAACAGGTGAACGCCTCACGCCCCGGCCTGCTCAGATTGCTTAGGCTGCTCAAAGCGCTCAAGCCAGCCTTGAAGTTCAGCGGGTTGAGTGTCCGTTTCCAGTGCCTCGAGTGTGGCTTGAAGCTCACCCGCGCCGGTTCCCTCGAGCGGGTCTTGTTGCACAGGCTGTTCTATTTCCTCGAGCACGTCACTCACGTTGACTTTATGGCCCGTAATGCGCTCCAGGGCGGTCATGACCTCACCCAAAGTCTCGAGGTCTACACGCTTGACCTGTTCGCCACGCGCCAGGGCGTACACGCTGCCACGCGCTACCCGTCCTTCGGTTTCTTGAACCAACTTGTAGGCACTGAGATTTTGCTGCTTCAGGTATTTGTCTAGCGAAACTCGTATTTGCATAACACTAAGATAGCACGGTGACGGGTACTTGACAATGATGACAGATATACGGTACTATAAGGCATCAAAGAGAGGGCGCACCGAACCGCCAAGAACGAGCGCCCACTCTCTGAAATCCCCGATTAAAGGATGTACCCAATGTACCACGACATCGAAGTTTACGCAGACCGCTTTGAGCAAGAAGAAGCCTACGCCCTCGAGTGCAACGCAGAACTCGAGCACGAAGAAGCCCTCGAGCGGGCCGCCCAGCTCGCCGTGGTGCTCGAGCGGATGGACCGGGTACTCGAGGCGATGGGTGGGGTTATTCCCTCGAGCGCCCCGGTGCAGACCGAAGAAGAGACCGCGCTGTTTACGGAGTGGCTGAGCTAACCAAAACTCGAGGGGGCCAGAGATGGACCCCTCCCCGTCACTGCCCACCCCGGATTGGGTCACGTTGGCAAGGCGGCTGGGCGCGGCCCTCGAGTTTGCGGGTTCCAATCCGCTCGAGCGGCGGGGCGTGCTCAAAGTGTTTGGTGTGCGGGTACGGGTGGGGCCGGGAGGGATTGTAGGGGTGCGGGTGCGGGTGTAGGATGAAGGTGCTTGAGCGACGGTGGTCAGCAATGACTAACGAAACAGAGAAACAAGCCCAGCTCGAGCACCACAGCAGGCGGGCGGTCACGACATCGCCCACGCGCACCCTGCACATAAAAAAGCCCCTCGAGCGATTGAGGGGCTTTCTTCGCTTTTATGCCGTCTCCAAAAAATAGCATTCTGCATTGAGCCGCTACCGCTTGGAGGCTCGAGCAGCTCGTCAGCTTCACGGTCCTGCTGGGGTGCTCGAGGGGGATGGTGTTAATCCAAAAAATGATAAATATATAATTCTGGACCGTACTGCTTCATCCAGCAGGTATAAGAATTGCGTATGAGCGCACCGTAACCATTTTGGGCATCAAGTTTGCCAGAAATAGCATAATAACCATCAGAGTATTTGGTAACATCTGGCAATTCATCACTGTCAAATTGTGCACTAGCAGGAGATTTTAGTGAATCTCGCGTAAGATTGCGGCAAACATTGAAAAATTGTTCTGTAGACAAAACATATTTCTGTGAATATTTAGTTGCATATTTCTTTAAAAAAGTGTCATCTCCATTTATACTTAGTTGGTTGAGTGTATATTTCTTTACTTCAGGTTCACGTGCTGACGCAGAATTGGAAGTAGTAGAGCTGGAGCCTGTCGTAGCAGGGCTAGCAACCTGTGGCGTGGGGGCTGTCCCTGTAGCTGCTTGGGTTTTTACGTTGACCTGGAAAAGTCCACGCAATGTGTCTAGTGGGGCATAGCCTGAATCTCCGCTAGCCGTCACAGTACCGGGAAGTTGATATTTTTTACCGTCGTATTCTGCAATTGCGGAATCGGCAACCAGGGAAAGAATTTTACCTTTATAGCTCAGGTCCCAGTATTGGGTAGAGCCAACTCGAGCACTATACCCAGCGCCTATTTCTGCGGCGAAAGACTTGAGTTCAGCGTAGGTAATACCGTTGATGGAATAGGTATCTACCACAGCAAGGGCCGTTGAACCCACCATCATTACCAATCCGACCATCAACAGTTTTTTCATGTCACTCCTGCCAGCACAGCTCTGAACCGCCTCTCACTTCCCAGCTCCCCTCACCACACTGATTGAAAGGAACATCTCATATCTTGCTGAAGTAGGCGGCGATGTCACAATTAGGTCTAAGTTGTCATTTTTCTGACGCCAGAATGTATAGAACGTAGTGTTTGAGCTATCTGTTTCCCAAGGCTGAATTAAATTATTTTTGAATTTCAAACTTATCAATTTTCTAGAATTTATTTCGGAATAATCCAGCCCAGCACAACGAGCTTGTTTGCCAAACGAGCTAATGATACTCAAGGGGCAAATTATTACTACTCCATCAAGACCGATTGCGATACTTCGGTTGGCCGCATCTATATTTTTCTGAGAGGCAGCAAGAGCGCTCGAGCAAAACATCACCCCTGCAAGCATCAACAATTTCTTCATGTATCCCCACCCCTCCAAATCACAACCCCAAAAATATAAACTTTTACAGCATGGTTGTCTTTCATGGCTTTGCCGGCGGGGACTGGAACAAGTAAACCTCACCAATAATGTCGGCTTCATCTGGCTGGAACGGTGGGTATTTACCCTGGTCGGAGTTGTCGGAGAAGAGCCAGAACTGACCGCCCAGCACTCGAGCGCGCTTTACACAATTGCCGTCACCGTGGATGTGGATGACGTAAATAGCGCCGTCTCGAGGCTCGCGGGAGTGAGTATCCACAAACAGAACGTGACCGTCTTTAATGGCGTTCTGTGCGCCGTTGTCCATGCTGTGACCGGAAGCGGCGTACAGCCTGAGGCCAGGGCGACGGTTATTCGGGGCTATCCAAACCTGAAGATTCTCAATCGGTTTGGTCTGATAGGACAGCGGGTTTTGCGGTATTGCAGCTCGAGAGGGCAAGGGCGATAAATCCGAGTGTCCAGTATCTTTTCGTATTTCTCCTGCGGTTCTGCTCCACTCTACACTACAAACCTCAAGTGCCTTGAGTAATCCCCTCAACGGAAGTCGTGAGGATTACTCAAGGCACTTGCCTCAAAATTTGTGGTTTGCTACTACGTGTATTGAATTCGTGCGCGTGTGATGGGGGTTGAGTCATTGCCCCTTACACCCCCCCTTAAACCTCTACAAAACCTTCCTCGAGCACTTCTTGAAACTCACCCTCGAGCACTGGACTCGAGAGAACGGCTAACGCCCTGAGTCGTTCTCTCCGAATGTCTAACCGGGCCAGCGCTGCGCTACCGCCTCGAGAAAAGCCAGATGAGCACGCACAGCACGCACATGAAGGCGGGTTCCCTCCGGGTTAGGGCCACTGTCTGCGTTTTGCTCGAGCAGGGCGATACTTTCCAGGCTAGGCCGAGGGTCATAGGCTGGGAGGGGCGGCACTGGGTAAGAAGGTGGGGGACTTTCTTTTGCGAGTGCCAAAATAATTTGGCCTGTCCAACCGTTCACTTCTGAGAGATAGCTGTCCTCGTATGTCGTCGCGCCCAGGCTGCGTAACCACATCACAAACGGGCTTAGCGGGTCGGTTTTGAGGTCCTGCATAGCCCGAACTTCTTCATCACTCAAGCCCTCGAAGATTGTCCCAATCATGGTGTCGAGCAGCTTCTCAAGCGCGGCCCACTCTGAGGCGTACCACTCACTCAAAGTCTGCTCGAGCGCTCCTATCCGCTTCATCTGAGCCGCGCTCATGGCTGCCTCTGGGCAGTTTCCAGCGGGTCATAAAAACCAAGCCTGGGCATCAACTCGAGAAAGCGGTCTCCGATTCGGCAAGCGGTTTCATCATCGGTATATTCCATGATTATCCGGTACACGTCGCATACAAAGTTCTTGACCTCAGAGAGTGGGATATACTCGCCCGCCTTTTGCTCGAGGGCTTCAAGTCGTTTGCGTTGGGCGGCGCTCATGCTTTTTTCTCCTTACTCTCGAGTGCGTTGATACGGGCCTCGAGTTCGCTGATTTCAGTAATCTTGCTGTAGTTCAGGGACGCTTGAGATAGCGCGTGAATGGCTTTGAGTCTGAGAGCCGGGTCTTCTTCCTCGAGCAAGCTTGTAGCCCGTTCTATGGCCCGGTACAGCTTTCTCGAGATGTCCTGAATGCTGCCCTTTTTGGGTCTTCCGGTGCTCTTTTCGGGCATATCTGTACCCCTTTTGGTGTGGTGTTTTGTGCTCGAGGGGAAGGGTTAGCGTTTTTGGCCCTTCCCCCGGTGGCGGTTAGAAGTGTCCCTTAAAGTCCGCACAACTCGAGCGCGGTGAGGTGAAAATGGCGGTGAGTCTGCATTTACCAAAGAGGACAGTTTGCTCGAGGACGCGCCACCATCGGCACGCCTGACACTCCCCCTCGAGTTGGGCTTGCTTGCGAACGCGGGCCATTAGCTTTCCCCAGACACAAGCACTCTCGAGGTGTTGCGAGTGCGTAGGGTGAGTTTGCCAAAGATACCGTGCTCGAGCGGGTACAACACGTTCTGACCACCCACCGCCCAGCGCTTCAAATCTTGCGGGGTCAGGGTGCGCTCTGCAATGTTGTGCCAGTTCGCTGCAAAGCCTTGTGCGAGTATTTCGGCTTTGCGCTCGAGGTCCTGCCGTTCCGCCTCGAGTTCAACCCAGGCCAGTTGCTTTGCTGCTGTGCGCTCGAGGTCTGCAATCATGCGCCCGAAGGGAAACCCCGCCGCGTCGAGACCGTTCACAAACAGTTCCCGCAGGCGCTCGAGCGGAAGGGCGTCCAGCTCCAGGCCCAGCCGTTGCCCATTCACCCCGTCTGTTTCGTTGAACCATGCTTCTAAACCTTTCTTGGAGGGCGTGTAGGCGTTGCGTTTGAGGTCTTCCGGTTCGAGGTGACGGGGTTCCACCCCCAGGCGAAGTGAGCGCACCGTGACCCCCAGGTGTCGCCTTGCCATGAACTCGAATTGCTTATGAACGTCTGCTGCGATTTTGTAGCCCGCTGGGTCGTAATCGGTCAGGGTCAGCAGGGTTAAGGGCGTACCCTGTGAATAAGCGGGGCTTGCCCCGATAGAACGGGTCAGGTCTTCGCAGGCTGCGAGTGAGGGACTTCCACCACCGCACAGGCTCGAGACCCCGAAGTAATCGGCTAAGCCTTCAATCTCTGCATACAGCGCGGCTTTTTCCACAAACAGGATGAAGGCCGGGGCCGGGGTCAGCACCTCGAGCGGGGCCATGATGGGCAGGGTGTAGGTCTGGGCCAGTTGCCGGGGTCTCGAGCGGTCCCGTATGCCCAGGTCTGCATAACTGAGACGCCCTAGCTTGACCATATCGGCTAGGGCGTCTGAAAGGTCATCATTCCAGGTTTC